>Ga0163111_10003167_pt1 | contig 10574 bp, 8 predicted proteins | sample CRUFie1St18metaG_FD_109645 | JGI IMG/M metagenome (GOLD analysis project Ga0163111, IMG submission 109645) | Marine microbial communities from the Costa Rica Dome - CRUD Field 142mm St18 metaG | ecosystem: Environmental > Aquatic > Marine > Oceanic > Photic zone | place: Costa Rica: the Eastern... | reverse complement strand
GGTGTCGCGGCCGACTTCATCTTCCGCAAGACGCCCCGAACAGAGGCGTTTTTCGAAATCAAATACGACATCGAGCAATTCGGCATGGTCGGCCTGTTGGAGCAGGGCGAGGTATTTACCTCGGCGCTGCGCACCGACACCATCAACCTGCTATCGGAAGTCTTCAGAAGCGAGGCGTCGATTACGCATGAATTCGGCACCGGGTTCACGGCGTTTTTCGAATGGCGGCACCGCCGGGTCGGAATGCGGGGCGAATGGAACTTTCTCAACCCCGAAACAGGGCTGCCCATTGAGCGCCTGATCACCACCGAGGCCACCGGCGCCCTGCGGTTTGCAAAAGGCGAACGGTTCGTCGGCGGGGAATTCGTTCGGCGCAGCTTGGGAACGGAATGGCCCGTGCTCGACGCAACCGTTACCTGGGCCATGCCCAACGTGCTCGGATCGCAATACAACTACACCCGGTGCACCTTGGAAGCCTTCGATGAAGTCCGCTTGGGGTGGTGGGGCCGAATGGAATGGCTCGCCACTGCAGGCAAGTATTTCGGAACGGCGCCTTTCCCGTTGATGGAAGTCGTGCCGGCAAGCGGGACATTTTTCATGACGGAGGAGGCATTCAACATGCTGCGCCTGTTCGAGCGGGTAACCGACGAGTGGGTCAGCGCCAACGTCGAGTGGCACGGGGAGGGCATTCTTTTCAATCACCTGCCCTTGCTCCGGCGGCTTGAGCTGCGTGAAGTAATCGGGGTAAAAGGCATCGCCGGCAACTGGGACTCGCGCCACGAAGCATTGTTGGAACTGCCGGAAGAAACCACAGGACTCAACGGGGCCTACTCCGAATGCAGCGTCGGCTTGGAAAACATCTTTGGTGTTTTGCGCGTTGATGGGGTGTGGCGCACCGACCTGCCCTTGGCCGATCCGGCCAGCCGGGGAATTCGACTTGGCTTCTCGGTAGGCATTTGACACGGCAGCGTCCTTATTTTAGACCCATGAAAACAGCCGACACCCCAGCCACCCTGCGCGCAGAAGGATTGGTGAAGCAATACGGCAAACGCCGGGTGGTCGACGGGGTGTCCCTTGAGGTCAACCCCGGTGAAGTGGTGGGCCTGCTCGGACCAAACGGTGCGGGCAAGACAACCAGCTTTTACGCCGTCGTCGGCTTGGTGCAACCGGATGCGGGTCGGGTCTTCGTCAACGGCCAAGAAGTCACGGACCTGCCCATGTACAAGCGCGGGCGAATGGGAATCGGATACCTGCCGCAGGAAGCCTCGGTTTTTCGAAAGCTCACGGTGGAGGACAACATCATGGCCATCCTCGAATTGCAACCGCTGTCCAAATCCGAGCAAAAAGACCGGCTCGAGGAGTTGATCCGCGAATTCGGGCTGGAGAAAGTCCGCCAGTCCAACGGCGACGTGCTGAGTGGCGGCGAACGCCGGAGGACGGAAATTGCGCGGGCACTGGCAACGGACCCGCAATTCATCCTGCTCGACGAACCGTTTGCCGGGGTCGACCCCATCGCGGTGGAGGACATCCAGCGCATCGTCGAAAAGCTGCGCTTGCGCGGCATCGGCATCCTCATCACCGACCACAACGTGCAGGAGACCTTGCACATCACCGACCGGGCGTATTTGCTATTTGAAGGCCGCATCCTCAAGCACGGGACCGCCGAAGAGCTGGCCTCGGACGAACAAGTGCGTCGGGTGTACTTGGGGCAGAATTTTGTGCTGCGCCCTAAATCCGCCCTTGCTGACTGAGCATACGGGCCACGTACTTTCCGATCACATCGAATTCCAAGTTGACGCGGTCACCCGCCTGGAGCGTTTGGAGGTTGGTGTGTTCCCACGTGTAGGGAATGATGGCCACGCTAAAGCCATCGGGCTTGGAATCCACGACGGTCAAACTGATGCCGTTGACGGTGATGGAGCCTTTGGGCACTGTGACGAATTCGGGATGCACTTCGTGGGCAAACTCCAGCACCCAACTGCCGTCGGCATCACGGACCTGACTCAACGTCGCTGTGGCATCCACGTGCCCCTGAACGAGGTGACCGTCGAGGCGCCCACCGAGTTGCGTGCAGCGCTCCAAGTTGACCACATGGCCTTCCTTCCACTGGCCCAAACTCGTTCGGTCCAAGGTCTCTTGAATGGCCGTCACCACGTATGAACCAGGGGCCAATTTCACGACCGTCAAGCAGACGCCATCGTGCGCCACGCTTTGGTCGACCTGCAGCTCGCTTGCAAACGGGGCAGAAACGGTAAAATGGACATTGGTCCCTTCGTGCTCCACCTGTTCAATTCGGCCGTTTTGCTCTATGATTCCTGTAAACATGTTATTCGCTTAGGGGTGCAACACCTCCCATCAAGTGAAGTTCACCGCTGAACCGCTCTTCGACCAAGCCCACCAGCCGGATCGTCCACACCCGGGCGGTGCAGTAGTACACCCCGTCCGCGCACATCCGCCCATCCTTGTGCATGCCATTCCAGTTTATGTCGGGATCGTTTGTTTGGTACACCTCTTCCCCCAAGCGGTTGTAGATGCGCACGTCCACCGAGTCGATGAATTTCCATGGAAAGGCCCGGAACGTGTCGTTGAACTGATCGAGGTTGGGCGTGAACACATTGGGCAAAAAGTAAAACGGGCAGTTGTCCGCACACAGCGTGTCGCTCAGCGCGCTTTCGTTTCGACGCAGCATTCCATCCGGTCCAGGCTGCAAACTGTCCAACGCAGTGACGGCAAAACACCCTGCTATCGTTCCGCGCTCGCCCTGCTCATTCCAGGTATAGGTCAATTGTTCGGGGTCGCTGAAAATTTCGACCGGCCGCAAGGTGTCCCCGAGCGTCGGTGCCCAGTACAATTGGTACGCCATGACATCGTCAGCACAACCGGCGATGTTGCTCCACGCCAGCTCGTTTTGCTCCTCCACGCAATCCGATTCCATTGCAAAATCAGGCGGGCAGGGCGGTGTGTAATCAAACGGTTTGGCGCACGCGCGTTGGCTCCAATTCAACAGTGGTCCAGGAAGTTCATCCCCGTCGTAGTGCCCAACCGTCTCGACGCGGTAGCAGTAGGTGCGGTTGTTGACCAGCCCCGTATCAGTATAGGTCGGGGCGCTCGTGGTGGCGAGCCACTCGAATCCTGCATCGCCCTCTCGGTAGATGTCGTACGCGTCAACCCACCAGGGGAACGAACCCGAGATGGTAAGTGTCAAAGCATTGTCGTTGGGTTCCAGCGCCAACCAAGGGGTCTCAGCCGGAGCAGACATGCCCATTTCGCCCGTAGCGCTCACGCATTCCACCCGGTACACCCAACTGCGGGTCTGGGTATCGATGCCTTCGTGAACCCATGCCGTATCCGGTGCATTGAGGTAGGGGCCTGGTGCAGTCTCGTGCAACAGATCCAATTCCGAGCCTCCCGCAGCACCGCCCCACACCTGATACCGGTATGGCCCTGGGAAAACCACCGTATCGGCATCCGTGGGCGGCGACCAGCGCAGTTCCACGGATCCGTTCGACTCATCCGTTGCTTCAACGGACGCCCGGGTGATGACGGGCACGTCCTTCCGGATCGTCGCACAAACCTCGTTGCTTGCAATGGACTCCCCACTGCCCGGCCACGCGGTGACCACGCGGTAACAGTACGTTGCCCCAAACGAGAGCAAGTCTTCATCGATGTACGCGGTATTGTCCAACCCTTCAACCGTTCCGAGGAAGGTAAAGCCATAGGTGTCGGGGATGCCCGTCTCGCATGCATGAGGTGTCCAGTCGAGCGAATCCACCCTGCGGTAGATGTGGTAGCGGCCCGCGGAAGACTTCCAGCCGGGCAACTCCCCGGTGCATTCGTGTGCATTCCACTCCAAGAGAATGGCATTGCCGACCGGTTCCGCTGCGGTCATTTCAGCAGGTGGTGCGACCACCCGGATTTGAAAGGTCTCCAAATCCATCAATTGCACTTGTCCGCTGTTGTCTTCGGCGCGCACCACGACTTGGTAAGGCGCTTCCCGAACTTCTGTGCACTCTGGGGACCACACGAATTGACCGATTCCGGCACCGAGGTCCGAGAAATTGGCCGGATTTTCCACTTCGGAAATCGGGCCGCCGATGGCATCCAGGTCCAAGTTGTCTCCGTCGGGATCCGAAGCATTGACCAAAAACGACAGGAAACTGCCTGCCACCACACAGGTATCGGGGATATTGGCAATCTCCGGTGGCTGATTCGTGCAGGATTCGACGGTAATCTGCATGTCGCGTACCACTTCCCCCACCTTGATCAGCACTCCGTCTACGTCGCGCCATTCCTGGATGCGCAGGGCGACGTTGTAGATGCCCGCTATCTGCGGAACATCCCACACCACATCGCCATAATCGGCATCAATGGTGAAACTGTCATCGGCAGGACTCACTTCATCCGGTGGCACATAATCCGGAATGATGTCGGAGTCAAACCCCCGGCACGGGACGAGGTCATATGTCAGCAGGTCCCCGTCGGGATCGTGGGCGCCGGGGTTGTGAATCCACGGCTGGAACAAGCAGGCGTTTTGTTGCGCCGGGTTCAACAGCTGGACCGAATTGTTGTGCCCGGCCAACGGGTCAATGATCAACAACGTGCTGATGGAGAACGGAACATCGACAGAGCCCGGAATGTTGAGCACGCCCTGGTTGCGGTTGGGATCCTCCACCCTAATTTCAAAAATGCCCGGCCCACCATACGTATGATTGCCACGGTAGCGGTTGATCTGGATGTCGTCAGGCAGCAACTGGACGGTTTCCCGTTCGAGGCTGTCAATGGGTTCATCCACCTCGTCCCCCCAGTACAAATACAGCCAAGGCCGGTCGGCCGGAGCGCTGGTTTTGGTGTAGGTTGTGATGAGGATTTCATAGGTCAACCCCTCAACGTGCGTGTAGGTAATCTCACCGGCCCGGTTGTGCGTTGCATGCGCTGGTGACGCCCCGAAAAAGAGGGGCAACAACAGCAGAAATGTCCGCGCGAAAAACCGTTGAAAAACCATCTTGATGCAAGTTAGGACAAGGAAGCCAACCGTTAACTTTGCGCCCACGAATGGCTTCCAAAAAAAAACCAACAACCATCGGATTCAGTTGCGGCGACCCCAACGGGATTGGCGCTGAAATCCTCGTCAAGGTGTTCCAAGACAACCGCATGTTCCGGGAAGCAACGCCCGTATTCTACGGTACGCCCAATTTGATAGAGGCGGCCATTGAGAAGGCCGGCGAACCCGAGGTCAATTGGGCCGTTGTGGAAGGGGCCGACAAGGCGAAGGCAGACCAAGTCAATGTGGTGAACATCCAAGAGGAACCGTGGGACATCCAATGGGGTCAAGTCGACGGCGCTGCAGGCGACTTTGCGATGAGCGCATTGGAAACGGTTGTCAATGAACTGGCGAGCACGAAAGTCGACGTCTTGGTCACGTTGCCCATTCACAAGGAGGCCATGCGTCAAGGGGCGTTCAAACACCCCGGACACACCGAATACCTCGCGGACTTTGCCAATGTCGATGAAGTCCTCATGCTCTTGGTTTCTGGCGACCTGCGGGTGGGCATGTGCACCGGACATGTCGCCCTGAAAGACGTCTCGGCCTTGCTCAATCCGGAGTTGATCAAAGCCAAAGCGCGGTTGATGCACGATTCCCTCATGCGCGATTTTGGCATTGCCCAGCCGCGTATTGCGGTACTCGGCCTGAATCCCCATGCGAGCGACAACGGACTGATGGGTGATGAAGAAAAACGCATCATCGCACCGGCCATCAAGGACCTCAGTGCAGAAGGCAAGTTTGTAATGGGGCCTTACCCGGCAGACGGATTTTTTGGTGCCGGCACACACAAACAATTCGATGGGGTCTTGGCCATGTACCACGACCAAGGGCTCGGACCGTTCAAGGCGCTGAGCTTCGGAAACGGCGTGAATTTCACAGCGGGCCTGCCCATCGTGCGCACCAGCCCGGACCACGGAACGGGTTTTGATATTGCTGGACAAGGCATCGCCAGTCCCGATTCGTTGCGTGCAGCCATCTACATGGCCCGGGACATTCGGTTCAACCGCATCGCATACCGCGAGTTGACGGCGAACCCCCTCGAGATCGCTCCACCCAAGCGGAAAGAGCGCTACTGAGCCCGTTCCGGTCGGTTGCAAAGTGGCCGGCAATTGAAATTTGTTCAATCGGGTTGTTGTGACTACCTTTGCACTCCCCAAAATGAGGAGGTTGTGGATCACTTGGCACCCTTTCGTATCCCGTTCGTGGGACTGAAGCCCGGTCAACACGACTTCCAAATGGAGGTGGATTCGTTGTTCTTTGAATCTTTTCCCTCTTCTGAAACCGATCAAATCAGCGGTGAAGCAGAAGTGACCATTGACAAGCTCGGCTCGAAAATGGATTGCATTGTGCGCTTCGAGGGTCACGCAATCCTTCCCTGCGACCGCTGCCTTGGTGATGTTCAAATCCCCCTCGCATTTGACGAGCGCCTGGTGGTTCAACTCGGCGAGTCGACGAATACCGAAGAAGAGATTTGGACATTGGGCCCCGAGTGCCACGAACTGGACCTCAGCCAGCCCATCTTCGAATGGATGCATTTGCACCTGCCCTCGCGCAGGCTCCACGCATCCGAAGACCAATGCGATCCTGCGATGACGGCGTATTTGAATGGTGGCGGAACAACTTCGGCCGAACCGGATGGGTCATCGGACGATGGGGGAACGGATGAGAACGACGGAATTGACCCGCGTTGGAATGCATTGAAAGACTTGAAATAATACCATCATGGCACATCCCAAACGACGCCAAAGTAAGGCCCGCACGCGCAAGCGCCGCGCACATGACGCACTGACAGCACCTCAGGTAGCTGCATGCCCAACCACTGGCCAACCCCACCTCTTCCACCGCGCCCACTGGCACGAAGGAAAGTTGTACTACAAAGGCAAAGTGGTGATGGAAAAGGCGGAAGCCTAACCCAAACGATTTGATGTCAGTATTGGCCGTTCGCGGCCAGAACTACCAAAAAGGAGGCCCAGCGCCTCCTTTTTTTATGCCATTCTTCCACATTTTCACCGGAATTCCGGGAAAAAAAGCCCTTTTTCGCATGATTCCACCCGCTATCTTTGGCGGCTATTCGTAACAAAACCAATAGCCCATGCGCGCTGCCATTACTGCCGTAGCAGGATACTTGCCCGATGATGTGTTGACCAACGCCGACCTCGAAAAGATGGTCGACACCAACGACGAATGGATCCGTTCCCGAACGGGAATCCAAGAGCGCCGGATCCTCAAGGACCCCACCAAGGCCACATCGGACATGGGCGCAGAAGCGGTCAAGGAATTATTGGAGAAGCGCGGCATCGACGCGACGGAGGTGGACTTGATCATCTGCGCTACCGTCACCGCCGACATGCACTTCCCCGCGACGGCCAACCTCATCGCGGACAAAGTGGGGGCAGTCAATTCATGGGGATACGACTTGAGCGCGGCGTGCTCCGGATTCATTTTTGCCCTGACCACTGGTGCCCAATTCATTCAAAGCGGCCGGTACAAAAAGGTGGTCATTGTAGGGGCGGACAAAATGAGCTCCATCATCGACTACACAGACCGCACCACCTGCATTTTGTTTGGTGATGCCGCCGCGGCTGTGTTGCTCGAGCCCTCTGAAGAATACGGGGTCATTGACCACAAACTCCACGTAGACGGAACAGGCGCCAATTTCCTCCGCCAAAAAGCCGGTGGATCACTGCATCCGCCCACGCACGACACGGTCGACGCCAAGGAGCACTACATCACGCAAGATGGCCAGCCGGTGTTCAAAGCAGCCGTCAAAGGCATGGCGGACGTGAGTTATGACATCATGCAGCAGAACAACCTCGCCCCGGAAGACGTCGCGTGGTTGGTGCCGCACCAAGCCAATTTGCGCATCATCGACGCCACCCAGCGCCGCATGGGCCTCCCTGCCGAAAAGGTGATGATCAACATCCAGAAATACGGCAATACCACTGCGGCCACCATTCCATTGTGCCTGCGCGATTGGGAATCACAATTGAAAGCGGGTGACAACATCATCCTCGCCGCCTTTGGGGGTGGATTCACATGGGGAGCCGTGTACCTCCAGTGGGCGTACAACAGCTGACACTACGCATACCCTTACTTCAAACCGACCAATTAAAACTGCCTACCTTTGGCCTTTAAATTGTCATAACCATGGACATTTCTGAAATTCAAGACCTAATCAAGTTCATCGCAAAAGCCGGTGTAACTGAAGTTGAGATTGAGAAGAAGGACTTTAAGATTACCATCAAGTCCGAAATGCCGAAAAAGAAAGGCGCAGCTGCAGCAGCAGAAGCGACCATTCAAGTGCCTGTCCCCGTGGCCGCGATGCCACAAGCACCGGTAGCCGCTGTGGCACCCGCTGCTGCTCCGGCACCCGCCCCAGCGGCGGCACCTGAGGCCCCCAAAGCCAATGCGGACGAAGACAACTACATCACCGTGAAGTCGCCCATGATCGGCACCTTCTACCGTCGTTCTGCTCCGGACAAGCCCACCTTTGTGGAGGTTGGATCGACCGTCGGCAACGGCGATGTGCTGTGCGTCATCGAAGCGATGAAGCTTTTCAACGAAATCGAATCGGAAGTCAGCGGCAAGATTGTCAAGATCCTCGTGGACGACAACAGCCCTGTAGAATACGATCAGCCACTTTTCTTGGTGGATCCTTCCTAAACATCCCTCACCATGTTTAAGAAAATCCTGATTGCCAACCGCGGGGAAATCGCCCTGCGCGTGATTCGCACTTGCAAGGAAATGGGCATCAAAACCGTCGCTGTGTATTCCACAGCCGACGCAGACAGCCTGCACGTGCGCTTCGCAGATGAGGCGGTGTGCATTGGCCCACCCAAAAGCGTGGATTCTTACCTCGCCATTCCCAAGATCATCGCGGCAGCGGAAATCACCAACGCCGACGCCATTCACCCCGGCTACGGATTCCTCTCCGAAAACGCTGAGTTCTCCCGCATCTGCAGCGAGAACAACATCAAGTTCATCGGGGCGAGTCCGGAGATGATTGAGGCCATGGGCGATAAAGCTTCGGCCAAGGCCACCATGAAGGCCGCTGGTGTACCGACCATTCCCGGCAACGAGGGCATCCTCGAGAGCCTGGAGGAAGCGACCAAAATCGCCAACAAAATTGGCTACCCCGTCATGCTGAAAGCCACCGCTGGTGGCGGAGGAAAAGGCATGCAGGTGTGCCACGATGACGAAGGCCTCGCCGAAGGATGGGAATCCACCCGCCGCGAAGCTGGAGCGGCATTTGGCAACGACGGCATGTACATGGAGAAGTTCGTCGTCGAGCCGCGTCACATCGAGATCCAGGTGGCCGCCGATCAACGCGGCAAGGCATGCCACCTCTCTGAGCGCGATTGTTCCATCCAGCGCCGCCACCAAAAGCTGGTGGAGGAAACGCCTTCGCCTTACATGACCGACGAACTCCGCGAGAAAATGGGGGAAGCGGCCATCAAGGCGGCAGAAGCCGTGAAGTACGAGGGCGTAGGCACCGTTGAGTTTTTGGTGGATGCCAACCGTGACTTCTACTTCATGGAGATGAACACGCGCATCCAGGTGGAGCATACCATCACGGAAGAAGTGGTCAACTACGACCTCATCAAGGAGCAGATCAAGCTGGCGGCGGGCGAAAACATAAGTGGAAAAAACTACTACCCGCAGATGCACGCCATCCAGTGCCGCATCAACGCGGAGGACCCGGCGCGCAATTTCGCTCCATGCCCGGGACGCATCACGGACTACCACGCCCCTGGCGGACATGGCGTTCGATTGGACACGCACGTGTACTCCGGGTACCAAATCCCCCCGTTCTACGACTCGATGATTTCAAAGCTCATCGTTGTTGCTCAAACCCGGGAGGAAGCCATTTTGAAAATGCAAAGGGCCTTGGACGAGTACGTCATTGAAGGCATCAAAACAACCATCCCATTCCATCAGCGCCTCATGCGCCACGACCGCTTCCGCAGCGGGGATTTCACCACGAAATTCATGGAAGAGGAGGACGTTTGATTTCCTTGCACCCTCAACGAAAAAAGCCGGTCAATGCGATCGGCTTTTTTTGATGATGTTCGTTGTGGATCGGCCCGGCAACAGGGGAATCACCTCCACCCGACCGCCGCGCTCACGCACCTCTTCGGAGCCAACAATAAAGCCGCTTTCGCCTTTGCTGGCCTCCGGGTCATAATCGCCCCCTTTGACCAATACGTCGGGCTGCACCGCTGCAATCAGGTCTGCCGGCGTTTCTGTTTCGAAAAGGATAACTGCATCCACTGCCTGCAAGGCTTCGAGCACGGTTTTGCGGTCCGCCGCCTCATTGATGGGGCGTTCAGGGCCTTTGCCCAACATCCGTACGCTTGCGTCCGAATTCAAACCAACCACTAATTTGCCACCCAAGGCTTTTGTTGCTTGCAGGTAGGTCACATGCCCAGCATGTAAAATGTCGAAGACCCCGTTGGTGAAGACGATGGTCTCACCGGAAGTCCGCCAGCCATCAATGAGTGCTTGTTCTTGAGGCGTCATGCGCGGTCTT
>Ga0163111_10003166_pt1 | contig 10575 bp, 10 predicted proteins | sample CRUFie1St18metaG_FD_109645 | JGI IMG/M metagenome (GOLD analysis project Ga0163111, IMG submission 109645) | Marine microbial communities from the Costa Rica Dome - CRUD Field 142mm St18 metaG | ecosystem: Environmental > Aquatic > Marine > Oceanic > Photic zone | place: Costa Rica: the Eastern... | reverse complement strand
TTTTATCACATAATCATTAACTTCATTTCAAAATAAAAGCTAATCGACAATTGCTTCAATTTGCCGGTTACGGATTTTAGGGCAAATCTCTTTACCATCTGTTAAGTTTGGTTTTGATGCAATACCAAGTTGCGATGGAGACTTACCTACCCATTCACTATCACGCCCCTTGACGAGAACACGATTTTCCTTTGGATCGATAATCAACGTGATGAATAAGCTATCACGATAAGGGCAGGTGTATTCAATCCAAGGAAACTTAGAGTGAATGTTTTCTGCATAACTCTTATTTCGAAAAGAACCCCCAACCCATTTATATGAAGCCGAATTGACATGTAGATAATTTACTTTACCTACTCTAGACAAATGATCGATATGAGTATGGCCATTAATTGCCATTATTACTTTATTAGAATTCATATTAATCAAATCTTGAACTTCTTTTGCATTGTCAATACTTGAAGGTCCTGCCAATGGCTGATGGCTAACAATAAGAATGGGACCTTTGAGTGACTTTAATTGAAGCGACAGCCATTCAAGCTGTTTATCTCCAATATATGAAGGGTACCCCCCCTTGTGTTTTGTTGACTTTTCATTTCCGTCGAGAACGATCAAATCAAGACCGTTAATATTTTCAGTATAATACCTTCCCTTCATACCCCAGAGTTTGGCAACTTCATCAAATGAATGCCCTGCGTCTATCTCATGGTTACCTAGAACATGAAAAGCTCTCGGATGCGCTTCCTCAAAAGCTTTTGTTACAATGTCATTTTGTTTTGAAGGGTAAGCAAAATCACCCAACTGCATTAACGCATCAGGTTTTTCAACTTTCATTGCATCAATAAAGGTCTTTAGCCTCGAAGGACCATCATGCATAATATCTTGGTGCAGGTCAGTTATCACCCCAATCTTAACTGATTTATTTAATTTTTTTAAAGAACCTAAAACCTGATCAGGTAATAAAATTGACGTCGTCACAACACCAGCAGCGCCTAAGAAATCACGCCTTAAAGAAACATCTGTTTTATTTATCATATTTTTTAAATCCCATTTCTTATTTCAAATGCCTGAGTTATTAAAATTTCTTTGAACTGTAATTTTAAAGTTAGTTAGCGCTCGACAATTTCCACTCATGCATTTTGAATTATTAAACCAATGAAGCGTATCCTATCAATCTTATTAGCATATTATCTATTAATAACAGTCTCACTAGCTAACCCAATAGAAGTTATAATTTATTCGGCAACTGCTTGGTACAGACACCCTGAAATACCCAAGTTAAATGGCTTTCTGGTTCGCCTAGGCGCAGAACATAATATTAACATTAGCGTAACCGAAGACCCAAAAGATTTGAAAATCGCAAGTCTGAATAAATACAATCTCTTATTCTTGAACAATTCCACAAACCTAGGCGAAAGCATTCCCAAGGAAATCCAAAAGGATATAATAAATTGGTTTAATAAAGGTGGCGGCATAATGGCAATGCATGCCGGAATCGTTCAAAACGGAACATGGCCGGAATTAATTAATATTGCAGGGTGTGATTTTGATTCTGACTCTGATTTCGTAGAGGCCCGATTTTTAGTTGATCCAAAAGCTGAAGGAGACCCACTACTCGCAGGAAAGAAAAAAGAGTTCACATACACAGCAGACTGGCTTTGTTTCAACAAATCAGTAACTGGACTGCCTGGAGTAGAGGTAATACTTAGACTCGATGAAAAAAGTTACACCCCGATCAGGAAACATCCAAGCTACGTTGGCAAGAAACCAATGGGCGATGATCACCCAATTTGTTGGCGTCGCAAGATTGGCAAAGGTCGCTATCTATTCACTGGACTAGGCCATGATGTCCGCTCAATCGATAATGAATTTGCTAAGAATCACCTCATCGCTGGTATTAAATGGGCTGCAAAATCGGTCAAAAAGAAAGTTGAAAAATAAACCCCGAAGCTATCCTTAGAAATAATTGAACCATAATTTATTTATATTTCATGAAAGCTCTGTTGATAATTTTTACCTCCTTATTGCAATTAAATTTTGCTCTGGCAAATGATCAATGGTCTCAATTCCGAGGACCGTTTGGAAATGGTCACATTTTGAAAACCTCCGCGCCAATAAGTTGGGATGAAACTAAAAATGTACTATGGAAAACTCCTATTCATGACAGAGGCTGGTCGTCACCGGTCATCTGGAATGATCAGGTTTGGATGACAACAGCCACAAAAAAAGGTCACAAAATGTTCGCTGTATGTGTACATAAAGAAACAGGTAAAGTTATTCATGACATTCATGTATTCGATGTAGAATCGCCTCAACCTATAACCATAGACAATACTTACGCCTCGCCGACTCCTGTCATCGAAGAAAACCGAGTTTACGTTCATTTTGGGACTTATGGTACGGCTTGCATATCCACTAAAACTGGAAAGAAAATTTGGGAAAGAAGGGATCTAAATTGTGATCATGAAGCCGGCGCCGGCCCAGCAAGTTCACCTTTTTTATTCAATGATTATCTAATATTTAACGTCGATGGAAGAGACGTTCAATACGTGATCGCATTAGAAAAGAAATCTGGTGAAACGGCTTGGAAAACCAACCGGTCAGTTGATTTCACTGGAGTGCAAGTTAATCAAAGAAAAGCTTACGGAACTCCATTAATCATTCCTAGGGGGAATGAAAAACAAATGATAAGCATAGGAGCCAAGGGTTTTTATTCCTATAATCCATATAACGGAAAAGAATTATGGAAAGCCACTCACAGAGGATGGTCAATCGCACCCAGACCAGTATATGGCGAAGGTCTAGTATTCACCATGATAGACCGTGATAGACCGGAGATGTGGGCAATCAGACCGAACGGTAATGGTGACATCACAAACACACACATCGAATGGAAAGAAACAAAGAGAATGCCTCCCCGCGCATCACCGCTGATAGTGAACAAGCTATTGTACGTTGTAGACAGAAACGGATACATTTCATGCATTGAAGCAAAAACCGGTAAATCCGTGTGGCAAAAAAGAATGAAAGGACGTTTTTCAGCTTCTCCAATATTGGCAAACGATCTGATTTATTTTTTTAATGAAGACACGTTTTGCACAATAATTAAACCTGGTCGAAAAATTGAAATCATTGCAGAAAATGAATTGGCAGAAGGCCAACTCATGGCCACTCCTGCATTTGATGAAAATTCAATTTACATAAGAACGGCAAAGAACCTTTATAGGATAAAAAAATAACTTCAATTAAACTCCTCGCATCATGAAAAAAATCACACACCCTAATCGTCGGCATTTCCTGAAAGCATCTTCGATAGCCGCAGCATCGTTTTCGGCACCACAATTAGCACTAGCAAATAAAGGAGATAAAAAAACAATTATAGGCGAAGGAGAAAATCAATACGAAGTCCATCACGACTGGGCCAAATTGCCTGATAAATATTCATGGCAGACAACCCATAACGTGGCAGTAGATGCCGAAGGGTTACTCTATGTGATACATGAGGGACATGCGAACAAAAAGGATCATCCGTCTATCTTTGTTTTTGATCAGAAAGGAAATTTTATTCGAGCATTTGGAAAACAATTTCAAGGTGGTGGCCACGGAATTGAAGTAAGAACAGAAGGAACGAATCAATATCTCTATGTATGCTCATATCAGCAGGTCAAATCCTTCGCAAAATTAACACTTAAAGGGGAAACAGTTTGGGAGAAATATGCCCCAATGGAAAGTGGGGTTTACAGAAAGGACGAGGATAAAGTGCGAGTAAAGCGCTGGGGGAGAGACGCTTTCATGCCTACAAATTTTGCCTTTCTTGACGATGGAGGATTTTTGCTCGCAGATGGCTACGGCTCGTTTTACATCCACCGTTATGACAGAGACGGAAACTGGATTGGAAAATTTGGAGGACCAGGAAATGGAAAGGGTAAATTTAATACACCTCACGGAATATGGATCGACCGCAGACCCGGAAGAAAGCAACAAATTGTGGTCTGCGACAGAGCTCATCATACTCTACAATATTTTAATATGAATGGAGAATACACCGAAACGCTTGAGGGTTATGGGCTTCCGGCAAATATCGATTCATGGAACAATCTGCTTCTTGTTCCAGAGTTGCACGCAAGAGTCACTCTGCTGGATGAAAATAATAAGGTCGTTGCTAGACTAGGAGATGACGTGGAGCGTGTTACCAAGAAAGTGAAAGGGGTACGCAATGATTCAAAGAAATGGATGCCTGGTAAATTTGTTCACCCACACGATGCTTGTTTCGATCAAGACGGTAATATTTTTGTTGCAGAGTGGGTTTCAACCGGTCGAGTAACACGTTTACGAAGATTAAGTTAATTAGATATAATTAATACCCAACAACGGAATTAAATCCATGAACACATTACTTAAGATAACATTTATTACTCTCTTTCTTTTTCCAATCATTTCGAATTCTTTCGGTCAAAAAAAGAAACGAGTTGATTTACTGGCTATACCAGAAGTCACTCGTGACAAAGTTATATGCTTTGCTCTTTATACAGTTCATAACAAAACATTGAAACTTACAGCTCAACTTTATCCATTAAAAGATGATGAAGACCGAAACGTTCGCCTTGAAGTTAAAAGAAATGATCAATGGATAAGCATTTCAAAAACAAAAGTTATAGAACGTGGTTGGACGGCACCTTTCAAAGTTAATAATTGGGATGACTCAAAGAAAGTCTCATACAGAGTAAGACATGGAAAAAATGCGAAATATGAAGGAATAATTCAACAGAATCCAAAAGATAAATCTGAGTTCGTGATGGTGGGTTTTACAGGAAACTCTATAAACCCTGGCCATGGAGGTGATATTCCAAAAAAGGATCTCGTTAATAACATCAAAAACATTAAGCCTGATCTTTTATTTTTCTCAGGCGATCAAGTCTATGACCATAAGCGCCATTATGCCGCTTGGTTAAAATTCGGCAGAGACTTTGGTGAAGTCATAAGAAACTACCCAACAGTTACGATTCCCGATGACCATGATGTTGGCCAACCTAATCTATGGGGACATAGCGGAAAGAAATCCACACTGCCCGGAGCCTCGGACGGAGGTTATACGATGCCAGTGGATTACGTCAAAGAGGTCGAAAGAGCCCAGACTAGCCATCTTCCTGATCCTTATGATCCCACTCCAATACAAAGAGGAATAGGGACATACTATACAAGTTTAAATTGGGGACGCATCAGTTTTGCTATAATAGAGGACAGAAAGTTCAAAACCGGACCAGCAGGAATGATTCCCAAACAAGGGCCCAGGCCAGATCACATTCGCAATCCAGAATATGATCCAAAATCTGTAGATGTTGAAAAAGCTAGGCTCCTTGGACAAAGACAACTTAAGTTTTTAGAAGAATGGGGACAAGATTGGAACCAAGCTGATATGAAGGTTGCTTTATCGCAAACAATATTCTGTGGTGGTGCACATATTCACGGCAGAGTTGGAGGAAGACTCCATGCTGACCTGGATTCAAATGGTTGGCCTCAAACAGGTAGAAACAAGGCAATTGCAGCACTAAGAAAAGCCTATGCTTTCCATTTTGCAGGAGATCAACACCTAGCCACCGTTTTCCACCATGGAATCGATGAATGGCGCGATTCAATCTACTCATTCTGCGTTCCCTCAATAGCAAATTTATACCTGCGTTGGTGGAAACCTCTAGAGCCTGGAAAGAATCTTAAGCCAGGACAAGACCCCATTCTTGGAGACCATCTCGATGGCTTTCACAACAAAGTCACTGCAATTGCTGTAGCTAACCCGTCCGCTGAAAAAGGTGGCGATAAACTAACAACAAGAGCTGCAGGCTTTGGCGTAACTAGAATCAACAAGAATACCCGTGACATAACTTTTACGTGCTGGCCTCGAAATATTGATGTCACAGATAAAAATGCCAAGCCTTATCCCGGCTGGCCTTTCACATTTAATCAACTCGACAATTATGGACGTAAAGCAATTTCCTATTTACCTAATCTTAAAATTAATAAAGCCAACCAAGTCGTCCAAGTTATTGCTGAAAAAACTGGCGAGGTTATCTATACAATCAGAATTAAGGGAAATCAGTTCAGGCCAAAAGTTTTTGAAGCTGGAGAGTATACAATAAAAGTAGGAGAGAAAGGTAATCAGAAATCTCTTAACGGACTAAAGTCTAGCAATGAGAAAAAAACACTAACCGTTACATTGTAGCTGTCGATTCACTCTTGAAATTCGAACGCTAAAAAAACTCAAGTTAATGGATTTTATTTTATAAACCTACAAACGTATTGACAAATTTCACTTTCCACAACGATTCCAAACCCCGAAGATGCAGGAACATCAAAATGATCCCCCTCACTATATTCTTCGGTCTTTTCTGATCCATCTATTTCAACTTTACAATTACCGGATATGATCTCCATCCTCTCTGCTAGATCTGTATCAAAATGATATTCTCCAGGATAAATGAGACCGATGGTGATCTTATCCCCCTCTTGAGTTGTTAAGGAATGAGAAGTTACCTTCCCATCAAAATAAATATTTGCCAAAGCCTCAGCATTTACATTCTCAAAAACCATAGAATTTAATAATTGTTCGAGAGAGATTCGCACAAACTTGCCGTATTATGCAAGTCATTTGGATTTAATATTAAACCAACTAAAACTTTAATCTTTGCAATGCCTGCCTAGCACCTTGATGCCCCTGAGCAGCCGCTTTACGATACCATTTAAGAGCCTCATCGACATTCTTTTCAACTCCCTGCCCCCTTGCGCACATCACTCCTAAATTATACTGAGCGAGTTTATTTCCTTGTTCAGCCGATAATCTCCACCACTTAACTGCGGTAACTGTATTTTTAAGGACACCTATACCTGTTGCGTACCTAATACCTAAATGAGCCTGCGCAACTTTATGACCTTGTAGAGATGCCTTTTGCCACCAATAGACTGCCTGACCTTCACTTTTATTTAAACCTAATCCTTTAGCATAAAGAAAAGCGAGCTGCGTCTGGGATTCTTTATCACCTTTATCTGCACCTTTCCTAAACCATTTTGCGGCTTCTTTATAACTTTGAGCAACACCATCTCCCCTGAAGTAAGCGTTAGCAAGACCCACCTGAGCATTAGCATTACCATTAGCTGCCGCAATTTTGAAAAATTTGACAGCTTTGACAGGATCCCTTTCCACTCCATCTCCATACATATATTTCATACCCTTCTGATATTGAGCATTAAAATCAACACCGACGGACTCCTCCCCTCTTACATCAATGCAAAACACTAGCAAAAAAAGGTATCGGGAAAAAGTAAAAAGGTAACGCATGATCCTGTAAATTAATTAACTGAAAAATCTTTACGGATTAATATAGTAAATATTTATTAAAGCGTCGTGCAACCTCAATAATAAAATTCAAAAATTTGAATAATTTACTAATTTTAAAGAATTTTATTCTTTTATTTGGAAGCATTATGATCGTTTTTAATCTCAAAAACATTCGATTATACGGGATATAGCCAAATCTAAATTATGAAAAAAATAAAATTAGCACTTCCTCTAATTACCTTTCTTTTAGCCGCATGCAATGGCCCAGACAACACACAAAAGTTAATCCAACTAGAAGAAAGAATTAAGAAACTAGAAAACATTAACACAAGCGTTGTCAAAATCGAAAACATCCAACAAACAATTCCTCTTCTCGAAGCACTTCCGATCACTTTTTCTCGAATTAAGAATCTAGAAAAAGAATTATCCGACTTAAAAAAATCAATCCCTAATAAAAAAGATCAATGATACGTAGAGAAGCACTAACTGGGTTAGCATTAGGAGTCAGCACATCTCCTTTAAATGCTCATTTCAAATTAAATAACAAACCTAAGGAACTTCAAAGCGACGTTGTCATTATCGGAGGAGGTTTAGGCGGATGCGCAAGTGCATTAAGCGCTCTCGACTCTGGTCTAAATGTAACATTAACAGAGGAAACTGATTGGCTAGGGGGACAATTAACCTCACAAGGCGTCCCTCCCGATGAGCATAAATGGATAGAGAATTTTGGATGCACTAAATCCTACAGAAAACTACGCCATTCAGTAAGAGAATTTTATCGTAAAAACTACCCATTAACAAACAAGGCAAAAAACAATATTTTACTTAATCCTGGAAACGGTTCTGTCTCTAGACTCTGCGCTGAGCCTAAAGCCTATTTGAAATGCATCGAAAACTTATTCCTTAAATATCTAGCAAACAAACAACTAACTATTTTAAAAAACAATATTCCAAAATCTGCAGAATTATTAAAAGATGAAATCAGATGCATCAGTGTAGAAAACCAGGTAACTGGTAACATAACTCTTCTTAGAGGTGATTTCTTTGTAGACTCAACCGAGCTTGGCGACCTTCTAACAATAACTAATTGCGAGCATGTAATTGGTACAGAGGGCAAAAACGAAACCCATGAATTACATATGCCTGAAAGGCGATCCACTAAAAATCAGCAAGCTTTTACAATGTGCTTTGCATTAGAGCACATGAATGGTGAAAATCACACGATAGACAAACCTAACAATTACGAATTTTGGAAAAGTTTTATACCAAAACTAACGCCACCCTGGCCAGGCCCACTCCTTGATTTTTCGTATACCCACCCATCGACGGGCTTGAAGAAGCTTCTAGGATTCAATCCATCAGGGCAGCACAAATCTGGCATAATAAACCTTTGGAAATATCGTCGCATAACGGCAAAAGAAAATTTCACGAATAATAGTAATTTGCGTGATGTCAGTTTGATTAATTGGCCTCAAAATGACTACCTATTAGGCAATCTAACGGGCGTTGACTTAAAAGAGAGAAGATCTCATATAAAGAAATCAAAAGAATTAAATTTGTCACTATTGTATTGGTTACAAACCGAAGCTCCTAATGACAACGGAGGAACCGGTTGGCCAGGACTAAAAATAAAGAAAGATATTTTTGATACTAAAGATGGAATGGCAAGATACCCTTATGTCCGAGAGTCTCTAAGAATAAAAGCTCTTACTACAATCCTAGAACAGGACTGCGGCATTGAAAATAGAGCTCAATTACTTGAATTGGACCCCTCCAAAGTTAAAGCCAAGAGGTACCATGATTCGGTTGGAATTGGACACTATCAAATCGATTTACATCCAACAACTGAGGGCAACAATTACATAGATTTTCCAGCCTTACCTTTTGAGCTTCCTCTTGGTTCTTTAATTCCCATCAGAATCAATAATTTAATTGCTGGATCAAAAAACATTGGCAGCACACATATTACAAATGGCTGCTATAGACTACATCCTGTTGAGTGGAATATAGGTGAAGTTGCTGGAAATTTGGCGGCCGCCTGCGTTTCTCAAAAATGTTATCCCCGAGAAATTAGAAACAGCATTAACAAACTCAAAGATTTTCAAAAAAAATTAATGAAAAAGGGAATAGAAATTAGATGGCCTAAGGAATTATTTAACAGTTAACTCTTAAACTTTTTTATCATTTAATATATTCTGGTTTAAATATCTCAACATTGACTCTGCTCGCTGTACAAACATGAGCTAATTCGCCAACCTTAAATTCAAATCCATTCCATTGAAAAGGAGCGATTGGCCATTTTTTTTCATTAATCTTAGAAAAAATATACGGTTGATGATAAACTCTACATGACAGCAATTCTTTTTCGTATTTCCTCGAGGCAAACAACAAATATCTTTCGAGTAGGAAAAAATCTAAAGTTCCTCTCACTGCCTCTTGCCCTATATTAGTACAGCTATAGTTGAAGCTAATATCTTCAGCTCCACAAAACCTTCTCTTCAGCTTATAAGATATCTCCCCATCGCTATTTTTTTTTGCTTTCATTTTGGCCCAAAAATACGGTAGTGAAAAAGCCATTCTTCCTATTTTATAAGCTAACCATCTATTAGTATCCAAAGAGTAAAACCATACTCCCGGATTCCCCTCCTCGTCGTGCACATATGTACGAACATTACATTCAAGAAAATTTGATACATATGGAATACTTGGAAACCAACTTGGCCGTATTTTTCGCATAAAAAATGGCACTAATCCCAGATACGCCTTACCTCCAAAAGTATCAACATAAAGACCTGAAGGTAATGTTTTTTGCAAATCCTGTGCATCAACCTCCCAATGAACAAACAAAAGATCATCCCAAGTCTGACTCATCACAGGAGAACTGGCTTTAGGCCTCTTTCTCATACTTTCCCGCTGATCTAGTGAAGGGGTAATCATTAATATTCTATTTAAACGTACAAATATATATAATTTGTAAAAAAAAATAAAAAACATTAGTCATAAGACCAAATTTAATTATCATTTAACCAAGATGCCAACCGTAGTTTTAGTTCTCATTTTCATTTTTGTCGCAGTCATAGTTGGAATAATAATTGGCTGCCAACCTGATTAGATCCTCACTCTTTACATAAAAAAACGGCGAATTCCCGTGAAGGAACCCGCCGCTTGTGAAGGTTTCTAGTTAAAAATCTTTACTGATTTTCTTCAATTCTAAAGAAGAGCTTTGGCGCTCCCTCAAGTGGATT
>Ga0163111_10003164_pt1 | contig 10578 bp, 16 predicted proteins | sample CRUFie1St18metaG_FD_109645 | JGI IMG/M metagenome (GOLD analysis project Ga0163111, IMG submission 109645) | Marine microbial communities from the Costa Rica Dome - CRUD Field 142mm St18 metaG | ecosystem: Environmental > Aquatic > Marine > Oceanic > Photic zone | place: Costa Rica: the Eastern... | reverse complement strand
GTTGACGGTAACGTCGTTTACAGAGAGGGACCAGTCCTCACCGCTATGAAGCGTGGTGCCATTCTAATACTTGATGAAATAGACAGAGGCTCTAACAAGATGATGTGCTTACAAGCCATACTTGAAGGCAAGCCTTATTTCAACAAGAAGACAGGCGAAACCGTAACTCCTGCTCCTGGATTCAACATAGTGGCAACCGCCAATACGAAGGGTCGAGGTTCAGAAGATGGCAAATTTATTTCTGCCAACATACTCGACGAGGCATTCCTAGAAAGGTTTGCAATTACCGTGGAGCAGGAGTATCCTACTATGGCAACCGAGAAAAGAATTGTCCTTAAGAAAATGGACAAGGCAAACATCAACGATGATGAGTTTGCTACACACTTGGTTACATGGAGTGATGTAATAAGAAAAACTTATTACGAAGGAGCCATTGATGAGTTGATTTCAACTCGTAGGCTAGAACACATTGTAAACGCTTTTGCAGTGTTTGGAGACAAAACAAAAGCAGTTGAACTTTGTGTTAATAGGTTTGACGAAGATACTAAACAAGCGTTCATAGACTTGTATAGTAAAGTTGACCCTACTGTAGAACTCCAAGAGTCACCAGAAGGTGAACAGGAGATACACGAAGATGGCGACAGTTAAGTTAGACGAAACTGTCACTCATGAGATCACCGAATTTAACTTCGGTGATCTTACATCTGAGGAGGCAAAAGAACTATTTAAGGACGGCAGAATAGCGTCGTGGTTTATGGAGTATCAATTACCATATTGGTATCCAGAATTAACCAGAGTAACAGGACAAAAAGATCACGATCATATAGATACTAAAGGAAGACTATACGATCAAAAAACATTTACTGCTAGAGGTGTAACATGCCAGCCCTCTAACCAGCAAGGCAAAGGTAGATCCTTTGATGAAGAAGTGGCATATGAAAAGGCTAATAAATTAATCTACATTATTACAGATATAAATGACTTTCCTAAAGTCCATGTAAAATTTGTAGAGGGTAAAGAGCTAATTAAAAAATATCCTGAACTTAAAGTTAAGTTCAATCAGAGAGAGGAGTTCTTATGGAAATAGATTATAAATTTAATGAAGGAGACATCATAAAGGAATTGAAGTCTTATATTGATAAAACATATGATGGACATTACTCCAAAAACAATTTTCAGGCAACTGAATTTATTGTTGATGGAGGACATGGTATTGGATTTTCAATAGGAAACATCCTAAAGTATGCACAACGATATGGAAAGAAAGGTTCTGTAGAGGACCATAGAAAAGACCTATTGAAAGTTTTACATTATGGAATTATTGCATTGTCTATTCATGACAATGAAAACAAAATTGAGGGCTCAGAATTCTTTCCGCCAGATCACATGGGCTAGAGTATGGCCTTTGTTGTCGGTTCTCCATGTGTAGGTTGTAAGGATACGAAATGCGTTACAGTATGTCCTGTGGATTGTTTCCACGAGGGTCCAAACATGCTAGTAATCAATCCAGACGATTGTATTGACTGTGGACTTTGTGTCCCAGAATGTCCTGTATCAGCAATATGGAGTGAAGATGAAGTCCCTGCCGAGGAGATAGATTTTATAGAAATCAATGCCAAAAAGTGTTATGAATGGCCTGTTATAGATGAAGAACAAGAAGCTATGGCACATAAATCTCCACACACTACAGCAGAAGCTATAGCAGTAGTTCTACTAGACTAATAAATACTTAAATGAACCATGGAATACTATTAGGTTGCCTTCAGGCAGATCCTGGCTGGCAAGGTGCAGGTAAAGACACTGATTGGATAAGTCTAAAACGTTCTGCTGGTTCACACAAAATTGCTAGCTTTATGAGAAAAGAAGGTTGGGATATTGAAGTAATAGATTATTGGTTAGCATTTACCGACGAAGAGTTTCATTCATTAATTAAATCTAGAGTAACAAATGATACAAAGTTTATAGGAATATCTGTTACATTTGGTTTCAGAGGAGATACTCTAAAAAGAGCACAAGATAATCTTACATGGTTAAAACAAAACTATCCAGATGTCATGATCGTTGCAGGTTCTAAATCCATTAGTGATACAGTAGCCTTGCCTTGTGATTATTATGTAACAGGTTACGGAGAGTTTGGATTACAACATCTATTAAATGGAACTGCAAAGATAACAGAGTTCATGGGTAAACAAGTTATAAACTCTGATAAAGATCACCCATGTTTTCCTCAGAAAGATTTAGTTACAAGATATGAGGAAAGAGATTACATACAACCAACGGACACTTTAACCTTAGAACTGTCAAGAGGGTGCAAGTTTAAATGTAAATTTTGTTCTTACAATGCTATAGGATTGAAAGGCGATATTGATAGAGATATGTCTACACTATATGAAGAGCTAAAAGACAATTATGAGAAGTGGGGTGTAACAGATTACCACGTAGCAGATGAAACAACAAACGACAATACAGAAAAATTAAGACTAGCTGCTGAGGCAGTTAAAAAGTTACCATTCAAACCTAACATGACAGGATTTGTTAGAGCAGATTTGTTGATAGCCAGAGAACAAGATAAAGAGTATTTGGCACAGATGGGATATTGGGGGCATTACTACGGCATAGAAACTTTTAACCAAAAGGCAGGACAAGTAATTGGTAAAGGTATGAATAGGGAAAAACATAACCAAGGACTCATAGATATTCACGATTACTTCTGGAAAGAATGTGGTAAATATCGTAGCACGACATCTCTTATTATAGGTTTGCCATATGAAACAGAAGAGTCATTTTTACAAGGTTTGGATTGGCATAAAGAAAACTTTCCTAAAGAGAACTTAATGATCAATGTATTGTTCATAAATAAATTTGCAGAACATTTAGGAGATTTGTTTTCTCAATCTGACTTTGATAGGACTTGGTCAGATGGAAAACACTTTCACGAGAAACTAATAACAGATGAGGAAGTAGGAGCTACACCAGAGGCATTTCCTGAGGGAGGATTGAGGCATTGGATGTGGCATAGTTATAAAAGAAATGCTGCCCTACCATGGTCACATGATACAATGAATTGGTGGACAGCACATCTTCTAAAAAGAGATATCTACTTATCTGATAAATTGTATATGAGAGATAGAGGTCCTATGAATTGGGACTTATATAACTTTACAACTCCTGGAACATATACTTGGGATAATGTATTGGACATGACTTATGATAATTATGATCAAGAAAGATTGGAAAAAGATACAAAATTACATATCCAAAAGTATAAAAATTTCAAGTTAAACGTATAAATATTATAAATAATAGAACAATTAGAGGCGACAAATGGCATATAAAGTAATACATACATTCACAAGACCAAACACAGGTGTAGACTTTCCTAAAATGGCAGATCATGATAGTGATTATTATGATTTTGTTAGGCAGTATTATACAGACAATGGCATATCAATTAGTTTCGATTTATCAGAAGATGAACTAACACTTGTTGCTTCAACAGAATGTGCCAACAGAGCTGCCTGGGATGCTTGGAAAGTAGCAGACGACGCAGATGGCAGACTTGCAGGCGGAGTAAAAGCAGGCATGAATTCAGATTTAGTAGCTAGAGGTATAACCATAAAAATAGATGCTGATGAAGATGGAACTGTTACAAATCTAGTAGCAGAAGGAAACAATATTCCTTAACCAAAAGGTAGCATTTGGTATGCTACTATATTGATTTATACTATGAAAGATCCTATAATATAGGATATATTTGGAGAAATACATTATGAAAATTAGTAATGATACGATTGAAGTCCTAAAAAACTTTGCAGGTATTAACACAAACATTCTCATTCGAGAAGGCAACAATCTTTCTACTATTAGCACAGGCAAAAACATTTTTGCTAAGGCTGAAGTAAAAGAAACATTCCCTAAAGAATTTGCAATCTATGATTTAAATAGTTTGCTTTCCCTATTAACACTTACAGAAGATGCTGATGTAGACTTTGAAGATGAAAGTCTTAGAGTTACAAAAAACAATTCTGTATTTGAATATTTTTATGCAGACCCTAACATTATTGTTACTGCTCCTGATAAAAATATTGAAGTAGATAACTTCTTCCAGTTTGATCTTACAAAAGATGATATTGATATGATAATGAAGGCAGCAGCTATTACAGCAGCTCCTATGTTATCCGTAATTGGAACTGGTGGTGAAGTTATTATTACAGTAGGTGATCCTAGCACTCCTAAGTCTAATAGTTTTAGACAAGTGATAGGAACAACAGATAAGGAATTTGATGCTAGGTTAGCAGTGGAAAACTTTAAGGTTATTCCTGCTAGTTATAGCGTAATACTTTCTCAGAAGAAGTTTATGTTCTTGGAAAGTTCTAAAAGTGAATTAAAATATTGGTTGGCGCTTGAGCGTTCTTCCACAATATAAGGAGACATTATGGACGAAGATAAATTAGAGGTTACTCTTAGAGAGGCAACCAATGGTTGGATAGTAGAGTTCAACCAAGGCGGTGAAACTGTAGAATACATTTTCACAAGACCTAATCCAGCAATCTCCCTCGTAAGAAAAGTTATGAAGGGTGAAATGGACGTTTTTACAGGAGACAATGATGAGTGAACTAGCAACAACTTTGCCAGCAGTAAAGTTTAAGAAACACGTCGTGGCTACTGATGGAATAGGTAGATGGGTAGAAATTGACTTAGGTGAATTGGCACAAGATAAAAAAATTGTAATATTTGGTTTGCCTGGTGCTTTTACTCCTACATGTTCTAGCCAACAACTTCCTGGTTTTGAGGAAAACTATTTCCTATTTCGAGATGCAGGTATAGATGATATCTATTGTGTTACAGTTAATGACACTTTTGTTTGCACAAAGTGGGCACAAGATCAAGAACTGGCAAATGTAAAAGTATTACCAGATGGTAGTGGTGAATTTACAGTAAAAATGGGTATGGACGTGAGAAAAGACAATCTAGGGTTTGGATTAAGATCCTGGAGATATGCAGCAGTATATGACAATGGAATCTTGGCATGGTCAGGTGTTGAAGAAGGATTTGGAGATAATTTTGAGGGTGACCCTTATGACGTATCTAAACCTGAAAGTGTTTTAGAAGCTGTAAAAGGTTTGAACTTTGTAGACTCTGGAAGGGAGATAAATCTCGATTTTTCAGATACGACAGATGTTAAGGAGACTTTTTCGTAGACCTTTTTCTGCGGTCAAAAAACCGTCCAGAAAAAAGAGCAAAAAAGTTTCTGATAAATTATGATAAGGTGATGTATGGAAACAGGACAATTTTTATGGGTTGAAAAATATAGGCCCACGCGTATAGAAGATTGTATCTTGCCTGAGGAGGTTAAGAAACAATTTTTACAATTTATATCTAAGGGTGAAGTCCCTAACTTACTATTAGCAGGTTCAGCAGGAACAGGCAAAACAACTATTGCTCGTGCTTTATGTAATGAGCTAGGTTGTGATTACATTATTATTAATGGTAGTGATGAAGGTAGGCAGATAGACACTCTAAGAACTAAAATTAAGCAGTTTGCGTCTGCTGTGTCTTTTGAAGGTAAAACTAAGGTTGTTATATTAGATGAGGCTGACTATATGAACAGAGATAGTGTCCAGCCTGCCCTTAGAGCTTTTATAGAGACGTTTTCTGAGAACTGTAGGTTTATATTTACATGTAATTATGCTAATAGGCTTATAGAGCCCCTACATAGCAGAACTACTGTTATAGACTTTAAACTAGCACCCTCAGACAAGCCTAAACTAGCATCTAACTTCCTAAAACGTATGGAATACATACTAGGGAATGAGGGTGTAGAATACAATCAGAGGGTTTTGGCTGAACTATTGAATAAACACTTCCCTGACTATAGAAGGGTAATAAATGAGCTACAGAGGTATAGTGTTGGTGGCTCTATTGATGAAGGAATACTATCCAACTTCCAAGAAATCAATGCTAAGGCTCTATTAGACAGTCTTAGAGAGAAAGATTGGAAGAAGATGAGGCAATGGATAGCTAACAATATTGATACAGACCCTCAGAGTATATTTAGGCAGATATATGATATATTACTGCCTGAAGTAAAGGGTATTCCTCATTTGGTTCTACTAATTGCAGATTATCAGTATAAAGCAGCGTTTGTGGCAGATCAGGAAATTAACTTGACTGCTTGTTTGACAGAAATAATGGCAAATGTGGAATTTAAGTAATGGCAAAGAAAGATGCTGTTTTGACGCTTAGGGTTTCTAAGCAAGAAAAAGAAGAAATCAAGAAAGAGGCTGAAATCCGAGAAATTACGGTTACAGACTTATTGATGAAAGGTTTCAAAGTTTTGAAAGAAGGACAATATATTGACTTTAAGTAGATTATGGAGATTATGGTGTTTATCGTTAGGAGAGAAAGCAAGTGATAACACCAAGGACGCAGATATGGTGGCGATAATGAGAAGTATCGTCGTTTTAGTAAATTTTGCAACATGTTTCTTTATTGTTGCAGGTGTATTGAGGCATTGGTAATGACTGGTATATTAGAAGGATTTGGAGAACCAGTAGAAGAGGTAAATGAAAAGGAATTTGAAGATAAACTGAAAAAGATATCTCCTTTTGACTTTGTAAACAGTATCAACTCTACAAAAGAAAACCTAATCGTAGATGAAAGAACTGAAAGGGAGTATAATCCTTTCATTGTAAATCGTGCTATGGGTTTTGGTCCTGATACAGTTATAGCAGGTAATGAAATGAACTCCAGACACCATTTAGACAATAAAATGCAGTATGACTTTCTAATGGCGACAGTTAGGAAGGCAAAAAGATACAACAAGTGGATAAAAGCAGAAGAATCTAATATTGAAGCAATACAACAATTCTTCGGTTATTCATTTATGAAGGCAAAAGAGGCCTTAAAACTCTTAAATGAAGATCAAATAGATAGAATCAAACTACATTTAGCCATGTCTCAAGGGGGCCAAAAGGTCCAGAAACATAAATAAGTTATTATCAGTATAATAATTTACAAAAACAAGAGAATTGAGAATGGTTGATCAAGACAATTACTTTAATATAGACTATCCAGGTTATTCACCTTTAGAAGTTTCATTAAAGGACCCAGAAGACTTTTTAAAAGTTCGAGAAACGTTATCTAGAATAGGTGTTGCATCTAAGAAGGATAAGGTCCTTTATCAGTCTTGTCATATATTGCATAAAAAAGGTAGATACTTTATTACACATTTTAAAGAACTATTTGCATTAGACGGCAAGGAAGCTGACTTCCAAGACAATGATTTACAAAGACGAAATACAATAGCAAAACTACTATCTGATTGGGGATTAGTAGATATCATTTCGAAAGACGTTGATGATTATGCTCCTTTAAGTCAGATAAAAATAATATCATTTAAGGAGAAGGGTGAGTGGGAGCTAATCCCTAAATATAACATTGGCAAGAAAGTTAAATAAGCAGGAATATTGGCTTAACAAGATAAAACAAGATCTGGACAATGTAGGTCCAGGTTTTTGTATTCTAAAATGGCATTACCTAGAGCTTAGTTTAGCCGAGGGGCTGAAACATTCTTGCTACCATTGCCCTCAACACAAAGTCCCTTTAGATTCAGACTTACACAATACACCTACAACTAAAGACGTGAGAAAACAGATGCTGGATGGATTGAAACCAGCAGAAGATAATTATTGCTATGATGTAGAAAAGACAGGCAACTTTAGTGATAGACAAATGTTGGCAGTTCAGTTTATCAAAGATGACCCTAATATTATTGCCAAGACTGCAGCACTAGATCCTGATGAAGATGTATATCCTAAATATCTTACAGTAAGTTTTACAAATAGATGTCAAATGTCCTGTATATATTGTGGGGCAGGTAAAAGTTCTACATGGAAGAAAGAAATAGATGAATATGGACCTTATAACTTACATGTAAAAGAGAACGCAGACAAATACATGCCAAGAGATGATATACTTCGTGCTGAGGATAATCCTTATGTAGATAAATTTTGGGAGTGGTTGCCAGATGCTTATCCACATTTACAAACCATAAGACTTACAGGTGGTGAGCCATTATTAGATAACAATACATTTAGACTTTTAGAATATGTAAAAGATAATCCTAAAGAACTATCATTTGAAATAAGCACAAATCTTATGGTTACAGATAGACGTGTATCTAAGTATATAGAGTTAGTAAAAGATTTACCTGGACAGAAATGTTATGTAAGTGTAGATTCGTGGGGAAAACAAGCAGAATGGATAAGAACAGGGTTAGAAATAGATCAATTTGAAACTAATCTACACCGTATATTGTCAGCAGGAATAAAAGTAGGTATTATGTGCACCTTTAACATTTTATCTATTCCTAACTTTGAACAATGGATTTTTAAAATGGCAGAACTGAAATCTCAGTATGGTGATCTAATTACTGTTGATATACCTATGATGGTAGAGCCATTACACCTAACTACAAGAATTGCTAATAAAGATCTAATAAATAAGTTGGATAAGGCATACAAGGCTATGAATAGTTACTCAGACTTCTTTGAAGAATATGAGATACTAAAATTTAAAAGAACTGTAGAATGGACAAAAGCAAATCTATTTACAGGAGAAGAACTAAAAAGAAATAGAATAGACTTTTTTAGGTTTGCCAAAGAAAAAGACAAAAGAAGAGGAACAGATTTTTTAGCAACGTTTCCAGAATTGAAAGAATTTTATAATGACGCAAGCATATCAAACGAAAATTATACACCCATACAATCCTACAATATTAGTTATTGATAACTTCTTTGAACCTGAGAAGTGTGATCTAATATTAGAAGCTACAAAAGAAAAAGACTTCTTTAAGGAGTCTAGTGTAGGAGATAATCCTGACGACCCTAAATATGATTACAGAAGAACAAGTAATACAGGTTGGATAGATTATACAAATTATACAGCACATGAATTGTTAATAAGAACTTCAAGAGTGTTGAACGTAAGGCCAGAACAAGCAGAACATTTACAGGTTGTTAGATATAAATTAGGACAAGAATATGCACCTCATCATGACGCATTTCCTGTAGAGTCAGATCAATTACAAAAAGGTGGAGGACAAAGAATAGCCACTGCTTTATTATATTTAAATTCTCCTGAAGAAGGAGGCGAAACGGCATTCCCTAATTTAAATATCCAACCAGGCGGATATGAAATACAAGCAAGAAAAGGCAGATGTGTATTCTTTACAACAACTTTCTTAGGACTAGAAGAACCACACCCTTGGTCCTTACATGGAGCTATGCCTTTAATTAAAGGACAGAAGTATGTTGCTAATATGTGGTTTAGGCAACATCAAAGATGGGCATATAAAGACCCAAATGAAACAGATCAAAGTGAATAATTTTATAAATAGTATTACCTCGTTGATAAAACAACCTAGATGGTTTAGGCCATTTCGTTTCGGGAGTAATTGTTTTTCAATCAGTATAGAAGATGTTTACATCATGCTATGCCTGAAAATAATTTTACTCTACAACCTGGGTAACTTTTTGAGAGGTATTTGAAATGGAGCTGACAACTGATGTTATGTTCGAACTTTTTAAGGTTCCGACACAATCTAGAGTTTACTCAAAGATTAGGAATAGATTATTAATTGAAACCGAAACTCCATCTCATCTTACAGATACGCCGAAAGGGTATCTTTTATTAACCTTGCTAACTAATAGGAGGAAACTAAAATGGTAAGATTAAGCACGACTAATTGGAACGATTTCGTTTCAGCATTCCCACAAATAGAAAGTAGACTAATTGGATTTGACAGAGTCTTTGACGCTGTTCAAAGAGTCAATACCAGTGAAGCTAACTTCCCACCTTACAACATCAAGAAACTAGATGATGAAAATTATGAAATCACACTAGCTCTTGCAGGCTTTAAAAAGTCTGAATTAAGTGTTGTAGTGGAAGACGGTAACCTTATCGTCAAAGGTGAACAAGCAGAGACTTCTAAATCAGAATTCTTGCACAAAGGAATTGCAGAACGCAATTTCACTAGATCTTGGGCTTTAGCAGATGAAGTTAAAGTATCAGGTTCTAAACTTGAAGATGGAGTTTTAACCATTTCACTGGTTCATGAAATACCAGAGGATAAAAAACCTATCGAAATTAAAATTAAATAATTAAAGGAGAAGGAGCATGTCAAACATTCAAATAATTAAACTCACAACAGGAGAGGATTTGATTGGTGGTGTTAGTGATACAGAAATAGACGGTAAAGTCTTTCTTGTTATTGACAAACCAGCATTGATCATGATGATGCCTAAACCTGGAAATGAGAATGAATTTGGCGTGGGACTTGCTCCTTATGCCCCTTTTGCCAAAGCGCATAAGGTTCCTGTTTTTCCAGCACATATAGTATCAGTATATGATCCAGCAGAAGAAATACTAAACGCTTATAACAGTAAGTTTGGTGCAGGTTTAGTAATGCCTTCACAAAAAGAAAAGGCAATTATAAATAAACAAGTATTAAACGAAGCAAAGAAGTAACATGTATGAATATAGAATAAATGTTGTAAGAATAGTTGATGGAGATAC
>Ga0163111_10003163_pt1 | contig 10579 bp, 12 predicted proteins | sample CRUFie1St18metaG_FD_109645 | JGI IMG/M metagenome (GOLD analysis project Ga0163111, IMG submission 109645) | Marine microbial communities from the Costa Rica Dome - CRUD Field 142mm St18 metaG | ecosystem: Environmental > Aquatic > Marine > Oceanic > Photic zone | place: Costa Rica: the Eastern... | reverse complement strand
GTCTTCCCCCCAGCAATTTAATTTCTTTGCACCCACGAAGAAAATCATTTACTGAATCATCTCTCTGTTTTTCTTTTAATGACTTTTAATCAGTTATGATTTGTTGGTTGCTTGCAAAGATATTGGTGAGGGCCGACTTCATGTCCCCGAGCTACTAGGGGATTTCCGTATCAAAGAGATTACAACTGATGGTGCATACCAAACAAAATTGGATTCAAAGAGAGTAACAAATCAGCGCATCGTTGAGCTTTTACAACGCTACACGAAGCGAACAAGTACTTTTGACACAGAATTTTCATCTGATCTTGCTCCTGATTCTAACAACGCAGAATCAGCTACTGTAGAAACTGCGATCTAAGGTACACATATTTTCTGACATACGAATTCAAGCTCACAATTCGGTAATTTGGCGTTACGGAAAACGTCGAAGTATCCGCGTCGCATGTGACAAACATTGCGGTGTTAAGCTTCGTTGAAATTGTCACTGGGTATATCTGACTACGAATATGCCGCTGTAGGGTTGGTAATCGATGTTCTTGCTCTTCATTTGCAGTACATGATGAAATTTCCCTTCCATGATATTTTGGCGATTAATTATAGCATATTACAAAAGTTGAATTTTAACGAGTTAAAAAGTCTATTTACGGAGAATTCATTTATTTATCATCAAATGTGAACGTGTTTGAGGAAAAGGCTTCTCCTTTTTTTGTCATCCATCACTTTCGAGGCACAGTATCTGGAAGAACTGGTTTCCTTCTTCTCTTCTTTTCAGGTTTAGAATACAAGACAGTTGCTAGCACAACCAATGATGCTCCGATAGTAAAGGCCCAAGATGCATGGAAATCAAAAAAGATCGCAGAAATCACGCAGCTCACAACAATCGAGAAGGAAGTAGCAAAAACTTTGAGCACGTTATCTGCATATTTCACTACCACAGCCACGATGAGCCCACCAACAGCCTGAACGGTGACTACCGTCCAAACTAGGGACGTGTAACCTCCAAGGAATCCCTGTTGCGATACAGCTGCGGCATCCTTCACATAGACAGTAATAAATGCGATGATAATGCTTGGAATCCCCATTTGGACGTTTCGAAGCCATAACGACGTCTGCGAACCTTTCAGTACTTTTTCAAAATACACTCCGGAAAAGCCTGACGTACATGCGGCACAAAGAACTGCTACCAATCCAATAAATTGGCTTTGCTTCTCAGATTCTGATTTAGAATCATCACGGTTTCCAGAAACTTGAACAATCGAGACTCCCACAGTCAGTAGAATTAAGGCTGCCCACTTTTTGGCCGAGAATTTTCTCTGAGTTTATTGAAATTGTGAGCGACGACAAACAAATTGGTTTTGGTTTTCCGTTGTGATTACGCAGTAAATGGATATCGTGTTTATCAATTAAGCGTGTTAATTGTGTCAGTACTTTTCGGACAAGATATTATTTATGGCAAGAAAACTTCCCATTACTACTCACCTGCAGCAAGATCATACTGAACACAGCAGTAGTCAGGATTTTTAGCTGGTAACAAACTTGATACGTTGCGGCATCTAAATTGGACAGGGCAAAGTACAATAAATTGTTCTGGATAGTGTACATGAAGGACGGAATACTCAACTTCGCCATTTCGGTCGGGGCCTGCAGTACGTGTGTATTTAGCTCCGAAGCCAAGGAATTATTCGATTGATAAGCGATCACACAGCAGCATATCCCTAACTTCATGAGTTCCATAACGAAAACAGCTGTCGAAGCCAAGTACATCGGTTGACCCTCGACGTGGCTGGTCCTTGAAACCCTCATCAACAAGACTAGACCAACCATTTGTGCAACCAACAAAAACAATGCTCCGTACTTAATCAAAACATCAGTAGGAGTTGCGTTTCGTTTTTTCTTCAACCGTCTTCGTGTGGATCCTCCAGCTTTCATATCAAGTCTTCTAGTTCGTTTCTTAGCCGCCGAATCAGCCCCTTCCGTTTTGCCTGGAATCATTTGTTCTTCGACATTTTCGTCTATGTTTCCCCCCGAGGGAATTTCTACTTGGTCTTTCATGTCGTTTGTTTTTCCAAAGATAATGTCGTGTAACTATCAGCTGATCACTAGCGTTAAGCTTTAGATAAAATGAGCAGGATGCTTTATCCGATGACCACTATTCACTTCCAGATTTTCAAAAAAATATTTCCGTTGACAAAATGTCTTCCTCAGTCATGGTTTTTTCAAACGCATTGTGCGTGCTTTTTTCCGTCTGTTCTTCAACAAAATCTCTTGCACACCACAAGCCAACTTCGATTATTTTCGATCCAACGATACAACAAAACTTGAGTTCCCTTTTCAAAAACACTTTCAAATCGCACTTTAGATGACTTCGTTCCCTTGCGATAATTAATATTCATCAAAAAGTCCCGGCGATGAACATTCAGTATCGAGATGAGAGCATTGACAAATGCCATCCACTATTACGTGAGCTGAATATCTGCGACTCTGTCAAAGAAAACCTGGAATTGAATGAAAAGAAAACCGAAGATTTTGTTTCGTCCTACGATGTTTTGAGTTTCCTTGTTGACAATGGCTTCATTCCAAAAGACAGCATTAGGAGTGCTGTGCGAAAAATGTGCCAGCAGAGACAAATAATGAAAGAGAATAGAAAAAATACTAGAAACGACACAGCAAGCGTTGCGCTTATAGACAAGGATACCAGTCCCAAGAATATCAACAAAGAAGATATACCTAAAGTTGCCCCAAAGAGCCCATCTATCACTCCTCATACTAAAGCTTCTGATAATAACATCCGCACGCGACATATAGCTCTGCGATTTTTTTATGATGGAGCTTCATATTCTGGTCTAGCACAGAATGTTGGTCAAGAAAATGACAAATCCATCGAGCGTTGCCTTTTCGATGCCTTGAAAAAAGCCCGATTGATAGAATCAAGAGAAACTAGCAATTACTCACGATGCGGACGAACGGATCGAGGTGTCAGCTCTGCGGGTCAAGTGGTTGCCCTTCACTTAAAGAGTGCATTTCCAGGAAATGCTACATGGGACGAAAGTGGAAAGTCGGTTCTAGAAGCAAAGGACTTGCCAAAAAATGAAAGCGAATCTAGGAAAGTTTGGACAATTCCGCGGTCAAAGAAAAGAAAAAACCAAAGCAAAAATGATGACATGAATGAAAATAGCAAGGAAAATCCTAAAGCAAACCGGGTAGAAAGAGAAATACACGAATATTCGTATGCCCAAATATTGAATAATATACTTCCCCCTTCCATTCGCATTTTAGGTTGGACACCTGTTTCTGAAGAGTTTTCCGCTCGGTTTTCGGCAGCTTCGAGAACTTATCGCTATTTTTTCTGCAAGCGTCAAATGAATTTGGATGCAATCCGAGAGGGCCTGAAGCGACTCGTAGGAAGACACGATTTTCGAAATCTGTGCAAAATGGACGTCGAAAAAGTATACAATTTTGAACGAACCATACACTCTGCCGAGTTAATTGAATTACAAGACACGCCTATGGTAAGCAAAGATAGAGGACTCTGTTACCTGAAAATCATCGGACAGGCATTCTTGTGGCACCAGATACGCTGCATTGCAGAGGTTATTTTCATGATAGGAAAAGGGTTTGAATCACCTACTATCATTACAGAGCTTGTGGACGTGAATAAGCACCCGCGAAAACCTAGTTACGCTCTTGCAGACGAGAAGCCACTTGTCTTGCACGATTGTGCGTATCCAAATTTGCGCTTTGGATACTCCGTTCAAAACTTGTGGAACGTTTCATGTCAGCTAGAAAAACAATGGGAAGAGCTGACTCTAGCAGCTGCCCGCATCCATAGCGGCATCCAAAGCCTCCATTCTTGCTCGGTCTTGGCAGAAGATATAACCACATTTTTCAACAATAAGTTGGCAGAGCGTAGAAAAAAACTAGAACGTAGGGGAGTCTATGAGGTTCTTCAAAGTGATAAACAGAACATGATCGACAATTCAAAGATATCGTCCAAAATAATTTCTTGGGGCGATGGTCTTTCTTGGCTGGAGGAATACAACTTTGTTCCATGTCCAGACGGTCTAACGAATTCTGTTCACGTTCCATTACTGAAACGATCCTTTGGGCCCACCTACGAAGAAAAGGTGCAAAATTTGAAGAAGTCTGAGAAGCGTCGAAAACGATTCGAAGACAATATCATCAAGAAACGTAAAACGGCTGAAGAAGATAAAGCGTTTTACGATCATAAGATAAAGCAGGGTGGCACTGGGATTTGAATTCTTTAATGATTTATTTCTGCATAAAAGATAACTAAGATAGAATGAGATCATTTGATCCCAGATTCATCAAAGATTTGTTTTGAAATTCCCTTTTTGTTTCATTTGGATGGCTCATGCCACACACACACACATGCTAGTTGCATTCTGGGATGAGGAGCCTCTCGCCGCAACCCCACAACCAACCTCAGCAAAACCCTCTGCAGCCACAAAATTGCTGCTCCTAAATGCTTTCTGTTACAGAGTCAAATAGAGGAAGGGTGGATGGGCCATGCTGGAGCTATGCAAGCTCCCCAAGAGTGTGGCAGGGGAGCGCAGGGGGTGCTCCCAGCTGGCACCCAGGCTGGCACTAAGCTCTGGAGACAAACGCTAACTCACAAGCTGCTGCACTGTCAGCTGCAAATCAGTTGATGCACCCTTGCTGGCTCCTCCAAGTTGTGTGCAAGCTCATGGGATGGAGATGAGGGCCCAGAGGATGTCATTTTTTGCCTGAGTTGTGGACTGAAATAGATTTTCCTTCGCGAGTTGTTGCAGATGAATCATTCAACAAACATTCTTCGTTCTCAAAGATTGAAAAATGAAGTATTGTGAGAGACTGGTTCACTCTGTTCCCGAAGTTCGTAAGAGTTAACTAACGAGAGAATACATTTCTTACTTTTAAGTTGACATAATCGAAGTTTCTGTTGCAAGAACATCAACAGAAATCTCGGAGAACCATGGAAAATGACGAAGTGCCGAGTTTGCATGAAGAATCGGGATTAAGAAGTGATGAACTCAGATCGCCCATAGATCCCGATCATGTTGCGAATGATAAAAATGATTCTACTCTCGACGATAAACTTGGCCAAAAAAATAGCAATGCAAACAAGAAAGCGAAGAAGAAAATACGGCTAAACGACAAATGCGGAAGAACGGGAAAAAGTGCGTCGATAGGACGAACCCAGGTCACGAAGCGGAAACATAATGGTAGACTTGTACGTATTGCGACGTTTAGCTCTAAAAGAATTGACCGAGATACAGAATTGGCGACTTTTGACACACCAAAAAAAATGAGCGTTCCGCCTCTCCCGAGAAATCAATATGTCACGACGCTGCGTCGACGCGCAATACGAAAATTGGAAGAGACACCTCATAGTAGTATTGAAGGCAATGATGTTTCGCTTGGGATGAAACTGATTGTGGCGGGAGGACGAGTTATTGTTCAGTCATTGAATTCCCTCAATGATGGATTTGCTTCGCCCGCACAATTGGCAGGAATAATTCAGAGAGGAGACATTCTTCTTGCCATAGGAAATCTCTCTCTAGTCAATCTCCCCATCGACCAGCTCATGGACGGTCTACGCCCTCTTAGTACACCTGACTCTGAGGGGTTCTATGAACGATGTCTTACCTTACGATTTGAAGCAGGAGCTGGTCTCAGTCTTCTTGATGTTCACGAACAAGAACATGCAAAATCTCGAGATAGCAATACCCACGAAATGCGAACACTCTTTCCAATGGTAGACCAACTAAGTGGTATGCCTCTTTTCGAGCCACATGATAACATTTACGCGGTTCATGATGGAAAGCCAACGGTTGGGGGTAAGGATTATGATGGGTCAGTTGACATTCACGAAGAAACGAAGGATCATTTTTTAGATGACGATGATAGAGACAGTATTGAAAGAACTTCTGTTGATGAAAAGGTTGGCAAAAGTGATTTGAATTTCGACTTGCTGATATCAACTGAACTTGCAAAGGAACGAAATTCTGATCGAGAACGATACGAAAGCGAATATTTCGACTGGAGAGAAGGTATATCAGCTCTTCTGAGGACAACCATGAGCATGGAAGAGTCCCAGAAGAATGACCGAATAAATATGCTTTCGAAAGTTGAGAGATTAGAGTTGGGCAATAAAATCATGCAGATAACGAAAGCTCTTGAATTGAATATAGAAGCGATTGATAAAGGAAGCAATGAGATGTCTGAGAAGAACTGGAATTCTAGCATCTCAATTCGCAGTGGTTCTAGTACGATCATAAAGCGACAATATAACATGAATGGCACAATCACTTCGTTCGATGGTAATCAACCGGACGATTCTATTGACGAAGGAAATGTTGACTCGAAAGATTCACTAGATGTTATTGATTCTGATAGGTTACTACTTGGTCTTGCAGCAGGAGATGAAATATGGAGGAAATTGGTTATCACTCTATTGAATACGGCTGCGGACGATGTCAAAAATTTTAATCAAAAGAAGTCAAAAGATTTTTCTTCGCAGAAGGAGGAAAGCGATTCAAGAAAGGAACTTGGATATTTTCTTTTTCGAGGAAATGCATCAAAAACTCGAAAAAAAGAAACGAAACAATTCGCATTCCCTCCGCAAGAGATAACCCATGTGTTGTTTGATCTCACAACCTTCATCGCGACTAATGCGCGTGATGATATTACGGTGTTCGGTGCGAATTCGAGGATATCATCCAATATTTCGAGCCGTTACACAAAGGCTAGTGCAAGGAGACGAGCATCAGTCCAGGGTGATATTATCAAAGCAAAACGTTACGTCTTAGACGAAGCTCTTCCTCACTGGCTCCGATCATTTCGACCATTAAAGATTGATCAACGAACTACTCTTTGGCCAAGACAAAGTAGCCGCACAGACTCAGTATCAGGAAGTTACACTAGTAAGTTAAATCGATCTGAATTCTCTGGAGGATCATCTGATGCTGATACTTTGACGCTAGATAGTGAAGATTCTCGCACTCAAATGAGCACAACAGCAAGAAAGAAGAAAGCATCAGTAAATTCAAGAGTTGATCATGGGAATGGTCACGAATCTGAAACGTAAGTATGTGGTATGGAATCCTATTGTTGTTGACACACATATCGTAAGTATACAGTATATTCTGACAAACTAGATTAATTTCGTAGCTTCTTCCTTGTCACATATTTTTGTACTGAGAAAATAATTGGTCAGGAATACTATGATGATCACGACACGATAGACAACAAAACATTCATTCAAACTTATGGAGCGTATCTTCAAATACAAACGTGTCTTTCTTTCGCATCCTTTGTGAAAGATGAAGTGGCGATTTCTGAACTCCTTACGATTGCCAGAAATGACCCAAATCATCAAGATGCTACAACGGAGATTAGAGAAGGAAATGGGTTCATATTTTATGATTCAGTAAGTCAAGATATATGTGTTTACTATTAAGAGCAGCAAATGCTCGGTGTTGACTCTGACTTTTCTAATACTTTGTTGGTTGCATTATTAGACAAAATTATCAGCTACACTACAGTGTTTGAAAGACATCAGATTCGAAATGTGTGATAAAAAAAGGAAAGTTATTTTGGATTTATGCGTCTCAGGATATCCTGATATACAACCGTGGCAAGTTCGATCGGCGTGTTTTTCGTTTCCCCAATTGAAAGCAGAAGACACTAGAGATCAATGTTCCCAAGCAATTATGGCAGATTTATATTACACCTATTTGAGCCATTTGTTAAATCCAATCGAAGGCAACGAAGCAGCTCGAGAGGACTCGAGTTTAATAAAAGAATTTTGTGAATGGTCTATTGGCATTGATTCTAGGAGCGAATCTGATTCATCACGCATGCAGAACTTCATGGATATTGCTGCTCCCTCTTCAAAGTACCATAAAAAATATCGAAGAGATTTGATAATGTTGCTGGACCAAAGTTTTTTCATTAAAAACTACGGCTTGTCTCTCGATCTCAGTAAGTGTGTGGACAATTTACTGACGCATTTCTGATCTCCGAATTGTGTGTGAATATCTCAATTTATTCTTTTTTCATAATTTAGTTGACGAAATAATTGGGAACAAAAAGCTCTTGTCCAACGAAGGTGCACTTGGTCACGCTGTCGACCGTTTGCGAGAAATAGGAAGTTTTGCAATCAACGAAGCAATTCCGGGCTTTGTCACTCTGCGACGTGTATTAAAATTATATGAACGGATATCGACCAAGACTTCTCATCTTGGCTCAAAAATGATAAATATTCCGAATGAGATAGTCAAACTGCTCTACCAGTGGAAGAATATCGAAACACCTTCTACAAATGATGCTCACATGTATCAATTAATTGACTTTATAATAGACGAATCGTCAGTACCAGCCGATGTCACGAGAGCTTTACTATTTTGGTGTTCGAGTCATCGTGGAAATGATCTTTTTCCACGCTTGGAAGATCTTCTTTGTCGCGGTTTATATATCGCTTTGTTGAATGGAGAGCTTTCAGGGACGTCGCTTCGATTGAAACATTCAAGAACCTTACTGAAGGAACTTCAGTCAACTCCCTATGATACTGTTGAAAGAAACAAGTCTAGTATTTGGGAAAGTATGAAGGAAGGTTACATTCCAATTGATAAGTAGCCTGGCTAATCCTGGTCAAGAAACTTCAAAAATTTATGTTCAGGTCAAAAGCAAGAAAAAAATAGAACTATTAATTTATCTTTACTCATGCTTATTTCTGTCTTCTATTATCCTAAGTTATACTAGCTGACCTGTACCGTTCGAAATCATTGCGTTCCGTTATTAATAATATTACTGTTTAGATAATTGCCGCCGGTAATCATGGTATTTTCCGAGGTCTCGAACTTTAAACGCCAAAATGGCACTTAAAGAGCAGGCACGTCGGCACCATGTTTGGCAAATTGATCATAAACAACTTGCACATCACGCTTTCCTCCCATAATGATCGGGCATTTGGCGTGAATTTCCCCGGGAACCAGGTCTAAGACTTTTTGAATCTTTCCCTCGAACATACCAGTGGAAGCAACGCCACCTGCTTGTTCGATGATCATTGCCATCGGAATTCCTTCATACAAGAGTCGAAGTTTCCCCCTGGGAGATTTCTGATCTGCAGGGTACAAGTAGATTCCTCCGTACAAAATAGTGCGGTGGATGTCGGCAACCATCGACCCGACGTATCGCGCAGCATATGGGTTTTTCTCATCCTTGAAAATCTCCACAGAATCCTTGATCGCTTGATCCCATTTGGAGGAATTACCTTCGTTGCAAGAAAAGATTTTTTTCCCGCCACCTTCGGGGAAAAGCATTTTACGCCGTGTGTGAACAAATTCTCCAATTGTGCTGTCGAGGCAGAAACCGTGAACATCAGCTCCTTTGAAAGTGAACACCATTTCAACGGCGGATGAGTATGCGACGTAACCGGCGCAGATGCAATCGGCACCGCTTCTAAGAATATCATCGACGGTTCCGTTACTTCCGGGTCTGCGCTCGTACACGCTGAAAATAGTTCCGACACTGACGTTACAGTCGATATTGGAACTTCCATCAAGTGGATCAAAAGCGACGCAAAACTTTCCAGCCTTTCCGGCTGGCACGATGATAGGTTCTTCGTTCTCTTCTGATACCAATAGAGAGCAAACTCCAGAGTTCACGAGAGCATTAATCATCATGTCATTCGCAAGGACATCAAGCTTCTTCTGGTCATCACCGGTACTGTTCTGTTCGCCAGCAAGCCCGTACAAATTGGCAATTCCTGCACGTTGGACAGCAGATGTAATGAGCTTGCACGATGTCGCGATCGCGTTCATCAAAATCACGAGGTCATGGTCGTGAGTTGACGCCATAACGAACCTGTTAAGGGTAGGCGAGTCCTAACAATGAAGTTTAAGTGCCATGGCGAAATAATACAAAAGATTAGAAGTTTGAGTATCAAAACATAATGCATACACCTGATCTCCGTGGGCGCCAATAGCTAGGACCGCGAAGTCATAGGGTTTCCTGGGAACGATATCTTCACATCTATGTAGTCTCGCTCATCTTTCAGTTGTTTCTCTTTCCACTAAAGTATAGCTTTTCCGGCACGTCGAATTTCGTCTCACGTTAAACGACAACTGTGTTTCACTTACCACATCGAATTGTTCCGCCATCTTGTCGTTGTTTTTTTGTTACTACTAGGAAAGTATTGTATTATTGTGGCAGTTGAACTGTTCCTTCTTTTGTGAGAGATTCTGTGTGATATCTTGAAGGCGGTCGTGTTCGTGTTTTCGGAATTCGGGAGGAAACTTTTCAACGAATGACCAAAAAAAGCTGCCACTAAAATGACGTTTTGAAGCAGTGACGCTTTCCTGACGTAGGTTTCATTTTCTCAATCACTAGTCGACCAAGTGGACTCAGACGTCAAAGAAGAATGCTTTTTTGAATCCGAATCTTGTTCTTCAATATGCACGCTGTCACCCATCTAAAAAGCTCAAAACTGAAACCATCCCCAACTCCATTCGAGTGCTGTTGCCTCCGCAGTACAGCTATTCAACGATGACACCACAAATGACAAAATTATACCTTT
>Ga0163111_10003162_pt1 | contig 10580 bp, 16 predicted proteins | sample CRUFie1St18metaG_FD_109645 | JGI IMG/M metagenome (GOLD analysis project Ga0163111, IMG submission 109645) | Marine microbial communities from the Costa Rica Dome - CRUD Field 142mm St18 metaG | ecosystem: Environmental > Aquatic > Marine > Oceanic > Photic zone | place: Costa Rica: the Eastern... | reverse complement strand
GCTCTAAAGACGGAGATGTCCTTCGGGTCGTCTCGTTGAACAAAAACAATCCTACTGTTTCTGTTCCACCCTAGGTTGTTAAGATAGGTCTCTGCTTCTGCCGCACTGGTGCAGTTCGGGAAGGATGTCGCGTTGAAGTAGTGTTCTCCGTCGACAGTGAACTTGCCGGAGACGAATCCACTGGAAGTCGCAAACCTAGAAGTGAACATCCTAGTTCTTCTCAGACTTGGTATTTGGTCCAAGAGCCCCCAAGAGCCCGACTGCTTTCGATAGAAGTCCCCACTGTTGACGTCAATCGCCAAGCCCCCGTTAGAGCCTGTCCCATCGGATGGAGCCCCTGACGAGTATGTAACTGTCGTTCCGCTCCCTGAGAGTTCCGACTCATCTACGGCTAGCGTAAGCACTCCCGTGCTGGCTGAGTAGGTTATGTCCATCCCACTACCGGCGTTGAGCCGATTGAGGATACCGTCTACGGTACCGTCGTTATCCGAATCAACCAACGGTCTGCCAACTGAAATATACCCCATTACATATCCATCCAGTAAATATACGAGAAAACCCCTGTCGGGTCAGCGTCTGCCACGACATAGATTCTTGATAAGTCGGTAATGTCCATGAAGAATGCGTCTGCTGGACCGAGGGGTATGCCTTCAGGGTATTGGTTCAATTGTGAACCGCTTAGATTCCCCATTGTCGGCCCGCCTATGAAAATGGTTGGAGTATTCCGGTGGTCGGCCTTGAACATGAATCCTTTTTGCGCTAGAACCTTTTCTTCCGTTGTTCCGGGTATCAGGTCAATCAATCTATGAGCCCTACCGAGGTCCTCTATGTTGGTACTTTGTAGATGCACTCTAGCAGGGAGGTTCGCTTGTACTGGAGTTGCCCCACTTATTGTGAAACTAATCAGGTCTTCCACTACAAAATTGACCCCTGTCTTGAATCTAGTGTAAAGGTTGCTTAGAACCATCTTGCTAGAACTGTCGAACAGTACATCAGCAGTTCCACTTGTGCCTGAGCCGCCAGTTATCGTGACTCCTGTGAAGGATTTGAATGAACCAACCGCTGAGCCCCCAGTGACGTTGTAAGTATGCCCCGGTTGAAATGCGTTAACGTAGATGTCAGTTCCCACTGTTATCCCACCAGTGACAGTTGCGTTAGTCTCGATGTTGTAGTTGCTACCGCTTGGGTTTGTGATTAACTTCGGAAATCCTATGCTGGTGAAAGAGCCGTCTTCTCTCAAGAAGAACATCTCATCGACCCCGCCTGATACCGCTCCGCTGGTTAACGTGGTTGGGTCTCGAATGTAGTTCGTCAACGCACCCGAGTTAAGAGTGACCTCAATCGTATTACTGCTTCCAGTTGTCTCAGTCCTGACAGTTACCGGAGCCTTTTGCTTGCCTGATGGGAACACGTTAACCTGTCCATTGATTGAAGCACTCAGGCTGCCATGCCCACCAAGAAATCTAGTTACAGTAACTCTACGATGTTTGGCCCCTGAGAACTCACCTCGGCCTCTAGGAGTCACTAAGATAGAGGAGTTACCGAATGGTGAAAAGTCTGCACCGATGAAACGGGTTTTCCCGCCTATGTCCACTGAGAGCCTTGCATCCACGCCGTCCGACACGGTCATACCAAGGGTGGTGACGTATTGAGGTTTTTCACATGTCCATCCAATACAGGTAAACCTGACTGGTGTATAATTGGTCGGTATTTGTTAGCGACACTGCTAGGTTTTCAGCGAATGTGATGCTACCTGCACTGTTTGATGCCACTGCCCCTATCTTGGTGCCGTCGCTCTTGTAGACGCAAGACCCTACTGGAAAGTTGGTGTTGGTTACGCTTTCACTTGGCGCAGAACCACCTGAACCACTAGTCCCGTCTATACCTATCGTAGCCACACTAGTACTATACGAGTTATTAGGATAATATCCCGATGCTCCTAGAGGATTAGTTCCACATATTACATATAGGTTAGATAGTCTAGTTATATCGATAAAGAATGCTTCCCCCGGATTTAGAGGAATGCCTTGAGGGTAACTAGCAAGGTCACCATGTGCCTCAGAACCCATAGCCAATCCGCCTATGTAGAGAGTGACATCGTTCGCCGCATCCGTCTTCATGATTATTCCCTTCAATGCCTTGACATCTCCCCCGAGTAAGTCGGAGAGTCTGTGAGCAACTCCCCTAGAGGCTCCACCACCCAAGTAGTTGATTGGGGCCAGTCTTTTGTGTCCCAAGGCAGTGACGTCATTGGAGAAATGCTCCCGTCCCTTCTCGGTGGTTTGTAATGAATAAGTGTGGTCTGAGTGTTTAATCGCACTTATCGGTACTTTCTTCGAATTGACTGTACCGAAGATTGTAGCGTCCACTGGGTCAGGCACAGTAATGGCACCGCCCCTGCCGTATTGAGGATTTGGGTAGCGCATCGGTTAATAGGATGTTAAAGAAGGCCCCCTCATGATACGAGTCATCCGAGAGGATATCGCGACTCCCTACGACGAGTGCAACATCTGTGGACGCCCTACTAGAAGTCACGTTCTAGAGCCGGCAATCTATGATGAGTTCAAAGCAGAGGAAGTAGTCGATAAGTCTGATGACTATGCTAACAATCAATGGGAAGAAGTCGAAGAGGTTACCAAATACCGATTGGCTAAGAACCCAGTAGTCCTGTGCCACAGGTGCTATGTGATTCAAGAGGAGAAACTCACTAAGATGATAGACAATAACTACGATAGGTGGATGGGTGACCCCGTCAAGTATATTGCTAGAATACACACCATCGCAGAGACCCACAAATACTACAAATTTACTGGAGACTTAGAAAGCAGGGTTAAGACTCTTGTAGAGGCGGTAAAGGGGACTTCCAAATGACTGATGAAATAATAATGGCCAAGGTGAGTGCGTTCGCAGAGGAATTGAGAGAGTTGGGTGTCGAGGATTTCATATTCGCAGCAGGTTCTTCCGACGGTTCCCTTGCCTTACAGTATGATGGTGACGCTAGGGGTGTGGCTTTCCTAGCCATGACGACTTTGATGAACGCCATGTTCGAAGCCATCGAAGAACAAGATATGAGGTTAAAGTATGGACGAGAGAATAACGGCGAATGAATGGGATAAGCGTAAGGCTTGTCCTATATGCAGGGATATTGCTGAGAAAAAGGTCAACCTCGATGGGGAGGTAATGCTTCACCCAAAGACGGGAGAGCCATTACCATGCCCTGTTTGCGACTATCCGGAAACCAAGATGTACCACGATATCGGGGGTGTTGAGTCAAAAAGAACCTCTGAAAGAGGAGACACTCAGATATGGAACCACTTGATTTCTGTAAAGTGTGAGAGTTGTGGATGGAAGCACGTCATGGACAACATGGTGTGTCTCGGGGACCCTTGGGATGAGGTGTTCGGATTCAGGCGACACTTAGAGCAAAGCGAAGAGCAGAAGCACGCTATCACTTGGACTAACGAACAAGCCGTTGGTCTTAGAGGGGCTAGAGAAAAGTACGATAAAGAGGCCAAACTGAAAGGAAGAGGCTATCGGGCTCATCGGGAAATCACAACTGAGAGAACCGATGGGGCTTCGAAAATGGAGTGGGTTCCGACTAAAGAAGAGAAGAAACTACCCAAGTTCCGTGACAAGAAAGAAGAGTAAAGCATATAACCCTCGGGTGAGGTGAACACACTAACCCAAACGGGGTGACCACACTATGCGAGAAAACCAAACCACAACCACAACAGTTGAGATAACAGTACAAGGAAAGAAAGTTACGATGTCACAAGACATTCCTAACTATGAGTTTGAAGACGGACTAGCCGCTCTTCTAAACATGGCTCTACTAGCCGAGTCAAATCTAAACGAGTAAGCGAAGGATGCGGCTACTTCGGTAGTCGCTCCTTCCACTACTATTTTCTAGTCAAGAAAAAGATTACCGCTCCGAAAGCGACTAATCCTGCAATTTTTCCAACGTCGGAAGAACTGTTTCCTGAAATACCAAACAGTCCCGGAGTTTTTCCATCTGTTGGTCCTGAACCATTTCTTCTCTTAGAAAGCGGAGCACCGACCTTTCCATACTTATCGTCTAGTGCCATCCTAGTTATGTCTACAAAATCGTTGTGAAGGTTCTCCGCTTCCCAAGCAAGGCCCTCATGATGACGGGGCATCTTTTTTTCTAATGGGTGCATCATTCGTACCAAGACCCTGATTGACCAGCCGAAAGACCGGAGAACCCGAGTATGTCTGAATGTTGCTCGGTCATGAACTCATTCTTTTGGGAACTGGTCAATGAAAGTTGAGTATCAATGTGAGCCCCGTAAACTGGAGAAGGTTCACGAGCAACTGAACCTAGTCTTCTCCTTGCGGAGCCTCCAACTTGAGAGAACTTTTTCTTAGCACCGAACAATCCACTACCTTCAGGTATGTGCATTGAAGGTTCGCCCGCCGAATCGTTTCTCAAACTCGGCATGTGTGAAGAAGAAGTTGTTGTTGATGTTGATGTGGTCATCCCTAGGTTACGGATTCGCTTTGCTTGACCTGCGTGCATTTTAGATGCTTTCTTCAACTGTGATTCTATATCGTCCAATTCTTGCGATTGGCGTTCACTCAAATGTCCGAGTCCTGAGTTAATTCCCATGATTGCGTTTTGTAATCCGGGGTCTAATGGTACCTCGTTAGCGTGATGTGCGTTGATTGCGTCCTGTAATCCGGGGTCTAATGGCACATCGTAAGGGTTGGTAGTCTCTTCGACTGAGGTTTTTGTAGCCAACTGTATTTGCTTTAGATAAGCGTAGTAGCCAATTGTTCCAGCAACGGCTAGTGTTAGGAAAGGTCTATCTTTGACCATCTTTCTTGCGTCTTTCCCGAATGACATTCTTACCACGTCTGATAACCGCTCAATCCCGGCGACGGCACAGCAGTATCATTGCCATACTCAACTAATTTGGTCGCTAGGACAGAATATCCAAACGCTGGTAGGATAACACCGAAGGCAAAGTAACCGCCAATGACTAAGGCAGCCACCGGTTGTTTCTTGTAAAATGCCTTCATGTCTTTCTGCAAACCCACGATATCACCTTATGCTACAAACATACCGGCAGTAACTACTGCACCGATAGCGCCGCCAAGAGCAGCGTTTCGCTTTGCTATGACTTCGTAGGATTTGCCTCTCTTCATGCCACCAAAGTATTCCATATTGAATGCGTTGACAACACCAGCCGCAGCAAGACCTACTGCTAGGCCCGCTATCAATATCGTACCAGTTCCCGCTTTTGCAGCAGTAACTTCTCCAATTCCGTTACCGTAGTAAGACATCAGAAGCACCATCCTTTTTCAAAACAATCACAATTTTCACAATTCATTTTCTCTTCACCTCAGAATCCGTAGAAGTTAGCGTCGAGAGAATCAGTGTTTCCGAACATGTGCATGTGGTCGTTATATGGCTGATTTCTCACCGGTGCGTAACTATCATAGGAATATGTGGAAAGCGGAGGTGCAGACGGTGCAGCCTCAGCGCTAGCAGATGGTATGATTTCCATACCGCTTCTACTGTAAAGGTAGTATGCCCCACCGACGATTGCCAGTGTCATTAGTGGTCTTTTCATAGCGGCTTTGTAAGTGTTTTTTACTGACTTCATCATTTTAATCACCTGTCTCTTTGATTTTGTAATACGACTCCTGTAAGTAAGCCGGCTATACCTGCGATAGTGGTTACGCCTATAAGTCGTTTGTAACTCATGGAACTTGTGTTAGGGTTTGCTTTCAATACTAAAGCGGTTCCTCCAGCCGTTAATGTGGGTAATGCGACAGTTAACGGGGCTATCTTACCGTTGCTAGTAGAGTTAATCATAATACCTGCGCCACCTCCTAAAACAAAACCGGAAGCGGCTCCAATAGCAGCGGAATAATGAAGCGGTGTAATCGAGTTATCTAGATAATCTACAAGGGGTAATAACAATGCTCCAGCAGAAGCGCCAAGTATTGCGTATTGTAGTGAGTCCCTGTAAACGCTCATCTTATTTCCTCACAGGCGATTAACACCCGCAAGCCCAGCAAATACCATAGGTTCGTACCCATGTCTTACGGAAGCGGGAACTACTCTAGGTCTTTCTCTCTTACCATTCAATGGCTCATCCATCCAAGCCCTAGTATGATACTCAGCATCGTACCTGACTGGTCCCATTGAAGGGCCGGACATTATCCCATCATCATTGTTGGTTCCCGACCTCTTTAGAGGAGCAGTTGCCGGTGTTGTCTGAATCTCAGAAGAAGAGTTTGACCATACGCTACCGATTCCTCTGATTGGCTTTATTCTAGTCGAGTCTAGAACCATATCGGCTAGTAGTGGGAATCCTATCACAAATGCGGCACCCGCCACTAGAGGGTACTTATCTACTAGTTTGAATATCTTAGTCTTATATGCCATATCTATCCCTCGTAACTAGTCTCTCTATATCTCTTAATAGTTATACTTCTAATGCCTATTGTTGGATTGGAATCTGATTGTGTGGTCAGGGTGCCTATACTTGTAGTAGTTCCTGTTGCTTGGAAGGTAGAGGCAGTAGCGTTCAGTCCCGGAGAGACTTGTAGGCATATTGCTCCTGTGGCGTTGGTGTATGTGGCTCCAGCCTCAGAGTCGGCCCAACCATCAGAACCAGTGTCTGCGCTTCTGTTGTAGCGGTATATCCTCTCGACTCTACCGGGGAAGAATACTGTCCCCTTGTTCCTGATGAAGATTCTAGACCCGACTGCTATCGAATCCATAGAAGCCCCTGCCGCTTCGTCTCCTAGTACCGCAGTAGAGTCATTATTGGTACCATATAGGATAATGTTCTGAGTGGATGCTGTTGAAGAAGTGCCGGGGAAATCAGCACCGCCTGTCAAAGCAGGGTGAGCGACGGCGCTTCCGTCTTGACCTCTAGCGAAGGAACCTGCACTTCCTGAGTCTACGAAGTCTATGAAAGGACTGTCCTCGACAATTTCGTCTTCAGTGAAGAATGGCCTTCCAGCCACCCCTGCGTATGGGTTAGCAGTTCCAGTCATTACATTCTCAGTATAGATTGTCTCATTGTAGGTGTCGTTGACGATGTAACCACCGTTAGTTGCTCCGATTGGTTTGGCGATTGCCGATTCCATTATTGATAGAGGCACTGCATTCATACCTGAGTGGGTGAATGTTCCACCGCCTATGAACTGCAAGTCTATTGGGGTCGGTAATCCACCACGAGACTGATATCTAAGCGTATTACCATAGACGTCAATAGTGGGTCTCAACATATTTCCTATTGAGAATTTGATGGTCTTATCATACGGCTTTGGGCTCATAGGTTGGTAAGTTAAAACATAAGCACCGTCTGCTAATCGACTTGTTACTTGAAAGGCCCCATCGGGTCTTGTTGAGGTTCTAGAAGATAGAAGAAGTTCTGCGGCAGTTTCCCCGCCACCATCAGGGTTGTTGATATAATCGTCTATCTCTAGTCTCAATAGGGCATAAGGGTTGTCAGTGATGACCTCGATAGAATGAAGTTGGCCCTTTTCCTTGAAGTTGATTGCTTCGAAGACTTCTCCAGCGTTAAGTGTCAGGCTAGTGAACTTGTCAGAAATCATTCTTTCGGTAGCGACTACTCTAGAGGCCTTCGGGTCTACTTCTAGTTTTAGCCCGTGAGCAGAAACTATCGTCGGACGCCCAAGTTCGTCTTCGTCTTCGTAACCAAAAACCATCTTATCACTTCACCAGTCCGACTTACATTGAGAGATAATCACTCAGGAAGCCTGACGACTGGTAGGTAACCGGGTTGTAGTACATGAACCGGAGACGACCGCCAGCACGAGCCTTAAGGGTCGCTAGTTGGTCCTGAGAAAGTTCTAGGATTTTGTATTTCCAACCGGATAGTCTGACTCTTCCATCGAGGATGTACTCGTCTGAATCGTTGACCAATCTAAACGCTGGTTGTGATGCTTCGCCATGTTCTAGAATCATTCCGTAATTCCAGTTAGGGTTATCAGCAGGAGATATGCTACCGTCAATGAATCCTGAAAGTCCTTCAAGAGTGGTCTCACTGGCAGTTCCCCGAGGGGATTCTCCGTCTGCTGCTTCGTCAAGCGTATGCTTGTTTGAGCCGACAGGCTGCTTTAGGTAGAGTTTAGCCGATACTGTTCCTAGTTGGTGCATTACTTGGCTGCTACCGTCTCCGATGAAACCAACAGGGGCTCCTGCTGCATCGAAAGATGTAGTACCGTTTGTAGAGTGCCAGTTACCGGATGCTGCATCCATAAACTTTGGTTGTAGTGGAAGTCCCGGTGCAAGGTGGTAGATGTTACCTGCATACGGTTCTAGTTTGCTGAAGGTAAGATATCCTGAGTCGTAATTAGGAGCAAGGATGTTACCGGTCTTGTCTGCTGCGGTTACTGAACCAGCAGCCCCTAGGTCGAAGTATGCTTGAATCGAGTTTACACCATATTGTGTAAGAGCAGTTCCGTGAGTTCCGCTTAGAGCAGAAGAACTGGAGTTTCCTACGTTTAGTGTGTCTGTAAAGAAAAGGTCGACGGACATAGCCTCGACCCCTGTTACTAGGGCGTATGTATCCCTGATTCGCAAAAGGTAACCGGGTTTTAACGATTCATCGGTTCCCATTGGAGATAAATCCACATTTGCTACGCGTCCAAAAGCATTTCCACTTCTATATCCTTGATTTAAGTTTGTCATCTATTTCACCTGTCTATCTGTTGGTGTGTGCCGCTCGGCACGCTTAGCGCACAGTGCTGTTAGACATAAAGAGTTCGGAAGGTGAACCCTGATTTGGGATGGTAATAACGTGTTTCTCTAGCGCTGTTTTAATAGCGTTACCACTAGAGTGATTTGAATTAGTTTTGAATTATTTTAGTAGTCCAACCCTCGAGGTTCCGAAGAACCCCGAGGGTGGTTTTTGTATTGAACGATTTTTCAATCTCAGAATGTCTTACCGACAGCGAGGATGCTAACTATAGCACCAGCGCCATTGATTGCGTCATTCAGTTCAGCAGCAGTTGTGGTCTCTGCTAGAGAGTCCATAGCCGATGTGACCGCAGATGCGCCGAGTAACACTGTATCTGTCAGTAGTCCTGTCAGATTCAGAGTTGAAACCCCGTGGTTGCCAGCAAGTCCTGTCAAGTCGCTCTCGAACTGAGCCTTCATCAATTGTCCTTGAAGGTCAGATGCGTAGAACATCTCTCCAGTATCGTTGCCGTCTCCACCATCTGTGAAGAGGTCGTCTGCTGTGGCTGTGTCGTTTGCGTTGATTTGTACCATACCGACGTTCAGGATTGCTTCGTAGGACATTCCACGAGAGTCTGTTGTAGACCCGAATGTGGAACCAGCCATAGGTACGGCTGTTATGTCTTTCAGAACGTTTCCTTCTACTTGGTCGGTAAGTACGGTAGCGTAACCCTCTGTTAGAGCGCCACTAGTAACGAACGCAGTGAAGTCAGGGCGTAGAGCCGCTGGGTATTTCTGCGCTGCGATACTGTGTACCATCTCAGCCATAGCCTTGGTTGTTGTACCATCAGTCTCAACAACAAGAACGTTTGTACGAACGAGTTGCATCTGACTGCCGTAGGCAACATCTAATCCACCTAGTGAACCCATGCTTAATGCCTCCGTGCGTCATCCCCGAGGGGAATCAGGACAACTCTCCAATGTTCTGTGTCAATTGTATCAATTCGTGATGCTGGCCAACTACGCTTCCGATGACTCTCCACTTCTCAGCGCCAGCAATAGTGCTGTTACCGAAAGTTGCAGCGCCACCAACTACGCGGTGGTTACAAACGATGTTCTTCTCTGGCTCGACAACGATAGGACTCTCGTACCATACGAATGGTTCTTCAAGTACTTCGAAGATTTGCTGGTCAATAACTGGAGTTTCAATTCCAGAAATTTGCCACTGGTGCTCTGTTACCAAAAGTGGGGTTACAGGGTATTGTATTCCCATAATTAGGTAGAAAAACTCTTCAAGTGACTTGAAATTTAAAGTCTTTGAAGCCCAGCCGAACGAATCAACGCTCGCTGAGTTAGCATTTCCAGTGCTACCGGATGAAGGGATTAACCACTGTCCAAAGGTTCCTAGTATGCTGAATTGGTCAGCACGTAGAATACCCTTACCGTAGTCACCCTTAGGCCAGACGCCTTGGCTACCTCTACCCCAGTGGGGGAAGTTGCTGGCGATTTTTTGTTCAATAAGGGACAAATAGTTCTTAATTTGCCCAGTCGGTCTATCATAATAAGGTCTCAGTTCGATGTATTTCACTTCCTTGTCTTTTCTCGTATCAGTATTTTCGTCTATCTTGACTGTTAGCCATGTGCGGCAATCTAGGGGAATGACGTGTACTACTTAAGGAGCAAGGGATAGTCTAGCCCTAACTGTCCCTTACAGTAAACCATATAAGCCAATAGTATGACAATGTATTGTGGCAGGAGACACGCGACAGGTACGGTTCGTTCTTGATGTCCATAGGATTTCGAAGTTGAAAGCGAGGGCAGAAGCAGATGCTTTGTCCGTTTCTGCACTGGTTAGGATGATTGTTCATCAGTTTCTAGATGGTAGATTAATGACTAG
>Ga0163111_10003161_pt1 | contig 10581 bp, 13 predicted proteins | sample CRUFie1St18metaG_FD_109645 | JGI IMG/M metagenome (GOLD analysis project Ga0163111, IMG submission 109645) | Marine microbial communities from the Costa Rica Dome - CRUD Field 142mm St18 metaG | ecosystem: Environmental > Aquatic > Marine > Oceanic > Photic zone | place: Costa Rica: the Eastern... | reverse complement strand
TTCTTCTGTATTTGCGATGGTCTTGCCACTGTGTGTAATAATAATAAGGGTGCTTGTTTTTTGTATATCTTTTTTTATTGATTTCGATGAGTTGCATCAAGTGCAGCTTACCCTTGTTAGGTGTTGCCCAATAATTAATCATGGATCTTACTCCTCATCATCCTCGTAGATGTATGGGTCTTGACGACGAAGTTTCCAGAGTTTGTACTCACCCTTGATCCAATTCCAAAGTCTTTTCATTTTTATAACCATGACTGAGGTATATATCCAAACTCTTTGTGCCACTTCTGGTATACGTCTTTCAATTTATTTTTGCCCCATTTTATATCTTCATCTGATAGTTTTTGTAGATCAGCAGGTGTATTGTCGTTATTTACGCCAATATACGGACAGTATACATTTGCATTGATTTGATTGATTTCACACCCTAGAAAGTCACAGAGACCACTCTGATCGTACCAAAACTCTTCCATGACAATTGGGTAGGTTTCAAACACTTTTTTATAATTGTTATAGATCTTGATATAGTCGCAATTGTGATCCAATCTTTTTGATCGCCAGTATTCAATACTATCCTTATACTTAGATACATCTACTGTTTGATCTCCCCACTCCATCGGACGTTGACCAGTATTATGTTTATACTCTACTGACGCTTCAGAATACCATCTTCTCACTGGATCACGAAATATTATCGTTGCCTTAACAATGAAGTGTTTTTCTAATTCATTTTTGATAGATGCAAGAAAATCAGAGGGTAAAACTGCATTACTATTTGAAAAGTCTGATAGTCCAATATATCCTTTCTTTTTGTACCTTTCCCATAGATCAAGATGATATTTTATGTAAGTATGAATCGTTGTTCGTTTCTTAAAGATATTTTGCCAATATGTCGAATCAAGTGGAGTATACATGCTACTTGATACAATCTTGTGCACTTTTTGATTAGCAATGGCAGATTGCACTCTATAATTGTGTTTTTCGTCAAAATACCGTTTTGCTTGTTTTTGATTGGTTTGTAGAAGGAAAAGATAGTATAATATGTTGTTTTCATGAACTATGCCATGATGTGCAATTCTTTGACGACTGTGTAAGGTTTTGCAATAAGGTTTAGTCCCAGACCAAGACACACCTGCGTTTATTAGTAATAATGGTTTATTTGTTCCACTCATCTGGTACATATCCAAATGTTTTCTCAAATTCGGCATATACTGACTTCATGAGTCTTGCACAGGTTTTATATTCATCGTCAGTAATATCTACCTTATCAGAATTGTATTGATCACTTAAGTATTCATACTTTGGTGGATTTGAACCCATATCTGGATAATATACATTTTCATGAACTTTTGTAAAATTATATCCCAAAAAATCCGACAAATATCCCAATTCTTCTTTTTGTGTTTCTGGGTTCCATAATTCTTCCATTACTATCGCTCTTACATTCTCTACCCCCCATATAAGTGCATGTCTACGATATATTGATGAATAATAAGCATTAGGTTCAAAAGCACCAGACAACCATTTGTACATTACTTGTATTGGTGTCATATCCCCGTATTCATGATTCTTTACGCATTTATTTGCTACAGAAAACAATCTTCTGACAGGATCTCTAAATTGCATGGTTACTTTGATGTCGAAGTGTTCTAATAATGCATCTTTTATCTCCATCATGAAGGGAATTGATAAAAGAGCATTTTGATTAGAAAAATCACCTACCCACTCGTAATCATGCTTGCAATTCTCCCAATGTTTCTTGTAATACCAAATATAATTTTCTATTGACAAAGAATCGTAAAAAAATCGGTTCTCCTCCTCCTTAGTCCATTTACCCAAGACGTAAGGGGATAGGTGAGTGAGTAAATCTGGTTTTTTACGTTTTTTCGCAACATTTGGTTTAGGTCTCTTACCATCCAGTCGAATATTGTCTTCACCCACCATCATGTTGAAAAGATACATATGCTCCTTTGTATGACCCGTGTAAACACACTTATGATCCCATGATACAGTGTAATGAAAGGGTGATGTCGCAGAAAAACAAGTTCCTGTGTTTAGAAGTAATTTTATTTTTCCCATTGACTAGGTATGTAATTAAAATACGACTTAAAATTGTTATACACCCATGATAACTTATTTCTACCATATTGTAAATCATTATCTGACAAATCTTGCATATCTGAACTCCATTGATCCCTGAGACCCTCTATTTCTGGTCTCTTTGTTCCCCTTTCTGGAAAATACACATTATCATGCATTTTTTCTATCTTCATACCAAGAAAGTCAGACAAACCGCTAGGATCTTCCCACACCTCTTCCATGATAACAGGATACACCTTGTTGAAAGCAGATTTCCAATTTTTCAAGTTAGAAATGTAGTCAGGCACCAAATATGGATCTGGATTGTTTAATTTTGATTTCCAAAAAGAAATACTGTCAGGATACTGCCTCTTTATCATCTGCCAGTGAGATAGTTTTGCTGGATCTCTTATTTTCCACCCTTCATACGCTTTATCATTTTCAGTGCTCATTTTATACCATGCTGAAATTTGCGAATATGATCTACGAACAGGATGCCTCCAAATCATTGTAACTCTTACATCAAATTCTTCTTCTAATGCAGGTGCTATCTCTTTTAGGAAGTAATCTGGTAGATCACCATTACTATTTGAGAAATCACAAACACCTCTATGACTATCTTTTACTTTACTCTTCATATACTCAATATACCATGGCAATGTGGTATTTTTTCTAACAAAATCAAACTTTCTATGTTTGTGATCAGTGTGCCAATAGTATCTTGCATGAACTGGTTTATATTTTCTCTCATACAAATAATATAACATATTAGGTTCTGTTGTTGAACCCTTTTTATCACTTGTGAAGTTATGATGACCATAACCCACATTATCAAGAGTGTAGCATAGTGGTTTTGTAGCAGACCACCCTACCCCTGCGTTTATATGAAGGATTGGTTTAGTCACAATCTATAAAATAATCAAAGTCCATTCTGTGTGATAGTATCTTATCAGGGTCAGCAAAAAACACCGTTAGGTTTACCCTTTCATTGTCACCTGACATAAACCTATGCCAAGTTTTAGGTCTTGGATTGTGAGCGAACAATCTATTTGGTTTCCACTCAATTTCTACTTCTCTATCTGAAGGTTTATCGGGTTGATTGTGATCCCCGTTATCATTCGTGGAAGGATTGTCGCACAAAATAGTGCCTTTGTTTTTTTCAGGAGCCACATACAATACTGACGTATGTATTCTTGAAGAATTGTCAATATGACAGGGGTAAACTGTATTAGGTGACATAATAACCCAATGATTCAATTTTACTAATTTATTATATTTTCTATGATCTTGAAAAGACATGAATTCCTTTGTAAGTTCAGGAACCAAGTCATCTTTTACATAATTAGTGTATTTTCCAGTAGGAGTGTTTGATCCAATTTTTTTATACTTTTCAAATTCGATTCTTGCTAAATCTTGGATAGTATTGAATCTATCTGGTGATAGAAAATTATCAACTATCGCATACTCCCACGGATCTGAATATATCTGTAAATTCATAATTTATAATCTAATGGTTCTCCCCAATATAAAGGAAGAGATCCATAATAATCTTTCCAATCATCGTAAATGTATTGACATTGGTTTTTCAATGAATAGTATGTATCAGGTTTTAATTCCATTAGGTGTTGACCTAACGCTTGACATGGGACATCTTTATCGAATTCTAAATGATGACCTATGTCTGGTGAATAAAGATTTTTCCATAAGTTGTCTATGGGATGATCTAAAAAATTAGATAATTCTTTTTTTGCGGTGCCGTCATCTTCCCAGAGTTCTTCCATAACTGTAACGTAAACATTATCTTCTCCGAAAACTTGCTTTGTACGTTTAATTTTCTTCATATAATCTATAAAATTTATTTCAATAGGTCCTGGAAAACATGTTTGAAAAATATCAGGAATCTCTCCATCATTTCGAGCATCAGGACTAATGTTAATAGTCAGTAACCCATCTGGTTCACCCTTTTTCATCTTTTCCAATCTAAAAAGATAATTTGAATAGGCACGACGAACAGGATCTCTTGTTATATAAAGAAACTTTACGTCGAACTCAGACATGAATAATTTATTGAATTCCCTTAAATCTTTTCTGAGTCCTTTATATCCCAAACGAGTATCACCCACAGACTTATATCCTTTACCAACTACATGATCATGGAGTGCGTGAAAAAAATCTAGTTGTTTTCTCTCCGTTCTTTCACCACTCATGAGTTTATCAAAATGTGAAATTGGAAAATCTTTAAGTGGTTCAAGGTCAATAGCAAGATTCATGTGGTGAGTACCTGGTTTATATCTTTGGTAATTTTCCCAAGTTCCGTTTCTTACTCTATCGTAAATCTTCTTGAACATAGGTGATAAATTAGGATCACCCCTATAACTTGGGTTACGTTCACAACCAAGATATCTAAATTGTTTTGTATAACCAAAGTGTGCGTACTTTGCATTACGTTGAAGAGTATATACAAGTGGAGAGGTTGCAGACCAACCAAATCCACCTACTAGAAGAATTTTTGGTTTCATGAGTATGTTATTGGTTGTCCCCAATAAAGAGGGAGAGAACCATAGTAATTCTCCCAATCATCGTATATTTCTTGATATTTTTTCTTTAAGGAATTATACGTATCAGGTGTGAGTTCAAGTAAGTCTTGTCCAAACTCTTGACAAGGAACATCTTTGTCAAATTCTACTAGATGACCTCTATCTGGAGCATAAAGATTCTTCCAGAGTTCTGTTATAGGGTGGTCTAAGAACTCTGAAAGTTCTTTTTTTGCAGTGCCATCATCTTCCCAAAGTTCTTCCATCACAATAACATGAACGTTTTCTTCATCAAAAATTTCATTAACTTTTTTTATATCTATTACGTAGTTTATCGGTTTGATTCGGAGAGGTAGTGGTTTTTCACGTTTTTTATCAATTCCCCCCTGCATAGTAGCAAGATACTGTGAAAAAAGACGACGAACAGGATCTCTTGTTATAAAAAGAAACTTTACATCGAACTCTGATTTGATTATCTTAAAATATTCTTTGAAAATGCTTTTATTATATTTGACTCCCATGAAACCATCACCCACAGACTTGTAACCCTTTGATACTACATGATCATGCAATGAATGGTAATAATCAAGATATTTTGATATGGTAGGACTACCTGTAATAAGATCAGTGAAGTGTTTGCGAGGAAAATCTTTAAGTGGTTCTAAATCAATACTGAGATTCATTCTGTGACTAAATTGTTCGTCACTTTTATAGTTTTCCCAAGTTCCATCACAAACTTTTTCATAAATGTATGATATCCTTTTTTCTGGTTGTTCTTTCACCTTACCTTCAACACCTTCTGGATATAAAATTCTAAAATGCTTCGTATAACCAAAGTGTGCGTACTTTGCATTACGTTGAAGAGTATAAATCAGTGGAGAGCTCGCTGCCCAACCAAATCCACCGAATAATAGCATTTTTGGTTTCATAACTATATCTATGAAGATAAGAACTCCTCTTATTATTGGTGCAGGGACAGGTTGGAGTGCTACGAGTCCACTTTACATGACTTTACAGTGCTCAAACAAATGTGCTCACGTTGGATTGAAAAAAGAGGATCATTTGTTGTATCATGTATATAGTAATGATGCTTGGGAGTGGAGAAAACCAGATTATCAGGATCTGATAAGAGATTCAATGAGTCCAGTCTGGAAATATGAATGGGGAAGACAGAGTAAATATGCTTTTCATAAAAATTTAGATGAAATTCAAGAATTATACACAAAACCTACTCTTGACACTTATATCAACTACTATATTCGACATTATCAAAGAGTAAAACACGAATATTCATATGTTGCTGACTTTTCTAATAGCAATGCACAATTACCACTTAGTTTTTTAGAAAAAATTGCTCCCGAACTAAAAAAACACTTTAAAATTAAGGTTTTGATTATTTTTAGAGATCCAGTTCGCAGATTATACAGCGAATTATCTCACAAATACCAAAATGACGAAAATTTACGCAAAAAATACCCAACTTCCAAAGATTATTACTGGAGTTATCTTAAGATAGGCAATTATAGCATAAATTGTGAGTATGTCAAGCGAATAAAGTATTATAAATCAGTTTTTGATACCACAACTATCATTTCTGAGGATCTTTGGGGTGGAAAGAACGATGCTTTAGCAAAACTTAGCAATTTTTTACAGTTTGACATCAAAAACCTATGGCCTAACTGCTATTATCCTGAAATGGGAACAAAAGCACCTCACTATGAGAACCTTGCTGACCAGTATGAGTCGGATTTAGAGGATTTGACCCATGATGACTTGGTTTATGGTAGGAAATACCTTGCAAAATACTATGATGAGTGGTATAATTATTTTGGGACAACGCCTTGGAGGTGTTGAGCGATCAAATTGTGACCTTCTTTGCTAGGGTGACCAGTAACATAGTGTTTGGGGTGTGTTTCTGGAGTGCCGATCAGGTCATATAAGGTCACCATGTCACTCCAAGGCACCAATTTTTTATAAATGCAGTCATTTTGCACATTTTTTTCGGATCCTTCACTCGCTCTCCAAAAATAATGCGGAATGTTTTGCAAATATTGCTCTAAAATATACACATTCTTCCATAAATTATACATTCTCATCTCTTGTGAATCCAAATACTTAAAAAATACCCTTGATTCTGTGTTTTTTGTCCAAGGAGTAATGTTCTTCCATCCATTTTTATAGTGCATGACTCTTCTTGGCACTGTAAATTGCGTTATCACGTAGTCTATATCAGGATATTTCTCTATATACTCAATAGTTTTCATGACAATCATGTCATTTGACATTCCGCACTCAGCGATATTCACATGTTGCTTATAAAATTTTGTAGAAAACCTATCTGCTATACGGTTTTCTAACTCATCACCGTATGTTAGACTACATCCAGAGAACAAAATCATGAATAAATTCGCATATTGGGGAGCAATCAGAAGTGGTAAGATGCAGATCTGGCAATTGTTTGAGATAAACGGTAAAAAAACTGCGGTTTTGCCACAATCGGGGAGGAAGTGGCCTGTTTATGCAATTATATATGGAGGTGAATTTCCACAAATTCTTTATGAAGAGAATAATCAAATAAAAACAAAAATCAATAAAACCCCAGTGTTCGTAGACGGTGTTTTTACAAATTGCATGCAAAAAACTGGTGTAGAAAGGCATTGGTCAACAAACCCACAAGTGTTCTACAAGTGTTATGATAAAATATTTGAACAAGATCTTATAATATGCCCTTGGTTACTATTTGGATATTATGGTGTAGGTAGGTACGGTAAAATAGGCAGTGACGAGTTCAATCATATGGTAGAGACGAGAAAACCAGATATGAAGGTGGATCTTGATTATACAGTTCACATGTTGAAGCAAAGACGTAATATAATACCCTACAAGTCAAATAAATCACACGAAACTTACTTGTTTCAGATGACTGATGAAGATCCCAAGGTATGTGTATCAAGGCAAAAGAATAGTGAGAAACTAAGAGTTTTGACTCAAGAGTTACTAACTTATTATGATATACCTTATGAAATGTTTGATATGGATGCTGCCGATTATTCTATATTTAACCTACAAAAACCACTACCCAAACAAATACTGGAGGATGATAAGATAGGTTTATAATTTATTATATATCTCTATGATTTTCTCTGAGATCTTCCTGTGACCTTTTGCACTTGGATGTGATCCAGAAAATCTTTTGTTCATATTATTGTCTAGCACTTCGCTTTTTAAATCACGAGTGAAGTTAGGATTATACCATTTCCATTTTTGCTTATTATTAATTTTGAATTCAACAGGCAACTTTAAAAGAGTTTTCAATTCAAGTATCTCAATATCATGACCCACTGCACCATACCAAAAATTCTTAACGTCACCATATACTCGGTCTCTTGGCACTTCACCTAGGTTGATATGAATGACTTTACACTTATCTTTCAAATAGTTGCGTAACATAAACATGTTCTTCCAGTAGTTATCAACAGCAAATTGATCGTTGATTGCCACATACTGAAAGTATGCCTTCTGTGCTTCTTCTTTCTCAGTGGTTGCATAAAGATAGGAATCTCTTTGTTTCCACTTTGCTGGCATGTGATGTTGCTTACCGTTTTTATCATACCATAACCACCTTTTCTCTTGACTGAACTGGATGACTGCAACATCGCAACTATTACCTTCTTCAAACCACTCAATAGTTTTTTTGACAATCCAATCATTACTTGTCCCACTAATTGAGATATTTTCAGAAGTTTTACCTAAACCCTCTGACACTAGAGTTGAAAATCTTTCTTTTACTCTTCTAGTATGATTCTGTTCAGGTCCTTGTAACTCCTCTCCCCAAGTGTAACTATCACCACAGAAAAATAAATCTACTTTCATTTGAGTTTCTCCATTGTATTTACAATTCCTAATATATGATCCGCTATCATACGATGACCCTCTTTTGTGGGGTGACCATAACGATGCACCAGACTTCTATCTAAAATTGGTTTGCCATCGTTTTTCTCTCTAATGCTAGGGTGAGTTGTATTCATCATATAATCAAACCTTAGTTTACTCCATGAATTGATAGAGCAAAGAATTAAAGGCACTCCTTTGATTTGACAATAGTTCTCAATTGTTTGTTTGTGTATGTTTTCCTTTGTATTGAAGAACTTCTCAGTTGTCACTACCTTATAATACTCTTTCCAAAAACGTTTATCATAGTGAAACTTATCCTGTAGATTCTTGAATACCTCATGCTCTAATGGGTCTTTTGTGCTCATATCTGCCCACTTGACACCTATCGCTTTTCTCAAATGCAGAAAGTAACTGAACTTGTACTTTGGGTTGACATTGATCCAACCTGATGGATGGACATCTTTGTCATATTCAACACCACTGTAATACTCAGTTCTAGCAGGGAAGGTCATCTGTATAATCGCCAAGTCATATTTTTCTATATCATTCTCCACCATTAGGTTTCTGACAATTCGATCATTTGATGCACCTGAAGAAGAAAAGTTTCTATCTTTTGCTCCTAAATCATTTGCTATTAATCTAGAATATCTTTGCTCTTCACGATTCCTTAACTCTTCACCACATGTCCAAGAACATCCATCAAAATAAATTTTCATAACGATCCTTAATAATTTTAATAATGTCATCTGCAATCATACGGTGACCCGTTTCATTTGGATGACCATGTGTTGCAGTGGGATATTTATTTAGATACAAATCAAAATTTACTCTCTGGTCTGAGTTTACTTCCTTAGTCTTATAAGACCTGTTTGTAGTAATGACTAATGGTATATTACGAAGTTTACAGTGATCTTTTATTGCTCTATAATAAAGATACTCATAATCTTTACCAAATTGATCATGGTAAACATTGATCTTATAATATTCTCTCGCTAGTTTGTGTAACTTTTTATATTCACTTCCATTATAATATTCCGATCTAGATGGCAAGGACATCTGTATTATTGCTAAATCGTATCTTTTAATATTACCCTCTACGATGAGTCTTCTTGCAATAGTCGAGTTACTACTACCATTTACCGCAAAGTTATGTTCTTCAGCATGATAGTGATCTGATATCAAACGACTAAATCTACTTTCAGTACGGTCAAGTAGTTCACATCCTCTAGTAAATGAATCACCATCAAAATATATTTTCATTGTTTATGAGTAATACGATCAATGATCATATTATGTATGTCATCTGCAATCAATTGACGAGTGATACGAGTAACAAATAAATCGTATATGTCATCTGCAATCATACGATGACCCTCTGGGGTGGGGTGACCTCCCTTCAATGTTGGATACTTTTCAAGTTCTAAACTTATATCAAATTCTAAATTGGTGCTCCAATTATTGTTTGTCATTAGGATAAGAGGAACATTATTTACTTTGCAATGATCCTTTATAGTTTGATATACAATTTTTTCTTTTTGGACACCTTGAAAATCTGTGTATATGTTTTTATAATAGTGTTGCCAAAATTGCCTGTCTTCCTTCTTACTATTCTTTAATAAAAAAGTTTTATTTGGTTGCACCTGATAAAATTTACTTTTCAACATATCATAATACTCCGTTCTACTTGGATACGACATTTGAATTACTGCAAAGTCATATTCACATATATTATTTTCAACAAACAAATTTCTTAGTATTCGCTCATTACTTGCACCAGGTTGTGATTTATTGTGATCTCTAGCACCTATCTTCTCGCAAAATACTCTACTGAATCTTTGTGATTCTCTGTGTTCCTCTTCAAGTTCTCCACCGAATGTGCGAGAACATCCATCAAAATATATTTCCATGTTGACAAGTCATAATCAGTGTGTTATATTATCTATGTAGAGGAACGACGGTTCCTTTACAGGGAGTGACTGAATAAACTTACTGGCATTTTGCTAGTTAAGGTGATGAGTCAGAGGTGGTGCTCGCTGTTGGCAACGACAGAATCGTCTTACCAGACGGGACTCAG
>Ga0163111_10003159_pt1 | contig 10586 bp, 7 predicted proteins | sample CRUFie1St18metaG_FD_109645 | JGI IMG/M metagenome (GOLD analysis project Ga0163111, IMG submission 109645) | Marine microbial communities from the Costa Rica Dome - CRUD Field 142mm St18 metaG | ecosystem: Environmental > Aquatic > Marine > Oceanic > Photic zone | place: Costa Rica: the Eastern... | reverse complement strand
ATCACGTCACCGCATGCAGGCGCACCCACCATACCGGTACCTACACTGTCATCCGCGTCGTCGAGCTTGCCAACATTGCGAGGGTTCTCGTAGTGATCTATTACCTTGTCGCTATAAGCCATGGTTCTCTCCCAAGGGCATTACGGGGGCCGTCAGTGCGCCGCCCATTCAATCGAATTGAGGTCTACGCCGTCCTGATACATGTCCCACAAAGGTGACAATTCGCGCAGCTTCTCGACTGCGTGGCGAACACAGGTCGCCGCGTGATCCACTTCTACATCCGTCGTGAACCGTCCGAAACTGAATCGCAGCGAGCTGTGCGCCAACTCGTCGTTCAGTCCCAGCGCACGCAAGACATACGACGGCTCGAGACTTGCCGAGGTGCAGGCGGACCCGCTGGATATCGCCAGGTCTCGCAGAGACATAATCAGCGACTCGCCCTCGACAAAAGCAAAGCTGACATTCAGCGCGCCCGGCAACCGCTGATCGCGATCGCCATTGATGTGCACCTCTGGGATGTCATTAATGGCGTTCCAGAAGCGCAGTCTGAGCGCCGCGAGACGATTTGCCTCGGCTGCCATTTCCTCTCTGGCAATACGAGCCGCCTCACCGAACCCGACAAGCTGATGCGTTGCCAGTGTGCCGGACCGCATGCCTCGTTCGTGACCACCGCCATGCATCTGCGCTTCGAGCCGCACCCGAGGCTTTCGGCGGACATACAGAGCGCCCACGCCCTTTGGTCCATACATCTTGTGCGCCGACATCGACAACAGGTCAATTTTCATGGTTCCCATGTCGAGGGGCACCTTACCCGCGCCCTGAGCGGCGTCGACATGGAGCAGCACGCCCGCGGCGCGACACTTCTCGCCGATACCCGCCACGTCATTAACGACGCCAATTTCATTATTGGCGTGCATCACGCTCACCAAGATGGTGTCGTCTCGCAACGCCGCCTTGACCATGTCGGGTGTGGTCAAGCCTTGCTCGTCAGGGTCAAGGTAAGTCACCTCGTAACCCTCTCTCTCCAACTGACGGCAGGTATCCAGCACAGCCTTGTGCTCGATCTTGGATGTCACGATGTGCTTACCCTTCTTGTGATAGAAGTGAGCAACACCCTTGACGGCGAGATTGTCTGATTCCGTCGCACCCGAGGTCCAAACGATTTCACGCGGATCCGCGTTGATCAGCTCGGCGACTTGGTTGCGCGCATTTTCCACTGCTTCCTCAGCCTTCCAACCAAATACATGGGATCGGGAAGCCGGGTTGCCAAATACGCCTTCATTGGACAGACAGGCAGACATTACCTCGACAACTCTTGGATCGACAGGCGTGGTCGACAGGTAATCCAGATAGATCGGCGTTTGTACAGTCACCGGTGCATTCATTGTCTATTCATCTCTCTAGTAAAACGTATTTCCCACCGTCAGCCCAGTGTCGACGGGGGACGTTATCTCAGCGACAGGGTCTGCAATACTCCGTCACTCTGCTGTGTAGATCCTCGGCGACCCCTGCCCTCCATCAAATCGCCCAGACTGATCTGACTGAGAAAATCGTGGATCTGACCCGAGAGGTCCTCCCATAAGTGATGAGTCAGACAGGTCTCTCCATGATGGCAGTTGCCTTTGCCCTGGCAGTTCGTCACATCAACTGACTCATCGACTGCGTCGATAATTTCAGCGACAAATATCTCCCCGCCGCTTCGAGCGAGGCGGTATCCACCACCTGGTCCGCGGGCGCTGGTTACCAATTCCTCTCTCCGGAGCTTGGCAAACAGCTGCTCGAGATAGGACAGGGAAATTTCCTGCCGCCCCGAGATATCCGCTAGCGATACCGGCCGCTTGCCACCATTGATAGCCAAGTCGAGCATGGCGGTGACGGCGTAGCGCCCACGAGTCGTTAATTTCATGGCGGATATTCTCTTATTCCCGACTATTTTAGTCAAGAATAAGCCGGGCTGGCATTACTGGTCAGATTTTCGCGCTTTTTTCTGCGTTTCGCTGAGAATGCCACGCAGAATATTCAGCTCCATCTCATCGAGCCTGACACGGTTGTAAAGCCTTCTGAGCCTGCGCATTAACTGCCGCGGCGCTTCGGGCTTCAGAAATTCAATATCTACCAATGTAGATTCGAGATGCTCATAGAAACGATCCATGTCCTCAGTGGTGGCAAAAGGCGTATCCCATTGCGCGTCTTCGGCGAGATTGGTCGCCTCTCCCAGCTGCGCCATGCGCAGCTCGTACGCCACAATCTGCACCGCCATGGCGAGATTCAGGCTCGCGTAACTCTCGTGCGTAGGAATATGACAATGTAGGTGACAGTGCTGGAGCTCCTCGTTGAGCAGGCCCCTGTCCTCTCGACCAAATAACACGGCGACCCGTTCATTCGAGGAATGCGAGGCAATCCGTTCAGCGCAACGACGCGCGTCCTGAACCGGCCAAGGAATACGCCGCTCTCGCGCACTGGTACCGACCACAAACTGACAGTCAGCAATGGCCTCCTCCAGCGCATCGACGATGCGGGCATTCTCCATGACGTCGGCTGCCGAAGCGGCCCGCCAGGTTGCCTCGGACGCAGGAAATTCCAAGGGCGAGACCAGCGTCAAACGATGCAAACCCATGTTTTTCATCGCTCGCGCCACACCACCAATATTGCCGCTATGCGTTGTGTGCACCAGCACAATGTCGATGTTATCAGGATTCATCAGACCAGAGCCTCGAAGGGGCGCGCAGTTTATCAAAACCGTATCCGCTTCTCCCCCGCCCTGTTATGATGCGCCGCCCTCACGCACCGGACACAGCAATGGAACCCACTGCATCCATGGCATTGCGCGTGGCCCGTAAAGCGGGAGACCTTATTGTGCGCGCGTCTGACGATATGGACCGCGTAGGGTATCAGGCTAAAGCCGCTGCAGACTTTGTCACTGAAGTCGATATCGCGGCCGAAAAAGAGATCCTGTACCACCTTGGCAAAACCTATCCTGAACATCGTTTTGAATGTGAGGAGAGTGGACTGTCAGGCAATGAAGAATCTGAGTACACCTGGGTCATTGACCCACTCGACGGCACCAGCAACTTTTTGCGGGGGATTCCTCACTACGCAGTCAGTATCGCCTGTCTCCATCGGGGCAAAGTAGAGCACGCCGTTGTCTACGATCCGATCCGGCGCGAGGAATTCATTGCCTCGCGAGGCCGTGGTGCGCAACTCAACGGGCATCGCATCCGGGTGGGTGAGCGCAAGGAGCTCAAGGAATCGCTGATCGGTACAGGCACCCCGTTCCTAGGACACTGCGACGACCAGCTCGACTGGTACACGACATCGCTTGGCAATGTTGCCGGTCGCTGCATGGGTGTACGCAGAGCAGGCTCTGCGGCGTTGGATTTAGCCTACGTCGCGGCGGGACGCCTCGATGCATTTTGGGAAATGGGTCTGAACCGATGGGACATTGCAGCCGGTGCGCTGCTGGTGCGAGAAGCCGGTGGCCTCATCACCGATCTGGCGGGAGGTGAAGGTTGGTACGAGAGTGGCGACGTAGTGTGCGGTAACGGCAAGCTGATGCGTCAGCTATTGCCCCTAGTCAAAGCCCCGGCTCACTGAATCGAGCAAGACGCTGGGTGGACCGAACTGCCTCTCACGGCATTAAGCCTTCCTGATCCGCACCTTCCTGCTTAGGAATCATGACATCTTCTTTATTGACCCCTAGTTGCAGCAGGGTCGTGGCGGCCACATACATCGACGAGTAGGTTCCCACCGCCACGCCGACCAGCAGCGCCACCGCGAAACCAAAGATCATCTCCCCACCAAACAGGGCGAGCGCTGCCAGTACCAGTAATGTTGTCAGCGATGTGACCAGCGTACGACCCAGTGTTTCGGTCAGCGATATATCAATCACCTCGCTCGGGCTTGCACGCCTGACTTTACGGAGATTCTCGCGGATACGGTCGGAGACAACGATCGTGTCGTTTAGCGAATAGCCCACCACCGCCAACAACGCGGCCAGCACAGTGAGATCGAACTCCAATCCGGTCAGCGAAAAGAAACCGAGGGTGAATACTACATCGTGAGCCAGGGCAATCACGGCGCCTAGCGCAAATTTGATCTGGAACCGAAAAGCGACATAGAGCATCACCAGCCCCAATGCCGTCAGCATAGCGATGCCACCATCGTCGCGAAGCTCAGCGCCCACCTGCGGACCGACAAATTCGATTCTGCGCAACTCGATACTCATACCGGTGGCCGCTCGCAGTTTGTCGACCATCAGCACGCCCTGCTGGTCAGAATAGCCATCGGGCAAACGGACCAACACATCGCGATCCGTTCCGAAGCTGACCACAACCGCACCCTCGTAACCCTCCTGATCAAGCGTCGCACGAATGGCGCTCAAATCGGCGCTGTCACTGTACTCGACCTCAACCAAAGTGCCGCCAGTAAAATCGAGGCCCCAGTTGAGCTGCCTTAAACTCAAGGAAGCAATGGCCGCCAGCATGGCGATAGCTGATAGCGCCACGGCAAGCCAGCGCCACTTCATAAACGGGATAGCATTCATGATGCTGCTCCCGCGGGTTGTGTACCACCGTGGCCCACGCCACCGATGGACAGGCTCTTCACGCGACGCCCGCCATAGATTAAGTTAATCAGCGCTCGGGTCCCCATGATTGAGGAGAACATAGAGGTCAGGATGCCCACCGACAGCGTGACGGCGAAGCCCTTTATAGGGCCAGTGCCAATCGCATACAAAATTATCGCAACGATCAGCGTTGTGATATTGGCATCTAGAATGGTCTCTATAGCGCGATCAAAGCCATTGGATATCGCCGTTTGAGGCGGGGCACCACCCCGAATCTCCTCCCGGATACGCGCAAAAATCAGGACGTTGGCGTCGACTGCCATACCCACAGTCAGCACAATGCCGGCGATACCGGGGAGCGTCAGCGTTGCGCCAAGGAGCGACATGACTCCAACCAGCAGAACAAGATTACCGGCCAGAGCCACCACCGCGGCAATGCCAAATACGCGGTAATAGAGCATCATAAAGATCACAACCAACGCCAAGCCTACCTGTACGGATTTCATTCCCAGACGAATGTTCTCGGCACCGAGAGAGGGCCCTACCGTTCGCTCTTCCACAAAGGTAATCGGTGCTGCCAAGGCACCCGCCCTGAGCATCAGAGCCAGCTCGGACGCCTCTGCCGGGTTATCGAGGCCGGTGATCTGAAACTGCGCACCCAAGGCAGATTGAATAACGGGGGCAGTCAGCAGTTTTTTCTCATCGTACGGAATACGGATGACCTGCTCTTCACCATTTTCATCCTGCTCATAACGCGTTCGATTCTTACGCTCGATGAATAACACACCCATGCGGCGTTTGATGTTGGCCCGGGTCGCACGCGACATGAGCATCCCACCTTCACCATCGAGACTGATAGTTACGTTAGGCTGGCCGTTCTGATCAAAACCGGCCTGCGCGTTAGAGACGCTCTCCCCGGTGATGATGACATCGCGCTCAAGCCACTCAGTCATGCCACCTCGGTCAGGGCTCCGATATTCAAAGCGCTGACGCTGTGAAACCGGCGCATTTGCCTCGGCCACCAGCCGAAACTCTAGGTTCGCGACCTTGCCCAGAATCCGCTTTGCTTCAGCCGTATCCTGAATACCGGGTAGCTCGACGACGATCCGGTTACTGCCCTGGCGCTGCACCAAAGGCTCGGACACACCAAGCTCATTTACACGATTACGAATCGTTGTGAGGTTCTGCGCCACCGCGTAATCCACAACCTCTTTCATGGTTTGCTCAGTGACTTCCGCGTACAGCGACCAGGTCTCTTTTTCATCTACACGATCGAGGAATAACTCGGGGTAGAGATCGACCACCTCACGGCGGGCGGCCTCGCGATCCTCCTCGGTACGAAACTGCATAGCGACCTTTTGCGCATCAAGACTGATGCGGCCGCGAATGCGTTCCTCTCGCAAGCGTTTCTGAATACCGGTCTCGTATTGCGTCAGCTTACGTTCTGTGGCCGCGTCGACGTCGACTTCGAGTTTAAAGTGGACACCGCCACTCAAATCGAGACCGAGCTTCATGGGTGTAGCACCCCCTTCCAACAGCCACTCAGGTGTTGTGGGTGCGAGATTGAGCGCCACGATAAAACTGTCGCCCAGCTCGCGAGCAAGGATGGCCTGCGCGCGCAGTTGCTCTTCACGGTCGTTCAATCGGAACAAGGCCGATTTGCCCTCGTTCTGAAGCTCTTCCCCAAAAAAGCCAATACCCGCCTCGCTCAGCGCCGTTTCGGCACGGCTCATAATGCGGTCATCGATCTGCAGCGAGCTGCTGGCACCTGCAATTTGCAAGGCCGGATCGGGCGCGTACAGATTGGGCGCCGCGTAATAGAAACCACACAGCGCAACAGTCAGTATCAGCAGATTTTTCCAGAGAGGATAACGGTTGTTCATCAGTCAGTTATTGGCAGCGCTTTACAGGCCCCCGAGGTTTCAGACAGGCGCGGAGTGTAACGAGTCAGCCTTGCCAACACCATGTCATCATTACCCAAGCCAAACGCGGGCATTCCGGAATAGGCGCATCCATCCCGAGTCGGTATGCCACTCCGGCGGGCACCAAGACAGCTGGTTGGCGCGATACACCCTCTCGGGATGCGGCATCATGATCGTCACCCGGCCGTCAGCATTGCACAGTCCGGTGATGCCATCGGGCGAACCGTTGGGATTCGCAGGATAAGCGGCGGCCGTCTGTAAGTCGTGGTCGACAAAACGCATCGCGACCTGCCCCGCCGACTCGAGGGCATCGCGCTGTGCCGCATCGGTAAATTGTGCACGTCCCTCGCCATGGGCCACGACGATGGGCAAGTGAGAGCCCTGCATACCAGCGAGCAAGATCGAAGCTGAAGCCTCGACCTTAACCAGCGACAGACGCGCTTCGTACTGCTCTGACAGATTCCGGGCAAAACGCGGCCAGTGCTCAGTACCGGGAATGATCGTTTGCAGCGCAGACAGCATCTGGCAGCCGTTACATACGCCAAGGGCAAAGGTATCCGTGCGCTCAAAAAAGTTACCAAACTGCCGCCGGACAGCTTCGTTGAACAAGATACTCTTTGCCCAGCCTTCCCCGGCCCCCAGTACATCACCGTATGAGAAACCACCGCACGCCACCAAGCCGTGGACATCTTCCAGGTGTTGCCGACCTGATGTAACGTCGCTCATGTGCACGTCGACCGCGGTGAAGCCCGCACGATCAAAGGCAGCCGCCATCTCCATTTGGCCATTCACACCTTGCTCTCGTAAAATCGCGATGCGCGGGCGGGCGCCCGAGGCGATGTAGGGCGCGGCGATATCCTCGTCGCAATCAAAGGTCAGTGAGGCCGACAACCCGGCGTCCTCCGCCTGAATACCAGCGAACTCTTGATCGGCGCAGGTCGCGTTATCCCGGCGTCTGGCTATTGCGTGGCTGGTTTGCGCCCAAAGAGACTGCAACGCGCCGCGCCGACTGTCGATCAGCTCGAACTGAGGTGTGTTAACAACGATACGTTCGTCCTTGCGCGGTATGGCCACCACGCTAACTGCGTCGGCCAAGCCATGGACTCCCGCGAGACGCATCACCTCATGGATCTGATCAGCCGCGACTTGTATGACCGCGCCTACCTCCTCCGAAAACAAGTGGGCATTGGCGCACTCCGGCGAGACATCCAAATCAACATTCAGGCCACAGCGACCCGCAAACGCCATTTCGAGGAGTGTCACCAGCAGGCCACCGTCTGAACGATCGTGGTAGGCCAGTATCCGGTTCTGCGTTTTAAGTTCAGTGATAAAATCAAACAGCGCAACGACATCCGCCGCTGCGACATCGGGGGGCGTCGCACCCATTTGCTGCCAAACCTGCGCTAGAACGGACCCGCCCATCCGGTCCTGGCCACGCCCCAAATCCACCAGCAACAGCGCCGTGTTCTCATCCGCTGACAACGCAGGTGTCAATGCCTCGCGCACGTCACCACAGGGTGCAAAGCCCGAGACAATTAATGATACCGGCGCCGTTACGGCGCGATCACCCTCTGCACCGTTCCACACGGTGCGCATGGACATCGAATCCTTGCCCACGGGAATCGTAATGCCCAAGGCAGGACAAAAGTCCATGCCAACCGCCTCCACTGTGTCATAGAGGACAGCATCGTCTCCCTCGTGACCGGCAGCGCACATCCAGTTGGCGGATAGCTTGATATCACTCAACGCTGAAACGGGCGCCGCCAGCATGTTAGTGATGGCTTCTGCGACTGCCAGCCGGCCGGATGCAGGCCCACTGAGCAGTGCCACCGGGGTGCGCTCGCCCATGGACATCGCCTCGCCAAGCTGGGAATCCAGAGAAACGGTTGTAATAGCGCAGTCAGCGACCGGTACCTGCCACGGGCCGACCATCTGATCGCGAGACACCATGCCGGTAACGCTGCGGTCACCGATTGTGATGAGGAAGCTTTTGGATGCAACTGCCGGGAAAGTGAGAACGCGCTCTAGTGACTCGGATACCGGTACCGCGCTTGCATTAAAATCGTCGGCGACCGCAGGGTACCGACGGGCGCGTCGATGCATCTTCGGTGGTTTACCGAACAGCACAGACATAGGCAAATCGACGGGCGCGTTGCCAAAGTCTCGATCATTGACGGATAAGTGTTGCGCATCAGTGGCCTCGCCCACCACGGCATACGGACACCGCTCTCGTTCGCAGATCGCCTCAAACTGAGACATCGATTCGGGTTCTACCGCCAACACATATCGCTCCTGTGATTCGTTACACCAAATCTCTAATGGCGTCATGCCAGGCTCGTCGTTTGGCACATCCCGTAATTCGAAGCACCCGCCACGGCCGCCATCTTTAACAAGTTCTGGTAATGCATTGCTGAGGCCGCCCGCGCCCACGTCGTGAATAAACGCGATTGGGTTTTGGTCACCTAGGCTCCAGCACCGATCAATCACTTCCTGGCAACGTCGTTGGATTTCCGGGTTCTGCCGTTGAACTGAGGCAAAATCCAGATCCTCTGCGCTATCGCCGCTGGCCATGGACGAAGCGGCGCCGCCACCCAAACCAATCAGCATGGCGGGGCCGCCCACTACGATTAACTTCGCGCCAACGGAGTAATCACCTTTCTCGACGTGGTCTGCGCGAATGTTGCCGAAACCGCCAGCGATCATGATGGGCTTGTGATAGCCGCGCACTCCGCCGTCTGTGGCCGCTTCAAATGTGCGGAAGTAGCCCGCGAGATTGGGTCGCCCAAATTCGTTATTGAACGCTGCCGCACCAATAGGACCCTCGGTCATGATCTGCATCGGCGAGACGATGCGGCCCGGCCTACCGTACTGCAACTCCCAGGGACGCGGTTGCTCGGGAATTTCGAGGTGTGACACCGTGAAGCCCACCAAGCCCGCCTTGGGCCTCGAGCCACGGCCAACGGCGCCCTCGTCGCGAATCTCACCGCCCGCCCCCGTACCGGCACCTGCAAAGGGCGAAATCGCGGTCGGGTGATTGTGGGTTTCCACTTTCATCAGCAGATGGACAGGTTCGTATTGAAAACGCCAGACCCGATCAGACACATCGGGTGAAAATCGGCCCGCATTATGCCCCGCGACCACTGCCGCATTATCAGAGTAAGCGGACAACACATTCTCTCCGCCCACCTCGTTGGTATGCCGAATCATGCCGAACAAAGAATTCGGCTGCTGCTGCCCGTCGATTTCCCAGCTGGCGTTAAAGATCTTGTGCCGACAGTGCTCGGAATTGGCCTGCGCGAACATCATTAACTCGATGTCTCGTGGGTTGCGACCTAGCTCGGAAAAAGCCGTGACCAGATAGGTTATCTCGTCATCAGCCAGTGCAAGCCCCAGCTCCTTGTTCGCGGCAACCAGCGCCGCGACGCCCCCGCCGAGAATGTCGACTTCTGAGTAGCTCTGCGCCGCAGATCGCTCGAAAAGTGGCGCTAGGGCATCGAAGGACCCCACCACGGTTTCGACCATACGATCATGCAAGAGTGAGTCGAGTGCCGGCATCGACTGGTCCAAGGCCAGCCCTTCGATACCCAATACAACAAGGCGTTCGATGCGATTGACTGTATCAAAACCGCAGTTTCGAGCGATATCGGTGGCCTTACTTGACCAGGGCGAGATCGTGCCGAAGCGGGGTGCGACGATGCGAAGGCCCGGTCGATTCAATGCGTCGGGGTCTACCGATGGAGCAGTGCCAGGATGAAGCAGCGCCGCCAAACGATCGCTATCCAACTCAGCGGATTCCTCTAGATCCACGGCATACGCGTAGAGCGCTTCACGCAGCTGATAGGTTGGATCAACCGCAGATATCTCTGCTGAGAGCAATTCGAAACGAGCGTCAGACAGAGCAGGAGGGCCCGGCAGGACAAGCATCTGGAGTTCCTGAGATAAGCGCTGGAGGAGTATACCGCGCCGGCTGTCTAGCATGAACGCTTGACGAGAAAACAATGACAAAAACCCTGGTCGACTCCACACACAGAGAGCGATCCTGGTATCGCCCCCGCTGATGACGACCTACAATAACGCCATGTCACGGCCAACCACAGCTT
>Ga0163111_10003156_pt1 | contig 10588 bp, 4 predicted proteins | sample CRUFie1St18metaG_FD_109645 | JGI IMG/M metagenome (GOLD analysis project Ga0163111, IMG submission 109645) | Marine microbial communities from the Costa Rica Dome - CRUD Field 142mm St18 metaG | ecosystem: Environmental > Aquatic > Marine > Oceanic > Photic zone | place: Costa Rica: the Eastern... | reverse complement strand
TTAACCCAGGTCGATTAAAAGAAAGAGGTATTACTCCAACCGGTACAGTAACTGCATCAAATACTAATAATCAATATAATATGATGTTGTTTAACGCAATATCAGGTGCAGCAGCTTATAACTCGTCTTATGGGTTCCAAGCTAGAAACGAAGAAGAAATTACTAGTACATTCTATTACGTAAGAGTAAAAAATGCTGACTATAATTTTAGTAATAATCCAACTTTCTCAACTGGTTCTTTAGGAGCGTTACGTCACCCTACAATGATTAAAGATCCAAAAACATATATTACTACAGTTGGGTTATATAATGATAGACAGGAATTATTAGCAACAGCTAAATTAAGTAAGCCGCTTATTAAGTCATTCGATCGTGAAGCACTTATAAAAGTTAAACTTGACTTTTAATATATACTTGACTAATAATACCTAAATATATAAACCCTTTATATTTATTATAGAGGGTTTATTATTATATAATCAGAATTTTTATGTCAGTATTTAAGAAAATAGATAACAATGATGTTACGGTAACACCGTTCGATGTACATAAAGAATATGTACTAGATCCAACTACGTATAGTAGTTCGTTTGGTGCACAGATAATGGGAGCTACTTATCACTCTTATAGCTTTGCTGACCCTATAAAAGGAAAAAATATTGATGATGAAGTAAAAAACTTAAATGGAACTTATAAGTCAATTATTTACGATAGTGTAAATCATTTATATTATAAGGTGCCTGATGATCCTAATAAAAACTTCGGAGGAAATTTACCTGAAAAAGAAACTAGATTTCTAGGTGAGAAGGCTCATATTATATCTATCCCATCAACTATATACGATTTAAGAATCAAATCAGGATCAATAAATTTCAAAGATCATTTTATAGAAACTCTTCCTCTAGATAGAGAAAAAAGAATTACAGCATCAGCTACGACTTATCATACTCCTCCGTTAATAGCTAATCATTGGCAGTTTGAAAGTTCTCAAAGTGGTTTAGTTGATTTATATGGTACAACGAGATTATCACAAGCAACTAGCTCAATACCAATACACGGTCCAGGATTTATTGTTCAAACCGGTTCTCAAGCGCTAGTAGGGACAGGTAGTATTATGTTTAAGGTTCATGCCTATGATACAGTTGCAGGCGTTTCATATAATGCGGGTAATGGATTACTACTAAAACCTGCAACTGATTTTACAGGAAGTAATGTTACTAATTGGTGGACGCATGCAGGTGGACAAGCTCTAGGAAATAAAGAAACTCATGGTATGCCAGTATACAATATTACTATGTGGGTAAATCCTCCTGATTGGAATAAAATGCCTAATAAGGTAACAGGTGCACCTGGTCAAAGTACAATTATATCAAGAGATAGAAATACTTATTTCGAGCTTAATATGTTAACTAGTTCATATGATAGCTATACTAATAATCCAAAAGGTTTATTACCTTTACAAATGTTTTACGGTGGTACAGGATCAAACGCTACCGATGCTGATATACAAACTGCTATAGATAGAGGATTCGGGCTAGCAACCGGGTCATGGAACTTAGTCAATATTCAACAAGAATTTTGGCCAGGCGATGCATATCTAGGAACATCAGGAAGTAAACCTCAAGAATTACCTCCATGGGGTCATTCACCTGCAAAGACTACTTTAAGAATCTTTAGACCTGACCCTAATAATCATAGAGGTTATACAGTAATAAAAAGGGTTGGTTACGCAACACAATCTATCGAGCCTGGTGCTGGTACATTACCATCTCACTCGTGGTCGAATCAAACTATACGAGCAGTTACCTCTAGTATTCAATATGATAGAAACCTATACGTAGGAGCATCTAGCTCGTATGCAATGGGATCATCACTAACTAGTAATCCTGGAGCTGATACTAAATTTAACGCATTTACTGGTAGTATGGACGATATTAGATTTTATGAATCTATCCTTACTGATACACATCTAACAACATTATTTAACCATCCTTATTTAAGATTAGATCAGATTCCACCTATGACTGCATCTTTCGATTTAGTAGATGATGGTAACTATAACTTTATAGATAAAGGAATAGATAAAGGAAATTTCGTAAGTGAAAGTAAACTAGTAGGATATTTTGGCTTTAACGAATTATATAAAGTACTAAATCAAGTAAGTAGCTCGTCGGATATTTTACTACATAAAGGTCTTGGACCTACTAAGGTTATGGATGATTCTATATACGAAAATCACGGTATATCAGATAAAGTTAAATTTACTCCAGGTATAGCAGTTTTCGCCCAGAGCGGTTCTATACGATCTGCTGATAGTATAAATTATTATCAATCATCAGTTCAATCAGGAATAAGAGCGCAATTTAATAATAGTGGTAGTATAAAAATACCTCACCACCCTAAATTAAATCTAGGCGATCCATCAGGATTCGCTATAAGCTTCTGGGTAAAAATTCCCGAGAATCAAATACCGGGTCTTAACACAATTTTAAGAACTGAAAGATACGAAACAACAGGTGCTGGTGGTAATGCAGGAGGAACTAGAATTCCATGCTTTAATATGATATCAGGTTCAACTGCTGGAAGAGATTACGTAACTTTAATTACTAAAACTGGATTATCGAATAAATCGATACTAAATAACGCTACAGGACAGTATTTTATACAACCTTCTAATAAAGGAGTAAATGATACGTTCCCTTACCAGATTGAACTAAAAAATACTCATTTTCAGAAGGATGGTGTTGATATTGAGTATTGCGAAAGTAACGAAATAAATACAATCGTTGTTCGTCGTTCAGATGGAAAAAAGACGGTAGTATTAGAATCTAAAAACCCTTTACCACCTTTAGTTGATAATCATGTTGTAGTTGAGAAAGCAGGCTCTACATTAAGTTTATATATAAACGGTAAACTTGATAACGAGGTAGAAGATAGTCTAGGTTGTACGGATAACCATTCTGATGTATTTTTTGGTGATGATGGATTAGGTTGGGTAACTGCAAGTAATATTACTCATACTTTTCCATATCCAGTTAGACCTTTTAGTGGCTCTCTTGATGAGGTAAGATTTTATAATTCGTCTCTTACTGAAGGTCAGATCCTTTCGTTATACGATAATAGCTGGAAAGCTTCAAGTGCATATCAAGAAGAAGTAGTTGGAAATACTTTCTACGAACAAGGACTTTTAACATTAACTAATACAAACTATCCTAGATACTTTTCAGGCTCTTTACACGAAGGAACTGCAACAATAGGAAACGATACTGTAGCTATTTTTAGTGAAAACTTTACACTAGAGCTAAAAAATACACGTCGAATATATGAACATAAAATAAAATGTCATACTAAAGCTTCTGATTTTAATCTATCACTCAACCCTACACTATTAAAGCCTATAATTGACGAATGTGGAAATGTTACTGATTCAACCGAATTAAGAGACTTCGCTTTAGAACCTGAATTTAATCCATATGTTACGACTATAGGTTTATACGACGAATTTGGTAGAATGTTAGCAACGGCTAAATTAGCAAAACCTATCCAAAAATTACAGAACGTGGATATGACGTTTGTAGTAAGGTTTGATAGATAAGAGATCTATTTATTATATAATAAGTTATGGCAAAAAGAATATCTAAAGCAAGAGCAAACGCAATAAAGCACGGTTACAGAAGTGGATTTGAACATAAAGTTGCAGATCAACTTAACGAAGCGAAAATCGATTTCGAGTATGAAACTAAAGTTATCGATTATATAAAGCCTGAAACTAACCATACTTATACTATCGATTTTACTTTACCTAACGGGATATTAGTAGAAACTAAAGGAAGATGGGTATTAGAAGATCGTAAAAAACATTTGCTAATAAAAGATCAACATCCAGAACTAGATATCAGAATTGTATTTCAAAATCCTAATGGTAAAATTAGGAAAGGCAGTAAAACAACTTATGCTAATTTTTGTGATAAGCATGGTATAAAATGGGCAGGAAAAACTATACCTGACGCTTGGTATAAAGAAAAAACTAACTAAATAAGTTTGTTATTCTAGATTATTTTCGTATATTATTGTATGCTTAAAAAACTCCAATCACTACTTGAGTCTTTATTAAATCGAGGTAGAACTTTACAAAACGATGAAGTTGCGTTTCACTGTGCCTTCTGCCATCATAGTAAGAAAAAACTACAAGTAAATCTTCGAACACAAATGTGGCAATGTTGGGTTTGCGGAGCTAAAGGTAGGAGTTTATATCATTTATTCAAGAAGTTAAAAGCATCTAAAACTCACTTCGATAAACTTTCAAGTTATACAGGTAATAACGCACCTGTCAAAGTAAAGAAGACTTATGATAGCCTTTCTCTACCGACTGAGTTTAAGTCGTTCCTACAAGTAGATAGTAGTAACCCTGAGTATTGGAATGCGTTAAGCTATCTAAGGAAAAGAGGTATAACTCGAGAAGATATTTTAAGATATAATATAGGATTCTGTGAAACAGGTCAATACAGTAAAATGGTAATAATTCCTTCGTACGATAAGGATGGGGTACTAAATTTTTTCACAGGTAGATCATATTATAGAGACGCAACTATGAAGCATAAAAATCCTAAAGTATCGAAAGATATAATTGGATTTGAATTATATATAGACTGGAAACAACCTATAACAGTAGTAGAAGGTGTTTTTGATGCATTAGCAGTTAAGCGGAATGCTATTCCATTATTTGGTAAAATAGTACTAGAAAGATTAAAAAAAGCTATAGTAGAAAATAAAGTAAAAAATATAAATATTGCACTCGATAAAGATGCTAGATCTAAAGCATTGCAGAGTTGTGAGTATTTTATAAATAATGGTGTTAATGTTAGACTAATAGATTTAGATGAAGAAGATCCTAGTGATTTAGGGTTTAGTAAAGTTAATACTATAATACAAGATAGTAAAAGTTTAACTTCATATAAGTTAATGGAAATGAAAATTAAGGAGAAGATGATTTGAATAGTATAGATGTTGGGTTTGATAAAGTAAATTGTATAGCTCATATTGCAGATGTCCATATCAGAAATTTAAGGCGTCATAAAGAGTATAGGCAAGTATTTAGAAAACTTTATAAAGACTTAAAAGAGAATCTTCCTGAGAATAGTTTAATTTATTTAGCAGGAGATATAGCTCATGCAAAGACTGAGATGAGTCCTGAGTTAATAGAAATGACCTCAGAGCTTTTTACAAAATTAAGTAAGATTGCTCCAACTATTCTTATTGCTGGTAATCACGACTGTAACCTAAATAATAAAAATAGATTAGACGCGTTATCACCTATAGTTGATTCGTTACATCTAGATAATTTTTACTATCTTAAAGATAACGGACTATACGAAATAGCTGATTGTGTATTTAATGTAATGTCAGTATTTAATGACCCCGAAGAATATATCTTATCTAAAAATATAAATACTGATAAGACTAAAATTGCTTTATATCATGGTTCAGTTGAAAGTGCTACTACTGACGTTGGATTCAAACTTCCAGGAGAAGTTACCACCGATATATTTACTGGTTACGATATGGTATTACTGGGTGATATTCATAAACAGCAATATCTAAATAAAGAAAAAACTATAGCTTATGCTGGTTCACTTGTATGTCAAAACTGGGGTGAGCATCCTACTAATCATGGTTACATAAAATGGGACGCTCAAAAACGAAAGCCAGAGTATAGAATTATACAAAATGATTATGCGTATGTAACATTAGAAGTCGAAAACGGTAAAATAAAAAACGATATAGCTCTACCTAAATATCCTAGGATGAGAATTAAAGTTGCAAAGACTGAAGAATCTCAACTAAAGAAGATATTAGCCGAAATAAGAAAAACCAGTAAACTAAAAGATGTTGCTATAATTAGAACTGACCGGTTATCTGCTCAAAAAAGTGGAGATAGAAATGCAAAAGATGCTGGTATAGGTGATGTTCGAGATGCAAACTATCAAAATAAACTTATTGTAGATTACCTAGAACGTAACTTTGTTCTAGACGACGATATTATAAAAACTATCAAAAAGATTAACAAAGACTTAAATAGTCAAATACCTCAGATAGAAGGGTTTAGGAATTTAACTTGGAAACCAATTAAGTTTCAATTTAGCAATATGTTTAGTTACGGTAAAGGAAACTCGGTAGACTTTACTAACATGAAGGGCGCATATGGATTATTCGCACCTAACGCTTCAGGTAAGTCAGCTTTGTTAGACGCACTGACTTATTGTTTATTCGATAAATGTAGTAGATCATCTCAAGCTAGAGATGTTATGAATAGTGAAAAAAATACATTTCATTGTAAGTTACAGTTTCAAATAGATGGTCAAGATTATTTTATAGAACGAAATGGTAGTAAAGGTCTTAAAGGATGGAAAGAAGGTAAATATTCAGTTAAAGTAAATTTTTGGACTATAGATGAGCAAGGTAATGAAGTATCATTAAATGGTGAGCATAGATATGATACTAATAAAATTATTGGTTCTTATGTCGGTCACTTCGAAGATTTTATCTTAACAGCGTTATCTGTTCAAAATAATAATACCGGGTTTATAGATATGTCTCAGTTTGAACGAAAAGACTTACTAGCACAGTTTTTAGATATTAAGGTATTTGATGATCTATATAGAGCTGCACTAGATGAGATAAAAGACGTATCAGCACTACTAAAAGATTTTAAGAAGAATGATTTTACTCAACAACTAGCTGATGCTGAAACGGAGTTAGAATCTAATAGAGAAAGAAAGCAAGAAGTAAAAAAATTATCAGTATCATTAACTGGTAGAATAAATACCTTAGATAAAAGAATAGCTACTTTGCAATCAAAAATAATTGAACTAGAATCAGTAAACGAAGATATAGATTCAATGAAAGTTAAGTATGATAATTATTCCGATCAAATCGAAGCTATAAACGATAGATTATATTCGGATGAAAATATAGCCGAAGAAAATAAAGATAAGATTCGAAAAGCAAATATAATATTAGAGCAATATAATATACCAGAAGTTGAAGATCTTTATACCTCATTATGTGAGCGAAAAGAAGAAGTAAAAGAGTTAGTAGCAGAACGAGATCGTATAAAGGTTGACGTAAAATATAAATTAGAAAAGTTAGAATCTACCAATAACCAATATGATCCTAACTGTAAATTTTGTAAAGAACGAGAAAGTGAGTCAATTAAAATAGCTGACGAAACTAGAGCTAGTTTAGAGCAAGATAAGAAAAAAGCTGATATAGTCATACAAAAAATAAAAGATAGTGATAATTTTATTTTACAGCATTCTGATATAGAAGTTGATTATAATAAGATTATAAAAATAAATAATTTATTAGCTACTATCGAAAAAGAAAGAAACGTAGGGCGGATAGCATATTATCAAGCTAGAGAAAAACGAGATAAAATTCAACAAGAGCAATATCAGGTTGAATTAGAGATGAAAAAGTACCATGAAAATAAAAAAGCGATAGTTCATAATAATAAAATAGCAGAACAAGTAGAAGATCTTAACTCTAAATATATAGACTTAACAAATGAAAAAGAAACAGTAGACGAAGAATTGCTTACTGTTCATGGAGCTATACAAGTAGCGTTATCAACTAAAAATAATATTATTCAATCGATAAAGAAAGCTGAAGACCTAGAACAAAAATTCAAAGCATATGAATACTATATCGATGCAGTTCAGAGAGATGGTGTACCATACGAATTAGTAACTAAGGTTGTACCTATTATTGAAGAAGAAGTAAACGATATTCTTGCTCAAATAGTTGAGTTTAAGATAATGTTCGAACTCGATGGTAAGAATATAAATACTTATATTGTTTATAGTGAGGATAGAACATGGCCTTTAGAACTAACTTCTGGTATGGAGAAGTTTATTTCAAGTTTAGCTATAAGGACTGCACTCGTAAACGTAAGTAATTTACCGAGACCTAACTTTCTAGCTATTGACGAAGGATTAGGTAATCTAGATTCAGAAAATCTAAATTCATTATTTATGTTATTTACTTTCTTAAAGTCTCAATTTGATATCCTACTTATTATAAGTCACCTAGATTCAGTAAGAGATGTGGTTGATAATTTGATAGACATAAAAAAGATTGCAGGTTTCTCGAAAATTACCCATGAATAAATTTTAGTCATACTTATTTATATAAGGAAAACTATAGAATTTTTGTATGGCATACTCAACTATAAATACATCATTACCACCTAATAAAGGTGGAGGAAAGATTGTTCGCGTAAAACGTAGACCAACCCTAAAGGATTTGCTAAAACTGCAAGTCCTAATAGAGGATACTACCGATTTTAGTCCATACTACTTTAATATAATAAGAAAGCCTGAAAAGTTAAGATTAGGTGGAAATATCTTCGAGTTTGCTCCACCCGCTGGAAGGTTTAAGCAAGATACTACAATCTTGTTCGAACCAGTAGATGTAAACAATAAACCTATAGCGTTCGAAATACTCAAACAAACATCACAATCTATTAGAATTTGTATTTTTATTACAGATGATGTTCCTGAGGGACCAGCTCAAATAACAATTGTAGGTACCGTTGTAATCGATGATTGCGGTTGTCCAGTACCTGATGAGTGGAAAGATAAACCTAACGTAAGATGGTCTGAATCCGTTGGTACTGAAAAACTTTCAACTTCACCGGTAATAATTTACGATGAAGATCCGTATGGTACTCTAGACGAAATTAAAATACCTTGGCAATACCAAACATTTGAAGATGTATATAATACTAATCCAGGAGCTCCGGGAACACCTTATACAGTTAGCGGTTCATATACTTCTAACTACAACTCGCAAAAAACACCAGGTTCTGACTTATCATCGAGTATAACTAATAATGGTATAGTGAACTATTTTCATGATACCTCTGTACCAGTTACTCCGAACCCTCCTGGCGGTAAAGCTACCATTCAAGTAATGCTGGGTAATTTTGCATTCTCTTCTAGTATGGTTGGAGGCACCTTTTTTGTAGGAAGGGGTATCGAACATATTCATGGTCCTAATCCATATCCGAATCCGCTCGGAAGATTTAGCCTTCCAAATTATTATGCGACAATTAGTGCCGTACTTAACTCAACAACAGCTGAGATAAATCCTGCATATCAAATTATAAGTAATATCGCGCCAGAGGTACCATCTTACTATCCATCTACCTTTCATACTAAAAATGGATTCCAGGTAACGTGGAATGAAACTTCATCATCTATAGCTTATACTGATCCTACTGCTCCATCGTCATCGATGACTCGAGTAGAAAGGACTAAAGAGAAAGCACAATCATATATGGATACCGAGTTATTCGAGACTAAACCTGATTGTGGAGTTGCAACTCATGTTGATGTATATGTAAAAAGTAATCGATTAGAAGGAGAGCTTACAAAGCTTACAGAGTTTGAAATTACACCATGGAACTTTTTAATCGATGATAGTAAACAGTTGCCATCAGGTAATACTGAAGCGTTTCAACCTACCGGGGTATTTAATAGTAAAGGACACATTGCAAATAAATACTGGACATCTTTAGCAACTAATGGCGATACAACAACCGCTATCATAGATTCTAGTATTTTAATGGATGGAGTTCAAGTAGTAAACGAGTTTAGTAATAAAGCTGTATATGCTCCTATACTTCATAATAACACTGCATATTTCATAGAATTTAACGCTGCTTCTAAAGGAACATCAACTGATACTTCTCCACCTAAAATCGAGGTTTATGTAAGTGGTGATTGTGTTGATCCAACTAATTTAGCTGAGCCAGCTAAAACTGCTCTAGGTTATTATGTTGGGTGCATTGAAAACGATGGAGCAGGAAACCTTACAACCGGTACTCCTTTCTTAAATAATAGTATGGAGTTTATTACACAACATGGTGGGTCATGTATCGTAAGATTCAAAGTTTTATCCGGTGAATGGTATCTATCTAATATTAGATTATTAAATTGTACTGATAGACCTGCGCTTACAGGAACAACACCTAATCATATTCGGGCATTAGTTCCTATGCCTCCTATAACTAAATTTAACGATGAATATTTCTTCGAATTTAATTATAAAAATATAGTAAAGACCTCAGAAAGAAAAACTATATTTGAACGAATGACATTCGCAGGAAATGATCCTAACGATTTTATAGACTCGCAACCGGGTGGTGATAATATTGCAATATATAATGCTATAAATGCTGTAACAACTTCAAAAAGTTTTTATGTAACTGGGTCAACATATATTAGTAATAGTTTATACGTTACAAACAATGCTCATATTACAGGAAATGTTTTTGTAGAAGGTAACGTATACTCTCAAGAATATCATACTAATATAGTATCAAGCTCAATATTATTTGATGAAGGTGATACAATTTTCGGTAACAGTATAGATGATATACATATAACTACAGGAAGTATTTTTGTTACTTCTTCTACAACTGAATATGTTACGAATAACTTTTTTATAAACCGACCTGAAGGTGATCGAAATATATTTATAACTAACGCTCACTTTACTACGAGTGGAGATTTTAGTAGTAGCA
>Ga0163111_10003154_pt1 | contig 10589 bp, 4 predicted proteins | sample CRUFie1St18metaG_FD_109645 | JGI IMG/M metagenome (GOLD analysis project Ga0163111, IMG submission 109645) | Marine microbial communities from the Costa Rica Dome - CRUD Field 142mm St18 metaG | ecosystem: Environmental > Aquatic > Marine > Oceanic > Photic zone | place: Costa Rica: the Eastern... | reverse complement strand
ATGGAGACGAACTGTAACTTGTTATTCAAATACGGAACGACTTCGAAGGCTGCCATGAACGAACCAATGAACAAAGCTGCTAAGGAGAGCAACAAAGTTTTGTTCTCCAAGGAACCCATCATGAACGGTCTGCCTTTATAGTTGACGAGCATGACGCACACGCGTTGCACCGTTTCGATGAGGAAAATGACCGTGTTCAACAAGCACGGCTCGAACGGGGGGCCTTGTTCCCAGAACGATCTCTGCGCTTCGCTGGCATTTTTCTTTTCTTCTTCGGAAACTTTCGCGACTGGGATAGCCTCTGGGAACGCGGCCTTTTCACCCGTCGCCGCATGGACCAGCTCGGTGGCGTAGCTCATCACAAAAACGTGGATGACGAGTTGGCCGATGATAGACAAGAACAAAGCCGGGTGGAAAATAGATCGCAACGGTCGAACAGGGGATAACGTGTGCACGGGAGTGGCATACGAAAACGCCAAACCCGCTGCAGTTAAACACAAACCGCTCGCCATCATTTGATTGTCCGAAGATCGAATGCCGTCAGTGTACAACACCGATAACGAAAATGCGGAAATCAAACAAGACAAGACGAGCACTTGCTGCATTTGAATCGAAGATACCAACGTACATCTACCTTGTCGAATGATGTCTACCGCAGATCGAATGGTCGGTAAACGCGACGTAAACGGGGCAGCCATGGACGCGTCGCCGAGTTTGACTTGTGGAAGTTCGCCATCTAAATCGTCCAAGTTTTGCATCATGTCGCTCATGCTCGGCGCTTTACCGCCTTGGCCGCCTTGTCTGTTTTTCGCTCTTTCCATCGCTCTGCGTTTGGATTCTCGAATCATTTTTTGCGTCGCGTTTTTCATGGCGGTAAACTGCGCAAATTTTTCACCTCTCTCCGTTCTTTCCTTGAACTCTTCCTCGAACCAGATTTTTTGCAACGCTTGGAGTTCTTTCATGTCTTGTTTCTGTGCAATTTTCTCCTCCATTTTCGCTTTCTTCACTTTTTCCGCTTGCTCTTTCACTCTTTGCATCTTCTCTTGGAACGTTTCCGCCTTCGCGAGCTTTCTACCTTTTTCTCCGTCGTCTTCCTCTTTCTTATTATCACTCTCGTCATCTCCTTCTTGTTTCAATTTCTTTGTGTTCGCGGACCCAAAGCCGGAGAGGAGCGCGACACCAACGTGTGCTTGTTTTAACGCGCCGACGTCATTCGCACCGTCGCCACACATGTACGTGTGTCGTCCTTGTTGTTTTAAACGTTTCAAAACCCTCTCTTTGTCGTCTGGAGACATTCTGGCGAAGATGGAAACGGAATCCAAGTAATCCCAAAGCTCGCTTTCTCGATTTCCACTCACCGACGCGGAGAGGCTAGCCGCGTTCAAGCTCTCCCCGGTGACGCACAAGGAATATTTCTTCGCTAATTCTGGAATGCTCGAATCTTTGTAACTCCCGATGACTTGAACGTTTCCGTCTTTATCTCTTTTCGCCGAAACCCATCGAAGACCACTAGTTTTTTGCTCGAGCTCGAGCACCGCCGCGCCGGCTAACCCGCCTTTCGCGATGCCAACTTCATTCCCGACGTGAACCGCGGTTAATGTGGCGTCCCCGGTCGCCATCATCACACGATTACTCGAAGCTGTGAGCGCATTGATTACTTCTTCCGAATCCGTTCGAACGCGACAGGCGAACGCTAAAAAACCAGCAAATTCCAAATCGCATTCGACTTCGTCTCGAGATAACGGCGATTTCGCGTCGTTGACTCTCTTCGCGTCTCCAGGAGATAACACCTTGTGCGCGAGCGCAATCACACGCATGCCTTTCTCAGCTAACGCGCGATATTGCGCGTCAAATCCATCCGGTGTGCTCCTCAACAACGTGGAAATCTTCTCCGGCGACCCTTTCACCAACGCCCACGTTTGTTCGTTTTCGCCTTCGTTTTGCTGAACGGTGGCGACGACGGACATGCGCTGTAAAGAACTCGCGAAGTGATTGCGTGCTAAAATTTTGGCGCTTGGGGTACCTTTCCAAGTTCGTTTCTTGATCTCCTCGGAAACTTTTGGTTTCGATTTGCTCGATTTTGGATCGTACTCCCACTTCACGGCGAACAAAGCGGCTTGCTCCAATGGGTCACCGTACGTTTTTCCATCGATTTGCACCAAAGAATGGCACCCGCCTATGATAATCGCTGACGTTTTCGAGCATTCGATTGGTGTGGCAATGCGCGAGGAGGAGGAGGACGACGACGACGTATTTTTGTTCAAATCTGACACGTCCACGACGCCAACCGCGACGAGTTTGTCCGAAGTAATCGTCCCGGTCTTATCGAACAAGCACGAATCAATCTTCCCAGCCATCGGTACTCGAAAAGGTTCCGTGCAATACACGCCCGATTTCATCAACGCTAAAAGTGCCGTGTTCACTGCCATGGCGGTTTGCATGGGAAGTTCCGGAGGCACGACAGACGTCAAGATTAAAATACATCTCAACACCAACTCGTACTGCGAACGTTTACCATCTTTCATGCCAACCGTAAAGACGTGATAGGAAGCCATGCACGCGAAAACCAACAAAATGAACAATAAAATCATCGTCTCTTTGGTATCCCCGGTGACTTGCTCCGAGGAAAACTCCATCATGCGCATCAACTTACCTTGCGTGGAAGAAAATCCAGTTCGCAAAACGTAGCACACGCACCCGTCGTCTGGTGTCGGCGGCACTTTAACTAGTCCACCATTACTATTACTACTATCCGAAGATTGTTGCATTAAAGTCGTCCCAGAGGACAAAACGTGCGTTTTATGCACGTCATCGATGTCTAACCTCGCGTCTTCTTTATCGTCGTACGAAATCGCCTCCTTCATTTGCGGCACCGATTCGCCGGTCAAAGACGCTTCGTTCACCACCGCCGAGCCTTGCAGAATCAAACAATCGCACGGAATGGTCGTTTCACCTTCCGCGTGCCTCTTCACGCTAACAATATCTCCGGGAACTAAATCTTCTGTCGAATGATCCTCCCACATGTTATTTCTAAACGCGTAAATTCTGCCAGTTTTCACCGCAATGCCTCGCAAAGCCGTGATGTTCCTTTTCCTCGAAAACACCGTCGTCGCTTCGAAAATCAACATCGACAACATGTTGAACAGCGCGTACTTCCAATACTCATCCATCAACCAAAGCATGCACGTGAACATTTGGAAAACAGTCACTGGCCCGGTCAATTGTTCCTTGAACATCTCCATGAATGTTGGCAACTCCACGTGCAAACAATTATCGCCGTACCGATTCATGCAATCTTCTATTTCATCCGGTCCCATCCCAGTCGCAGTCTTTTTGAAATAACTCGAAATCGGCAAATCGACCGGACACGTCAGTTCTCTCAACTCCCCTCTCGCCTTCCCGCTCTTTTCATCTTGTTCCACCTCCACGTACTCGTATCTTTGCCTTTGAAACGTACACCACAACGTCGACGTGTACGTAAACCCATCCTCTTTATTCACCGAACTCAACAAATTCATCTTCGTAATCTCCGGCTTCCCTTGATGGGCGTGCGGCACGATTTCCAAATACGTCTCTTCATCTACCTCGCTACTCATTCGGTATCGGAAAAACCGTCTCACTCTCACTGACCAGTGCTGCGCGAACATAATCAACGCGTGCGCGAAGACGACAGAAGAGAACTTAATCACAGCCACAAAGTCCGGCAACCACCACGCCGGTAAGGTTGGAGGAACTTCGTAGGTTACCGTTTGGTTCACGGATGGATCTACCTCTAACACTCCTCCGAAACCCGACGGCGACGACGACGGCTGCGACGCTTCTTCCTCCTCCTCCTCTTCCTCCCCAAATCCATCGTCCTCCGCCCACTCGTCTTTCACTTCGAACGTTTCCTTCAAAGGCGGGGCCTTCTCCTCTTCTCCAAAAGAAGACTTTCCTCCCGCTGCTGCTGCTGCTTTTTTCCCGTCCACGAACGCCGTCGGTTCGTACCCTCGACTCTTGTGGTGTTCCAGCGCGATCTCGTACGGTTTCCCGCTCGTCTCGTAGCACTCTCTGAAGAATCGCATCGCGAGGACGACGAAAGGGAGATGGTAGAGCCCGATGATGATTTTTTTTTTCTTCTTCTCGTAATGATGATGATACCCATATTGAAAACTCAAACGAGGCTTAATCGCGCGCACCGAGGACACGTGCGGCGGGTGGGCGATCTTCTTCTTCTCGGTCATCGTCGTTTACGTCGTCGAAATTTCGATCTTCTGGTACTACTCCTTCTGGTGGTCTCGTCTCTCGTGTGTCCCAAAAGAAGCGCTCTTCTTCTTCTTCCGATGTGATGAAGAAAATGCTTTTAAAAAAGGTCGTCGGTTTAAAAAACAAAAAGAGGAAGAAACCCTAAACTATAAACCCTAAATATGGATCCTTTCTTTCTTTCTTTCTTTCTTTCTTTCGTGTCGTGTCGTGTCGTGTCGTGTCGTTCTTCTGTCTTATATTTATGCTCTTTATTAAGCTTACTTAGAGACTGCAGATCAATTGATTTCAGCTGTTGAAACTGAATCTATACACAGGTGTTACGTTCATAAACCGTGTTGCACAGGACAATAGTCCACTTATATATTACAACTCAGAGTAGTATTATTGGGAGGAGGACAAAACGACGAGATATTTTTTTTGTTTCTTTCTTCGCGTTATTATTTTATTGTTGTTGTTTTTCGATATAATAAACGAGTAGAGAAGAGAGGCGTCTTTTACCAAAAGAGCAACACCTTTACGACACGCCATCGCTGCGTTTTCGACTTTACGATTGGAAGAAAAGAACGAGAGAGACGACTTTGACAACAAAAGAATACACTACTACTACTACTACTACTACTACTACTACTACTACGAATAATAATAAGAATAATAATGGCGACGAGAAGAAGAATAAAAATCGGCGTCGCGGAGGACGTGACGGATAAAATCGCCGTCGTGACTGGAGCGAACACCGGGATTGGCTTCCACACGGCGAAAATCTTAGCCAAAGCGAACGCGAAAGTGATTCTCGCGTGCCGGTCGAAAGAGAGAGGCGAAAAAGCGGTGGAAGAGATCGAAAAGGAACGCGGAAGAAGAAGAAGAAGAAGGGAAGAAGAAGAAGAAGGCGATGATGATGATGATGCGTCGTCGTCGTTTACGTCGCGCAACCGGTGCGAATTCATGGCGTTAGATTTAAGCGACGCGGAGTCTATCGACGCGTTCGCGAAAGAATTCAAAAAGAGATTCAAACGCTTGGATATTTTAGTCAACAACGCCGGATTGAATATGTCGGCCGGGTATGAAGGTCCGAAAGTGACGAAACAAGGATACGAGATGTGCATGGGAACGAACTATTTTGGCCACTTTATGTTGACGTCTTTGTTATTACCGGCGTTACAGAAAGGGAAAGGCACGTCTCGCGTCGTCGCGTTATCGAGCGTGACGTCGTGGTTCGGGTCGAACAAGTATCATTATTTTGTCAAAGGACCCTCCAAAACGAAAGGGAATTACTCGGCGAGTAAGTTGGCGTGTTTGGCAATGACGAGAGAATTGCAGCGAAGACTGGATAGGCAGGATCCGGATAACAACGTAGAGTGCGTGGCAGCCGACCCTGGCTTCGTAGCTTCTGATATTTGGAGAAACTACAACGTCGTTTTACGAAAGATAGCCGGGGTGTTGGCGTTGACGCCAGAAGAAGGGGCGATGACGAGCGTGCACGCAGCGTCGTTGAAATCGGTGAAAAAAGGCCAGTTGTACATGCCGTTTTCGATTCGGATGAGCAAAATTTTCAAATTTAATAAAGGATTGGGGTATAAGTGCATGGCGTTGCAGAGGGTATTTGCTGGATTTTGCGCGGACGATTGCGCGCCGAAAGCGAAGGATTTAAAATCGAACGAAAAATTGTGGGATTTGAGCGTGGAATTTTGCAAAGAAAACGGGATGTCGGCTAGTTCCCTCGGGGTGTTGAATGCGCTGTAATTATCTTTTTATTCGTTGTACCTGTAGGTATATCGTTGTTATACAACTATCACATTAAATAATATGAAGAAGAAACTACGAACAAACAGACCACGGAATCTTCTCGCCGGCAAAAAACGGCACCACCACGTCTCCGCCGAACTCGTACGTTTCCGGTACCTTCCACTCCTCTCGTTTCAAAGTAATTGTTCCGGAGTTTCTCGGAACGCGATAAAAATCTGCACCGTTGTGACTCGCAAACGCTTCCAACTTATCCAACCTCCCGACCGAATCAAACGCCATGGCGTAAAAATTCAACGCCGCGTGCGCGCTAAACACGCCAGCACACCCACACGCGCTCTCTTTCGCCCCTTTCGGATGAGGTGCAGAATCCGTGCCCAGGAAGAACCGCTCACTTTTTGTTCCTACCGCGGCGTTTAATACAGCCTCTCGATGTTCCTCTCGTTTCAAAATCGGCAAACAAAACATGTGCGGTCGCATGCCTCCCTTAAACAGCGCGTTTCGATTCAACAAAACGTGTTGCGGCGTAATCGTCGCCGCTAATCTTCCATCCTCAGGAAAGGTCGACACGAAATCTGCCGCGTTCTTCGTCGTTATGTGTTCCATGACGACCCGTAAATCTTTCACTTCGTCTAACAACGGCTTCAACACTTCGTCGATGTATCGCGCCTCGCGATCGAAAATGTCCACCGTTTGGTGCGTCACTTCTCCGTGCACTTGCAAAATCAAACCTAACTCGGCCATCTTTCTCAGCGCTGGTATGACTCGTTTTACATCCGTCACTCCGAAACTCGAATTCGTCGTCGCTCCAGCCGGGTACAACTTAAACCCTCTCACGTACCCAGATTTCGCGGCGTCTTCGACAATCGCCTCGCTCGTTTCGTCCGTTAAGTACAACGTCATGTGCGGTTCAAAACGCGCATTCGTCTCTTTCGCCGCCTCTGTGATCAACTTTCGATACGTCCCCGCCTCTTCCGCCGTCCTCACCGGTGGTGTTAAATTTGGCATGATCAGCGCTCGATCGAACTGCCTCGCCGTGTGCGGTACCACGGAGGTGATTTTACTCCCATCTCGCACGTGCAAATGCCAATCGTCTGGTTTAGTGATGGTCAAAAAGGCATCATCATCATCATCATCATCATCATCATCATCACCATCCGTCGTCGTCGTCGTCTGAATCGTAGTCTTCGCTCCCATCGAGGAGGAGGAGGTTTTGGACGCGACTTTTCGTCTTCGTCTTCTTCCGGGGTTTTGCCGCGGGGCGGCGGCTCCTCGAAGAAGAGTGTCTTGGTGTCGATGACGATGGTCGTTATACCAACACCAATTTTGGGTGTTGGTGTTCCATCGCGTCGACGACGACGATGATGATGATGATGTTTCCAATTCTGTTCGTCTCGGGGCCGCCCCCAACAACACAAAAGCTCTCGACACAATCGACCCAGCAGCAAAAGTGGTGGTTCTTTTTCGCGGCAACATCGTAATAATGGTTCTGGACGACGACGACGTAAACGACGACGTAAACGACGTAAACGATACCGACGACGTAAACGTCGTTCGCATTCTTCTTCTTTTACTCAAAACCAATAATGCTTCTTTTGTGGTGTGTGTCTCCTCTGCGTTTGTGTGCGACGTCAAAAAAGGTTTTCTTCTTCGAGAAAAGTTTAGTATGCGAACACTTTCGGAGTCCTTCTTTTATTAGAGTCATTCGCGCCTTCGCTTTTGGGTGCTCTTACTAAAAAGTAGTGGCCAAAAGAAGTGTCGTTTAGGAATACACTTTCCCCGTTGGAGAATTGGAATAAATGGCTTTTTTCTTCTTCGAGAAAAGTGTATTCATTTTTACGAGCGCGACAGATAAAAGGCGCTGCTTTTAGAAGAAGTCGAGTGACTTTGTCCCACCGTACGTAGCACTTTCTCGGCGCACTCCTCCTAGAGAGGCCTTCTTCTTGGTCTTTTTCAGGTACGCATAATCATCGAGACACAACAGTTTTGGAATACACTTAATTCCCCATTATTGGAGAATTGGAATGGCTTTTTCCGCTTTTGATCATGGTGTGTACAAGAGCGTCGTCGTCCCTCGCGGTCGGGGGGTCGCCCCGAGGGTAGGAGGAGGAGGAGGACGACGACGACGAGGAAGAAGAAGAAGGCGCGAAAAGGACGACGACGACGACACGATACTACTCGCATTTGGCGAGAGGACGGCGTCGTCGAATGCACATCGCGAACATCATGTCATGTCGTCGTCGTCAAAAGAGACGGAGACGCACCCTTTTGGACGAGACGAAGAAGAAGAAGAAGAAGAAGACAAAGAAGAAGAAGAAGAAGAGAGACGAAGGAGGCTTTTAAAAGCGAAACGGAAACTGATCGAATCCTGCCGCGGGACGTACCGCGGGGCGTTGTTCCAGTCCAGTCCAAGAGAGACGAAACGCGTGTTCGATGCGAAAAGGGAATTGGAAAAGTTGTATCATCATCATCATCATCGCGAAAATGTGAGAGGAGGAGGAGGAGTCTCCGAGAGAGACCCCGTGGAGGAGCGGTTACGCGGACGATGGAAATTAATCTACACGACCGCGGTCGATGTGACTGGGTTGCTCGTATTTTCTATTCCACCGCCACCTCTGCCGTTTTTACCACCTCCACCTATCGTCGTCGGAGATATCTATCAAGAGTTTAAGACAGACACGAAGGAGATCGTGAACGAGATTCGCGTGAGCGTTCCCGTGCTGTTAGAAGAGAAGGACGGGGTGGTTTTGAGGGTGAATGCGACGTATAAAGATAGAAGCAGTACTAATAAGACAGCGTTGGAATTGGTATTTCAAGAAGCAGTGGTGAGCGACGTGAGAATATCGGAGTTTACAGAAATGTTATTAGCGCCGGCGGTGTTGCCGAGAGGCGAGTTGAACCAACGCGTCTTGTTGTTTTTGAGAGATTTTGAAGTGAGGTTCCCGTTGTTCGGGAGAGCCGCGACGGCGATGGGTGGCGCGAGTAATGAAAATGAACGGAACGAAGAAGGGAAGAGAACGCCAGGCGCGTCGGTCGGTAAGTACGAGTTCAGTTATTGCGACGAGGATGTCTTGATTGGAAAAGCAACCGGAAGTCAAGGAATTTTCATTTTTACGAAAGAGGGGGATCAATCAGAACAATAGTAGAAGTAGTAGTAGTAGTAATAGCAGCAGCAGCAGCAGCAGCAGCAGCAGTATCGACGCGCAGAAGAATGCATTCAGAGATATTTCCCTTGTTTTCACTATATTGTGTACGATTTGGCATTGCAAACATGAGTACGCTATTTCTTCTTATTATTTATTCGGCGGCACCGCGCCCTCTCATGTTCACCCCAGCTCTCAACACTTGATCTACCAACAACAACTGCGTCGCAACCACCGGCGCGCTTTGCAAAATTTGCATCTTCACGAGATAATTATCGTACACGCCACTTGTCGTCGGGTCAAACGGCTCACCAGTCGTCACGTCTATACCAACGATATTTCCGTTTTCGTGTTCATCCGTGAGCGAGATGACCGCGTCTTGTGCGTCATATCCCGAGTTCTCCGCTAATGTTTTTGGGATGACGAGCATAGCTTCCGCGAACGCCTCCACGCCTCTCTTAGCTCTTCCTTCCACAGATTTTTTCGTCACTTCGTTCAAATGCACGAAGAGACCAGCCTCAAAGGCCCCGGCTCCAGGGATTACCGCTTTATCGATTAATGTGTTCTTCACCGCGCGCAAACCGTCTCTCACCGCGTCTTTCAACTGGATGATCGTGTGTTGGTTCGGACCCTTTAATAAAATCGTGCACGATGTTGGATTTGCGACGTCCTCGATAAACGTAAACTTCTCGTCGCCTAAAATGTGTTCGTACACTTGTCCCGCGTGGCCTAAAACTTCCGGCGATAACTCCTCCGGCGAGTTGACGCACACCCCGCCGCACGCCAAAACTAATCGTTCCATATTTCTCCTCTTCGCTCGTCGTAATGCTAAAATATTTTCTTTCGCCAACATATCCAACGAAATCGGGTCTATACCTTTTTGCGTGATTACCACGAATCCTTTATCGTTCCCATCGCACACCTTCTTCTTCAACGCAATCACTTGTCTCACGACGTCGTCGGTAAATTTTCTCTCCGCTTCGACCATTTTCTCTCTTTGCTCTGCATTCGAATACATAAAACTCGAATTTACCTCGGATTTTTCGTACTCCATGCTTATGTTACACGTCAAAATAAACGCATCATCCACGTGTTTTGGCATATCTGGGTGTCTCGACCCGTGATCTAAAACCATCCCTTTAATCAACTTCGTCTCTGAATCTTCCTTGTGCTTCATGGTCATAATTTCCACCATGTGCAAATCAATCGGCATTTGCGGTCTGGAGATGCACAACACGGCATCCGTGACGATACACGTCAACATATCCGCCAAATATTCCTCCAACTTCGTCCTCAACGCCGTCCTCGCCACGCACAGCAACATCTCTCTATCTGGATTCTCCGCGCCTCCCGTTTCCACGCGAAACTGTTTCAAAAATTCAATCGCGCTCTTCTTCGCCGCCTCCAAACCTTCCACGATCACCCTCGGATGTACTCCCTCGTTCACGTACCTCTCCGCTT
>Ga0163111_10003153_pt1 | contig 10593 bp, 4 predicted proteins | sample CRUFie1St18metaG_FD_109645 | JGI IMG/M metagenome (GOLD analysis project Ga0163111, IMG submission 109645) | Marine microbial communities from the Costa Rica Dome - CRUD Field 142mm St18 metaG | ecosystem: Environmental > Aquatic > Marine > Oceanic > Photic zone | place: Costa Rica: the Eastern... | reverse complement strand
TAATAATAATGGTTTTGAGATTATAACCCATAGAAGAAAAAAGTATATAATAAGAATTTTATCTTACATTGAAGGTAAATTTTTAGGAGAAAATAAAATTTCAGAAAAAACCTTAAAATCGCTCGGTTTATTTATCGGAAAAATGAGTAAACTTTTAATGAGGTATGGTAATGATAAAATCTCTTCTAGAATTTTAAACTGGGATATTCAAAATTTAAAACTTAACGAAAAATTTATAAGGTACATAAAAGACCCTTCGAAGAGAAAAATTGTATTATTTTATTTTCAACAGTTTGATGAATTTGTTGAACCAAAACTCAAAGAGTTAAGAAGGTCAATTATTCATAATGATGCCAATGAGTGGAATTTACTAATCAATAAAAAAAAAGAATTAAGTATTATTGACTTCGGAGACTTATCAGAATCTCAACTTATAAATGAGGTAGCTGTAGCAATTACATATTCAACATATGGAAAAAATGATCCCATAAAATCCGGGTGTATACTTTTGAAAAGCTATAACAGAATAATAAAATTAACTGATCTTGAAATATCCCTTCTGTATTATCTGATAGCCTCAAAATTATGTATCAGTGTCTGTAATTCTGCCTATTCAAAAGAAATTAATCCATCCAACAAATATGCTCTTATTTCAGAAAAGAAAGCTTGGAAAATGCTAGAAAAGTTAATCAAAATTAGTCCAAAATTTGCTGAAAATGAATTTAGAAAAGCAACTGGGAGAAAGCCCTTAAAAGTAAAAAAAATTAAAAAATATATTGATGAAAGGAACTCAGTAATTAGTCCAATATTTTCTGTTAGCTATGATAATCCAATTGCTTTTGAGAGGTCTGCATTCCAATATATGTTTGATAATGAAGGTAAAACGTATCTAGATGCATATAATAATATCCCAATTGTTGGACATGCCCACCCTAAAATCAACGATGCAATAACTAGACAGATAAAGAAATTAAATACTAACACTAGATATCTTCACGATAACTTATATAGGTACGCTAAAAAATTACTTGATAAATTTCCTAAAATTTTAAATAAAATTTATTTTGTTAACTCTGGAAGTGAAGCTAGCGACCTAGCTATTAAAATGGCTCTAAATCATTCAAAAAACAAAAGAATAATGGTAGTTGAAAATGGATATCATGGCCACACACAAACAGGTACAGATATAAGTCATTACAAGTATGGAAATATAAAGGGACAAGGTGTTAAAGATTATATTACCCATGTTCCAATGCCAGATTTATATAGATCAATTTATGATAAAAATGAAAAAAACATAGGAAGAAAATATGCTATTGATGCTACCAGTAATGTCAAAAATATTGCAGCATTTATATCAGAACCAATACTTGGATGTGGTGGCCAAGTCCCATTACCTAAGAATTATCTCAAAATATTATATAAAAAAGTTAGAGAGAATAAGGGTGTTTGTATAAGCGATGAAGTTCAAACTGGATTTGGTAGGTTGGGTAAGTACTTTTGGGGTTTTGAAATGCATGATGTTATACCGGATATCATAATACTTGGTAAACCAATGGGAAATGGACATCCTATTGGTGCAGTAGTTACCACAGCTAAAATTGCTAATTCATTTGAGAAAGGTGTTGAATTTTTTAGTTCATTTGGTGGGAATCCTGTATCATGTGCAGTTGGTTTATCAGTATTAAATATTATTGAGGAAGAAGGGTTGCAGGACAATGCAAAAATTGTAGGTAATTATTATAAGAATAAACTTAACTCATTAAAAGATAAGTATAAAGTTATTGGAGATGTTAGAGGCCAAGGACTTTTTCTAGGTATAGAAATAATTCATAAAAATGATAAAAAACCGAATGCCAAATTAGCTAAGTACATAAAAAACAAACTTCGTGATAATCATATCTTAGTTGGTACAGATGGACCATACAATAATGTTATAAAAACTAAACCACCAATTTGTTTTGAGAAAGTGGATGCAAAAACAGTAGTAGACTCAATTGATATGATATTAAGTGAAAAATTAACTTGATAAATTATTTTTTTGATAATATTAAAACAATTCCCCTATCTTTTTCTACCCTTATCTCTTGATCAACTTTTAATTCATTTCTACTTTGTAAGCCAGATATCATAGGGCTTATTAGTGTAGATTTAGATTTATCAAATCCTAATTTATCCCAATCAATATTTAATCGTAAAAATTCATCTTTTTTTGACCAAGACGCAATTGTAATCATAACTTTATCCTCTTTTTGGTATACGGTACACTTAATTTTTTTATTATCAACTTTAATTGGTGGATTATCAACCCAATAACCTATCATCCTACTATCTGCAATACCAAAATCTTCGAATAATTTCCATAGGTTTCCTGGGTTATAATTATGATATACTCTTGTTGTCATTCCATATAACAAACCATGATATGGTTTTCCTCCTTTTTCTAACATTTCCCCTGTCAACCCAAATGGTATTCCTGAGACTTCAGTCATCCAGTAATCGGCATCTAAATCGTACTCAAAATATTCACCAAACCAAAGTCTTGAAACATACGGAAAATGTTCCATGTATAAGAGTGCACTATTAATATACCCATCCCTATTATTGAATTGATTTGCAGAATGTAAATCAATAACAAATGATTCTCTATTTCTATTTAAAACACTTGCAATTCTTTTGACTGTACTTCTACTAAATGCTATGTCATCAAGATATAAACCATCGATTTTGTTATTCTTTGCAAGCCAATTAATTCCTTCAATATAATAATTTGTCCATCTTGATGTTCCTTTATTTAAAATTGATGCATCATTTACATTTACTGCGTGCCACGCAGAATGATAATTTCTTTTTAGGTGTTCTTGAAGCCAGCTATGTCCACCACCATTTCCATCATTAAATATTTCATTGCCTAAGCTTCTTAAAGGAAATAGCTCATAAGTCTTATATGTTAATTCCCTAATGGTATTATATAACTTTACTTTAATTCCTTTTTTGTGTGCCCTCTCTATATATTCTTTCTGTTCCTCTATATTATAAAATGGATAGTTTATGTAAGGGTTAATTTTATTAGCATGATGAACATTTACAACAGTTCCATTTAGTTTTTGTACAGAGTCAATAGGGACAAATTTATGAACAAATCTAGTATTAAAATGTTCCTTAGTATTTATTAGCTTAAATGGAGTAATAAGAAATCTTAGATTAAAATCAAGTGAATCACCTTTTTTCATAAATCTCTCATTGGAGAAATTAACAATAGAAACTTCGTCTTTACCTAATGAAATATTTATTCCTCCTTTTGATTCATTGTACCAAGATTCTGGTAGGTTTAATGGTTTGGACTGATAAAAATTAGTATTTAAAGGCCTTTCATAATTATTATCTCTTAAAACAAATTGTAACCCTCTATTAACATTTCCTAGCCAGAGTCCTTCTTGATGTTTAGAAATATCCCACTTCCAATTTATATTTTTAGTTAGCTTTCCACCTTTTCTTCCTAATCCCATCATGTATTTAGATGCATCTTTTTCCATTGATATTAAAAAAGATATATCATCAAGACTTATATCATTATTTGCTATAAGATTAATTTTTATATCCATCATCCCATCATACTCAATTAAACCAGAAACATTCATTTTGAAATTTTCAGAAGTATTTACAGACCTCCATTTAGAACTTGTTAGTATACCCTGTTCTATCTCAAATTGATCATTGATGAATTTTTCATATTTACCATTTTTTAGTTTGACATCAAATGACATTGGTTTTGATAAAATATCTAATGGGTCAGAATTTAAGTAAGTCATCTCTTTTGAAAAATAAGATGAAATTTTATCAGGTAAACCAAACATATTTAATTGAACTTCTCTCCCCAAAATATTAATTTTTTTTATGTTGACCTCAACCTTTTCAAATGGGCTAATAACTAACTCATTCTCAGAACCAATTTTTGAATTTAACCATCTAAGTCTAGTCATCATTTTGGGCTTACTATCACCAAAATCATCAACTGTCATATCATTTACCTTTATTTTCAGATGTACGGTATCAGGATCAATACCTAATGGTTTGATGATAACACTAGAACTATAAATTCCTTTTTTAATTTTCTTAGGAATTTGTAAACCAAACCACAGGGGCTGAACTTTATTTTTTTTAATCGAAACCTTTTTTATAAATAAATTACCATTAAGATCTATTCCCTCTTTATTAAAACATGTGAAATTTTCTTTTATAATTTTATCATTAGAATTTAAAATTAAATCATTGAATGTTATTTCAATATCTTCGATATCATGACTAGGGGAATAAAGACCGACTTGAAATGTGTAATATTCACCTTTTGATACTTCGTCAATTAATGCATTAACCTTTTTCTCTTCCTTTGTCCATCTAACTGGAAGGAAGTCCATCATTCTTATTGGGTAGTTTCTATATTCAGGAAATAAATGAACTTTTTTATTATTTGTTTTCAGGTACAAATCTAACTCGTCCTCTGAGGAAATAATTTCCATAGGAAAAAATGAGTGAAAATCATTTAAAGATTCAAATCTTAAAACTTTTGCTTTTTTAACAGAACTTAAATCATCAATACGATCTTTAACATTATTAAACCATTCCCTATTTGTATTTATTTTTGGAGTTAAGTATTCTAATTTTGGATAATATCCACCAGTTGATTTGTGAGGTAGAAAATAAAAGAAATATTTAATTGATGAATTATTAGGTTTGAAAAGGATATGACCATAAGAATTATTAATTTCAATAAAATATTTTTCATTTATTTCTTTATTTGTTTTTGCATCAACTATTATTATATCTTTTTGATGTGGTAAGTCATCCCTCCTTCTCCAGGGAATAATAACCTGGTGAATATCTTCTGAAATAATATCTAATTCTACAACAGCTCTATGATTACCATTAAATATAAATTTTTCTTTGTAATCAGGTTCTTCCCATTTCCCAGACTCATAAGGTATGTCATACAGCTTTGGGTTAATATTTTTACTTCTGTAAATTATGTTATCATGATTTACACATGAAATTACTAAACATGAAAAAGAGAGAAGGAATAAATTTTGAAAGCCTTTAATAATTAAAATTAATTTTATTATAAATATTTTTTTAAATATATGAAAAATAATTATCTGTAAAGAAACTGACTATTTTTTTCCTAAAGATAGAAGATTTGAAAATATTTTATATGCGCCAGGTACTCCCGCGGGTAACTGTCTAAACCATGAATAGGAAGTGTACACGAAATGACCCTTACCAATTTTTGATATTAATATTCCGCCATCGTTAGGTTTTTCTCCTTTATCATTTGATGTAATCAACGTTTCGTAATTAACTGACCATTCATTTGGAAAATACAAACCCCTTTCTTGAACCCAACCATCAAAATCATTCAGAGAGATTTTATTTGGGGTGTTAAGTGCTGGATGATTAGCATTTAATATAGTAACTGGAGCATTCTCCTCAGAAACTCTATTTCTTGATATATTTAAGTTGTGAGGAAGAAAGCTATTTAAATCCAGATTATTCCACCTCGAACTTGTATTATATTGAACAATTACATTTCCACCTTCCTCGATATAACTCATAATTTGAGGTTTGAGTTGAGTTAGGGATTTATCCACGTTAAATGCTCTAACTCCAAAAATTAAAGCATCATACTTTCTCAATGTCTTTAGGTTAATTTGTTCATTAGTTAATAAGTCGACTTGATATCCAACAAGACCTAATGACTGAGGAACTAAATCACCAGGACCCATCAAATAAGCTATTTTTTTTGATTTAGAATTAAGATTGAATTTTTTAATTGAAACTGAAGACTCTGGAAATCTTGTCTGAAGAGGAATATGATCATAATTAATAAAATCAATACCTCTATTATATGACTTATTTTCATCAGATGCCCTAAATTTTATATCAAAATTAGTATCTTTTTGACCCGATAAATCTATCTCAAATTTAAGAGTTTTCTTTTCACCCTTTCTTTCAAATGATACAGCATGAAATTCAGGAGAATATTTAACTCCAGCTGGTGCATCAATAGTTATATTTGATGAATAATTATCTTTTCCAGCAATGACTTCAATTTCAATATCTTTTTTATTAGAATTAACAAATAGCTCCATCTCATTTTTGGGATTTATATAAATTGGATTCCCAACACTGAAGGTTTTATAATCATCACCCTTGGTTGGGTTATTAGTTTTATTTTCTAATGGAGATGAATAAGTAACTTCATGACCTTCAATCTCAAAATAAAATTTAGATATAAAAGCTGAAGAGTTATCTGGTGCACCCAAATCTTTAAGGTCATCTATTGAATATGTTCCGAATGACGGCTTATTTACAAGCCAGTACTTTTCAGAGATTTTTAAATCATCAGGAACTGAAAATGATATTTCTTTTCTAAAAAATTGATTATTAATTAGAGAATAGTTAATTGGTATTTCATTATCTAATAGCACAATTTTCTTCAAATTAATATCTACAGGACTTCTGTTTATAGCCTCAAAATTAATTTTAATATCATCTCCAGCAGCAGCAATTTCAACATCTGATAGAGATTCGAAAAATAAACCAGTAGTGGCCTTGATAAGGTTTTTTATTTCTTTTTTCTTTATCTCTCTCCAGTGCCTATCAGTTATTCTGTTCAACTCTTTATAAGCACCAGCAAGATATGAGGTAATTTTATGTGGTTTCCTAATATCAAATGAATCTTTAGATTGACGAATTAATTCCTTAAGCGTGTCATGTGGCCTGACTCTACCCCAAGAGGTATCAATTCCCTCCATCATGTCACTCTTGGCTGTTTTACCTTGAGTATGAACAAATAATTCTATCTCGCTACCCCTTCTTCTCAGTGCTCCAAAGGCTTGACTTTTGTGCATGGATCTGCTCTCTGATGCAATTTCATTATATGATTTTCCTAATAAACCATTATAGATTCCAACATCAACCTTCAACATCTTATCCTTATCATATTTATCAAGATTAAAAAATCTAGAAGATGTATTCCAAAAGATTCTTTGAGGTTTCCATGGTTTTACAAGTTTAAGTTGATCAGGATATACATCTGGATCTCCAGACATATTAAAAGCCTTCTGGGCTAATATGGCGGATGCCGTATGGTGCCCATGGGTTATTCCTGGTGTTTGATTAAACCTAGTAATTAATATGTCAGGTCTAAATTTTCTTATAATCCATACAAAATCATAAAGCATCTTGTCTTCATCCCAAAACTCTAAAGATTCTACCGGACCCTTTGAATAGCCAAAATCCACAGCAGAGGTAAAAAATTGAATCCCCCCATCAATTTCTCTTGCTTTCAGAAGCTCTTGAGTTCGTATTAACCCTAAATTTTCTTTAAGGTGGGTTCCAATAAAATTTTGTCCTCCACCACCTCTTGTAGCTGATAAGTAAGCTGTCTCATATTTTTTTTCATTAGCTAGGTATGTAATAAGTCTGGTGTTTTCATCGTCTGGGTGAGCTGCTATGTAAAGAACTTTTCCAAAGACATCGAGTTTATCCAACATCTGAATAATATTTGATGAACTATAAAATTTAATATTTTCTTGACTTGAAAATAAATTAAAAGGAATTATAAGTGTTAGAAAAAAAATCTTAAAAAATCTCATATCAAATTTGTGATCTCAAGAATTTAAATGAAAATAACCCTCTTTTGGAGGGTTACTTTTTAATAGACTAACCTTGAGTTGCCATTTCGATTTCTGCCATCATAGCTGATGGATCGAAATTATGCCACTCCCTAACTATCTGCCCATCTGCCCATTCAAAACTAATATGAACCGGTATTGTGATAGTATTTTGACTTGATTTTCCTGTAGCTGACCAAGTGAACCAGCTGTGGCTAACGATTGTTTCAGGATTATTATCTGATGCAGGATATTTGGTTGTTTGAACCCAAACACCAAGATCCTCTCCACCATTTTCATCATAAGTCCAACTCATGCTTATATTTTCAAAAACTTGATGCTGCACAGTTATTAAGTCTGAAATATCACTAACAGTTGATGCCTCAACACTATTCATATAAATCTTAAGATCAGGTGACCACAAAGATTGTAAAGCTGGAACATCATTCTTCAGATAATTTTGATAATGTTCTCTGATTGCGTTTGATTTCTCGTCATCAAAAGTAGTTACTACATTATTTGTTGGAGAACTACAACTAAAAGCAACTAATGCAAACAGATACAATAATATATTTCTCATAATTTGTGATTTAATTAAAAAAGTAAATCTAGTACTATATTTTAAAAAAACTAGTCTCTATACTTATTAAACCAATATAATATGTGATCAATTTTAGTTATAAGTTGACTAGGTTTATTAGATATATTATGGTATGCACCAGGAATCTCAACATAAACTGTTTCAATTTTTCGAAGCTTCAATGCATGGTATAGTTGTTTTGCCTCAGATGGTGGTGTTCTTAAGTCATTTAGACCGACCATAACCATTGTTGGTGTCTCAATATTACCTACTAGTGAAAGTGGTGAAAAACTCCAATAATGATTAAAATTCTCCCATGGCTGACCTTCGTATCTTGAGTAAGCATAACCATAATAGTTATCTGCTACCAAGGTTTTTGAAATCCAATTCATCACGGGTTTAATGACTGCCGAGGCCCTGAACCTATTTGTCTTACCAATAATCCAAGCGGTCATAATTCCGCCTGCACTTCCACCTGTTACAAAAAGATTTTTTTCATCAATATACCCTTTACTAATAATTATATCAACTCCGTCCATGACATCGTTATAATCTTCACCAGGATAATTATGATAGAGTAAATTCCCAAATTCTTCACCATAACTAGTACTTCCTCTTGGGTTAGGATAGAAAACGACATATCCGGCTGCAGAATACAATAAAATTTCCGGAGAAAACCTGTCGCCATAATTACTTATTGGTCCCCCATGATTTTCCACTATGAGGGGATATTTTTTATTTGGCTTAAAGCCAGGAGGCTTGGCTATCCACCCTTGAATTCTTCTACCGTCAACAGATGAGTTATACCAAATCTCTTCAATTTTACCAAGATCCTTACCATTAAGTAGATCTTTATTAAGGTGAGTTAGTCTGTCAGATGATTTTCCATCATAAATTGCGACATCTGCTGGGTGGTAGGGAGAAGTAATAGTATATGAAACTTTACCATTTTTTGAGATGGAATATGATCCACCACCGTATGGTCTACCAATTGTAGTGCCACCAACATCATCAATAATTTTAGTTACCTTTCCATCTAGTGTTGTATGAGCAATTTTTGTGTTCCCCTCATTATCATACATAAAAAATATTTTTTTTCCATCACCGGACCATCTAGGTGAGGAAATCTCTCTATCTAGATTAATATCAATTTTAGTTCTATCTCCTCCGTCGGTATTGATAAGGTATAAGTTATTAACCTGATAGGTTTGGACCTTGTCATCATACCCAAGGTATGCTATTCTCTTACCATCTGGTGAGATAGCTGGCTCATAATCTGGACCATTTCGAGTAGTTAGCTGATGTATATTTGATCCATTTTTATCAATTTTATATAGCTCTGAATTTCTGAAGTCATACTCCCAATCTTCAGTATAGTTAGATGAAAATATAAACCCATCAGAGTCTTTCATCCAATCAAAGGAATAGTGGTTATAATTCTCAGATGTAACTTGTCTAGGTGCCCCACCACCATATGAGATATAAAAAATGTGGGTGAATCCCTCTTTCATGTAGCCAGATCCGTCTGCCTCATGTTTTAATCGTTCAGTAATTCTAGGTTTATCTGCCCAAACTGCATTTTCAGGTTTTGTAGGAGGAGTTACTAATTGAAGAATTTGATCTGGGACAAACATTAAAAAACCAATATAATTTCCATCTGGTGACCATTTTAGAGATGTAGGTGATCCATTTAACTGGGAAATTGAGGTATACTGATTCGACTCAACCCAAAAAATAAAAATTTCAGAACCGTTTCCATCTTCAGAATTTGAAATATATGAAATCATATTGCCATCGGGGCTCCATCTCGGACTAAATTCGTTATTAAGCGAGGATGTTAATTTCTTGTGATTAGAACCATCAATATTCATAATCCAGATACTAGAAGATTTCCCATCTTTCATAATATCCATCTCTGTCCTAACATATAATATCTTATCACCAATTGGAGATACCTGAGGGTCTCTGGCGTACTGTAATTCAAAAACATCTAGATTTTCAAACTTGCTCTGTGCAATGAGATCAGCACACACACAATAGAAAAGTAGTACTAGGATATAAAGACTTCTCAAATTATTATCTTGTAAAACCGTCAACTGACTCCCTATACTCAATCACAAATCCATTATCAGATGTAAACTTCTTGAATTCTTTACTCGCCGGACCAGTTACAATGAAATTTTGTAAAGTGAAGAGATCAAAAAATCTATCAAAAAATGGTCCAGATATAAAATTCTGACCATGTTTTATTCCTGAGTCACTATCTATGTATTTTTCATATAATGTTACCGAAGATCTATCCTCAGAAACATAATAACCATATTCTAGACAAAACTCCTC
>Ga0163111_10003152_pt1 | contig 10593 bp, 2 predicted proteins | sample CRUFie1St18metaG_FD_109645 | JGI IMG/M metagenome (GOLD analysis project Ga0163111, IMG submission 109645) | Marine microbial communities from the Costa Rica Dome - CRUD Field 142mm St18 metaG | ecosystem: Environmental > Aquatic > Marine > Oceanic > Photic zone | place: Costa Rica: the Eastern... | reverse complement strand
CCCTAAAGAGGCCCCCGGACCGGCCGCCCCCCCCCGGCTCTTTCCCCCCGTAGCCCCCGACATGTATCGCCCCCGCCCCTCTAAATGGGGGGGGCCCCCCCCCCCCCCCCCCCCGCGCCCCCCCCCCCCCCCCCCCCCCCCCCCCCCCCGCGCGCGCGCGCGGCCCGCGGCGCGCCCCCGCCCTGCCCGCCTGCCGGGCAATCCCGAGGCGCAGGCCCCGGGGCGGTGCCAGGGCCTGGACATGCACGGGGCCTGGCGTGCGCGGCGGGGGGCGGCGGGGGGCGGCGGGGGGCGGCGGGGCTAACCAGGGGCGCGCGCGCAGGGGCAGGGAGAAGCCGGGGGCGGGGCTGAAGGGGCGGATGAAGCTGGGGATGTCCAAGGAGCGCAAGGCCATGCTGAAGCGGAAGATGTTCTCGGCAGCCTCAGTGCTGGGGCACCTCGGGACGAAGCGGCCCACGCACCAGGAGCTCCGAGAGAAAGGGCTACGGGTGCCGCACGCGAACCTCTCTGGACAGAAGAAGGAGGCCCTTGAAAGCCGCAAGACGCTCACGGCTCAGGCCTTGCAAAACCCGGCCGCTGTCCCGCACCTGCCCATCGTGCAGAAGCTGCACACCCGGGCCATGAGGCAAGCAGCCAAGGGGGAGGGCCCGCTGGGTGAGGCGGCTTCGACGTCGGCCGACGCCGCGGAACCGCAGCCGTTCCGACTCGGTGCACCCCCCACGGACCGCCGCTACTCTCTAGCCGGCGAGGCGAAGCAGATGGAGTGGCTTCAAAGCCAGAACTACGTCCCTGGGACCCCCCGCGGCGTGGAGGTGAAGAAGGATGTGCCTGTGACAGCGTCGGGCCCGGGCCTGACGAACAACGTGACGGGGATATTCTCCAGGGTGCTGCTGACGGTCGATCTCGATGCGGCGACGGCGCAGGGCCACAAAATCTCCTCGAAGAGCTTCTCTGTGGCGGTGCGCAGAGGGCCGAGCCCGTGCGAGACCTACATCAGCCGGTTGGGGAAAGGTCTATTCGCCATGGACTGGGCTTGCTCTGTCAGCGGCAAGTACGAACTAGCGATCAGCTGCCTCGGCACACACATCGAGGGGAGCCCGTTCCACTTCTTTGTGCGTAACGCGGTGACGGACGTAAGCCGGACGTACTTCTCCGGCCCGACACTCTTCACTTCCGGGAGGCCCGCATCATTCACCATCCATGCCGTCGACCAGGACGGCAATGCGAGAGTCAAGGGGGGGGACAACATGCAGGCCTCGTTCCGCGGCCCGGGAAGCATCCGACGGTTGAAAATCGGCGACTCGATGAAGGGAAAGTATAGCGTCAACTTCACTCCTTTGAAGGTAGGGGAGTACATTTGCGAATTGTCCCTGGATGGAAAGCTGTTTTCAGCCTCCCCGTACAAATTCAGTGTCTGCGCGTCCCTCTCGCATCCAACCGCGACCACGATTTCCGGGGCGGGCGCTTCCTACTCTCACGCTGGTGACACGTCCTCTTTCACCATTACCACGCATGATTGCAACCACAACCCCACAGGCAATGGCGGCGACACCATTACAGGCCACCTGTCCCACAACGAGACGAGCGGCTTGACAGTCCCTCTCGAAATCGCCGATTGCGGGGACGGGTCGTACACGGCAACCTATATGGCTGGTCTATCTGGGAAGTACGACATCCGCCTGAACCTGGGGGGGCAGAGGTGCTTCCCCCCGCGGTTCCACACACTCAAAGTCGTGACCAGCGGTGTGAAGGCGCACAACTGCTACATCGTTCTCGAGGAAAAGACTCAACAAAAGACTCACCTTGACCTTATCACCAGTAGCGGCAGAGCGGTGACCCAGAGGAAGAGGGACCTGCGCGCTGTTGATGCGAGGATAGACGCGGGATCTGAGCTCAAGCTCTTCCTCAGCTCCTGCGATCGTCACGGCAATGTTCTGCGATTCAGCCGCATGGAGAAGTTCGTCTGCACGGTCACTGACACTGGTACCGGCGAGGTACAAGACAAAAGCGATGACATGCAGTACACCAAACAGGGCTGGTGCTTCACGTTCGGATCGACGACAGCCACGACATACTCGATCAGCATTCAGTTGGGAGGGAAGGACCTCAGCAACAGCCCTGCAGAGATTAGGGTCATGCCCGGAACGTTGGCAGCCGAGATGTGCACCATCGGCACGGACGGGTACCGGGAGACGGTCGCGGGGACCGAGATGGATTTCATCCTCGAGGGTAGGGACAGGTACGGCAACAAGCTGCTCGAAGGTGGGCCTGAAGTGACATTCGATCTCGCTGCAAGGGAAGGACCGTGCCGCATCGCGGGGGTTGCTAGAGACTCTGGGAACGGGAGCTACAGGTGCACCTGCACCCCGGAGAAGGCCGGACTGTACCATCTGCAAATGAAGTTCGACGGGGTTCCCCTTGGCACGATGGAATACGAGGTAAATGTTCTTCCGCAGCCAGAGACACGGTATTGCTGCCTCGAGGGGACCGGTTGCCGGGATGTCACAGTGGGAGTCGAGTCACAGTTCCTGCTGGTGCCAGTGGACAAATTTGGGAACAAGCAGACGGAAAGAACAGGTGAGAGGTTCATTGTCGATCTAGAGCTGGACGAGATAGACCCGGGCACCCGGGCAATGCACGGCATTCAGGGATACCGCGTCCCGGACTCACACAAGAGAATATCTTCCACCATAGAAGATATCGGTCAAGGGATGTACAGGGTCAGCTTCTGCCCGTTCGTGGCGGGCCAGTACCGCATCAGCGCCTTAATGTGGAAGAAATCTACCAACTTCAACGGTCGGGTGCGCAGGGTCGGCCCGTCTGGAATCGAGTGGGGCGACCTCCCCATTCTCGGAGCAGGAAACGATATTCTCCAGACCAAAGCGGGAAAAATCTGCGGGAAAATGTGTGTCGCTGAGGGGAGCGGGGCTTGCGAGGCGACCGCGGGGAAGAAAGCCCGATTCACTCTCTACGCGGCCGACGAATTTCGGAACCGCCTCTACGTCGGGGGTCACAAATTTGGTATAGAAGGCTACCTGGAGTTCCTGCCACCCGAAGTCGAAGACGACGTCCTCCTAGACATGGACATGACGGATCAGGACGACGGAACGTACCTGGTCGAGTACGACGGAGAACAGGCTGAGAAGTACGTCATAGAGGTCTCTCTCAACGGGCAGGTAATTCCTGAGATCCATCTGAACCCGGAAATCAAGCCGTGCATCACGGACAAATCATGCTGCACAATCTCAAAGGACTTTTCCTTCTCAGCCACGGCGGGCATCGTGACCACTGTCAATCTCGAAGCCCGGGACCGATTCGGCAACCTGCAGAACCACGGTGAGGACAGCATCAGTATCACGATGGCCCCCAAGTTCCAGCACAAGAAAATCCACGCACGGGGAGAGTATGTCGGATCAGGAACTTACAGGCACACTTTCACTCCGCAAAAGGCTGGGATGTATACTCTTTTTGCGATGTGCGTTCCGAAATCGTCTGAGGTTGCGAGCAGCACGAATACTTTTTTCAAAGGCAACCTCATGGTCCACCCCGGCGCTCCGTCGGCAGGAGAAACCATGGCGTCAGGGCAAGGCCTAAAAGGCACTTGCTGCGGGGTCCCCGGAATAGTGGAAGTCGACGTGCGGGACGGGTTCATGAACCCTGCGCCTAGCAAAGAAGTGGCCCTGGAGGCGTCACTCTTGGACGCGTCCGGACAGGGCGTGGGTAGCACCACTTGCTACCAGCGGGTCCCCGGGGGATCAGTGTGGGCAGTCTCATACCGCATCGCCCAGATGGGGGAATATGTCCTCCATGTTACCCTTGACGGCAAAGACATACAGGGGAGCCCCTTCGAGGTCAAAGTCAGGAAGGAGGAGATGCCTCGGCAGGATCTGGAGCCGGCGTACCACATAGTGTCTGGCTTTTCGAGCGGTGGCTCCTTCAATTGGGACCCCGACACAGAGAAGTACTGGAAAAAAACCCACAATGATTCTATCATCGACGCTGTGCGCCTCCGCTCAGCGGGGCCGGATGATGCCCCGGCCGGTGCGGCGAGGTCCGCGGTGGCGTTCCTTCAGGAAACGACGAGTGAAGACTACAAAGCTCTCATCGAATGCCAGGACAAGTACTCGAGGCATTTGCAGAGGAAGCGGGCGACAACTCTTCACTGGAAGATCCATGGCCTGCAGAGGTCGTACGATCTCAGACTTCTCGACGAAGTTGGGCATCCGCGGATGCGGCGGGGATCGATCGACGTAGCCTGCCCGGAGGTCTTTGGCCAGGCTGTCAAAGTGCCGCCGGAACGGTACGCAGAAGAGCAGAGGTACCTGGCAAGGATTGGGATCCGGGAACCATGATCATTACTAAAGTGGGTATTATTTTATTGTGGATTGGATGCATAAGAATGGTATATCGGTACTGCGTGGGTCACTGGCTCGCCGCGAGGAGGCTACCGAGACTCTGTTCACTGCAGAATCGCAAGGCCAGCGCGAGCAACTGAGGTTTACGGGACGCGCTCACCCTGCACATGCCCGGGAGAAAGGTCAAGGCAGTTGACCGGACAGAGGGGCCGAACGCCCCTTCCACAGACTTGAGCATGTTTCCGACAGCCAGGTCGCGGAATGCCTCCAATGCACCGGGCTGATTCCTCCCCGATGTTTCGGGGTTGGTCGACAGAAACCTCGTGATGAGCCTGTGGCTCGCCTCCCGCCATGCATCGTCTTCAGCGGACTGGGTGAAACGAAGCAGTGCTTCCTGGAGTTTGCGGCTCTGGATAGCACTGGGATCACGGGAAAGAATTCTGTCAAGGGAGGCCAAGCATTCGAGGCAGTCGGTAGAGCTCCGCCCGATATCGGCCAACGCGTCCGCGCACAGGAATACATCGTAAACCCCCTCCCGGACGTGGGCGGAAGTTGCGGCTTGCGGGCGAACAGTGGAAGAAAAGGCGCAGAGGGTAGCGACCACGCGCTCCTTTTCAGCAGCGATGGCGTCCTCGTCCTGGTGCGCCTGAGGGGATTCCAGGCTGCGTTCAAGGGTGGCCAGAGCAGCAATATGGGGATACGCCTGCTGCAGGTGGCCAATTTTCGGCCCAATCGTATCTTGTGCCGCGGCTCTGAAAATTTCGGAGGCCAGGCACTGCTCCTGAACATAGTCCAGGAATCTGTAGCAGAGGGGCGACAAATGTTTCGAGATGGCACTCCCAGCCGAGAGAATCACCGCGATGAGGCTGTCCAGGACCTTCATACAATTGAGCGCGCATAGTTGGGAAGAGTCTGGCCCGGCAGCCCACAGGCCCGGGCCCAAAGACGTGAGCAGGTCGAAGATGAGAGAGAACATGTCACATATCTGCGTCATGTCTTCGTTCGAGGCGGCACTCACGGCCTCTGCCAGAGGCTTGAGGAAAGCTGCCATTGCGGGCAGATGTTTGGCGAAATGGAGGGGTAGAATGCGCCCCAAGGCGGAACAGGATTCCACGGCAGCGACGCAGTCTGGGCCGGTGCTCAGGCACACCTTCCGCACGAGTCGATGAAACACAGCGTCGACACCCGAAGACAGCGAGTCGACTTCCGGGACAGACAGCGAGTCGGCGCGCGCGTGCACCCCGCCTCTCTGCCTAATCAGTCGACCAATTCTAGCTGGTAATGTAGCGTGCAGCTTCCCCTTGAGGCTTGTGGCTAAGCGGCGGAGGCGAGCGCTCCTTGGAGCGCCGGCGTGCTCCTTGCACATGGCCGCTACTTCAAGGGCCTCGAAAACAGCGAGAGCGACTTCGTCCTCCTCAGAGAATAGCGAACACAGGATAGGAAATCGCCGCAGGTACGACAAATCCGACGCAAGGCCTTCGCACAGAATCAACTTGGTAAGGCAGGACGCGGCACTTGCGTCGATCTTGAAATACTGGTTGCGTGTACTGGTCCTGGGGTGGTTTCCACTTTCTTGCCAAGACGCCCAAGTCGCTGGGTGCTGCACGTAGCACGCTACGGCGTCGAGAACGACGGTGGCAGCAGCAGCTGCACAGCGCATTTCTACGTCGTATTCATTATCTGAGCCCTCCCCTTGGATGAGCAACTGCAGATCAACTTCGGAGCACTTTTCTACGAGCTTTGTCACAGCAGCTTCGCGCTGACCCCAAGACGCTTCGTGCAGAAGGGCGCGGAGCGGCGAGGCAAGAGACTTTGCGGCGCACTCCAAACTTAACGAAGGCGCAGCATTTGGCCACAAGGAGGCCAAATGCTGCCGGGGGCCAGATGCCCTGGTCGAGCAGCCCGGAAGAGCCTTCTGCAAGCACGCAGCATACAATTCCCAGCAGTGCTCCATACCTGGGTCCAACGCTGCCAAACAATCAAACAGCATAGACATACGCAGATTAGAGAAGGTGAGACGCTCGTCTCCACCGTCAAAGCCTGCAGTCGGGCGGGGCGGAGTATCTCCTCGAGCTCCGTGGGGCATCACAGGCCCGCTGAGACAGCCAAAAACAATGACGTCGGGGAATTCCCCCCAGTTGACAGCAGCCAAGAACAGACCGTCCAGTACAATAGCCTTCGGAAAGTCGGAGCCCGCAGGGATGCACCACGCGGCCCGAAGGTATGGACCAAGCGCCCTCAGGCTCTCCAAATCTGCCCTGACGAGGCTTTGCTCGAGCTTCTCTGCAGTCGCGCCGGGCGCAGAAGCGAGGCCGATGAAAATGTCACAGAAATCGGAGGAAGACGGTACCTGCTGGTATTCCGGTCGCGTCCGCTTCAGAACCTGCGCTGCCGATTTCGCGATGGCAGTGCTGGGTCCCACGACCGGAATGCATTTTTCCTCGACGAAAGCGCAAAGTTCTTCCAGCTTCTCTTTGGACTCGGGGGTGAGGTGACTTTCGCACGCAACAAGGGCCTGAAGGACAGCTGCGAATCGAACAGGGTCGGCACAAAATGCTGGAAGATTAGAGCCAGCGGGTGAACCTTCAGCACGTGAACGGGCATGGCACAGGAGACCGGAGACGAGGGGCGGCAAGAACCCTGGGTCAGAGATACCGGCGTCGTGCGCATTCAACCCAATGCTCAAGGCACGGCAGGTCACAGCGCGGGCCTGCAGCTCCAGCTCCAAAGACAAAGAACGCTCACTCAGGGTGCCACAAGATGGCTCAAAGATGGAATGGATGAACCCGTCGAGGTCGGAGGTCGAGACAGCAAGCAACGAATCATCGCCGAGGCTGCTTCCCAAGCCGTCGACTTCCATAGCATCGTCGCCCTGGTAACTTAGACATCTTTGGGAGGAATCAAGCTCCATGATTCGCTTGATTGCGCCTTCTGCGCGCCCCCCTGAGCCCTCCATGTTCGAACTCCCGCGCAGAGCTACCAGTGCGGCTATAACCTCTGTCTGCAAGAGCCCCGATTGAACTACGGACTGCTTGATAAGACTTTCGTCAGCGAATCTATCAAGTTCCTCCAGCAGGCACCCGCGGGCTACCTCGGACAAGTAGTTATTCGCGCATAAGAGCCCGACCACTGCAGACGGCTGCATCTTTGTGAGGGCAAGTTCACAGAGTTCTCTGTCAGACCCGCACGCCAACTGCTCGAAAAAATCCATCGCGAGGAGGGGTACGGCGGCATTGCCGTCGACAGATACCATGGGCTCCGTGGCTACAAGACCTTTCGCACCTCTGAAGTCCCCCAGGACGCGGCACTTCAGTGAAGCGTAGTTGTTCCTCACATCTTCCGGGAGGCTGCCGTCCATGATCTGAGAAACGACTTTGACGGCGTTGACCGCAGCTACGAGGGCGAGGTGCGGGCACTCCAGCTGCGCGCCGTTCGTATCAAGCACTGCCCGGATGTCAGGGCGAGGGGCATGAGGGAACCACTCGGCGTAGAGGCTCATGACGGATGAGATCTCTTTGAAGCCCCTGGGCCAGGCCTCATTGAATTTCCGGACAGGCGGAGGAGGCCTCTCTTCGGATGCCCCGAGGGTCCCCCCAGGCTCGACAGGATGGTCAAGCCCTTGCAGGACGGCGGTGAGAATAACCGCTGCGGTCGCTGGCCGCTCCCGGACCAAAAGATCCACCGTAAGCGGGCGGCACTGAAGGAAGACGGCCACGATCAGGGGGAAGCTTCCTTTCGATTCCACGCCAGGCAAGCAGTCCAGGTTCTCGTTCAAGAAATTCAGATACGCCTCCAAATCTTCAGGATCGCTCTCAAAATATACCATAGAAGAAACAAGAGAAGGAAGCACAGTCATCAGGGTGTACTCATGCACCAAAGATGACCCGGGGACAATAGGCGTGCCAGGCGAGTAGAGGCTTCTGAGCCAGGCGAGGCGATGACCGCGCACGCTCAACGACGTGTCTCCAACTGGGGCGACAGAGCCGACCTCAGACTCTGACAGGCCTTCACCGAAGATTGCATTCAGAGAGCTATGCGCCAGATCCCGCTGGCGAGCAGATTCTCCCAGCAGGGCATCCACGATAGGCGTGAGGGCCATCAAGACAGGGGAGTCCCAGTTGTCCGCCGTTTCCAACACGTCCCTCAGGCGTTTCGACGAGTGATTTATCATGGTGTGCGTTGTTTCGGGATCCCTCTGAGCTTTCTCACACGTATTCAGCCTGTCGAACAGTTCCAAGAGGAGGGTGCCTGACCATTCGGGTGGAAGCTTGGCACTTGCCGCCGGCTCGTGCTCAAGGATGGGGACCAGCCAATCCCAGGCCTCTTCTTGCTGCATGGCTTCGAGGATGTTGAGAAGAATGTCTGGACTGCTCAGCGAGCGAATGTGCTTCCCCAAAGAGTACTGGACGTCAATCTTCATGAGCTGGTCCAGCACCTCGGGAGGTGCCGCTCTCACCAAGGAGAAGTTCAGGCGCATCAATCCTTCCTGCGGGGGCGCCCACAGGCTGCCGCACTGGCTCAGGTACTTCTGCAGGAGTAGCGAGGCTTCCTCGTCATCAGCGACACGCTTGCTCTCCGGGTCCTCCAACGCCTCTGCAGGACCGGACTCGTAAGCTCGCGGATAGCATGGCCTGGACGTTGCCAACGCTTCCATCAAGGCAGTGACGGCCGGGAACTCTTCCAGCATCACGCTTCCGAAATCCTCAAAATTCAGGGCACAGACCAGAACCAGGACTAAGAGCACCTTCCAGTACAGAGTGACGCGCGCGAGAGGCAAGAGAGGCTCTTCAGGCTCGATTCCAGCCAAAGGAGGCGCAGGAGGGGAGTACTCGGCCAGGCGGGACAAAGCACTCAGAACTTGCGGGTTGCTAATCCTGGAGATCGCCCTCCGACTCTGGGGTTGAGCAGCCCAAGCCGACGCAGAACGCCGGAGGAGAGCCTCGGCCAGCTCCAGGGCGTCCTCCCCAGACAAAGGCGTGTCGGTGAGGCCCATCAGGACGACCCGGGTCAAGGTGTCCTCTGAGGTGGGCAGACCCGTGGCCAGCCTGTTGAAGGCGTCCGATTCGTGCTCCGGCACACCCTCGCCAGACGTGAAGTATGCCTGCCGCCCTTCGAGGAACAGGAGGCGCCGCACGGCAAGCGCGAGGTTCGACGAACTAATGTCGGGGAGGAGGTCACACAGGATGGCTTGGCACCACTCGGCCGCCTCTGCCCCGAACTGGGCCACAGTTTCCAGGGCCCCTCCCCCCCCTGGCGAACCCTCACCGTCCTTGCCCAGGGGCGTTGACGGCGTGTCACCGATTAGCAGCAGCTGCATGAAGGTCACCATCTGGATCACTTCCAACAGCCACTGCTCGCGGACTGGTTCCGACCAACCAGCAGCATCCTCGGGCGGCTGCATAAGATGCCGCCAGACATCGGGCCAATCCCTGTAGGCTGCCGAGCAGGCTTTCATCAGCCTGCGCATGAAAGGGCGGATATGCGGCTTCGTCTCGGAATTCGTAGACAACGCTTGCAAGGTTTGCGCCACAGACTGCGCCACCCAGTCGCCGGGAGCAGCCTCCATCACAGCAGAGAGGCACCGCATGGCATGGGGTGTGTGGTCCCGGATGTCTTGCGTGGAAACCAGCTGCACGACCAGCGGAGTGAACCGTGGATGCCGGCGAACCAGATTGGCAGCCACCGTGGGGATGATTCCGGCATGCTGCGGACGGAGCCTGAGCTGCAACAGCACAGGCACCACCGCCTCATCCGCCCTGTCTGCGCTGTCCCCATCATCCTCGCCCCCAGAACCTTCCCCCTCCCCCATGTGCGTGACTAGAAGCTCCAGGACCGTCTGTGCGGCCCGGGAGTGTGCCGAAGAGTTCAGCAACCCCTCTAACTGGCGAGCCACGACGAGGCGGCCGGCGGGGATGCTACAGGCCATTGCCAGCACCCGCAGCAACAACCTGGCGTTGTCCCGCGCCGCAACGTTGTTCACAAATTTGGCCAGGCATTTCATGAAAGTCTTGTGGACCCGCCCGCGCGCGTCGCGCGCGGCATAGCGTGACGTTCGTGGAAGCTCGGTGCCTCCCCCCTGGGCCGCCGCGCCCGCGCTGGCTTCCCCTCCCGCAGATCCGCCCCAGACCGAGGTACGGCCAGATTTCCCCGTCCACCCCAGTTGCTGCAGGGCAGAAGGTGGAAGACCGATGCAGCTAGGGAAGGCCGTCAGGATCTCCGCCGCGAATCCCCGGCAGCT
>Ga0163111_10003151_pt1 | contig 10594 bp, 12 predicted proteins | sample CRUFie1St18metaG_FD_109645 | JGI IMG/M metagenome (GOLD analysis project Ga0163111, IMG submission 109645) | Marine microbial communities from the Costa Rica Dome - CRUD Field 142mm St18 metaG | ecosystem: Environmental > Aquatic > Marine > Oceanic > Photic zone | place: Costa Rica: the Eastern... | reverse complement strand
GACCGAGGAGGAGATGGACGAGGTCCTCGCCTACCTCAACAAGACGGGCAGCCCCGACGAGCCGTTCAGCTTTGCCGAGTTCTCGCAAGCCGCCGACTTCCTCTCGCCCGTGCCCGAGGAGGGCGGGCAGATGTGATCGCGGGCCGCGGCGTCGCGTACACAGTTGGTCTGAGTCTCCATGCTCTCGTGTTCTGCTTCTGACTCCGTTCTGGCTGTACGGTCGACGGTTGGTTGTGTGGTGTGATTTGGGAGGCTGATTTTTGTCTGTCTATCTCTCTTACACACACACGCTCACACAACGAGACCCCGCACACTCAAAGCGTGACAGCTGACACCAGATCACAGTCTTACCTCATTACGACGCGCTTTAGGAGTGAGATTCCGTGTGAGAGTGAGTGCTGTCTGCTGACGGGACACGTGTGTGTCTCAGTGTAAACAGTTAACAGAGTCAGACTCAGAGCTCAGAGAGCGCGCGCACAGCGCGCGGGGTGTCATTTGTCATAACTCATTATTAATTTAAACCGCACCATATACATAGAACGTTTTGGCGCACAGCCCTAGCTAGCTTTGCTCGTCCTTGGCTGCCCGGCGCGCGGCTTTTTTTGCTTTCTTGGCGGCGCGAGCCGAGTCCAGGCCACCCTCTGCTGCCGCCTCGGCCCCCTTGCTTTTCCTGAGTTTCTCCTCCTTCCTCTCCCGCTTCCCCTTCTTGGCGGCGGCGCCGTCCAAGCTTGCCGTCGGCGCCGGCACCTCCGCTTTTCGCTTCTTCTCCGCCTTCCGCCTCGCCTTCTCCGCCTTCGCAGCAGCCTCGGCGCTGCTCGACCCGGCCGCCGCCGCCGCCGCCGCCGGCGTACTGCCGCCGCCGCTGCCGCCGCCCGTGCCGCTGACGGCGTCGCCATACTTGGCGAGAAAAGCGCGGTCAGCCTCCTCCGTGCGCGAGAGCTTCCCCGCGCCGGTCCCTCCCCGCGAGCCGCGGTGCAGCCGCACGCCCCCACAGAGCTCAAAGAGCGCGTCGTCAGACAGACCGGGTAGCACGCCGCTCCCCTGCAGCCGCCGCCGGACCTCGGCTTCGCCCTCGCTCTCCGAGTCTGAGTCGGACACTCCTGCCGCCTTGGCCTTGGCCTTGGCCTTGGCCTTCTTGCTCGCAGCCTTCTTGGCGGCCTTGCTTGCGGCGGCGATGGCGTCGGGCGGAGGGGCCCACGCGGTGACCTCTCTCTCCTGCGCGCCGAGCCCGAGCTGGTCGGCCCGCTGCTTCACCCGGATGTGATCCACCATCCCATTCTCCTGCCGGCCCAAGCCCTTGCCCTCCGTCCAACCAAACTTTGCGAGCATCCTTCGGCCAAAGTCCATCGAGGTGTCGGCGACCGCTTCATTGAAGGTCACGCCGAGCCCGTTGACGGTCTTTCGCGAGAGGCAGCCTCGTTCGATGACCGAGTTTGAGGTAGCTACCGCGGCCATGATTCTCTCGGCTGCAAGAGCGCACCTTGGTCCCCGTCGACGGTCCCGTCCAACTTTGAGTCGGAGCAAACCGCGGACGCTGCAACTCGAAAAAAACTTGCTTACTAATAACTCGTCACGTTACACCACACCCGGCCTATCAGTATCTGCCCAGCTCTCTCGCCCCTTACTCCTTACCCGGGCGAGCATCCTGTGCGCGCGCGCAAGGCGCGTGGGGCTCGAGCGCGGCGGCTCCGCAGCGCCCGGCTGCTCCGCAGGCGGGCGGTCCCGACTCCTGCCCAGCCGCTTGGAGCGATGCCGACTCTTGCCGCGCGTGCTCGCCTCGGCCGATGCCGATGCCGCCTCCTCCGCGCCGCCGCAGCTCTCGGGCTGGAGGGCCTCGTGGGACGAGGGGATGCCCGGCGCCGAGGGCTCGCTCCTACACTCCGCGCTGCTGTGCGGGGAGGGGTCGGCCGCGGGGGCCGCCCCCTCGCGCGCCCCGGCGCCCGCCTCCGCGCCCGATGGCCAGCCGCTCGCGCCGAGGCACGGCGTCGGCGCGCGCTCCGTCGTCTGTGCGCGCGAGGTGTACTTGGCGAGGCTCGTCACGCGCTGCAGCATGCGCGCGCCGCCAGTGCCGCCGCCGCGCCCCGTGGCACCGTACGCCGCCGCGTCGAGGAGGCCGCGCTTGAGCGAGTGGACGATCCAGCCGCAGTAAACGAGGAGCGCCAGGGAGATCGCCGCACGGCTCACGTCGAAGAGGTCGGAGCCCAGCTCGCACAGCGGCTCGTCGACGGCCTCGTGCCGGTTGCGCATCTGCTCGAGGAGGGGCGCGTCGCAGAGGAGGTGCTCCTCCGCGAGCGAGACGCCCATCACGACAAGCTCGAGGATGGCCAGCCACACCAGCCCGCGCAGCTGCATGCGCAGGATGAAGACGACTGAGCGGCCCTGCCGCAGCTTGTGGATGGCGTACGCGGAGAGGCTCAGCATGGCGAGGCGCGTGGCGATCTGCAGCAAAAAGCAGAGGAGGATGAACGGAGTGACGCGCCAAAGCCACGGCGGTCGCGCGAGGAAGATCACCAGCTGCACCAGCGCCTCGACGCACAGCAGGCCGAGCGCCCAGTACACTCCCTCTGAGAGCGGGCAGCTGCAGCAGAAGCAGTAGCACTGCGTGGCCCGCCGGCGACGCTCAAGGAGGGCTTCAGCTTCTATGAGTGGGCGGTCCACAGCCTCCGCCCACGCGGCTCCGAGAGTCTCCGGGCTGGAAAATCGCATATGTGAGGCCACCGCTCACCGCGCCCCGCTGCCCGCTGTGGACTACTACACGGCACGCTGTTTCACAGTGCCGTGTCCGGCCGCCTGGCACGGGAACTTCTGAACTTGCAGGAAGGTGGAAGTCAGCGGACACTCGCTCCCCCTTGCGCTACCCTAACCAGTCGTTTGAGGCCAGTATGCGCTGCGCGCTCAGCTCCCGGCGGGCGGTGGCCACGAGGCAGGGACGACGGTGAGCACGTGCTCGCGGCTGGTCCACGCGGCGGGCACGTACTCACAGAACTCCCTCCACAGGTCCTCGTGCTCCCACGTGTGCAGGTGGCGCCGGATGTTGTCGAGCATCTCGGCGGGGCGGCCGTGCAGCGGCAGCTCGCCGTCGTGAAGCGCGCTCTCCGGCGTGGAGAGCTCCGCCAGCGCATGCGTGATGGAGTCGAGCTCGGAGGAGTGCTCGCCGAAGCGATCCTGGGAGGGGGCGCATGGGGCGGCAGCCTCGCACACATGGGCATGCAGATGGGCATGTAGATGGGCATGTGCATGGAGCTGCGCATGTAGTAAACATGGACTTAGGAGGGGACTCTCTCACACGGGGCTGCAGCCTCTCGTGCCATTGGTTGCAGCCCCTCCGACCGCAATGGTGCTCATGGGGTTGCAGCCTCTCAAATGTGCGTGGGGCGGCAGCGCGCCTTGAGCCGATTGAAGAAGCCCACCGCTAGCTCGTCCGCCTGCGCCTCCGGCACCGGCTGCGCCGAGTCGTGGCAGACGCTGTAGCCCTGCAGCCGCGGCGGCAGCTGCTCGATCCGATGACCGTCGGGCAAGAAATCGTTGAACTGGCGGAGCAGCGACCAGTGGCCGTGCAGCAGGGCCGAGACGTGCTCCGTCACCTCGACCGTGTCGAGGACGCTGCTCTCGAAGCCCATCATGACCTCCTGGAAGAGCCTGTGCTTGTCGCCATCCAAGGTCTGCTTGACCTTGAGCAGGAACTGGTCCGCCTGATCAGCCTCGCGCCGCCGGGCCTGCTCGGAGGCTGCCTGAAGCGCTGGGAGGCTGCCATGCGGCTGCGGCTCGGGCCTGCTGGGAGGCGGCCTGAAGCGCTGCACCACCGCCGGGCTCATCGGCTGGGGCGGTGGCCAGCTCTGCCGTTGGCGCCACCGGTCGTCCATCTGCATCGCGCTCGGCGGCATCGGCCGCTTGCCGCCCGTGGGCACGCGCACCGGCGGCGGCGAGGGCACGTGCGGGCGGCGACGGAGGACGGCGCTGCTCTGGCTGCGGAACTCCACGCCCTCGATGACGTCGACCACGATGCTCGTGTCGAGCCCCTCCCGCTGCCCGTGCTCGCGCCATCCCACCGCATCCAAGCGGGTCGGGGCGCGCTGCGGCTTGCGCCTGCGGTCGAACGCAGTGGCCTTGGCGACCCTCGGCAGGCGTCAGAGCGCCGCGGCGGCCCTCTCTCCTCGTTTCGGGCCCAGGGTGGCAGCCCTGTGCTTGAGAGGCGGGTAGCCGCATGGGCTGCCGCGAACAGGGCATTTAAACCAAGCTGCTGCACCGCCCAGCGGTCGTAGACGAACGCGAGGTTTGCGGGCGCCGGGTCGCGCCTGTGACGCGAGGAGCCGCAGAGGGTGGCCACATGTGCATGGGCATATGGGCATGGGCACGGGCATGGGTATGGGCATGGGGATTGGGCATGCGCGTGTGCATGGCATGCACATGTGCATGTGCAATTTGCACTGTGCCGGGAGTCGTGGCCCCACGCACGTTGCCGCTTTCCTGGTGGCTTGCTTGCCCGCTCCAGCCGGGCAGCGCAGATGTCAGCATGCTCCACAATGTCTTCAAGGGCGAAGGAGCGGCCGCAGATGGGGCACGGCACGCTGTTCGAACCCCGGGCCGTCGAAGCACGCCGGCGCTCGTGCGCCGCGGTCGACGACGCCATCGAGTCTGCCTGGCTCGTGCGAAGATGACGCGGCGAAGAGGCGCGCGGCGCGCCCGCACGTCCGAGCGCGCGCGGTGTTGGCGCGCCAAGTTTCACGCCGCGTAATTACTGTACCTGCATTAGGCGTGTCCGCACGTTCGACCCCGAGAGCCGCCGCGCGACGCGGATCGCGCGGATCGAGGTGGGATCCATGCTGCTCCTCTCCGCCTCGCTCAGCTGGTCGCCGCCCACCACCAGGGTCGGCGCCATCAGAGCAGGCTGCGGCCCGCGGTGCGCCGCTCCGGCGCTGGCGGCCGACTGGGCGCTGCTCTTCGACTGCGACGGCGTCCTGGCGGACACCGAGAGGGACGGCCACCGGGTCGGCTTCAACCAGGTGTTCAAAGAGGACAACCTGGGCTTCGAGTGGGGCGTCGAGGAGTACGGCCGGCTCTGCGAGGTCGGCGGCGGCAAGGAGCGCATGGCCGCCTACATGAACGCCAAGGGCAGGTGGCCTGCAGAGCACGTGAATCGGCTGCCTCGGAAGGCAGCAGGGCTCGAGCAGATGGAGAAGGGGCTGCCCGTGGACGAGGGGCGGCTGCAGCTCGTGACGGGGCTGCACAAGCGCAAGACCGCCGTCTTCCAGGACCTCGTCAAGGCGGGCACCGTCCCGCTGCGGCCGGGCGTGCTGCGCGTGGTCGACGAGGCGATCGCGGCTGGCGTGCGGATGGCGGTCTGCTCGACCTCGCAGGAGGCGTCGGTGCGCACGCTGGTGCAGACGCTCATGGGCGACGAGCGGTACGCCAAGTTCGACTTCTTCTGCGGCGACGTCGTCCCGCGGAAGAAGCCCAACCCCGACGTGTATAACCTCGCCGCGGAGACGATGGGCTACGCGGCCGACAGGTGCGTCGTGATCGAGGACTCGGGCATCGGGCTGCAGGCGGCCAAGGCGGCCTCGATGGCGTGCTGCGTCACGACGAGCACGTACACCACGGGCGAGTTCGACGCGCTCGACGTGCGCGCCGACCTCCTCGTGCCCGAGCTCGGCGAGCCGGGCAGCGGCACGTGCGTCACGCTCACCGACCTGCGCAAGCTGCTCGACTGAGAGGTGGCGTGGCGCTGGTGGCGCAGCGAGTGCGTCTCGCAGCATTTTATCGAAAAGTTGTAGAAATGTGCTCGATTTGTCCGCAAATAACACCCTAGCGCGCTGCCCCGGCGGTCGAACAAACTTCGGCCTTCACTCGAGCCGAACGCACGAGAGTTCCGGCCGCGCCCTCGCAACCGATGCCGTCCCCTGTCGCAAACCGCGCCTTGTCGGAGGCCGCGCACCCCAACGTCCAGATCAAAAGCGAGAGCGACAAGGCCCTGGGCAAGCGCAAGGCGAGTGCCGAGCCGCCCGTCGCGGGTGACAGCGACATCGACAGCGAATGCATGGAAGTCGACAACCCCTACACGAGTGGAGCTCCAAGCACCGTCACATCCGACACCCGAGACGACGAGGTCTGCCAGGTCGTCGACGAGGACTGCATAATCACAGGTCGCTCGGGCAGCCTCGCACTCTCAGACGTGCGCCTGCGCCTCGAACCCGACCACTCCCAAGCCCGCAGAGGGCGCTTCCACTGAGGGCGTGTAGAAAGGAGGGCCCCTTTACTCCTTGCCCTTACTTCCACGCTCACCGTCCCGCGATGCTGCTCGCCAGTTCCCACACGCGCGCGAGAACTGCGCCGAGAAGAAGTGGATCAGCGGCCGCTTCAAGGCCAACACCGAGTTCTGCGGCAACTGCTTCTGCTTCGTGTGCGACGGCCCCGCGAGCGCCTGCAAGGAGTGGGAGCAGCACGCGCAGGCCACGCACACGGCATCCATGTGGCGCGACATGCGGGCGGCGGCCAAGGCGGCGGCCAAGGCAGCCGAGGCAGCGGCGAGTGGGAGCGCGGGGGCCGCGGGCGGTGGGCGTGCCGTGTCGACGCCGCGTTGGTCGTGCGACAAGTTGCTCAAGGTGAGCGCCCCGCGCGCAACGCGAGAGCGCCTCCTGCCTGCCCTCGGCCCCATCCGCCCTGACGCCCTGGTGGCAGGCCATCGAGCAAGTCTACCCCGTGGAGGCGCCGCAGCCTGCGGGCCTCGCGCCGTCGATCACTCTTCGGCCGTACCAGAAGCAGAGCCTCGCCTTCATGCTCGCCGTCGAGAACTCGACGGACCCCTCGCTCGTGGGCCAGCGACCGGCGGAGAGGAACGACGTGCACCTGATGCGGGACACGGTGCGCGGCACGGCGATGTCTCGCGCAGAGCGGCAGGCCGGAGCCTACAAGGTGGAGATCAAGAACGGCCCCGCACCTCCGACACGCGCCGTCCGGGGCGGGTGGCTGTGCGACGAGGTGGGGATGGGCGACGCAGCGTGGTCAGAAGCGCCTCGAGGCGGCCCACGGCGGCTCTCTGCCCCGGATCAACGCCGCGGCCGCTTGCACCCCACAGTGCTGCAGCCTCGGAGCCTCTCTGACAGAGAGCCGACGTTGCGGTGCGTCTGACCACCCAGGCAAGACGGCCGTGGTGACGTCCCTGGTGCTCGCCAATCGGAGCTCGGCCACGCGCGTGCCGGACGCGGCCTTCAAGAAGGCCATGGCGGGCGACGGCGGCGGCGGCGAGCTGGCCGACTACCCGATCTCGCTCATCGTGACCAATAACACCCTCGTGCAACAGTGGCACGGTGAGCGACCCCGGCACCTGACCCTGACCGGCCCTGACTGCGACTGCCGTTCACTTCACTTGCGCGTGTGCAGACGAGATCGTCAAGTTCGCCCCGGGCCTCAAGGTGCTCATGTACTACAACCTGACGCTGGCCAAGAAGAAGAACGTCGTGGCGCACCTGCGCGAGTACGACGTCATCGTCACCACGCCGCACATCAAGCTGCCCCAGCCCATCTTGCGGAACGTCAAGTTCCACCGCCTCGTCGTCGACGAGAGCCACCTCCTCGAGCAGAGCGGCGCGGGCACCATGTCCGGCAGAGCGGACGCCCTCATCGAGTACCAGGTGCGGCGGCCAAAGCTCGCGCCCACCGCCGCCCCCCCCCGCGCTCACCGCTCGTGCACGCGTTTGGCAGACCAAGTACGTGTGGCTAGTGACGGGCACGCCCTTCTCGACCAGTCTCAGTCAGCTGCAGCACCAGTCACACGTCTTGGGCCAAACCATCGATGGGCTGCATTTGAAGCGCAGCAGGTTGAGAGGTGCTGCGGTCGCCTCAGCCCACGGGAGTGCTGTCGCCTCAGCCAATAGGAGCGCGGCCGTCGCCCCCGTCTCCGAAGTGGTCTCCATTCACACCTTCGCCTTTCGCAACCAGGAAGGATTTGTGGCGTTGGAACGCAAAGTCGCTCGACAACGACGAGGTGGTCGACCGCCTCAAGAAGATCATGATCCGCCACACCAAGAGCCAACGCATCGGCGGCGAAGTGGCGCTCTCGTTGCCGGACACGGATCACGCCACGGTCTGGCTCGACATGAGCGACGATGAGGCGCGCGCGCTGCTCCCTTCCTTACCCCTCAGCCCTCGCCCCGCAACCCCGACTCCTCGCCCTCATCCCTTCACCAGGCGCTCATCTACAACATGCACGGGTGCAAGGACGGCTGCCTGTCTCTATTTAGAGAAGGCCTCGCCAATCAGCTCAAGGCGCGCCGCATGGGGTGCGCCCACCTCTATGATCAAGGCGCGGTCCACGGAAAAGAGGGCTATCGCGCTGCGACCGCAGAGGAGAAGGCCGAGCACCTGCTCGAGTACGGATACGAATCAAAGGAGACACTCGGGAAGCCCTAACCCTAACCCTAATCCTAAGGCTAACCCTGACCCTAACCCTGACCCTAACCCTGACCCTAACCAGGAGACACTCGTGAAGTACTCGCTCGAGTCGCCGAAGCCTGGCGGCACTTTCGCCGCGGCCTCCGCCGCCTTCGTGCGGCTGCACGAGCGGCGGGTCGAGGAGGAGACGCTGAAGGATTGGGAGAAGCGGGAGCGTGCCGCGGGCAACTGGTGGGGCACGCACGGCGCGTCGCGCATCGAGCTCGAGGAGGGGCAGACGCACCGGGCCGTTGAGCAATGGGTGCCCAGGGCGCAGCTGCTCACCAAGTACAAGGCGCTCATGGCGGACCTGCAGGCGCTGCGCGAGGAGGAGCCCAACATGCGCGTGGTCGTCTTCACCGAGTACGACGAGGTCCAGGAGCGGCTGGTCGACATGCTGCGCTCCGAGGCCACCGGCCCGAGCGGCGGGAGCGGCGCCACGAGCGCCGCGGGCAGCCGCGCCGGTAGCGGCAGCGCTGGCAGCCGCAGCTACCGCAGCAGCCGCCTCGCCGCGCGCGCGGCCTCCGCCGCGCCTGATGGCGAGCCTGATGGCGCCTCGGGCTCTCCTGCCGGCTCACCTGACGGCGCGGCAGGCGCCTCCGGCTCGCCTGAGCGCGCGCCTGACGGCGTGCCCTTGCTCGGCCCCGACGATCTCGATGGCGAGGAGGGCGGCACCGCTGAGGCTACTGGTCGGGGCGCGGCCACCGGCAGCGCGGCCGGCGACAAGGACGGCGCGGCAGCCGGCACGGGCCTCAAGGGCCTGCAGCTCTTCGAGTTCAACGCCAAGACAGCCCCGGTGGCGCGGCACAAGCGCATCAAAGACTTCCAGGGCGGCGGCGACGACGGCGCCAAGGTGTTCGTCGTCACCTACCGCACCGCGGCCGTCGGCATCACGTTGACGGCTGCCAACCGCGTCTATCTCTTCGAGCCGGCCCTGGACCCGGCGCAGGAGGTGCAGGCGGCGGGGCGCATCCACCGGCTCGGCCAGACCAAGGAGGTGAATGTGCTCGCCCTTTGAACCTGGGGCCCACCTGCCTACAGCTCAACTGATCCCGTGCTCGCCGTGTCGTGCCAGGTGCTCATCAAGCGCTTCTGCTTCCGCAACTCGATCGAGGAGGCGGTGGTCGAGCTGCACGCCAAGATCAAGGACGGCTCCGTCAAGCTCACCGACGGCAGGTTCCCGAAGGAGGCGGTCGAGCTCTTCCGCAAGCACGGCGTCGAGCAGCCGCACCTCTTCAAGCCGGACGAGGACGGCGAGTACGTCGACAAGGAGATCCAACCGGTGCGGGACCAGTCCTGGTCGCAGGACAAGGCGCGCCCGGCCCTCTCGAGTAAGTAAGTAGCCTGTCGATTGAGAGTGATCTCACGTCCCCTCTTGCTATGTAGGTGAGCTGCTTCGGCAAGAGGGTCCAAGTCGCGCCTTGCCGCCGCTGCACGGGGGAGTATGAGCAGCCCGGGACATCGACCTGGTGGGGCAAGGGCAGGTACTCGTACATGAACGGCAAGACCACCGACAAGGAGCCTCCGGAGCCACCGGGGCAGCCGCCATCGTGGCAGCCGTGGCAGCCGGAGGGCGCCGACTCGGAGGAGGAGGAGGAGGAGAAGCTCGACGAGAAGCTCGACGCCAAGCCCGTGCCCCTGATGCCGCTCGGCCCGGCGGCCGCCTCCAGCTGCGCAGCCGGAGGCTCGGCCGCCTCGTCGTCGTCCGCGACGCCGATCGTGATGGACCTCACCGGCGACGATTAGCTAGCGGGCGCCGGGGTCGCGCAATGGGCTCTCATGCGAGGAATGGATGGGGCGCCGAACGGACGCAGTACCGATTGAGCAGCAGTTTGCGTAGCGCCTGGTACATCGAGACACAGACACGAGACAGACTACGTGTGTAATGACTAGCTCGGGCCTCCGCTGATTCTATGTCGTCCTTTTCGCAGTATAATATCCGCTGGTTAACACCCCCTCCCCCCGTCACGGTAACTCCCCTAAGTCCCCTCCTTCTCTTGCACACTCAACGCGCCCAACGCCGAGGCGAGGGGGTCCACAGCGTGGTCCTGCTCGGTGGCGGGCCTCAAGGGGAGGGGGCGCATCGCGTCGACGAGCGCCACGAGCTCCGGGTCGAGCTCGGGCACGAGCACGGCGGCCCGCGCAGGGTCGAGGAGCGCGGCGG
>Ga0163111_10003150_pt1 | contig 10594 bp, 5 predicted proteins | sample CRUFie1St18metaG_FD_109645 | JGI IMG/M metagenome (GOLD analysis project Ga0163111, IMG submission 109645) | Marine microbial communities from the Costa Rica Dome - CRUD Field 142mm St18 metaG | ecosystem: Environmental > Aquatic > Marine > Oceanic > Photic zone | place: Costa Rica: the Eastern... | reverse complement strand
GCATGGCTCACACCCTCAAGGTGCGCATCGGGCACTGTACCCGCTGCGGCCCCGTCCTTCGGCTGCCACTGCAACGCGCCCGCCGGACCGCGGGTCTGCTCCCACTCGTAGGCAAACCGGTTGGCCAGATACATCATTGACCACTGCGTTGGCTTAGCCGTCCAGGCGCCTTCCAGACCGGACGTGACCGTGTCCTCGGCGTTGCCCTTGCCACAGGTATTTTTCCAGCCAAAGCCCTGCTCGACGATCGCCTCACCGGTTGGCTCGGGACCGACACAGTCATCAGGCTTGTGCGCGCCGTGGGCTTTACCGAAAGAGTGTCCACCCGCGATCAGTGCAACGGTCTCTTCGTCATTCATCGCCATACGACCAAAAGTCTCACGGATATCTTGTGCCGCGAGCACCGGATCGGGGTTACCGTTCGGGCCTTCGGGATTGACGTAAATCAGTCCCATCTGCACCGCAGCGAGACCTTTACGTAACTGGCGACCCTCTGCGTAGCGCTCGTCGGCGAGCATCTTGGCTTCGGGGCCCCAGTACACCCACTCGGGCTCCCAGTCGTCAGTGCGGCCTCCGGCAAAGCCGAAAGTCTGAAAGCCCATGTTCTCCATGGCGACATTACCCGCCAGCACCATGAGATCCGCCCAGGAAATCTGGTTGCCGTATTTTTGCTTGATCGGCCAAAGCAAGCGTCGCGCCTTGTCGAGGTTGCCGTTATCAGGCCAGCTGTTCAGCGGCTCGAAGCGCTGTTGGCCGCCGTCTGCCCCGCCGCGACCGTCGGAGGTGCGATATGTACCAGCGCTGTGCCAAGCCATGCGGACAAAGAAGGGCCCGTAGTTACCGTAATCCGCGGGCCACCAGGGCTGCGAAGTGGTCAAGGTATCGTTGATATCCGCCTTGAGCGCCTCGAGATCCAGCCGGGCAAACTCTGCGGCATAATCGAAATCAGCGTCAACCGGGTTCGCGCCGCGTTCGTTTTGTCGCAGCGGTGTCAGGTCCAGGCTGGTTGGCCACCAAGCCTGTGTGCTTTTCGGCGTGCTGCGCGCCAGCGAATCCACTACCGGCAGTGCAACCAGAGCTGCCGCCAGTGCGGTGTGTGCGAACGCCGTTCTCATTAACGTCATGTTCATCATGCTGTCCTCAAACTATTATTTACCCCAGAACACACTGTAACGACTTGTGAATTCCCCGGGAAAGTTGATTGTTTAGTAAAAATAGATCGGAATTTTCGATTAATGAGGCCAGGGCTATTCCTCGGCGGTGCAGCACAGCTACTGCAACACTCCCGACAAAAGCTGACGGGAGTTATCCGCCTAACCAGCAGACTGCAGCGTCGCTTGGATTAGCTGCTGTACGTTGGCCTCAAGCTGATCAAGCGGTACCGCACCGGATCCCAACACGGTGTCATGGAAAGCGCGGATATCAAATTGCTCGCCTAAGACCTCCTGCGCCATGTCCCGCAGCTCAACGATACGTAGCTTGCCAATCATGTAGGCGGTGGCTTGCCCGGGCATAGCAATGTAGCGCTCGATCGCACGTTGGCAGTCATACTCGGCATTCGGTGTATTGGTGATGAGGTAAGCGACTGCCTCTTCCCGCGTCCACTGCTTGTAATGCAGACCCGTGTCTACGACCAGCCGCGCCGCCCGCCAGAGTTCCATCGCCAATCGCCCAAAATTGGAATACGGGTTTTGGTAAAACCCCATTTCCTTTGCCAGGTACTCAGAATAAAGACCCCAACCCTCAGTGAAAGCGGTAAAGCGAGTCTGACGCTGAAAATCAGGCACTCCCTCAAGCTCAGCTGATATCGACAGCTGTAAATGATGCCCTGGCAAGCCTTCATGAAAGGCCAATGCCTCAAGATCGGTAATAGGCATCGCATCCAGGTCGTAAAGATTCGCATAGTAAATGCCGGGGCGAGAGCCATCAGGCGGCGGGCTTTGATAGAAGGCCTTGCCCGCAGATTGTTCCCGATAGGCCTCCACCGGCTTCACCACCAGATCCGACGCCGGCAGAAGCCCGAAGTAGTCGGGTAGACGCTGCGTCATCTCATCAATGGCAGCCCTCGCCGCGTCGAGGTAAGCCGCGCGCCCCTCGTCGCTATTATCAAAACGCAAGCTGGCGTCGTTGCGAACCCGTTTCAGGAAATCCGTGAGATCGCCCTGCTCACCCAACTCAGCCATGACAGCACGCATCTCTCTGTGCAGGCGCTCGACATTAGCGAGACCAGCCTGATGAATTTCTTCCGGCGTTAAATCGGTCGTGGTAAACGCGCGCAAGCGATTCACGTAGAACGCGTCGCCTTCGGGGAAGCGCCAGACACCATCGTCTGCCGGCGCCACCTCTTGTTGTGACTGAACCACTTCAATCAAACGCTCATAAGCCGGTTTCACCGAGGACAGTAACGCATCACGAGCCGCCTCGAGGAGGTCTTCCTTTACAGCCGGCTCGACTGTCAGCGCGTCGAGCTTGGCCGTAAAATCATCCCAAATGACCGACTCCGTATCAGTGTCGTCAAAGGGCACACCCGCCAATACATTACCCGCTGATTCCGCAATTTTCGGAATCATCCAGTCCACCAAATAGAGTCCCTTTTCCATCCGGATCTGGATCTGCTCGATCACGCCGTCAAAGTACTGCGGCAAGTTATTCAGCCGGGCGATGTAATCAGAGGCATCTTGAACTGAACCAATCGTGTGAACATTCACCAGCAAGCTGACGGGGCTGGTATGTGGCCCGCGGTATTGATGAATGATGTAACGGTGATGCCGGTATGGCGCGCCCGCGAGCGTCCTCTCGAGATCAAGCCGATAGAGTCGGTAAGACAGCTGGCGCTCAGGCGACAGCTCCGCCGTGTCGATACCCTCGATGAAGGCCAAGCGTTGCCGGGTAATCTCGAGAGATTCCAACTGAAATGCCTCGGATACGTCGTTCCACTGATCTTGCTGGTCCTTGATTCCGAGATAACTGGCGCTGGCGGGAGCGCGCGCGAGATCTTCCTCCCAGGTGGCAGCAAAGAATGCTTCCAACCGTTGTTGCTCTGCCGAGACCGGCAAATCCTCGGATCCCGAAGCCTCAGGTGGCGGATCTGCCTGATCACAGGACAATACCAACGCTGCAGCAAACAGCACCAAGAGCCGGGAGAGTATGAATTGAAGGTGAGCGCCTACTCGTCGCTCCAAACCACAAAGCGGTGTGAGGGGGTGCTTTTCGAAACCGCTTCCGAATTCAGACATGAATAGCTTCCTGATGACATGTGCAATGTGCAAGATATTGGGGCGCATTCTACAGCGGCTAGCCATGGCCGCTAAAGAGGCACACTAACGGAGGAGCGCAGCAGAGGCGCGCTAGCGGGAGCTACTTTCACCGCATGAGCCAGCCGTTGCGTTGCTCCTGAGCGGACAATCGGAAACGCCATAATACTGTATAAAAATACAGTATTATGGCGTGATGTCTCTTTGGCTTTGTATTCGCTTTGAGTTACTCCCGCTAGAGGCCCTAATCGCACAGCAGGGTCATACTGGCGATAGTGCGATCGTGGTTGCAACGCAGCGGCGCGTGCTGATGTGCAATGAACAAGCCAGCCTAGCCGGCGTACAACCCGAACAAAGCACCAGCACAGCGCAAGCATTGCTCTCAGGAAGTGAATACCGCGTATTCGAACGCTCGCAAGAAGCTGAAGCGTCACTGCTGGAGCAACTCAGCATTTGGGCTTACGGGCTATCGCCTCATCTGCAACGCTGGCGAGCCAATGCTTTGATGATCGAGATTGGCAGCTGCCTGAAATTACATCATGGCCTTGAGACATTATTACGTCGTATCGAAACCGACATGCGCCTGCGCGGCCTAACCATCTGTACTGGCGTAGCAGAGACTCGTCATGCTGCCTGGCTACTGAGTCATGCCGAGCCCAGCACAGCGAGCCAACCCGAAGGGCCTCTGGTCGAGCGTCTGGCGCGATTACCTCTTGAGCTCATCGCTGAAGATTTTCCTCAAGTGGTCAAACGGCTTGAAAAAGCCGGTATCAGACAGTTTCAGCATCTGCTGAGCCTCCCGATAACGGCTCTGGGCAAGCGCTGCGGTGAATCCTTTGTCGATTGGCTTAACCAGCTACAGGGCCATCGACAGGAACCGGCTGTGACATATCAGCCTCCCGAGCATTTCGAAGACAAGTTGTGGTTCGGTTTTGACGTTCAGAACCAGCAGGAGCTGTATCCGGCAATGAAACAGTTATTGGCACACTTCTGCCAATTCCTGGTCAACACACAACTCACCAGCAACAGCATTGAATGGCGCTATTTGCCGTTACACCTCAAGCCGACATCGTCCGCGCCGTGCTCACCACTGGCAATAGGACAAAAAAAAGCAACCTCCTCCAACGCCACCTTCACGATCTTCTCGGAAACCGCACAGCAAAACGCAGATCTGTGGTTTGAGCTGTCATGCTTACATCTCGAGAATCAGTCCTTTCCCGAAGGCATTGAAGGCATCTCTCTCGTCGTGACGCACTTACAAGAAGCGGTAGCAGCGCCCGAAGATTTATTCCATGCCGGCGTTCATCCGGCGTCACGGCACGAACTGGTAGACCGGCTACGTAGCCGATTGGGATTACAGGCGGTGGGATATATCGACTATCGCTACGAGCATTTACCGGAAGAAGCTGTCATCGAAACCCACACGCTTATTGCAGAACACAATAGCGATGACGCGCTATTTGGCCAACGCCCTTTCTGGTTGCTCCCGGCACCGCAACCCATCCATCAGGAAGCAGAGCAGCTCTACTGGAATGGACCATTAGACGTGTTGTATGGACCCGAACGCATAGAAGACCAATGGTGGAGTCATCCTGTCAGCCGGGATTATTACGTCGCCCAAACGCCAGAGAGACAACCGGTTTGGATCTACCAGGACCGCTACAACCGGCGTTGGTATTTGCACGGCCTCTTCGCTTGAGGACCGTCGCGCAGTTAGCGCGGAGTACGATACAGCACGCGCTGCCTAGCGCGTCGCTGACATTAGCTCGGGCTCATCCAGCCAAATCAGATCCTCTGATTCAAACCCCAAATCAATAATGGTTTCCAGAAACTGCGCTCGCAAGGCCTCGCTCACCTGAGGGGTCCGAGCAAGAAACCAGAGGTAATTGCGATTGAAGCCGGAGACAAAGGCGTAGTCATAGTTCTGACCCAGTTCAAACACAACGTAGCTGCCGTAAAACGGACCAAAAAAAGAGACCTTCAGGTGTGCAACATCGGCAGATTGAACAAAACGTGCGATGCCCTCGGCCTCCCGCCACTCCCCCGCTTCACTGTCAAAGCCTCGATTCAATACCGAAATCGTGTCATCAGGATTAACACCGTAAGTGGCGCTGACCTCGCTCAGACCATGCTCAAAACTGTGATCCAAGCGAGCAATTTCGTACCAGGTACCCAGGTAGCGGCTCTGATCAAACCCAGTGATCGGCTCGATGCCCTCAGGCACACCGGTACAGGCTGTTAGATAAAAGCAAAAAAATCCTAGCAGTCCATATCGGATACGTTGTCGATCTCTCACTGCCACGTTCTCCCTCGGTCTCTGTCTGAAACACGATTACTTGCTGACCTGACACGGTCACCACAGCTCGTCTAGCCTAGCCTGATTGCACGAGTCTACGCTACTTCCAGACCGCTCTTTTCAGCAGGGTAGGCAACTCGCTAGAATGCTGTTTATTTATACAGTATTTTGTTGTGTACACCGAACTCCACTGCCTGAGCCATTACAGCTTTCTGCGTGGCGCCTCAGCACCCGAAGAACTCGTCAGTCGGGCAGCGCGTTGTGGCTATCACGGCCTCGCCGTTACGGATGAATGCTCTCTGGCAGGCGTGGTGAAAGCGCATGTTGCGGCCAAGGAACATCAGCTCAAGCTCATTATTGGCAGTGAATTGACGTTAACCGAAGGTATTCGGTTAGTCGCGCTGGTGCCTAACCGTGCAGCGTACGGAGAATTATCGGGACTGATCAGTCGCGCCCGCCGTCGTACCGGGAAAGGGGAATACATCGTGAATCTGCGCGATGTGATCTTTCACCTCAAACGTTGCCTGCTCATTCTCCTGCCTGACGACAACGACAACCAGAGCATGCACCTTCAGCAACTGGCGAAGCGGTGCAAAGGCCGGGTGTGGATCGGTATCAGTCGGCTACTGGGCAACGATGAATGGCGACGTTTCAAGCATCGTTACCACATTGCGCAGAACCTTCAGGTGCCCATGGTCGCTTGCGGTGAGGTTCAAATGCACAGTGCCAAGCGAAAAGCACTTCACGACGTACTCACAGCCATCAGGACACAGACCCCCGTACAGCAACTGGGACATCGGCGGCTGATTAACAGCCAGCAACACCTGCGCACGCTGGACACACTCTGTTCGCTGTATTCGGAAACGCTCATTGCCGAAACACAGCATATTGCTGATCAATGCGAATTCAGTCTCGACGAGTTACGCTATGAATATCCGGAAGAAGTCATACCTTCACACCACACAGCCAACAGCTACTTGCGACAGGAAGTCGCCGCCGGTGCCAAACAGCGCTGGCCAAACGGCGTGCCAGCAGCCGTCCAAACCAGGATTCATGAAGAACTCGACCTGATCACCGAGCTGTCCTACGAATACTATTTCCTCACCGTTTACGACATCGTTCGCTTCGCCAAATCACGTCAGATCCTCTGTCAGGGCAGAGGGTCTGCCGCCAATTCTGTTGTGTGCTACTGCTTGCACATCACCGAAGTCTCTCCAGAAGAGGTATCGCTGCTGTTCGAACGATTCATTTCACGTGAGCGAGATGAACCACCCGACATCGATGTCGACTTCGAGCATGAGCGACGTGAAGAGGTCATCCAGTATATCTACGAAAAATACACACGGCGCCGTGCCGCATTAGCTGCAACCGTCATCACCTACCGGTCGCGTAGCGCCGTACGCGATGTCGGCAAGGCGATGGGATTCGACAACCACTTTATCAATGAACTCGCAAACTCTCTGGCCTGGTGGAACCGGGAACGCGAGCTGACCAGCCGTTTTCAACAGCAAGGCATCGCTCGGTCGGGGCAAATCGCAGAGCACTTTATGGCTCGCGTTCAAGAAATACTCGGATTCCCACGCCATCTCTCCCAGCATGTTGGCGGCTTCGTCATCAGCCGGGGACCGATCTCCAATTTAGTGCCAGTTGAAAACGCCAGCATGCCTGACCGAACCGTTATTCAGTGGGATAAAGACGACATTGAGGCATTGGGCTTACTCAAAGTCGACATCCTGGCCCTCGGCATGCTGTCTGCCATTCGTAAAACGCTGGAAATGGTCAATCGGGATCACCCCAATATTGGTTCGATTCAAGATATCCCACGAGAAGATGCGGCAACATACCGCATGCTGCAAAAAGCAGACTCATTGGGTGTTTTCCAGATTGAATCGCGGGCGCAGATGTCCATGCTGCCAAGATTAAAGCCTGCCTGTTTTTACGATTTGGTCATCGAAATCGCCATCGTTCGACCCGGTCCGATTCAGGGCGATATGGTTCACCCCTATCTACGGCGAAAAGCTGGTCTCGAAGCGATCAGCTATCCCAACAAAGACATTGAATCCGTATTGTCACGGACACTGGGCGTACCCATCTTCCAGGAGCAAGTTATTCGTCTAGCCATGGTCGCTGCAGGTTTCACTGGCGGTGAGGCTGATGCACTACGGCGGGCCATCAGCAACTGGGGCAAGAACAGCAAACTGCTCACTTTCGAGAACAAGCTCAAACAAGGCATGATCAATAAGGGCTATACAGCCGACTTTGCCGACCGCCTGTTCAATCAGATCAAGGGATTCGGTGGCTATGGTTTTCCAGAGTCACACTCCGCCAGTTTTGCCTTGCTGGCCTATGTCTCTGCCTGGCTCAAGTGTCATCACCCTGCGGCATTTTATGTTGGACTGCTGAACAGCCAGCCCATGGGATTCTATTCCCCTTCGCAGCTTATTCAAGATGCGCAACGGCATCACATCATGGTCTTGCCCGTTGATGTGAATCACAGTGGCTGGGACCACCAAATACTCTCCCAGGGAAAACATCAGCAACCACCAATCAGGCTGGGACTAAGGCTTGTCAAAGGCCTGAGCGAGTCAGCAGGGCAACGCATTCAGGCGGCACAACACATTCGACCATTTACCGATATCGCCGACTTACGCAGGCGCGCCGGTCTCGACCGCGGCAACATGGAAGCACTCGCCGCCGCCGACGCACTCTCAAGCATGAGCGGCAATCGTTATCAGTCTCATTGGCAAACCATGGCACTGGAGGAGCATCGCCCTTTGCTACCAGCTGATACCGGGCTACACCATCGAACTAGCGATGAGACGACGATGGCAACACCTGCCCTCGCAGAGGATGTCATCGCTGATTACCAGAGCACAGGGCTCACGCTGCGCGCGCACCCTCTGGCCCTACTCCGACAGCAGTACCCTTTTAGCCGCTGCCGACGACAAACTGAATTAGCCAGTCTGGGCAATCGCCGTTTTACCCGCGTGGCAGGGTTAGTGACCTGCCGACAGCGTCCCGGAACGGCATCGGGGGTCGTGTTCCTGACATTGGAAGACGAAACAGGCAACATTAATGTCGTTGTCTGGCCTGCGGTACAGGACCGTTACCGGCAAAGCCTGATGACTGCGCAGTTACTGCTGGTAAAGGGGACTGTTGAATCACGAGAAGGCGTTATTCACGTTATCGCCAGCACGTTGGAGGACTGTAGCGACCATCTCACCGCGCTGACGGTTCGGTCCCGGGATTTCCACTGAAAACAGATTGACCCATCGCGCTTTGTACAACATTTACACCGCTTATACGGCACTTTCAGCGTTGCACATTTAGCGTCTCACTTCCGGGCTCTCGACAAACCTCATCGGTTGCGAGATATCAGAGCAGTCGTCAAAATTTGAGCGCCACATAGGGCGTGACTGCCAGTCCACGGGCACGATGAAAACGACGTTGATAGGACGAGCCGCGGGGGCTATTCCCCCTCGGAGCGCACCTCTGCCTGCAACCATCCACCCGACTCTTCCCGCAGGTGGAACTCGATAGGTCGACAGCACACCTGACAGTCCTCGATGTAATCCACACCCACGTCTTCAGGGTTGAGCAACACATCGATGGATTCACCACAGTACGGGCAATAGATGCTGCTTTCCTGCAGGCCCGGAGCGTTCATGGCGCTCTAGCTGGCTTCCTGAAGCACCGCAACCTCAGTCGCGGCTGCAGCCGTTCCGAAGTTCAGCACTTCATCCACGATCGGTTCATCACGGAACATTTTGCGATCTTTACGGTAATTCTGAGGGTTCATCCAGGGCATTTCGTCTCCCTGCTTCGGGAATCGATGCATCACTCTCTGCATATAGCCCGCAGAAAAATCATCGATCCAGAAACGCTGGGTCATAGACTCTGCAAGCTCATCGGCAATTCGTGGTGTGACGGTCGTCGCACCCACCTGCCGCATGTGATTCAAAAGACGACACATCCAGTTAGCAATCAAATCGGCACGCAGTGTCCAGGATGCGTTGATGTAACCAAAGGTATGCACCATGTTCGGCACGTTGGAGCACATCATGCCTTTGTATGTCCATTCATTGGCGAAATCGATCGCCTCACCGTCGAGGGTAAATTCAGCGCCACCCAGAATGACCAGTTCAAGGCCTGTCGCACAGACAATGATGTCAGCGTCGAGATGTTCACCCGACATCAACTGAACACCCGAGGGAGTGATCTTTTCAATGTGGTCCGTAACCACCGAGGCCTTGCCGGATTGGATGGCACGAAACAAATCGTCATCGGGCACGAGGCAGAGCCGCTGGTCCCATGGGTTATAGCGGGGCGTGAAATGCTTGTCGACATCGACCAGCTCGCCAATTTCCTCGCGCACTTTCTTTAACAAAGAGCGCTTGAGGACGCCTGGAGCAACACGGCTCAGCTGATACATCCACTGCTGCCAAACCGTATTTCTCCATCTGACAAGGTCATAGGCCAATTTGGGCGGCAACCGCTTACGAAGCCAGTTAGCCAGACCATCAACTGATGGCCTCGAGACGACATAAGTGGGAGAACGCTGCAGCATCGTTACGTGGGCAGCCTGTCTCGACATATTGGGCACCAGCGTCATCGCCGTCGCACCAGAGCCAATGACCACGACTTTCTTGCTCGCATGATCCAGATCTTTGGGCCAGAACTGCGGGTGCACCCACTCTCCGTCGAAAGACGCTTTGCCCTCGAATTCAGGCTCGTAGCCCCGGTCGTAGCTGTAGTAGCCAGCGCACATCATGAGGAAACCACAGCGATAACGGCGCACGCCGTCGGGCGTATCGACAGTCAGCTCCCATTGGCTTCGCTCACTGCACCAATCTGCCGCCACGAGTTGCTGACTGAAGCGAATACGTTCACGAATGCGATACTCGTCTGCAGTCTCATTCACATAGCTGAGGATAGACGGGCCGTCGGCGATGCTCTTCTCTGCCTCCCAAGGTTTGAAGTCGTAACCGAGCGTATGCATGTCACTGTCCGAGCGAATGCCGGGATAGCGAAATAGATCCCAAGT
>Ga0163111_10003148_pt1 | contig 10598 bp, 11 predicted proteins | sample CRUFie1St18metaG_FD_109645 | JGI IMG/M metagenome (GOLD analysis project Ga0163111, IMG submission 109645) | Marine microbial communities from the Costa Rica Dome - CRUD Field 142mm St18 metaG | ecosystem: Environmental > Aquatic > Marine > Oceanic > Photic zone | place: Costa Rica: the Eastern... | reverse complement strand
TCTTTAGCTTCCTGCTCTTTTTTAATAAGCTCATCTTTCATTTTTTCAATGATTTCCATGTTTTCTTTTGATGGAGTTAATGCAGCTTTGCTAGGAAGTAGAAAATTTCTTGCATATCCACCCTTGACATTTATTTCTTGGCCAACTTTTCCTAGATGTTTTACATCTTTTAATAGAACTAGCTTCATTGTCTTTTGTGATTATCGCAATACGGAATGAGTGCTAAAAAACGTGCAGTTTTCACTGCTTTGTTCATTTTTCTTTGTTCAGAGGCGCTGAGTCCTGATACACGTCCTGGAATCAACTTACCTGCTTCAGATATATATTTCTTAATATAACCTAAGTTTTTATAATCTATAGTGTTTTTATTCTTATCCATACCTGTATTAAGCTGTTTTGAGTTGTTCTTTGTTCATAAATGAGGGCTCAGTAATAGCATTCTTAGTATTAATAATTAAATGTCTTAAAATATGGTCATTAAACTTTATTAATTTGTTTAGTTCATCAATTATAGATTTATTACCTTTGAAATTAATAAGAATATATCTAGCCTTATTCTCTTTATTTATATCATAGGCCATTTTCAAAGAACCCCAATCTTCGTACCTATCAATTGTTCCTTTATTATCGGTAATAACCGATTTAAATTTTTCAATTGTCTGATTCGTGAGAGAATCCTCGCCAACTGAAAACATTAATACTAATTCATAATTCTTCATAATTTTACCTAGGGCAATACTACAGCACTCCATGATATATTTCAAATATTGACAGCATTATTTATCTGTATTTAGCTGTCTCATACAATATTATTCCACAAGCAACAGAGATATTAAGGCATTCAACGGTACCGGTTATTGGTATAGAGAAAAGATCATCACATGAATTTTTTAGGGCCCTAGATATTCCAGAATCCTCAGAACCCATAATTACACAGACAGACTCACAATCATATGCACTTATTTCTCTATAATCTCTAGTAGCTTTATGGTCAGTTCCAAAAATATGGATATTATTTTTTTTTAGTTTTTTTATAGTTCCATTTAAGTCATTTGACTCATAAATATACAAACCTGACGTTCCACCACAAGATGCTTTATGAACTGCTGGTGATATTGGAGAAGAGTTTGACTTCCTCTTTATGATTAAATCACATCCAACGGCATTAGCAGTTCTGATGCATGCGCCTAGATTACCTGGATCTTGAATTTGATCTAAAACTAGTATAAATGGGTTTTTATTCATAATTAAGAAATTATCTAAATCAAATGAAGATAAATCTGCATCTTCTATTTCGCAAACAACACCTTGATGTTTTGGGGTATCGCAAAGCATAGTAAGTTTATCTGTGTCAACTTCTTCAATTAATAATCCAGATTCAAGTGATTTTTTATATAAGAGTGAAAGGTTCTTGCTACTAACTTTTTTTTTGAAATAAATTTTCTTTATCTTATTTTCATCTGAACTAATAATATTTGAAATAGCATGAATGCCAAAGATAAATCTAGTTATCTTATTGTTCATCAAGAAGATTTTTCTTTTGAATTATTTCGTTTCTTGCTGGGCCAGTAGAAATTATATCTACAGATATATTGGCAAGCTTTTCTATAGTTTCTATGTATTTCCTTGCGTTAACAGGAAGCTTATCATAATGTGTAATGCCGACTGTCGATGACTTCCAGCCAGGTAATGTAATATATTCAATATCATCAACTTCGAAAGTTTCATAGTTTATTGATCCGTAATTAACACAAATAGAAACTTCGTCAAATTCATCTAATACATCAATCTTAGTTAAAGCAATGCCTGATAAATTATTTAACCTAACTGATTTTTTTAAAACTTTTAAGTCTAGCCAACCACATCTTCTTGTTCTTCCAGTTGTAGCGCCTATTTCACCACCAATTACTCCGATTCGCTTACCAGTTTCATTTTTTAATTCTGATGGAAAGGGACCGTGCCCAACTCTTGTAGAATATGCTTTGGTTATTCCTAATCCATATTTTATTAACGACATATTTACGCCAGTGCCTGATACAACTCCGGACAAGGTAGTATTGGATGATGTAACATATGGGAAAGTACCGTGATCTATATCCAGCATTGTTCCTTGAGCTCCCTCAAAAACAACACCTCCTTTTTTACATAAGTTATTAATATATTCATCCGTATCTAGAATATATTTTGATATTTTTTGATATTGATTAATTATTTGATTTGCAGCAGTCTTAGTGTCTATGATTTGTTCCTTGTAGTATTCTTTAAGAAGAAAGTTATGATAATCCATTAAATCATCAAGTTTCTTAAGAAAGATTTTTTCATTTTGTAAGTCTATGAACCTAATACCTTTTCTTGATGCTTTGTCCTCATAACATGGTCCAATACCTCTACCTGTGGTACCAATTGATTTTGTACCTAATTTTCTTTCTCTTGCTTGATCTAAAGCGATATGAGTTGGTAATATTAAATGGCAATTTTGACTTATGAATAATTTAGATTCTAGTGATATTCCATTTTCTTCAAGATCATTAATTTCTGACAATAGCGCATCTATAGAAACAACCACACCATTGCCTATGACTGATTTTACATTATCACGAAGTATACCGGATGGAATTAAGTGTAAAATAAATGTTTTATTATTTATTACTAATGTATGGCCTGCATTATGACCGCCTTGAAATCTCACGCACGCATTAGCAGTCTCAGATAGTACATCAACAACCTTACCTTTACCCTCGTCACCCCAATGAGTTCCAATTAAAAAAATATTATTTTTCATAAATCATTACTATATCTTTTAAATCAATGCTAAAACCAGTTGCTGTTCTTACCGTACCATCGGTCGATATATACGATATATACCTTCCTCCTAAAGCAATAGGTTTTCTAAATTCTTCAACATAAAAAGCATAATTAAAGCTTTTCTCGTAGGCCATAGATCTAAAAGAACAAATGTCTATAATTATCTCAACATTTTTAAGTGATTGAATATCTAGGATAACATCTTTCAAGAATTTAATATTTTCAACAGCACTATATTTATATTTTTTACAAAATCTAGTAATATCTTTTATCAACGTACAAGATCCATCAAATTTCATTAAATCTATAAGCTCTTTAAGTTTATTTTTTCTTATATTAGTGATTGTAAAAAAATCATTAATTTCACTAATTGACTTAAGATTGATTAAATTTTTTAAAATAGCATAATCTGGCTTACTTAATTTTAGAGAATCCAAGTAGTGATTTATAAAATATGAATCACTTAATTCTATAATAATTTTTTTAGATTTAGATAGTGATATTATTTCATGACACATTCTAATCAAATTAACATCAGTATTTTTTGACATTTTACCAAAATACTCTGCTCCAACTTGGAAGGGATTGTTTCTATCAAAGGGTGATTTTGTCTGTCTGTAAATATCACCCATATATGAATATTTATTTGTCTTAGTAAGTTGATTTGATTGATAATCTAGTCTAGATATTTGAGGAGTTATATCAGCTCTTACTGCAAGACCTTTGCTATCAGAAAGAGAGATGTTTAGATTTCTATAATCGTCCTGATTTAGGTTATTTAGATTATCAATAGAATCAATTACTGGTGTAATGACAAATTCATATTTAAATTTATTAAATATCTTAATAACAGAAAATTTTAATTTTTCTAATAAACTAGCATCAGTACCTGTATAATATTCTATTCCATCAGGTATAAGGAATTTTTTTGAACTCATACTAAATAACCAAGTAATAAATCATTAACCCAGTGATAATACATGTAAGCCCAAGTATTCTCAACGATTTATCATTCATATTAATTATTAATGTGAGCATTGTTTTAAACTTTGTTGGATACAATAATGGAATTATGCCTTCAATGATAAGAATAAGGGAAAAGACTAAAGCAACTATATCAATAATATCTATTTTTTAATACCGTCAGTATCATTGAAATATTTAAAAAAGTCTGAATCTGGTTTAAGAAGAATCATGTTACTTTTATCATTAAATGTTGCCTTATAAGCCTCTAAGCTTCTATAGAAAGAGTAAAATTCAGGGTTTACAGAATAGGCATCAGCATAAATTTGTGTTGACTGTGCATCACCTTCACCTTTAATTTCTTGAGATTCTTTATAAGCCTCAGCTATAATTGTCTCCGATTCGCGTTCTGCTAATGAAGTAATTCCTTTAGCTTCCTCTTTTCCTTTAGATCTAAAAGATTTTGCTACAGTAGCACGCTCTTTAACCATCCTAGCATATACGGAATTACTAACCTCATCAGGTAAATCTACTCTTTTAAGTCGAACATCAACTACTGTTATTCCTAGAGTTTGGGATAGCTGATTTGCTTCTTTTGTTACTTTTGTCATTAACTCTACTCTGTCTCCAGATACAACATCATTTACGGTTCTTTTACTAAATTCACTTTTTGTTAAATCATTTACTATTTGAGAAAGTCTATTTACACCAATTCTTTCATCACCCTTTGATGATCTGTAGAAGTTTCTCGGATCTGATATTCTCCATTTAACAAAAGAATCAACAATTACATTTTTCTTTTCGCTTGTTAAAAACTGTTCGGGCTTTGAGTCCATTGTCAAAAGTCTAGAATCATACTTTTTCACATTATTAAGAAAGGGAATCATAAAATATAAACCAGGCTCGTCGTATGATTCTACGATTTCACCTAATCTGAACTTTATTACGACTTCTCTTTCATCAACTATAAAAGTGGAGGATATAGCGATTAAAACTAATGCTAATAAAGCTGTAACTATGTTTCTGTTATTCATTGTATAAATCTCTTTTTCTTAAATTAAAATTATTTTTGTTATTATTAATCTGATTCATTATAGATGCATCATTCTCTTGCTCTAAAGTATCGTCATAAGATTTTGCTGGATTCCTGTTAACAAGTTGGTCAAGAGGTAGATACATTAAGTTATTGCCACCATCAACATCAATCATAATTTTGCTACTATTCGATAAAACTGATTCGACAGCTTCTAGATATAGTCTTTCTTTGGTTACTTCGGGTGCTTTTTTATACTCATTAAAAAGCTGGGAAAACCTTGATGCTTCTCCTTCTGCAGAGTTAATAAGTTTGACTTTATATGCGATTGCTTGTTCAATCATCTGTTTAGCCTTACCTCTAGCTAGGGGTATAATCTCATTACGATATGCTTCTGCTTCATTAATATATCTTTGCTCGTCTTCTCTTGCTTTAATCGCATCTGAAAAAGCATCTTGAACTTGCTCTGGAGGCTGTGCTTCCAGGATATTCAAAGTTTGTATATTTACTCCTGCACCATAACTATCAAGTACTGACTGAAGTAATTTTTTTGTATCAGTAGCTACTCCAGTTCTACCCTCGGTAATAATATAGTCCATACTGTTTTGACCCATAATTTCTCTAATAGCACTCTCGCCTGCTTGGGAAACAGTAATATCTGGCTCTCTTAGATTAAATATGAAATTACTTGCATCTTTAATATCATATTGTATTGCAAAACTGATACTTACAATATTTTCATCTTCAGTAAGCATAACTGCTTTTTGTTGGACAGATCTTATCTTGCTCACATCAACAATCTCAACAGATTGTATAAATCTTGGAACCCAATGAGGGCCAGGCATTGTAATCTCGTTAAAACTTCCAAATTGGAGCACTACTCCTCTTTCTCCGTCATTTACTATGTAGATGCCTGATAGAAGATATATAACTAAAATAATTGCAGAGAGAAAGCCTGCGCTTTTTTTGGACGAGGGAGGAATAGAATTATTTGAGCCAAGCAAATCATCAATGACTTTTTTAAAATCTTTAAATACCCCATCAATACTGGCGTTATTTTTATTTCTGCCCCAAGGGTCTTTGTTGTCAGGTTCATTCCATGCCATATTTTTTTCTCCTTTGTAAATGATATACCATAGGAAACTAGTCATCAAATTTATATTAATCTAATTTTGTAGATTATTATTTCAAAATCTGAGTTATATATTTAGAAAGATTCACATAATTTAGCTTTGGATAAATTATTGGATAATTAATCTTAAATTTATTCTTCCATGTTATTTGTCTCTTTGCCAGCTGCTGTGTAGAGACTATTATCTTATCTCGAAGTTCATCAATAGTTATTTTTTTATTAATATATTCTAACGTTTCTTTGTATCCAATTGCTTTCATAGATTGACTGTTTTCTGTTAAATTATATTTTTTTATCAGTGCTTCAACCTCTTCTATCAGTCCATTGTTTAACATATCATATGTTCTTTTCTTTATATTTTCTCTCAGATGATTTCTGTCATTAACATCAATAAAAAGAACAAATACACTAAGTTTTTTATTATGATAAAGTCCATTAAAATGTTCTTGATTTAATTTTTCTACTGATAATAGTCTTTCTAATAATTTTTCTATGCGAAATGAATCATTATTAGTAATCTTTTCTACTAATTTTTCATTATAGGATTTTATTGAATTCAATATTTCTACGTTGCTATATTTTTCTTGAATAAATTTAATAAGATTTGAATCGCCATCTGAGTTATTGTATGTATGGTTAATTCCGTTCAAAAGTTGAAAAGCATACATCATAGACCCTCCGACTATAAGAGGTATTTTTTTTCTTTGAATAATATCATCTATAACAGCTAAAACATCGAAACAATATTTTGATACATTATAAGATTCATTTGGTTCTAACTTATTAAAAAGAAAATGTCTGAAATCATTAAATTTGTCTTTTGAGGGTTTAGCAGTCCCTATATCTAAATGCTTATAAATTGAAAACAAATCTGCATTAATAATTTCGAAATCAAAATCATTTGCTAGTTTGTAAGATAATTTTGATTTTCCAGATGCTGTTGGTCCAAGTAAAATGAATATTTTATTCATTGAAATATTCTATAGAAATTATTCTCTCATCGAAATTGGTTTCAAAGTTAATAGCTATATCTGGATTAATAATATCTTTTGGAATAATTTCAGGCCACTCTATAAAATGAAGAGCATTAATTTCTAAATTATCATAAAATCCAATTTCATCTAATTCCATTGTATTTTTTATTCTATATAAATCGTAGTGATAGATATTAGTACTTTCAATTGTATAAGTATTAATAATTCCAAATGTTGGACTCGTAGCATCATTGAATTTATACTTATATAACAAAAGTTGTTTAATGAATGATGTCTTTCCAGATCCTAATTCACCTGTAAAAAATATCAAACATTTTTTAGACAAACGAGAATCAAGCTTATTGAATATAAAATCATATTGATTGAGATTACTTATAAGATAATTTTCTATTGTCATGTAGCAGTTAACTCACTGTATATATCTGGTATCATTGTAGGTAAATAATTCTTATTTTTAGAATTTTTTAGTAAACAATCAGAGGCATATGCATGATACACAACACTTTTTATACATGCATCTACATTATCAAGAGACGATGATAATTCTCTTAACAGTATCCCTGAGAGTATATCGCCCATACCTGCAACAGCCATTCTATAGTTACCATCCATACATGTATATAAGTTTTTTCCGTTATAAATAATTGTTCCAGACCCTTTCAAAATAACAATACAATTAAACATATTATGCAACGTAATTGCAGCCTTATACCTATCTGCTTGTACTTCTTCTACAGAAATATTTAAAATTTTCGCTGCTTCTCCTGGGTGTGGTGTAATTATTAGCTTTTGTGAATATTGATTATTTTTATTTAAATACAACAAGCCTCCTGCGTCTATCACGAGCGAGCTTAATGAATCTAAATTGTCTAATGCTATTTTAACAAAATTCTCGCCTATAGATGAAGTTCCTGGGCCAATTAAAATATTCGAATAGTTTTTTATATCTTTTTCAAAGTTAGATTCAGGAAAAGCTGTTGATATGACCTCCGGCATTATTATTGGTAATGAATGTGAGTACTCTGGTTCGGTAACGGCGTGAAGATACTGACACCCTGTCTTGATTGCAGCATTACATGCCATGATTAAAGCGCCATGATATGGAAATTCACCTGCAACTATGCAACTAATACCATTAGATTTTTTATGTTTAGAGTATTTATTTTTATGTTTATAATCTCTAATCAAAACATTATTATTTAAATTACTATTAAAATCTTTATTTGCAGTAAATAAGTAACTATCAGATTTGAAATCTTCAGTAATCAAATTATTAAATGCGATAGTTTTCCATGTATCTCTCCCATAATTTGTAAACAAGCCTTTTTTATAGGTCAGAAGAGTTATTAAAAAATCACAATTAATACTCACTGGTAATAACCTACCGGTAGAGCATTCGAGACCTGTTGGAATATCAATAGAAACCACAAAAGCACTTGATTGGTTAATATCATTAACAAGTTTAATATTGTCGTGATCAAGTTTGCGATTGAGGCCTTGACCAAAAATGCAATCAATTATGTAATTGAAGCTATCAAAGTCTATATTATTATCTATAATAATATCTAGTAGATTAAATTTTAGTAGATAATCTTTGTGCAAATCTTTTTGAATCATTTTTATTTTTACGTTGTAGCATTTATCAAGTAAGTTCCTTGCTACAAAAATTCCATCAAGGCCGTTATATCCTGGACCACATATGATTAATATTTTATTTTTTCTTGTAACTAAATTAGTTATTTCATCTGTAATGAATATTGATGCTTTTTCTATAAGATAGTTTTCTTTTTTAGAATTATATTGGTATTCTATTTTTTTTATATCTTGATAATTTATATCAGGATGAAAAAAAACTTTGGACATTATTAGTTAATAGTTGATTGAAATAAATAATGAAAAGATGATTGAATTAGCTGATTAATAATATTATTTTCTTGATTATATATCTGAAGTGGTATGTTGTTATATTTATCATTGTTTAGATCATAAATAGAAGATATTTCATCGATAAGACCTAATGATTTAGCTTCTATTCCTGTATAAAATAATCCTGAATAAATAAGTTCATTTTCGGAATCTATTTTATTATTTCTACTTTCTTTGAGGTCATTTATGAATTGTCTATGAATTTGAGCTGTTAATTCTTTTACATGATTATATTGTTTATCTGTCAATTCATGAAAAGGGTCAAGAATTAATTTATTATCTCCTGAATATATAGTTCTTGATTTTATGCCTAATTTATTAAAAAGGCTTCTTACATCATAATTGTCCAGGCGGACACCTATAGATCCAACTATACTTGTTTCTGAGGCAAGTACTTGGTCCGCAGCCATAGCAATATAATATCCACCAGAAGCACCTACATCTTCAATTACAGAAATTATTTTTTTCTCTGATGAATTTTTTATCTTTTTAATCTCATCGAAAATAATTTTTGATTGTGTTGCGCTACCACCTCCACTATTAATTTTTATAATAATTGCAGCTGAATTTTGATTCATACTAGCCTTTTTTAAAAGCGGTACAATATTTTCTGCGCTTGCCTCTGTATTGGATGAAATTAGTCCATTAATTTCTATTACTGCTAGATGAGAAGTATTGAAGTTAGTATTTTTCAGTATAGGAGCTAGAATTAGAATTGACAGGAAGAAAACTATTAGAAGTGATCTGAATATAATTCTATTTCTATAATTTCGTTTTCTCTCAACTATAAGCTCTGAAACTATTTCATTAAGTGCTTTATCATTTTCTGTCATTACTTATCCTCTAATCTAAATAATACTTCTTTTAGGTCATTAGGTAAATCTAATATGAACTCATATTTTTCTTTGAAGTAAAAAGACAGGTAGTAAGCGTGTAAAAATGTTCTTTTTAATCCAATAGATTTATCTATTTCTCTGGAATTAGTAGTATTGTATTTTCTGTCACCAGCAACAGGATGTCCGATAGATGATGCATGAAGTCTAATTTGATGTGTTCTACCTGTTTCAATCTCTATCTCAACTAAGCAGAATAATTCAAACTGTTTAATTAAAGTTACTTTCGTGTACGCATCATCACCAAGATTATTGTCTATAATCATTTTTTTATTTTTTATGTCTTTGGTAATTCGATCCTCTATCTCTATTATGTTTTTTTCAAGTTTACCGGTTAATAGTGCATAATATTTTTTTAATATATTTCGATTCATTAGCTCTTTTCCAAGATGAGATGATGTTTGATAATTTTTAGCAACCAGTAGACATCCTGATGTATTTTTATCTAATCTATTAACCAATGATAAATCCCTGATATTTTCAGATGCTTTTAATGATGATAAGAAATCATACTTTTGATTTGTTCCCGAATGTACTGCTATACCATATGGTTTATCTATTATGATGAAATCATCATTTTGATAATGAATGTAATCTCCTGAGTTTATTTGTATTTGATTAGATATTAGCTCATTTTTAAGTAAGAACGGTGGTACCCTAATTAAGTCATCATCCTGAACCCTATATGAAACCTTGACTCTACCTTTATTTACTCTGACTTGACCACTTCTTACTAGCTTATATATTAGATTCTTTGGTAATCCTTTAAGTTTTTTTATTAGAAAATTATCAAGCCTTTGCCCGCTTAATTCCTTAGTAATCTTGAAAATATTTGATTTTTCAATAGTCAT
>Ga0163111_10003147_pt1 | contig 10599 bp, 3 predicted proteins | sample CRUFie1St18metaG_FD_109645 | JGI IMG/M metagenome (GOLD analysis project Ga0163111, IMG submission 109645) | Marine microbial communities from the Costa Rica Dome - CRUD Field 142mm St18 metaG | ecosystem: Environmental > Aquatic > Marine > Oceanic > Photic zone | place: Costa Rica: the Eastern... | reverse complement strand
TTCATATTATTGATAAACTCATTATAGGAGGGTATAGAGCTCCAGTTATTGTCAATCTCCTTTATGCCTTTTTTATTGTTTCGACCATCCTACTTTCTATCAAAGTAATCTTCAACTCACTGGTGATTACTCCTCATAGTAAGTTTGTCAACGATGTATTGTTGGTAACCGCCATTACTTTAGGAAGTACTTTTTTCTATTTTTTGGTTACACACGAACACAATCGAGTCGATGTAATATTGGCAGGTTTCATCGCTGTTTTGTCGATCCTGCTCATCAAGCCCAATATGAGTAAGAATGACATGGTTGCAATACTGCTATTCACCTTTGCCTCAGGCATTTATTTGCCGTCGATTTTTTTTGGTGTTGCCGTTATATTGTTTTCTTTATTTAATTCATTTTACGAAAGCGATGAGGATTTACTGTCCTTTATCAAAGGAGAAAGTTTTAAACTTTTTTTTAAAAGAATCGTGATTGCTCTCTTTTCTATTGCGCTCTTTTTTGTCATTTTTAAAATACTCCATAAAGTACTGGCATTCGAGCTAAGCATTTATACAGATGTTCCTTTTGTTAGCGACATAAACACCTTAATATCCAATATTATTGCGTCTCTATCAATAGCCAAATCCATGTTCTCTGAAGGCGGTACTTTTTCGATGACGACAGCCTACATCTATAGATTTTTATTGCTTTTATTTTTACTTACGTTTACAGTGGGCACGTTTCTGAATCAAAAGACGACGATTCTACAACGGATTCTAAAAATAGGTCTTCTCTTTGGGATTTTTGCTTCCTCTTTTCTTTTGGATTTTCAAATTTTAAAAGAATCATCTTTATACGCTCGCAGACTCTTTCTATTTCAGTCGCTATACTTAGTTTTCTTCTTTCTGTTCTTAATCAAAAACTTAAACATACAATACGTTAGATTGCTAGGAATTTTGCCCTTAGCTGTTTTGGCGGTTTATTCTTCTATTTTAACAGGCAATACTTATGCGTATGAAAGAAGCTTAAATGCTACTCATCTTCTCAACACCATCAACAGAACAACGTATAACCTAGAACAAAAGATAACCTCAGAGGAATTTGACCAATCTAAAACCTATGAAATCCATTTTGCCGATGGAGAGTATCGATTAAAATATCCATCTTTTAAAACGTTGCCTTTGCATTTTGATTCAGAAATGACCTTATCTTCCAATCAGATATATACGATTAAAACAATCAAAATCCTTATGGCAGATCATTTAGACATAAATATTGATGGTAAAAAAGCTTGGGAAGCCAATAAAGAAAACCCGAACTGTATCTGTAAAAAGAATGCTGTAACAATTGACAATGAGAATGATATTATTTGGATAAATTGTGATGGTTATAAAGCCAATCCTTCAAATAATTAGTATTTTAGTAAACTTAGAGCAGGCACTAAGACCAAAGATTTAGAGGAATAAAAAGAATGGAAAACAATTCATTTTGCGTTATTTCTCTAAATAGGTATTGGTGCTTAAATCTTATGCTTTAATTTACCTATAATACTTCCCTTATGTTTGACCTCCGTTTTTTACAGAACTTAAAGCAAAAACTCACCACGGGCAATCGTGGGTCAATCTATCTCAATGCACTTGCTGAACGTTATTTGGGGCGCTTGGATTTGGCGGATTTGAATTGGATACAAACAGATTTGGCAGAGCAATTCTTGGAGGTACTAACCAGTAAAAGTAATTTTAAATTTGCGCTTACGCCCAAAGAGACCTATGAAAATCCCGATGAGCAACGCCGCTTAGAAGAGGTTTTCAGACGCCTTAGTGTACTGACGATTGAAAACAACGATCATTTTTCGGAACAGGGTGTCAAAACCTTTGGTTTTGGTTTTCCAATTCTATTATACCGTGACCAAAAAGATCCAACAAAAATCATCAAAGCTCCTCTATTTATTTGGTCATTGGATATTGAGCGTAATTTTCAACGTGCAAATGAATGGATCATCAAGCGCAACGAAGATTTTGCCGTCATAAGCAACGTTGTTCTAACGGCCTATCTTCATGCAGATGCAGCAATACAATTAACACCTGTTTACGATTATTTTTTAAACGATGCGATACTAGACAAAGACGAAATTGCCAGTTTGGTTGCGCAGCAACTGCATCAACTTCACCCCAATCGTCCAACAACCGACCATACTTTTAGAGCAAGGTTGGATGAGTCAATTGCTCCCTTATTATCGCGGCAGCAGATTGACAAACATCCTCTAGAAGAAGCAACCGTATTGTGGTCAGGAATTTTTGGTTTGTTCAAATCACAAAAGGAAAGCATCATCAATGATTTGGATTACTTTATTGATAATCTTAGTACTGTAGAACAACAGTTGAGCCATCCTTCTGCTCCTGTAATCAACTTAGAGCATCCTTTTACCGCTGTTGATACCGACCCTAGTCAACAGCATATTTTGCATTGTTTGCAAGAAGGAAAAAACTTGGTGATCCAAGGTCCTCCAGGAACAGGAAAAAGTCAAGTGCTTACTGGAATTGTGTCCAATATTATTGCCAATCAAGGGACTTGTCTAATCGTTTGTGAGAAAAAAACAGCCTTGGATGTTATTCATCAAAACTTGGTGGATATTGGACTGGGTGAATTGTCTGTCATTGTAGAAGATATTTATCGCGATCGTGCTTCAGTAGTTCATTCGATAAGAGAACGTGCTCAGCAACGTCATCCCCCCTATAAACCACGCCCAAGCTATCTTCGTTTATTGGAACAATATCAAACACAGATTGCCCAACTGCAAGCTTTTCATCAAGCACAATTTCAACCGCTGCTAGAAGATAAAACGTGGACAACCTTGGTGAATGATTTTTTGAGTGCTAATAAACGTTACGATAAAAGTGCCTTAGAAAATGTTCTGCCTGTTGCTCCTTTTCAATTTAACGTAGAAGAATACGAGGCAATTCTGTCTATTATCGATGAAGCCAAAGCGCGCTTAGCACCACTGCAACAACTCGCACATCCACACGATGCGCTTCATACACATTTTTTTACTCCAACACCCCATGTACAAAATCTTGATGCCCATCAGATAGAACAAGCAAAACTCCAAATTCAACGTGCCTTACTTAGTGGCTTGCGCCAAAACCAACAAGCACAAACCTTGATTCGGGAAACGCAAGCAATCTATTTGGAACAACTGGAGCAACATTATAAAGAGGTTTACCAATCCAAACTGCAATTAGTTTATAAGCTTTATTACAGCAGCAGTTCGGCACTACAAGAGCGCATTGAGCAGGTGATTGCCCTAAACCAAACCGCGCAACAACAACTTGTCGATACAATTAAGGATTATAATGCTCGTTTAAATACACATTTTGAGCAAGTTCATACCGCCAAAATAGGTGCGATTGACGCAACTGCAACACACATCAAGCAAATCATTTATCAAGCTTTAAATGAAACGTTGCAAACGATCAAGGAGGCTCAACAAGATATTATGGCTTGCCTTTATGAATACGAGCAGTTGTTGGAAGAACATCTAGAAGCCCATTATATCCAAAAAATGGACTTGGTTGATAAGATGAAAGCGACCATCAAAGCAGGATTGAACAGTAGCCCTTATTTTTTCAACAAACCTAAGGGCATCTTTAGGGCAATTATGCGCAGTGTTGGGAACAAGTACAAACAATTGGAACAAGACAAACAAAATGTCTTAAAGCAATACGATTCTTTAAAAAAATTGCATTCCCAATACGCCTATTTTGACATCAATTTCAAACTCAATACGAGCCAAACAGATTTTACCTTCGAGGAAATTTTGCAATTCTTAGAGCATTATACCGAAGCTGCGGATCATTGGCACCGCGATCAAAAAATAATCATCCAAGAGGAAGTAAAGCGCCTAAGTTCACGTTACAGTTGGAAGACCATTCCTTACAAAAAAGAAGCGCAAGAAATCAACCAACATCTAAGCGATTTCAGAGCCAAAATTCTACGCAATCAGCTCATTCAACTAGAATTTAAATACGATAATTCGCGGCTAAGAACGCGTTACGATCAGCTAGAAGGCATTTATCAACAAATAACCAACATAAAAACAACTGTCGATGAATTTATCCGCACCAATGAACAAAGTTGGGAAGTTTATGATTATCCAACGCCCCAAACAGGTGAGGCATTAAAAGATACTTTTATCGGGCTGCAAAACGTGCATCAAAAACAGGCATATTTTGATTTTACTTTTAGAAAATTGGGGCGTCCCAAATTATTGGAAGATTATTATGTCGTGCTTGAGCATCTGACTGTTTATAGACAGGCAGTAGAGACTTGGTATCCCAAACGGATGGACATTATCCATGAATATCGCAATAATTTTCACGCCAATAACCTTTACCAACCATTAGCATTTGAGGCAAGGGTCAAGGTCTTAAATGAACAATTGGATAAATTTCTAGCAGATTATAATCAACAACAATTGTTCAAATTGCCCTTCCAACTAAAAGGGATACTCTTTGCCGATCAATTGGAAGCGTTGAAAACGTTGGAACAACAATTACAACAATGGAAACTCACTTATGAGCAGTTTATTTTAGAAACCAATGAAAACTATTTTGCAGGGCAATATCCTATAGAAGCCAGTAAGCAATCTACTGTTGATATTTGGAAAATGCTAGAAGAATTGCATCACCAATACGATTATTTTGATTTTAAATTTGATCCTTATCAACAGGATCGCGAAACGATGCAGCAGTCCTTCATTCAAAATATTGCTTATTACAAACAATGGACAGAACAGTGGTACAATAGCACTCCAACACTTATGGACAATTGGGTAAAAGGTCTTAGTCCAACCTTTGTTTGTCCGCACGTTTTGATGAAACAGGAGATGACGACTGTTCATCAGACGCTGTCCCGTTTCCAAGAAGATTTTAATCAACTCCACTGTCTACAAGCAACATTTGAGTTCCCTAGTCTTGTATTAAACGAACAGCTGAGTGCATTGATGCAACAACAAGAACAACTGTTGACGTTACAAAACAGCTTTGACCAGTTTGAAGACTACTATCGTTTGCGTTGTTTTTGGTTTCAACTTAATCCTACACAGCAAGCAGCCTACAAAGGTTTGGCAACCCTAGAAGAAGAACATTGGCAAGCTGCTTTTACCAGTTGGTATTTACACGCTTTATTGGCACATCATGCCCATCAATTGCCCGACCAAACAAGCTACAATGCTACTCAAGCACTGCTTCTAGAATATGAAACCACTTTACAAAAAATGTTGGTCAATCACAGCTTGCGTTATTGGCGATCCAAACAAACGATAGAGACGGATCGTTTTCATCAGGAAAAAGCGCCTATTAAATTGCACAGTTTGTACAACAAAAGAGGGCATACGGGTAGCAAGCGCACACCATTGAGGAGAATTATAGCAACCGATACGCCCCTATTTAAGAGCTTTTTTCCCATTTTATTGGTCAATCCTAGTGTTTGTTCCTCGATTTTGCCGTTAGATGCGAACCTATTTGACGCTGTGATTTTTGACGAAGCCAGTCAATTGCGTTTAGAAGATACTTTTTGTGCGCTTATTCGCGGACAACGCAAAATTATTTCGGGAGACAGTCAACAAATGCCTCCTTCCGATTATTTTCAATCTAGCAGTCTAATTGCTCAGGAAACCGATGACGAAGTTGATGAAACACAGCAATTAATTAATGAGAGCATTGATTTTTTAACGCACAGTGAATCGCTGTTAGAATTTGCGTTGGCTGAAGGGCATTACCGAGAGTCATTTTTGGAAGTCCATTACCGTTCCAAACATCCTTATTTGATTGATTTTTCGAATGCTGCCTTTTATGGAAATAGATTGAGTCCGCTGCCTAGTCGCGAAGCATATACGCCTATTGAATTTTTCCAAGTGGATGGAGCTTATATCAATTATACCAATCAACAAGAAGCCGAACAAATCATTGACTACATCATTGCTTTGGCCAAACCACATCGTGGAAAATCGTGTCCTTCTGTTGGGATTGCCACCTTCAATATTCATCAGCGTAATTTGATTCTAGAATTAATCCAAGCGCGTGCTGTTGAACGACCTTCTGAGGGCAAACAGTTGCAAAAGCTCTTCATCAATGGGTTGTTTGTTAAGAATCTTGAAAACATCCAAGGAGATGAACGCGATGTACTCATTATATCCACTACGTTTGGATTGAGAGAAGACCAACGTTTTAGACAACATTTTGGTCCAATTAATCGAAAGCGAGGGTATCGCTTGTTGAATGTTATTATCACTAGGGCAAAAGAAAAGCTCTGCGTATTTACATCCATTCCTACCAGTTATTACGAAGGCTATAGAGCGTTGATTTTGGAAAAAGGCAATATTGGGAAAGGTATTTTTTACGCTTATTTGGCTTATGCCAAAGCGGTGAGTAATGGAGATGATATGACTCGCCAAGCGATCTTGGAATTATTAAAAAATAATGGCAGAAATCAAGCCATCCAACAGGAATTGTATACCGTACAGGAAGATGCTTTTAAACTCCATGTATTTGATTATTTGCAACAGCATTATCCCAAACAAGTAGTTTTAGACTACCAATATGCAGGTTTTAGCATTCCTTTATTAATAAAAGACAAAACAGGACAAGCTCGACTGGCCTTGTATTTTGACACCTACCACCTTGCGCCTTCTCAAGAAGCTTACAAATGGGATTTGTTTCAAGAGCAGCACCTTCATACATTTGGTTTTCAATGCTATAGAATATGGTCAAAAGATTGGTGGAAAGATCGGTCTAAGGCACAGATGTCGCTGCTACAATATATTGCTTCGCTTGATTAGGCATATTTTTTGAATTCACAATTGTCGGATGGACTGATTGTCTGATTTGAAAATGAATTGATTATTCATAAAGTTGTTTAAGAATGATCTTAACATCTGCGCTTCAACCATAGCAGCCATCGAACTAAAAGCGAAGTGCTCATGAGCGAAGCGAACTAATGCTCGGCTATTTTTAGACAACTTCAATGAAAATAATTTTCAAATCAGCACCTCATCAAATCGACACCTCAAAAACTCTATTTCTCTATTCCTAAAAATATTATCCACAAAACCATATACAATGAAACCACTACTCCTCTTTTTCTTTTTACTACCGCTTACCATTTGGGCGCAAGATGCAGTGACCTGTTATAACAAAGGCGTAAAAGCACACAATGAAGGCGATTATATGACAGCAATTAATTGGTATAAAAAGTGCTTGGAACAAAATGCCGATAACAAGGATGCCAAGCAAAATTTAGGGATTGCTTCTTACAATCAATCTTTAGTTTATTTTAACAAAAAAAACTATACGCAATCAATTAATTATGCGCAAAAATGCTTGGAAATAAATTCTCAAAACGCCAATGCCTATCAAATGATTGGCTCTAGCTATAAAGCTCAGCGCAATTATACCGAAGCGATCAATGCCTACACCAAAGCCATTGAATACAGCAAAAAACCTGCGGATGTTTATGCTGCTCGTGCTTGGGTTTACAATGATTTGCACGATCACAAAAACAGATTGGCAGACATGAAAAAAGCAGTGGAATTAGCTCCTGAAAATGCCAACTATCAATTCCTTTGTGGAAAATACAAGCAGGAAGTTAATCAAGAAGAATTTAAAACAGCTTTACAAAATTACAATAAAGCTATTGAACTGAAACCCAATTACACCGAAGCCTATACCGAACGTGCAGCCTATTATATGACGTTTGGGCAATTTGCCAAAGCTCTACCTGATCTAGAAAAGGCTAAAACATTGGGTGCAGATGTAGAACATTTGATTGAAGCTGCGAAATTTGAAATGGAAGCAGAAAATTAATATTCAATCTTTTCTACCAGTACTTTTTAAAAGAAGAAAGCGCCTTGCAAACAATTTGCAAGGCGCTTTTTTATTAAAACTCAGTCTGTTTTTAGTACTGAGAACGGTTATCTTCGATGTCAGCAGCATCTTTTTCTGCTTGTAGTATACCACCTGAGATTACACTAGCAGTACGGCTAGTCAATCTTGTGCGAGCAGATTCTAAGTTGTCGATTGGCTTAGGATCGGTTACAGAAGTAACGTTTACTACATAAATACCTTCTTTACCACCTACTGCTGTAGACATTTGACCTACTGCTGTTGCTGCTGCCAAACCTGCTACTTTAGGTTCGAATGTGGCTGCTGTGATGTTAGCAGAACCATACGTTACTCCTGTTGCAGTTTCTTTTGGCAAACCATATTCTCCTGCGATTGCATCCAAAGAAGTCAATGTTGCTAGTTTTTGTTTTACAAGAGCTGTTTTCTTTTCGTTACGCAAGATTCTATCTACGTCTGCTTTTACTTTGCTGTCTGTAATAGAAGCCAAACCTTTAGGCGCTCTAGCCGTCAATGCTGCTACTACAAATTTGTCCGTACAGTTCAAAATTTCGTTTTCGATAGAATAAGGACGATTGGTTACTTCACCAATTCCTGTTTCAGGATCGTGTGCCCAGTTAATCAAATCAGCAGAAGTTGAATTTCTTCCAACACCTGATATATCAAATCCTTTTGCTTCTAAACCAGTAGCAGAGCTCAAGGTCATTGAATTTTCTTTAGCCGCAGCTTTCAATTCATCAATAGTTCTATTGGTTGTAATAAACTCTAGTACTTCACGTTGCTTATCTTCTGTTGTTTTCACAGAAGGGATAATGTCTTTTTCTACAGAAGCAATGCGCACACCTACTTCATTGTTTTCAAACTTATAACCTGTAATTTGCAATAAGTGTACACCAAACTGTGTGTAAACAATCTCTAAGCTATCTTCTACACCTGTAAAGAACATATACTCTTCGAACTGAGGTACAAAACCACCATCTTTAGCTCTCCATCCTAAATCACCACCTTGTGAAGCAGAACCATCTTTGCTGAATGCAACAGCCATAGAATCGAATGATGCCGTAGGATCAGTCAACAATACATTTTTGATAGAATCCAATAATACAGTAGCATTTTGACGCTCAATTTGTCCTTGCTGTCCTTGTCCTTGTACAGGAATCAAAATGTGACGTGTTTTAACAGAATCAGGCAATACTTTTTCTGCAATTTTCTTTACCACTCTGTATTTTCCATTGTGAAGATAAGGACCGAATACTGTTCCATCCGCTGCTGCGAAAATAGAATCTGCCATTCCTAAAGGCTCAGACAATTGGCTCTTTTTGAAATAATCTGCAGGGAAAGAACCATAGTTAATTTCAACCGTTGTAGAATCTTCTAGTGTAGTGGTGTTATCTCTAAAATCATTTGCTATTTCAGTCATTTCAGCGATGTAGTCAGCAGTATCTTGCGCTGTTGGCAATACATCAAACAATACATAACTAAGATTAGCCGTAGCTTCACGCTTGTATTCTCTTGGATGTGCTGCGATATAATCTTTGATTTCTTGATCGCTTACTTTTACCTCTTCTTTAATATTTACATAAGGAATGCGAACATAATCAAAGTTATAAGCTGTTTCTTGCGTTTTTTGCTCCATTTCAACCATCCAGTTTGGAGTGTAGATACTCTTTCTTAAAGAGTTGACATATTTTTCACGCAATCTGTTTTGTTTTACTGTTTTTTCCAAGCTAAACCAAGCATCGCGTTGCTTAAGGTATTGATCTTTTTGCTCTGCATCTTGGATTTGAGCCAATGTTGCAGAACTGTGAAAAGCATCAATACGTTGTTTCAAATCTGCTGTATTAACCATACCACCTCTTTGGCGATCACCAAAGTATTGCTTAACGGTAGAACTTAACAATCTAGGATCAGCACTTACAAACATATCTCCCATTTCTAGAGGAGAAACCGCCATACCTGCTTCAGATGTGCGTTGAGCAACAATTTTTTCATCAATAATACGATCCCAAACATATTGGTTGATTTCTTCTGTAATATACTGCCCACCTTGATAGTCAGCAGAATACTGGCGTACTAATTCGCTAGAAATCTTATCTCCATTGACAGAACCAACACTGCGTGAGTTACCACTAGGTGTATTACCTCCTGGGCTGATATCCATAAATAGGAATGCAAAGATTCCTACAAAAATCAAACCCATCATCACCCACCCAAAGCGGTTTCTAATTGTCCCTAATAAAGCCATCTTTAATTTGTATTTAAACTTTTCTTACTGGTTCAGAATTTATCTGTCCTTATCTTGTATTAAAAAATAATAGTTTTCTCTTTTGTTACTAGTCTGTTAGTTACTGCATAACAATGTTTGTCCTCTTCGAGAGGAAAACGGCACAAAAATACATTTTTTTACGAAAAAAAGCCTAATCACTCCAAATGATTAAGCTTTTTTTTTGTTTTTGTAACTTATATTTTATAGTCACAGCGAATTAAGCCCATAGAAATGCCTTAAAAAGCCTTTTATTTTTCCCAAGGATTTTCTTCTTTCTTGTACAAATCTGCCTCTTTGACTACTTCAATCTTAGAACCGCTCTCTAATAATTTGGAAACGGCATCATATGGGGCTGTAACAACGGTTTCGCCTCCTTTTAGCCCTGTTTTGATGGCAATGAAATTATCGTTTTGGATGCCCGTGCGTACTTCTTTCATCATTACAGTATCGCCT
>Ga0163111_10003145_pt1 | contig 10600 bp, 11 predicted proteins | sample CRUFie1St18metaG_FD_109645 | JGI IMG/M metagenome (GOLD analysis project Ga0163111, IMG submission 109645) | Marine microbial communities from the Costa Rica Dome - CRUD Field 142mm St18 metaG | ecosystem: Environmental > Aquatic > Marine > Oceanic > Photic zone | place: Costa Rica: the Eastern... | reverse complement strand
TCTTAGCTATCTTTTCTAATTGTGCTATTGTTGCACCTTTGGGTATGCCTACACGTTTGCTAAGTCCTTTGCGTCCTGGCTTTTTACCATCAGCAAAGTTTTCATTAGCAAGTTTAGTTGCTAATTCAATTGATGCAGGACCTTTTGGATGTTTAGGATTTATATGTACTATTTCACCATTCATTAGATCACTTATATTTGCGGCTTTACCTATTTGATCTAACAGTTGGTGTAACTTATCTTCTTTATCATATCCACCAGTTTCGTAACCTAGTTTGCCACGTACTTCTGTTCTTTTGTTTGTTTTAGTATCTTTAACATGAAGCACCAGCATGTCAGCATAATCATCTCTTTCAAGTCTAAGCATGATTCCTTCCGCTATAAAGTTTTCATCCATTTTAGCTAGCTTTGCCGCAATAGCCATTTGTCTACGCTTCTCTTTGCTTTTGCCTTTGAACTGTGGTGCATCACTTTTGTAAAAATCGTCAATCACATCTCCCATTGGAGTACGCTTTGTAATTTTTTCACTTATCCCTTTAACAATTTCCACACTACTTAAATCAACAGGGCCAGCAATCCAATATTCATCAATTTCTTCTGGTTCATATAGGTATGCATCATCATAAACACTAGGGTTTTTCATATGCATTGTTTGTAGATATGTTCTGTTTCCAGCTATTGGATATATTTTATTGTTAATTGTACTTGAGTCAATTCGTATAAGTGTGTTACCTTCCCAACTGCTAATATGTTGTTCATCAGTAAAACTATTGCCTTTTACAAAATCATCTATAGACTCTATGTAATGTGCATATCCTCTCTTTAAGGGTAATTTTTTTGCATCAATATACTTTTGAAATTGAGGCATGTCAACCCATTTGTACAGATATTTTGGTATTGATGTATCTTCTTGTAATTTTCCATTCATAGTTTTCAATAGTTCGTCTTTGCTTGCACTAAAGTTACCAGCTTTCCATTGAGCTCTTAGTGCATTAAGTGTTTGTCCAATTTTAGGTCCACGTTCATGTCCAAGTTGCATAAGGTCATTGCCGTCTACAGGAAACTCAGGTGCTTTAAAAGATTTTACATATGCAATCATATCATCTTGGTTATTGTATCTAGCAAGTGCATCTAGTTGTGTTCTATCAAATCCATCTGCCATCATATCAGTGTACCACTTTTTATCGTGTGTTTGACCTTTTTGACTGATAAGAAAACCCAACTTACCTTTTTCTTCATTGCTCATTTTCCAACGTAAACCAATCGATTCATCATCGGTTATTCTTGCTAAGTTAATAATTGGATCTCCACCGTCCATTAAATTTTGCGATGGTTTAGCATTTAAACCAATTGCACCAAGCACTCCAGTTTCTTGCATTGCATTGAGTATTTGTTGTATGTTTGAACCGCTAAGTATTTTGCCCATTTCCATCCATACTCGTTCAACACTAAGTTGTTTTAGTCCGTCTGTGTTATTGGCTATGGCTTGCATAGTTTCTTTGTCAAATGTAGGTTTATCTAATCTGCCTTGAAATCTAAAATAACGCAATGTACGCAAGTAATCTTCTTTGATACGTTCTGCTGGGTCTCCAACAAAACGTGTAACTTTGTTTTGTAGATCGTCCATGCCACCGTGGTAATCATATAAGTTACCTTGAAAGTCCATGCTCATAGCATTGTAAGTCAGGTCTCTGCGTTTAGCATCTTCTTCCCAACTGCGAACAAACTCTACTTCTGCACGTCTGCCATCTGTTTCAACATCTGCTCTTAGTGTTGTTATTTCAAACTCTTCGCCATTTATAACAGCGGTAATAGTTCCGTGTTCAATTCCTGTAGGTATATGTCTTATACCTGCATTGTCAAACATTGTTTGCATTTCTTGTGGAGTTGCATCTGTTGCTAAATCTATATCTTTAGGTGATTTGTCTAAAGCAAGATCTCTTACTGCACCACCAACAATGCGTATTTCACGTTTGTTTTTATTAAAAATATCATTGAGTTTTTTAAGCTCGGCAGTTATTTCAATCTTTTTTTTTAGGTCCAACTGTTCGTCATCAAAAAGATTCCTGCCTTTTTGTAACATTGTTTGCCACCAAGCCTGTGGCTCTGGTTGTTTTCTTCTTGCTACACTTACGTTTGACTTAGGTTTATCAGGTGCATTCTTGCCAGCCCAATTGATATGCTGTCCAATACTACCTGGTTTATTTGTAGTTGGCACATTTTCTCCTAACGTTCCTTTGTTATAATTTTTAGCAATGCCACTTAATGTGTCACCACTTTTTATAACATAAGTTGTTCCGTTGGGCAAGTTAATTGTTCCGCCTGCTTGAATTTTATTTGGATCTGCAATTCCGCTAGCAGTTGCTAAGTCTTGATATGTTACTGGTTCAGGCTGTACAATATCTTTTACTACTTGATTGATGGTATTTTTTGTGTTTTGTGATATACCTGGTTCAGGATCTGGTATTATTGTTCCACTAGAACCATCGGGGTCTGTTGCTGGTATCGTTACAGTAGGTTCTTTTGGTTGGGGAGGATAAGGTTGTGTTCTATAGTCAGGCTTAGATTTAGGAACTGGCGGAGGAGTTATTTGTGGATTAGGATTTTTAGGATTTTGGTATACTCTAGGAGGTTTTTCTTCAGTACCTGATGCTGTAGTAAGAACACTTTTAGCATAATTATTTGCTCCTTTATTACCACCTTGAATTGCCTTAGGACCTCCATTATATCCGGCTAATGCTTGCTCATCATTTTGTGCGCCATAAAACTCTTTTTGTGCTTTGAAGTACAACATACCTACACGAGCATTGATCCTTGGGTCATTTTTTATATCGTCTATTGTATAATTTGTCCCGTACAATCTATTAACATCTTGTAGTGCAGGTAATCTAATTTGATACATACCATGTGCTTTATTTTTTAATTTAAGATCTCCAGTAATATCTTGTTTAATACCACTTTCTTGATACGCAATAGCTCTTGCAACTGCAAAAGATATACCTAACTCTTTTGCTTGTGCTCGTATAATTTTTTCTAAGGTATCTTTATTAACTCGAACGGTTCTTCCAGCTATCTCAAATATTCGTTTGGTTATATTTTCTACGCTTTCTACTGGAAACTCTTTATTACTTGTTTTAAAGTTTTTCTTTCTCATAACTGTTTTCGCCTTTAGTTCTAATTCTTCGCCGTTCCAATTCAATACAAACGGAATATTAATATCCGATTCTAAATCTTTCATTACAGCTTGTGCATCTGGTCCCATTTGTGCAATAGGTTTACCCCACCGTTTGTACTCTTTAGCAAACAGTTTACCTAATTCTTGTATGGTAATTGGTTTACCGTTACGATCATCATTTGCTCTATCTAAGAAGTGACGAGTAAATTCTACGTCAATTCCAATACGTCCAAATACACCATCAATTACACGTTCAAGTGCATTTAGTTCGCTTTGTGTTACATCTTCCGACATGTACTCATCTCTATACATCTTTTCAAGTTCTCTACCACTGAACCCAAATACTTTTGCAATTTCAAATGCATAACTACCTAAGCTGTGTTTAGCACCTTTACTCTTTACTAGTCTATGCATTGCATCTAACATTGCTCGCGTGTATCTACTACGCTGTTGATCTTTTAACTTTGCTAGTAGTTCTTGTTTAGAAATGTCTTCTCTGAGATATGGAAGGTCAAACCAATGTTTAAACCATTCCGGTGTACCTACTTTGATGCCTTTTTTCTTTTCCGCCCGTCTTGTTTCAGTGCCTGTAACACTCATGTTTTCAGTTAGTCCTAAGTTAAATGCTTGATTAGGTGTAGCACCTGGTACGCCCAATGACTTAGGCTTTCCATTTTTGTTCATAGGAAACAATTTTTTTGCTTGTCTTTCAGTTTCGCCCGGCTGAACATCAGGTGTAGTGTTTACACCTTTGACTATTTTTCCAACGCCTGCTTCATTTAGTTCATTTATCTTCATGACACCATCGTTAATAGTTGCAGGATCGCCTGTGGGTTAAGTGTTTGTCTATCTGATGTAAGGCTTTGTACACCTCGTCTCATCAAATCAGCATCTTGTGGTTGAATATACTGTTGACTTTCAAACTGTTGTATTCTACTATATATTCTTGCTACATCAATTGGTAGTTCTTGTTGTTGGGGTTGCTGTCCTTCTTCTTCATCTTCTTTAATAGATTCGTTACGCATTAACTCCCATGCTTTGTCAGCTTGTCCAGTTTTAATTAGTTCAAATGCTTCGGGGTGTTCTTTTTTAAATTTATCTCTAAGAGCTATTACTTTGGGTAATTCTTCTCTTGTAATACCATACTTATCTAATGTGTCTTGGGGAGCAAATGTTTTTATTTGCCAACCTGGTGTGTCAATGTACTTACCCACGTTTTGCGATACTTGTTTTATAGCAGATTTATTAATATCAGCTATAGCTTTCAAATGATCTTTATCATTTGGATCTAGAGGATTTCCGTCCTGATCTGTAAATGTATTCTTTATATAAGGTTTGACTGGATCTGATAAACTAGCAAGTTTCTTATAGTAATCAAACCATCCGTCTTCTAACACGATGCTTTCGTTTTCTATGTTACGACTGTTAGATCCGCCTTTTTTTCGTATTACTTGTAAGTCATCTAATGCTTGCACAAGTGCGCCAACTTTTGCCGCTAGTACTTTATTTTTATTAAGTGCATAATCTGCATTACGAATTCCTTGTGTGCCTTGCGACATTTGTTTTACTAGTTGTGTTGCTTGATCAATTACATTTTTTGTAAGTCCGTCAATACTCATAGTACCATAACCTGGTACTGCAACTATGCTTTTGTTTGGTTCATCTTTGTTGAAGCTGTATAATTCTTCTGTGTAAATGTCTTTGTATGTCACTTTAGGAAACTTTCTTACTAGGTCTAATAATTCATCTGCATCGATATCTATTTTAAATACTTCAACACTGTCTCTTGTATTCATTGCTACTAACCATCTATGATGTCCATCAATTATAAAATTATCTTGACTAGCAATTACTGGCTTTTTTGGTGTACCGTCTTGCATTTTTTGTAGTTGTCTTTCTACGCCATCTTTACTGAACTCGCCTTGTGTTGCTCTGAGTTGACTAGCTGGCATAGTTTGCTTAGTAAAGTCAGCACCATTTGCTTTTAAGTAATCAATAAACTCTGGATAGTCTTTTGTTGCAACTTGTGGCATCTCTGCACGTTTAATGCCTTTAGTATCTTTAGTATCTGGCTCAACTATTTTTAGTTCGTTGGTTTTCTTTTTTCCAGCACAATGGGCTTTTTGTGAGAAACCTTTTGGGTTACTACAATCAATCGACTTTTTGTATTTGTCGCTCCATCCTTCGCTGAAATCTACAAGTTTCATACTACCACTTTCTACATGACCAGTAACGTGCTTTCCACTTTGGTCCTGGATTATCGCAGTTATGTCTTGCACGGAAACTTCTGCGTCTTGCAGGATTTGATTTTTTAATACGCATATTAGGATCGCCAAAGTTGACTTTTACAACATTGCCTTTAGCATTCTTTACATATACTTTAAATTTTTTAACATCACCACGCATGGGTTTGTTTAGTTTAACTTTGCGTCCTTGGTACTCTGCTTCAAACATATCAGCGTAACCTAAGTAACCATATTCTTCATGGAAGTCTTGAGTATCCTCAAGTGTAACTTCTTCTATTAGTTGTGTAACTTCATTTATTAACATCGTAAAAAATCCTTGGTAAAAAACTGTTATATGTATTTACCAAGGATAGAGTTTTATTGTTTTATAATTTTATTATGCTACTGTAACTTTTAGTGACTCATTGAGTACTGCGGCATCTCTGTTCCATGCTACTTTATCACCAGTTGAAAACTGTGTGCCTGAATCTGCTGTAACAGTACATGTTCGTCCTGAGATCTTACTAGCATGATAAGAACCTCCAGCACTATCTGCCATTGAAATTCTCATTTCTCCTGCGGCGGCTGGAGCAGTTACTACCATACCACATACGGCTGTGCCTGCGGCAGTTGTAACTTTAAATCTTTTGCTACCTTTTTGTGCAACGATGAAACCGTTTGCGGCACCGTTACCATCTACATCTGCTGATACTTGAATCTGATCGCCAGATCCACTTGTATCACCAAGATTTCTTTTGTTTAGTGGTCTTCCCATTTTGTTTCTCCTTTGACGTTCTAAGTCTACGGGGTTTGGATCCCCATAAGAAGCATATTGCTTACAGTAATATTTATACTACTGCTTTGCTTTTTCAGCTTCGATTTCAGCTTTTACTTTTTCATCAATAGATTTAATTTCTTCAGCTTCGGCTTTAGTATCAGAATCTCCAAGCCAACCTAGTCTTGATTTAACTACATCTGGTAATAAACCTCTGTATGCACATAGTCTTGCATCTTGCATTGTTCCGTGTGCAGATACTGTACCATCTTTGTTAATAAAGTTGCCTTCTTTGTCATATCCACAGTTACCTGCAGATACAGCGGCTATGCCGCCTCCGATACCGGCAAGTAATATAATCAATAACACAATAGTAATTATTATTGCTTTCTTGCTCATTCTAAATCTCCCTTATATGAATAAAATAAGTGAACTATTTAGTTTGATTATAATGTTCTAGAAGTTGTTGATTGGCTAGATTTTTGTGTTTAGCTTCGACCATAATATCAAAGTCATTCCAAAAACTCAAAGCCCAGTCATTACAAGCATGATTCCAACACATATCACTGTGTGCTCTTAGTTTAGCTTTTTTGTGTCCGGTTGCTAGTAGTTCTTGATAGTCTGGCTTAACATATGGTGAATGGTCCGGAAGGTAATCTTCACGGCTAATACTGTAGTGCATAGTAGGACGCACACCACGCCAACTGTCAATAACACGTTTAATTCTGTCGTCAGTAGGTTCAATGTATTCTCCTCCACTGTTTACCCAATGATGGTGTATGTCTATAACTAGACCACAATGTCCAGCGAGTTCGAGCGAGGCGTCAAGTCCCCAGGAGTTTTCGTCGTTTTCGATTGTGATGGTGTTTCGTGCTTCTGGCGAGAGCCTGGGGAGGCACTCTTTGATACCGGCTGGACCTTTCTTGCCTGAGATGTGTACATTGATCTTAAAGTCCTGAAACTGTTTACCGTATCCCATCCACCTGGCGATATCCACATGATATTCAAACTCCTCTATACTTCTATTTACTATATCATCGCTAGCACTTGCAAGAACAGTGAACTGCCCAGGATGCATAGACAAGCGAACATCAAGCTCACGTGCAGTCGCACCCACTGCTGAATAAAGTTGTTCGGCTCTTTGTCTGACATCTGGCTTACGCCAAAAATAACTCCAGTCATGCTGAGTATAAGCAGGCAACTGATTAGATCCAAGCCGGACCATCCTAAGTTCATCGGATAAACCTCCTACATATTCTACTAGACGTTTTGCCGCAACACCATTGTGTTCCATAATGTCCCACAATCTTTGTTCAGCTACATCTCTAGTTTGATTGTTTAGCCATGTAATTGTTGTACATTTCTCATTTAAGGGTCGCTGTATTTCTTCTAGAATTTTTTTCTTTTGTGTTTGATCCGGGTGCATGTACTTACATGCAAAACCAATACGTCTAGTCATAGTAGACTCCTAAACAAGTTATACCGTTAATATAACACAAGAAGTCTTGCTCGTCAACTAAATTTATTAATATTTTGACTATAAAAATCTAACAGTTCTTTATTAGTTGTTTCAGGTAATTTTCTATAACTTTCTGGCAAGTCATCCCAAGGACGCATTGCTGGGTGTGTTTTTTGACCTGGACTCATATTAAGACCATAACGATAGCCTTTATCTGTCATTGACTGTATCCATTGATTATGAGCTTGTCTTGCATAAGAATCATTGAGTACAAGTTTTGCTCCCTCGTCCATTTGTATATCATACTCAAATGGATGTCCAAAGTCTGCGTTTGCTCTATATACATTACTTGTTTCGATTTCAAAATCGTGTTCAGCTACTCTCATGTAACCTTCAACAATACGTTCAGCTTCTTCCTCGGTAAGATGTCTTACTAACGGAATCATATACAAATAATCTTCTCCTTGACTTGCTAGCATAAAGCTATTACTTTCATCATCGCCCATGATTATACCATCTGGGCCTAGCATTTCAATAGTGAGTAACCAACGCTGAATTTGCTCAGCGTTGAGTATATCTTGTGAACGTTGTAGTATATAAAAATCTTGCATTACATTCTTCTTCTTGGTGGCGGAAGATCATCATCGATGGTTTCCGTTATAGTTGTAGTTCTAACAGGTCCAGCTGGTTCCTGTATTGTTGGCATACTTCCTGTTGCCGCCGCAATATCAACTTTAGCATTATGATTTGTACTAGTGCTATTTACATATAATCCAAACCATGCGGCTCCGGCGCCTACAACAACACTTACTAATCCAGCTTGTGCGTTGTTTGGCTCAGGCAATGCCATAAACCATGTGCAAACTTCGTACAGCAAATAAATGTACATGCTGATAAAAGCTCTTGGGAATAATCGCCACCTACTAAAATATTCTGGCGCTATCCACCATAGATTGTTTTCTTTCATTCTCCAACTCCTACTATCTAATAGTATTTATTGAATTATAGACATGTGGTCTATCTTTTTATACTCTCTACCACCCCACCAGTTTACATATACAACTTCAGCATGATTTATTGGACCTTCTATTTCTCTGTTCCAATAATCTATAAATCTATGTGTACGGGGAAATCTTGGTGTGACATCGTGTAATTGCCAAACAAATTCATTTAGCACATGAATATAATCTGGCATATGATAAACCACTTTAATTGTTACTAGTTGGTCTTCATCAAAGTATTTCATACTACTACTTATTAGATAAAAAAAGAGTGTGTAAAAAATACACACTCTTTCTTACTGGGGGTAATCTAACTTTAAGTTAAATTAGAATGCAAATGCCGCTACAGTTGCGCCTGATGCGTCATAGTTGTTTGCTCCAACTGTTGCACCTAGTGCTCTGATGTCAGTTTGCATGTCTGAGTCAGTCCATGCTGAACCGTGTAGCATTACACGGAATGCACCAGCACCATCTTCTGCGCCTACTGCGAGAATTGTTGCTTTTGTACCAATAGTTGCAATGATTTTTTCCATTGCTTCGCCTGGATTTGTTTCGTTAGCTAATGTTGCACCACCATCGATAGTGAACATTTCGATATCTGATGCGATACCATCTGTGTGGCCAAAGCCAATTAAGTTATTTGGATTACGAGCTACCATTGTATTATCTCCTTAATAATGTTATCTCTCACTCATACTGTTAATAGCACGAGCATTATACATTTATTTATCACGTTTGGGTAACTTGAGTGAGTTTTACACGAGCAACCCACGCCATTTGATGCTGTGCATCACCTGTTACTAGTACTTTTATGCTTTTATTTGTGTTATCTGCAATAACTCTTGCATCATAATCACTATTATTACCTGCACTTACAATTTCTTTTGCGCCGCCTATAAACGATGCGTTTCCTGCTTGATTATAATCCATAATGCCTTTGAATAAAAATGCACAAGTATCAGTCTCTGCGTTGTTTCTACCAACTACTTCGACTTCATAAAATACTGTGCTTTGACTCACTAGTGGTACTTGACTATTATTGCTATCTCTATACAGTTCAACTTCATTTGCATTAGTAGATGTTCCGTATAATATATATTGTGAGTTCTCTACAGGATTTAGTGCTTGGTCACTTTCTATTGTTAAGCTATTTTCAATATTAACATTAACATCTGTAAGTACCATCACAGGACCTGTTGTACTGTCTGTAATACCAGTTAGACTGCCACCACCGCCGCCACCGGAATTAATAACAATACCACCAGGTGTAACTCCATCACTTAATCTAAATGTTTTTGTAGCTACATCAAAGAATACACGATCTTTATCGCCAACAAATGTGGTTCCTGTTACATTATTTTTAAGTGTAGTATTAAATTTTTGTACCGTCACAGGATTAGTCCTCTAAGTGGCTATCGTCTCCAGCGAACACTACTCCTACCAGTTCGTTTTTACCGTCGTCGACATCATCATGTGGATCAATCTGATCCCTGTCAGGCATAATTTTGTCAACAACGTCTCCTTCTTTGCCAAGTGCGGCTTTTTTAAGTTCGATATTTTGTTGTAGCGGAGGTACCATTACTGGGTTTGGATCAAGTATGTCTGTACCAGGTTCTTCTTCTGGTTCAGCACTAGGCATATCAATCTCAGGATCACCATCTCCGTTGATCTTAATGTTGATTGGTACGTTAATTGTAAATTCTCTAGCTTTCATATCTCGTCCTTACTTGTATTTATAGTATTTATAAGGATTTTTTTACTTTACGGGCCATCCGTTAAACCATGTAATTAATGCATAACGTGTTCCTTTGGTAACTGGATGTACTTTATGCAAATACCAACTTGGAAAAAATATTACAGTGCCTTTTGTTGGTTTTATAAGTCCATTTTCAGCTGGAACAGTACTTGGATGAAATTCAAATTCTCCACCTTCAAAGTCCTCATTGAGCCATGCAACAAATGATA
>Ga0163111_10003142_pt1 | contig 10605 bp, 9 predicted proteins | sample CRUFie1St18metaG_FD_109645 | JGI IMG/M metagenome (GOLD analysis project Ga0163111, IMG submission 109645) | Marine microbial communities from the Costa Rica Dome - CRUD Field 142mm St18 metaG | ecosystem: Environmental > Aquatic > Marine > Oceanic > Photic zone | place: Costa Rica: the Eastern... | reverse complement strand
TGCCTCCTGCGGCAGTCCTGTCCAATGTTCTCAAGACCCTAATTGGTAACCCCATACTCACTGGAATGCTAACGGCAGGAATTCTCGCTGCCATCATGTCCTCGCTGGATTCACAATTTCTGTGCCTTGGGACAATTTTCACCAATGACGTGGTGTTGCATAACTCCAAAAAGAAATACACGGACAAGCAGATCCTGTTCATGGCCAGGGGATTCGTAGTTGGGATTGTGGCCCTGACCTATGTCCTCGCTCTTCTGCTCCAGAATCAGAACGTCTTCGATCTTGCCGTGTGGTGCTTCTCGGGCTTTGCCGCGCTCACCCCTCTTGTTATCGCAGCACTCTATTGGAAGCGTGCGACAGCCGCTGGTGCCTTTGCGAGCGTGATAGCGGTCGTGGTGACCTGGCTCATCTTTTTTGCAATGTCCGGGTTTGGCGGAGAGTTTACCGTGATGGGCGGGGTGATGCCTGCGGCGATCTGCTGGGTGGCGGGGGCTCTGGCAATGGTTGTGGTTTCTTTGGCGACCAAACCGCCGAGTAGAGAGACAGTGAACAAGTTTTTCGTATAGAGCAAAATGCCCCATGGAGCGGGGTATTTCTGGCCTTATGACGAGGTAATTTGCCCGGATGTGGGATCGTGGGACTTGCGGGATTGTGAGAAAGGAGTAGGGATAAGCCTCAACATAAGGGATTGAAACGATATGAGTTGTGATTTGACTGTGGAAGAAGCCCGTGCGGCTCTTGATGAGCGCGTACGGGAAAGCATGCAATGGCACTTTTCTCCCGAAACAGGGTGTCCCTACTGGCTGGAACGGGCTCCCAGTCTTGGATTCGACCCGCTGACGGAGGTGACCTGCTTCGCGGATATCCAGAAATTTCCAAACTTTGACGATGAGGTTCTCCGAAAGGAGGATCCAAGTCGGTTTATCCCCAAGGCGTTTGAAGGAAGGCCTTTCAATGTCTTCGAAACTGGAGGGACAACCGGAATGCCGAAGCAGCGAATCGGATGGGACGATTACAAGACCGATTACTCGGAATTCAGTGACCACTACCCCTCTGATTTTTTCCCTCAAGGGGGTAACTGGCTGATGGTGGGACCCACTGGCCCAAGGCGCTTGCGACTTTCGATCGAGCACCTCGCGAACCGCCGGGGAGGAGCCTGCTTTTTCATCGATCTTGATCCCCGCTGGGTGAAACGATTGATTGCGGATGGAGAATACTCGATGGCTCGAAAGTATCAGGAGCACGTCATTGATCAGGCCGTCACCATCATTCGTCACCGGGACATCAAGTGCCTCTTCACGACCCCAAAATTGCTCGAAAGCCTCGCAGAGCGGATGTCTCTGGTTGATGGCGGGATTAAAGGCGTGTTTGCCGGTGGAACAACGATGACTCCGCAATACGTTCGCTTCATCGAGGAGGAAGTATTGGAGGGCCAGATCAACTATGCCCCAACTTACGGGAATACCTTGATGGGCCTCGCGATCAGCCGGAAGCGAGAGCCTGGAGAGTATAGCCTGACTTACTATGCGCCCCAGCCCCGTGCGGTTCTGCGGATTGTGGATCCAGAAGATTCGACCCGTAATATGGAATATGGGGAATATGGGCGGGTGGAACTGACTACAATGACCAAGGAGTTCTTTGTGCCTCGCTTCCTTGAGCGGGATGAGGCAATTCGAAGAGAGCCGTGTGGGGAGTTTCCCTGGGATGGAGTAGGGGATGTTCGGCCCTTCCAAAGCGGGACCAAGCAGGTGATTGAAGGCGTTTACTAGGGGCGAGAACAGAGAGACCCGTCACTCGGAATTGAACACACCAAGGAGAAACGAAGACCACGGAGCGTTCGACCGCTCCCTTGAACATCATGAGTAAAGAAACGCATATCCCTATCCTGCGCCTCGGCGAGGAATATCATAGTCTCGATACGGTTGAGCTGGAATCATCGGCGGACAACACGGTTTATACCCACACGGCGAATCCCGGCCTGATACGACGGGATATTCTTGATCTTGAAAAGTCCAAGGCTGCTCTTGACGCCGTGCCTGCTGAGACCCTCGCGGGCTATTGCGAAGCTGCCGCTGAACTCTTCCTCCACGAGGAGTTGCCTGTTGGTAACAGCAGCCAGAGCCCGCAGGATTATATCGAGTCTCTGTCAGCGCTGACGAAGCTTCCCCACACGCTGGTGAAAATGAACATGGGGAAGGTGCACGCCGCGATGTCGCAGATCCGCACGGTGATTGGCGGATTGACCCGGAATCTTCCGCTGGAGCTTTTTGATCGTGGACTGTCAGCAGTCGATGATCTTGAAGTGAATTTCTATCCGGTGGCCGACGCCCTGGGTGTTTCGCTTCCCAGCAACGCTCCGGCCGTGAACTCGCTGTGGCTCCCCGCGCCAGTTCTGAAGATTCCGGTCCTGTTAAAGCCGGGTCGGGAAGACCCCTTTACTCCGCTCCGAATCGTGCAGTCTCTGATTGCCGCAGGATTCCCCAAAGAAGCTTTCGGGTTTTATCCCACGACTCATGAGGGCGGAGATACAATTCTCATGGGCTGTGGTCGCGGCATCGCGTTTGGTAGTGACGCCACCGTGCGCAAGTATTCGGGCTTTCCGAGTATCCAGGTCCATGGCACGGGGAGGAGCAAGGTTCTTGTCGGGGATGATTATCTCGGCAAGTGGGCCGACCATACCGAAACCCTTGTTGAATCCATCTCGGCCAATGGGGGCCGAAGTTGCATTAACACGTCTGCAATTCTTGTCCCATCCGGGCGGGATGAACTGGCCGATGCTGTAGCACGGGAACTTGCGGCTATCGAACCTCTTCCCAGAGACCATGAGGATGCACTTCTCTGCGGATTCTCAAACACGGAATGGGCTGGATCAATTAATGATCTTATTGATGAGCACCTCAAGGTTGAGGGCGCTGAAGATGTTACGGCGCGTTACCGGAACGGATCCCGCCTTGTGGAAATGCACGGTCAGACCTATCTGCGGCCAACTCTGATTTCCTGCGCGGACCCGGGGCACCCTCTCGCAAATACGGAATTCATGTTTCCCTTCGCCAGTGTGACGGAAATGCCGCAAGGCCAGATGCTTGGTGAGATTGGAGAGACACTGGTTGTTTCGGCTTGGACGGAAGATGCGGGCTGGATCCGTGATCTCATGAACTCGTCCGATATCGAGCGCCTCAACATCGGGCCTTTCCCAACCAACCGGGTCCAATGGGAGCAGCCACATGAGGGTAATTTGTTCGAGTTTCTGTTCCGGCGGCGTGCTATACAGGGAAACCTTGCCGCAGTGAGCTGACTCAGAATGGAGCCCTTTACAACCAGACCCAGTCCGCAACTGGTGGGCGGACCGGGATCTCTAGCCGAGTTGCCGTCGTGCGTCCACAAGAGTGGGGGGCAGAAAGTGCTGCTCGTGACCGACCAAGGGGTGGCTGCCGCAGGTCATGCCGGTCGGGCGGTCACTTTACTGGAAGATGCAGGAATAGCCTGCACTGTTTATGATGGAACAAGCGAGAATCCCGAGGAGAGCGATATTCTTGCCGCAATGAAATTTGCCCGGGAGGTAGGGCCGGACTGCTTTGTGGGAATTGGTGGAGGAAGTAGCATGGACACGGCGAAAGGCTGCAATTTCCTTCTGACTAATGGCGGGGCTATGAGCGATTATAAGGGATACGGTGCAGCGCGAACACCTCTTCTCCCGTTTATAGGTGTACCGACAACTGCTGGAACAGGAAGCGAATGCCAGAGTTACGCGGTGATCAGTCGTGATCAATCTCATGAGAAGATGGCATGCGGTGATCCTTCCGCGCTTGCAACTTACGCTATTCTCGATCCGGATCTGACAGCTTCGATGCCCCACAGGGTAGCGGTCCTGACCGCCCTGGATGCTCTTGCGCATTCGTTGGAGACGGCGGTAAGCACCCGTAGAAATTCGTTTTCATCCGCGTATTCAAGAGAAGCGTTTCTTCACCTTTCCGTGGCGATTGAACCCGTTCTGAAGGGAGAAGCATCGGCTTCTGAGCGTAACTCGATGTTAATGGGATCCGCCTTTGCGGGACTCGCGATTGAGAACAGCATGTTGGGAGCAGCTCACGCTTCGGCGAACCCACTCACGGCCTCATGCGGGTTAGCCCACGGCCATGCGGTGGCTCTGATGCTTCCTCATGTGATTGGACTGAACGAGGAGGTCCCGGAAGCCCGTGACACCTACGCGCATTATGGGACCTTACTCTCCAGCTGTCGGGGGGTTGACTCGGGGGTCCGAGCCTGGGTTGAGCATCTGCTCGCAGTGGCGGATCTTTCTCCGCTTGAGGAGTGTGGGGTCAACGCTGATGTGTTTCCCGAGCTTGCGGAGGACGCGACAAGACAATGGACAGGGCAGTTCAATCCTCGGAGTATGAAAAGGCAAGATTTTGAGATATTGTATGAGTGCGCCTTACGTGGCGCTACACCCCAAGGTATGTGATGAACTACTTCCACCCTAATTTTTTGGCAGTCATCGTAGCGCATGTTCTCCTTGTTGCGGGGATGAGCCTTGCGGCCCCCGAGAAACAAAACGCCGCGGCGGAGACGAAGTCGTGGGCTATTCCACGCGGAGGAAACGCCCTGCAGGGCCGCGTTCCCGACACTGTTCCTCGTAAGCCGGTAGTTCGCTGGGATGCTGTGCTTGATGGACCGATCGTGGGTGATGCAGCAATTGCGGATGGATCAGTTTTTGTAGGGACGGTAATGGGAACGTTTTACTCGGTAGATGAGCAGACCGGCAAAGTGCGCTGGAAAGTTGAAACGGAAGACACCATCGAGGCCCCACCAACTGTGGGTGAAGGCAGGGTCTTTATCGGATCAAGTGACCGCTATCTTTACTGCTTTAATCAGAAGACTGGTGAGCAGCTATGGAAATACGAAGCTGCGGATAAATTCGTGGGTGGGGGATTACTGGTTCAAAGCCCGGATGGGAAAGAGACATGGATTGTGGTCAACGGCTATGACGGGATTTGCCGGGCGCTGCGCACGAAAGACGGCACGGAAGCTTGGATTTATGAAACGGCGGAGCAGATCAACGGAACCCCTGCGTTGGTCAATGGGAAACATATTGTCCTCGGGGGCTGTGATGCGAGAGTACACGTGATTGACGTCACCAACGGAGAGGCCGTGAATGAAGTTGAGGTAGAGGCGGAGATCATTGGGACAGTCGCAACCATGGGGAGCATGGTATATTCCGCGAATTACGGGAACCAACTTGTCGCCGTTGACATTTCGAAAAAAGATCCGAAGTGGGTTTACGAGGACAAGGATTTTGGATTTTATGCAGCACCTGCAGTCACGTCAAAGCACGTGTTCATCGGCTCCCGCGACAAGCACCTCCATGCGGTGGACCGGGAAAGCGGGAAAAGAGCTTGGCGATTTAAAACCGGCTCCCGGATTGATGGCGGGGCTATCGTCTTCAAGGACGCGGTGGCTTTTGGATCTGGAGACGGCAGGGTCTATGCGGTTGATCCCGCGGATGGAAAAGAAATCTGGAGGGTTGATCTTGGAGAGGGGATCAGCTCAGATCTCGCATTCGCTAATGGCAGAATTATGGTAGGGGGCTCTGACGGAACGCTTTTCTGCATCGGGGGGCAGTGAGAAGCTTTCGCCTGATTGTAAGGATGTCCAAAATGAAAGACGTTAACAGAGGTTGGATGCGTGACACGAGAGACAGGTTTGCCTGTTTTCAGACCTGCCGGGTCACTGAAACCGGGTAATCACTTTGCGAGGTTCCAATCTCGGCAAAAAGGAGCTATCCTCTCTTCCGCCCATTCTGCTTGCCCCTCAGGGGCGAAAATAGGCCTAAAGCGACACCATGAGCAAAACCGCCACTCCTCCGACGAAGAAGGCCACCCGGGCGGGCAATTATTTTATTTCCAATTACCCTCCCTTTTCCTTCTGGTCCAGCGATCAGGGGGAGGAAGTGAGGGCGGCGTATGACCGAGCTCCTATCCCAGGAACGCCCCTTGGCTTATATCACCATATCCCTTTCTGTCGCAGGCGCTGCCATTTCTGCTATTTTCGTGTCTACACGGACAAAAATGGACAGGAGATCCGAGACTATTTGGACCATACCATTACCGAGTTGGAGAGACTGGCAGCGAAGCCGCTGGTCGCCGGGCGCAAGCCGCACTTTATTTACTTCGGAGGAGGAACCCCTTCCTATCTGTCCGGGAGACAGCTGACAGACCTGACTGACCGAATGAAGGCGATCCTCTCATGGGACGATGCAGAGGAGGTAGCCTTCGAATGTGAACCCGGGACTCTGACCGCGGGAAAGCTGGCTGCGATCAAGAAGATCGGAGTAACCCGCCTGAGCCTCGGTATTGAAAACTTTGATGATAGGATCCTTGAGATCAACGGTCGCGCACACCGGAGCAAGGAGGTTTGGAAGGCCTTCGAGCGCGCGAGGTCCGAAGGGTTCGATCAGATCAATATCGACCTTATTGCGGGAATGCTGGAGGAGACTGAGGAGAACTGGCAGAAGAACATTGAGCAGGTGCTCAAACTTGCTCCGGACAGCATCACCATCTACCAGATGGAGATTCCTTATAATACGACCATCTACAAGGATATGAAAGAAAGCGGGGCTCTGGTGGCTCCCGTGGCGGGGTGGGAAACCAAAAGGCGCTGGGTGAGGGAGGCGTTTGCAGAGCTGGAAGCTAATGGCTACACGATCAGTTCCGGTTACACGGCGGTAAAGAACCCCGATAGAACAAAATTTATCTACCGGGACTCCCTGTGGGGAGGAGCAGATCTTGTTGGGCTTGGAGTGGCCTCGTTTTCCCACGTGCAGGGAGTCCATTACCAGAATCTGACGGAGATAGACGATTACGTAGCTGCCATTGATTCAGAGAGGATGCCAGTAAAGCGGGCCTTTCGAACCAATGAAGAGGAGCGCATGATCAGAGAATTTATCCTACAGATGAAGCTGGGCCACGTGAAGGCAGATTACTTCCGTGATAAATTCGAGATTAGCATCCTTGATCGTTTTGCCCGCCCACTCGACGAGCTCACTGAGGAAGGACTTCTCGAGGTGGTCGATAATGCGATCGTCCTGAGCCGAGATGGACTCCTTTGTGTAGATAATCTGCTACACGACTTTTTCCTCGAGCATCACAAAACGGATCGAATCGTTTGAGGTCGTAGCAAGGTGTTGATCGTAGGTTCGCCATACGACGGTCGCTAGTGATTTCCGAGAGCCCTTCAACGCAAAAGCCCTTTGAATCCCAACGAGCATTCACCTTCTGACGGTTTTTTGAGTAAGGCCCTCGCGTGGGCTGGGCTTAGTCCGGAGGTATTCATCTGGCGTCCTTCTGAGGAAATACCAGAGCCTTTCCGGGCTCTCCTCGTGCATAAGGGTGATATGACCTCGACGCTGGAGCGGTTTCACCAGGAGCGGATGCTTCTTGAGGTTCTCGCTGAGAAACATTCCAATGAATGTTACCATAGGGAGGTCATTCTTAGGGGAGAGGGCACAGGTCGCGCCGCTGAATTCGGGTTGATTGAAATTGAATTGGATAATTTTTCCTGTGATCTGCAGAAATTGATTTTACGGGGGGAGCAACCTTTAGGAGGGATTCTAAACCAGAATGGAATTAGCTACAAAAGCCAGCCGTTGGGCTACTTTTCGGTTGCGCGCGAGGCCTTACCGCCGAAATTATCCCCATTGGGCTCCGCAGACTTGTTTTTTGGCCGATTCAATCAGCTTGAATGCCAAAAAGACGCTTGTTTGGCCCGTATTCTCGAAATAGTCCCTGATTTTCACCATCCATGAATATTTCCGGCGATAAACAGCCCTGTGACGTCATTGTCATTGGAGGAGGCCCCTGTGGAGCTACAGCATCCGCTCTTCTTGCGGAAAAAGGCCACCGTGTCATCTTGCTAGAGAAGGAGAAGTTCCCCCGATATCACGTCGGCGAATCTCTCATGCCCTTCTGCTATTTCACTTTGAAAAGGCTCGGAGTCCTGGAGGAAATGGAAAAGCAGGCTTTCGTGAAAAAACACAGCGTGCAGTTTGTTTCCAAGGACGGAAAAATTTCCGACCCTTTTTACTTTTTTCAACATTTTGATCACCCGGCGGCTACGACATGGCAGGTTGAGCGGTCTGTCTTTGACAACATGCTGCTGCGGAATGCGGAGACCAAGGGAGTCGACGTTCGCGAAGAAACAGAAGTGCGCGGGTTCAACTACGAAGGGGATCGTGTTGTCGGAGTTACCGCGAAGGCAAAGAACGGGGAGGAGTATACTCTCGAGGCGCCGCTGACCCTTGATTGCACGGGTCGTGATGCCCTGTTTCTGAGGAAGAAGAGCTGGAGGAAACGGGATCCAAAGCTCAACAAGATTGCGATCTGGACCCTCTACAAGAATGCAAAGCGTGATGAAGGTCTGGATGAAGGGGCAACTACGGTAGCCTATGTCGACGGCCGGGGCTGGTTCTGGAACATTCCCCTGCGTAACAACATTGTTAGTTCGGGCATTGTCGCTGAGAGAGATTACCTTTACCGGGACAGCAGGGATCCGAAAGAGATTTACGAACGTGAAATCGAAAAAAACAGCTGGATAAAGGAGCACCTTGGGGAGGGCGAGCAGTTTGGAGAATACTGGGTTACCGGGGAGTATTCCTACCGCGGTGAGCATTGCGCTTCGGACGGCCTCGTCATGGCGGGAGATGCCTTTGCCTTCCTCGACCCAGTCTTTTCCTCAGGAGTATTCCTCGCACTAAAAAGCGGGGAAATGGCAGCTGACGCAATCGGCGAAGCTCTGGAAAAGGGAGATGTCTCAGCAGGGCAATTCTCAAACTACGGGGAAGAGCTCTGCGGTATGATTGAGGTGATGCGAAAGCTCGTTTACGCATTTTACGATGAAAACTTCAGTTTTGGAGAACTGATAAAGAGGCATGAGGAGATCCGACCGATGCTTACTGACTGTTTGATTGGCGATCTTGACGGAAAAGACTATACACCTCTTGCGAAGGCCATAGGCGAATTAGCCTCGCTTCCAGAGCCCCTCGCCCACGGGCGAATCCCCGAAACAGTAACGTAACACGATGCTTCCGCCACCCGCATGAAAGTCACTTTTTTGACAGCGGGAACGGGTAGCTACCACTGCGGGGCGTGCATGCGCGACAATACCCTTGTCGCGGCCCTTCATCGTGACGGACACGAAGTGGCGTTACTGCCAATGTACCTGCCCATGCAGCTGGACGAGGAAAGTCCGCCCCGGGTAGGGAAGGCGCCCATATTTTTTGGAGGGATTAACGTCTACCTGCAAAACAGATTTTCTTTCTTCAGGCATACCCCGCGATGGTTTGATGCACTACTGAATGGCGCAGGCTTGCTGCGAAAGGCAGCAAGCCGAAGCCATATGACCAGCCCTCGGGAACAGGGAGAGATGTGCTTATCCATGCTCCAGTTGGAAGACAGCGGTCTGACAAAGGAGCTTGAAAAGCTGATTGAATGGCTTGCGGTCCACGAGCAACCAGAATGTATTGCCCTTTCAACCGCTCTTTTTGCAGGAATGACCAGAGAGCTGAAGAAGCATCTTGGTGATATTCCAGTGATAGCTTTTTTTCAGGGAGAAGACACGTTTTTGGACAGTCTGCCCGAACCATATCGAACCGGGTGCTGGGAAGAAATGCAGGAGCGGCTTCCGGAGTGCGAGATGCTGATTGCTCCAAGCCGATTCTATGCCGGGGTCATGTCCAAGCGCCTCGAACTCCCTTTGGACAAGATAGAGGTCCTCCCGAATGGGATCAACCTCGAGGGCTATGGGAGGCGTCCCTCGGATGAACCGGCCGCGATTGGATTCTTGTCGCGCATGAGCCAGGATAAAGGCTTGGGGGATATGGTGGACGCCTATCTCCTGTTTCAGGAGATAGGGAACTTTCCTTCCTGCCGGCTCAAGATCGCTGGATCGTGTCCCCTCGGAGATGAGCCGTTCGTAGAGAAACAGAAACAAAAAATCGAAAACGCGGGCCTTAGCCACCTTGTCGACTGGGAGCCTAATGTGACTCGCGAAGAGAAAGCCCGCTTTCTTGGTGGACTTACAATTTTTTCAGCACCCATGCGTTACGCCGAAGCCTTTGGGCTATGCCTGATTGAGGCCATGGCGAGTGGAGTTCCGGTGGTGAATCCCGGGGGTTCGACCTTCGAGGAGATCGCGCTGGTCACAGGAGGAGGCAAAACTGTTCCTCCCGGAAATCCCCGGCTACTCGCTTGTGCCTGGGATGAACTTCTAGCTGATCCTGAAGAAGCGGCAGCGATGGGAGAAAGAGGTCGCCGAGGCGTGGAGCAACATTATAGTGTTGAGGTCATGAAAGAAGGTTTTCTCAAACTCGCTGAGAGGGCCTGCAAAAAGACGGTATCCCGCAAGCTATGAGGGAAGATTGCAAAAAATACTGCTATGAGCACAGCCGGCGGGTTGAGTTCCATGAGACAGATCTTGCTGGTATTGTGCATTTCTCCAACTTTTACCGCTACATGGAGTCAGCTGAGCACGCTTTCATGCGAAGTTTGGGGCACCCAGTTCACGGGCGAGCTGCTGAGCATGGCATCGGTTGGCCACGGGTGAGCGCCAGCT
>Ga0163111_10003139_pt1 | contig 10606 bp, 9 predicted proteins | sample CRUFie1St18metaG_FD_109645 | JGI IMG/M metagenome (GOLD analysis project Ga0163111, IMG submission 109645) | Marine microbial communities from the Costa Rica Dome - CRUD Field 142mm St18 metaG | ecosystem: Environmental > Aquatic > Marine > Oceanic > Photic zone | place: Costa Rica: the Eastern... | reverse complement strand
TCTTGGTTCTGCTCGCCGTCCTGGTTCTGCTCGCCGTCTTGGTTCTGCTCGCCGTCCTGGTTCTGCTCGCCGTCTTGGTTCTGCTCGCCGTCCTGGTTCTGTTCGCCGTCCTGGTTTTGCTCGCCGTCTTGGCTCTGCTCGCCGTCTTGGTTCTGCTCGCCGTCCTGGTTCTGTTCCTGCTGTTGTTCTTGTTGCTGCTGCTGCATGCGCTTGGCGAGTGCCAAGTTGTGGCGGGCGTCGGGGTTGTTGGGGTTGAGGCGGAGCGATGATTTGGCATGCTCCACGGCTTTGTCGGCGTCCCCATGCATGAGGGCACTCAGCGAAGCATTGTAATGGGCTTGCGCTCGGAAGTTGTCGTCTTTCGTCTGGGGCAATGCGCGCTCAAACGCAGCCGAGGCCGATTCGGCATCGCCAGAAGAGAGCAAGGCACACCCTTGGTTGTACAGCGCGGTGGCCGCGGCTTGTTCGTCCATCGCTGCTTGACCAAACCGCGTGGCGGCGTCTTCAAATTGGTTGGCGCGGAAAGCGTCGGTGCCTTCGACCAATTTGGCCTTGGTGTCGGACTGCGCGTGCAGCGCTTGGGGGCCAACCAGTACCAAGACGAGTGCCGAAAGGGCTGCGCGCGAGCGTCGTTTGGGACGCTTGGGGATCAACATTTCCAAGAGCAAAAGCAGTACGGCGGCAATGAGCCAAGGCATCAAAAGGTGCTCGTAATCGACGTAGCTCACGGAGGAGATGCGTGCCTGTTCTAAGTCGTCCTTGAATTGCAGGATGGGCGACAGCTCCACAAAGCCGGAAGAGGCTCGGGTATAGGTTCCCCCGCCGGCCTGTGCAGCCTCAAGGAGGGTGGCCTCGTCCAATCGAGAGACCACGGGCTGTCCCGACACGTCGGTGCGGAATCCGGAAGGGCGCCCGCGTGAATCGAAGGCGGGGATGGGGGCGCCGTCCAAAGTGGCCACCCCGATGAAGTGCAGGGATCCTCCGTCTTGGCTAACGGTGCGAGATGCGGCCACGACATCGTCCTCGTGGTTTTCTCCGTCGGTCAAGACCACTACCACGCGGGAGGCTTCGCTGCCGGAGTCGAATCCTTGCCAGCAGGTTTCCACGGCACGCCCCACAGCTGTTCCTTGCGTGGGAACCATGCCTGGGTTGACCGATTCCAAGAACAAGTCGAGGGCGTCCACGTCCGTGGTGAGGGGGCACTGCACGTAGGCCTCCCCGGCAAAAACCACGAGGCCGAGTCGGTCGCCTGAGGTGGAGGCCGCGAGGCGCTTGATGGTGCGTTTGGCCAAATCCAACCGCGCCATTCCCACATCCTCGGTCATCATGCTGTTGCTGACGTCCAAGGCGACCATCATGTCGACGCCTTCGGATTCCACCTCTTGAAGGCGGCTTCCCATTTTGGGGTCAAGCCATGCAATCACGAGGAAGGCAAGCGCCATGCGGAGGAGGAAGAACTTCCAGGTGGGGACAAACATGCGGTATCCCGGCAGCACGCTGTCGATCTGTCCCGCATCCGCAAGCGACCGAATCACCTTGTGCCGCCAGCGAAGGTGGCCCAACATCAACAGGGTGAGCAGCGCGGTGACCGTCAGGATCGGGGCCAGCTCCATGCGGTGCAAGGTCAGGCTGGGGACGAGTGCCGTGGCGGTGAACCATCCCGCCAGCACGGCCATCCAAAGGAGGAGTTCCAAAAACAGCAGCAGCCCCAAAACGGGTCGAAGAGAAGCCCATGTATTCATTCCGCCACAGATTTGAACAGGGTGGTACGCATGAGGAACTCCAACATGAGGGACACGAATGCCATGAGGATCCAACCCGCAGATGCCTCAGATTTGCGCTGGTATTTCAAGACGTTGAATTCGGTCTTCTCCAAGGAGTCGATTTCGCGGTAGATCTCCTTTAGCTTGTCAGCGTTGGTGGCGCGGAAATAACGCGCACCGGTGAAGGAGGCCATGCTTTGGAGCACGCCCTCGTCGATGCGGACGTCGACCCAATCGTACTTGTATTGACCGTTGGGCAGGATGGCGACGGGGCTTTTGGCCTTGCCCACGGTGCCCACACCGATGGTGTAGACGCGGATGTTGTTGAGTTTGGCGAGCTGGGCGGCATCCATAGGCTCGATTTGTCCGGCGTTGTTTTCGCCATCGGTCAGAAGCACGATGACCTTGCTGGCGGCCTTGGATTCTCGCAGGCGGTTTACGGCCACGGCAAGCCCCGTTCCAATGGCCGTTCCGCCCTGAAGTTGGCCGGTTTCGAGGGTGGAGATGCCGTTTTTGACCACGATGTGGTCTGAGGTGATGGGCACCTGGGTGAACGCCTCGCCTTCGTAGGCAATCACCCCAATGCGGTCAAACGGCCGGCTGTCTACAAAGTCCATGGCCACGTCCTTGGCACTCTCAAGGCGGTTGGGCCGAAAGTCCCGAGACAACATGGATGCACTAAGGTCCATGGCGAGCACCATGTCGATGCCTTCCCGGGTCATGTCTTCAATGGTGGAAGCTGTTTGGGGACGAAACAACGCCACGCTCAGCCCCAACAACGCCGCGGTTCGACACGCGGCAGGGAGTTCCATTCCCAGGACCGAGCGCCAGTCCGCGAGGTGAGGCCCGGCTGCGACATCGGTGGCCAATTCCGAGGACGACCAATGCAGCACGGCAGGCTCATAACGTCGGGGCTGCACAATGCGCAAAAGGGTGTGAACGGCCAAAACGCCCGTCCCAAGCCAACCCCACGAGGAGTTCCATTCCATGCCACCACGGAAGGTGAGCCAGGCCGCGACGACGGCCAACACCACAGCGCCATGGGGTAAAGCCCGGGCGAGTCGCAACATCCACTTAGCGCGCGTCATCGTCGAGGTTTTGGGTGTCGAGCACAAAGTCGATGTACGCTTCGAGGAGCGCGAGGTGGGTGCGCGCGGGGAGCTCTCCCTTGGCAAACTTGACGGCATCCGCTTGCTCAAAAGCTTGCACGAGTCGTGTGTGCCATCTGACAGGCACGGCGGATACTGGCAAGAGGGCGGCGATGTCGGAAGTCGTGCGTTCTGCTGCTGGAAGGCCAAACCGCTTTTCGAGGTATTGGCGAAGCGTCAGCGACGCCAGCGCCTGCACCTCCTTGGCGCGACCGTGGTTCCAGCCTTCCTCGTTTTTCAGGTCGTTCAACACCCGCAGGGCCACCACGTGCGGCGGTTCGGCAGGAACAGTTGGCGCAACGGGCGTTGGACCCGGGCCGCGCTGCGGCTTGCGCTTCCACAAGAAGCGTGCAAGCAGCACCAGTCCGAGAAGAAGAAGGCCTGCCACCATCCAAGGCCACGCGCGCTGCAGGCGCTCCCAAAGGCTCCATTCCACTGCAACGATGTCAGCCGGTGGCATGGGCTGGGCGTCCTCGGCCAACACAGGCGTAAGCACGCGAATGAGCAGGGGGGACGTCTCGTGCGGCCCAAACGACGCTGGAGGCATCACCACAAAACCCGAATCCCAGCTTGTCAGGGTCCACGTTTTTCGGAGCATGATGTCTTGGCCGGATTCCACAGGGGCGGCCAATGTGTCAATGGGAGAGGAAGAGAGAATTTCCAGACCTGCAGCGGTGGTGTCATTCCATGCAGGCCAAGCACTGGCATCGGCCAACCCGGACTGCAACTCGTCCATGCTGAGCACCCATTCCGCCGTGAGCTGCAAGGGCTCCCCCCATTGGATTTGGGTGGTGTCCACTGACCACTGGACCTGTCCCATGGCGGAAAGGGTCGACATCGCCCAAAACAAGGCGACGAGCCATGCTTGTCTCCACTCACCCACGGGCATTGAAGATGCGGAGAAGGGGTTTGACCAAAGAGCCTTGCGTCGAAATGGAGGTGAAATCCATGCCCGACCGGGCCATGAGTTTTGTCAGCGTGTCACGGTGCGCCATGCTTTGCTGGGCCCAATTGCGTTTGACCCGCCGGGACGACGTGTTGCGCCATCGCATCACGCCTGTCTCTGGATCCTGTACCCGCATCCAGCCTAACGAAGGCAGCTCGTGATTGAGCGGATCGTCAAGGTGCAACGCCACCATGTCGTGACGGCGCCCCACGCGTTTCAGCATGGTTTCGAGTTCAATGTCGTTTCCGATGTGCTTGAAGTCGGACATCAAAAACGCCACGGTGCGCTTGCGCATGGCTGCTGAAAAATGGGAGAGAGCTTGGATGACATCGCTGCCTCGGCCTTCTGGCGTGCAATCCAAGATGTCCCGGACGATGCGCAACACGTGGCTTCGACCTTTTCCAGGTGCGATGAACTTTTCAATGCGGTCGGTGAAAAGGATGGCCCCGACCTTGTCGTTGTTCCCCATGGCGCTGAAGGCCAACACCGCAGAAAGCTCCGTCAACAAGTCCATTTGGGTCCGCTCGCGCGTGCCGCCTTGTACGGAGCCGCTGACATCAATGAGGAGAAACACCGTCAACTCCCGCTCTTCCTCAAACACCTTCACGTATGGGGTGCCCGTGCGGGCGGTCACATTCCAGTCGATGGTGCGGACTTCGTCGCCCGGTTGGTATTCCCGATTTTCTGCAAAAGCCATGCCCCGGCCCTTGAACGCACTGCTGTACTCGCCAGAAAAAATCCGATCGCTCAGCTTGCGCGTGGTGATTTCCACACGCCGAACACGTTTCAACAATTCAGCGGCATCCATGAGAGGGGAGTCGGCGATTCAGTCCAACATCAAGGGACCTCGACGTGGTCCATCAATTCCGTTAAAATTTGGGCTGAGGTGATGTTTTCAGCCTCGGCTTCGAACGTCGTGCCGATGCGGTGACGCATGACATCCATGGCTACGGCCCGAACATCTTCAGGCGTCACAAAACCGCGGTGCTTCAAAAATGCGTGTGCCTTGGACGCGATACCGAGGCCGATGCTGGCCCGTGGTGACGCACCAAACGAAATCAAGTTCTTGAGATGCCCCAATCCGCAATCCTCTGGGTTGCGTGTGGCGAAGACGAGGTCGACGATGTAGCGTTCCACCTTTTCGTCCATGTATATCGAGCGCACCAAGTCGCGCGCTTCCAGAATGTCTTGCTGTGTCACCACCTGCTGAGGTTTGGGCAGACCCTCCTGTTGGAGGTTGGCCCGAACAATGGCGCGTTCTTCTTCCTTCGTGGGGTAGCCGATGACGACTTTCAATAGGAAGCGGTCCACCTGCGCCTCGGGAAGGGGGTAGGTCCCTTCCTGCTCCACGGGGTTTTGGGTGGCCAAAACCAAGAAAGGCTGAGGCAAGCTGTGCGATTCGCCACCGATGGTGACCTGGCGCTCTTGCATGGCTTCAAGCAGGGCGCTTTGCACTTTGGCAGGCGCCCGGTTGATTTCGTCGGCCAGCACGAAGTTGGCGAAAATGGGTCCCTTCTTGACCGTGAACTGCTGTGACTGCTGGTTGTACACGAGCGTACCCACCACGTCGGCAGGGAGCAGGTCTGGGGTGAATTGCACGCGGCTGAACGCCCCCGCGACGGTGTCGCTCAGGCTCTTGATGGCCAGGGTTTTGGCCAGTCCGGGGACGCCTTCGAGCAACACGTGTCCGTTGGCCAACAAGCCAATGAGCAAGCGGTCCACCATGTCGGCTTGGCCGACAATGGTCTGTCCCATTTCTGCACGCACAGCGTCCACGATGCGGCTTTTCTCCGCAATGCGCGCATTCAGTGCCTGGATGTCAGGGGCACCACTGGTCTGGTTCTCCACGACAGGTGCAGTTGTCGGTTCTGAGGGGTGTAGCGAGTCCATGTTCGGCGAAGATATTTCCCGAGGTGGCGGAGGGAAAATGCGTCTCACAAAATTGTGTGAATAGCGCGTGGGAAACCTTTCCGGGTTGGACTTGGAAAGGGACGGAGGTTGGGTGGATTTTGGCAGCCATGCTGTTGAAAGAAGTCCTCTCCAACGTGGCCGAGTTCCACACCGCCTTTCGCATTCCCAACGCCGACGCGCCCCACGCATCGCTGACGCGCGAAGAGGCGCTTCTTCGCCATCGCTTGATGGCGGAGGAAAACGACGAGTATCTGGAGGCGGCCAACAACGGCGACCTCGTCGAGGTGGCCGACGCCTTGGGGGATCAGTTGTACATCTTGGCGGGGACCATGATGCGTCATGGCATGCAAGATGTCATTGCAAAGGTGTTCCGAGAGATTCAAGCGAGCAACATGTCCAAGCTCGGCGCGGACGGACAGCCGGTCCTTCGTGAAGACGGAAAGGTGCTGAAGGGCCCCAACTACTTCCGTCCCAAGATCGCGGCCATTTTGGAGGCGGACGCCCAATCGCGTGCTCAAGCCCCTTCGACTGCCCCGGTGGACAAGCTGGCTTGGAGTGTCCGCAACGAACCCGCATCCTTAGATCGCTTGACCCACACCGAGTTGACCGCCGAAACGGCGGACCTCGAAGAAGGCGCTCCATTGGCGGTGTGACGTGAACGTTTCGGCCTCAAAAGTGGTGTGGCTTAAGCGCAAATCACTTGACACGTGAAATCGCTGAAAAGCTGACCCCGGATTGGGGGAGTGTTGCGGTGTCGCGGGAGGAGGCTTTGCGCGGCTTATCTTTGGAGGCCTGAACAATTGACCCATGTTTGCAATCACCTTGCCCGACGGCACCGTCAAAGAAGTTTCTGAAGGAACCACCTCCTTGGATGTGGCCACCTCCATCAGCGAGGGTCTTGCGCGCAACGTGCTTGCCGCGGAGGTGAACGGCGAGGTGTGGGACCCCACAAGGCCTTTCACGGGAGATTCAACCCTAAAGCTTCTCACGTCGCGGGACGACGAAGGCATGTCCACCCTGTGGCACAGCTCGGCCCACCTGATGGCTGAGGCCCTTGAGTCACTTTACCCGGGCATTAAGTTTTGGGTGGGGCCTCCCGTTGAAAATGGCTTCTATTACGACGTGGACTTTGGAGAGCACAACTTCACTGATGCCGATATTCCTGCGGTGGAGAAGAAGATGACGGAGTTGGCCAAGGCCAAAAACCCCTTCATCCGCAAGGAAATGTCCAAGGCCGATGCGGTCAAATACTTTGAGGAGAAAGGAGACGAGTACAAGCTCGACTTGCTTGAAGGCCTTGAAGACGGCACCATCACCTTTTATACGCAAGGAGACTTCACCGACCTCTGTCGTGGCCCGCACATTCCCCACACGGGCCATATCAAAGCCGCCAAGATCATGGCCATTGCCGGGGCGTATTGGAAAGGGGACGAGACCCAAAAGCAACTCACCCGCGTCTACGGCGTGACCTTCAGCAAAAAAAGCGACCTCAAGGATCATCTCGAGCGTTTGGAGCAAGCGAAGGCGCGCGACCACCGCAAGCTGGGCAAGGAGCTCGATTTGTTCCACTTCTCAGAGAGGGTGGGGCAGGGGCTTCCCTTGTGGTTGCCCAAAGGTGCCGACCTGCGCATGCGTTTGGAGAATTTTCTCAAGGAAGCCCAGCGCAAGTCGGGCTACGAACCTGTCATCACTCCGCACATTGGCAATAAGGAATTGTATGTGACGTCTGGGCACTACGCGAAGTATGGCGAGGACAGTTTCCAACCCATTAACACGCCCGCAGAAGGAGAGGAGTACCTGCTCAAGCCCATGAACTGCCCGCACCACTGCGAGATTTTCAAGGCGCGTCCGAGGTCTTATCGCGATTTGCCGGTGCGCTATGCTGAGTTCGGTACGGTGTACCGCTATGAGCAAAGCGGAGAGTTGCATGGTTTGACGCGAGTCCGTGGATTCACCCAAGACGATGCACACATTTTCTGCACCCAAGACCAGTTGAAAGAAGAGGTTGGCAAGGTCATTGACCTTGTGCTGTATATCTTCAAAACGCTCGACTTTCAAAACTTCGTTGCCCAAGTCAGCCTCCGCGACCCGGAGAACCCAAGCAAGTACATCGGCGCCCAAGAAAATTGGGACAAGGCGGAGAAAGCCATCCAAGAAGTGGCCGAGGAAAAAGGCCTCGAAACGGTGGTGGAATTGGGCGAAGCTGCATTTTACGGTCCCAAGCTGGACTTTATGGTGCGCGACGCCATCGGACGCCGTTGGCAGCTCGGAACCGTGCAGATTGATTACAACCTGCCGGAGCGATTTGAGCTGGAATACGTGGGCGCCGACAACGGCAAACACCGCCCCGTGATGATTCACCGCGCGCCCTTTGGATCGATGGAACGCTTTGTCGCCATCCTCATTGAACACTGCGCCGGAAAGTTCCCGTTGTGGCTCACGCCAGAGCAGGCGCGCATCCTCCCAATCAGCGACAGATTCAACGAATACGCGGAGAATCTTTCAGAAGTGCTGGAAAATGGCGATATTCGCGCCCTCGTTGACGCGCGGTCAGAAAAGGTCGGCAAGAAAATCCGCGAAGCGGAACTTGACAAAGTGCCTTACATGCTGATTGTCGGGGAAAACGAGGCTTCCGAGGGAACCGTCTCTGTGCGAAAGCAGGGAGAAGGGGACTTGGGGAGTGTCAGCATTGAAGCCTTTGCGGCACGCATTCAGCGTGAAGTGGCGGAGATGCTGGCGAACAACATTTGAGTCTATTTAAACACCACAGTCATCGCAATACGTAGAAGAAGGACCGGCTTTCGTGGCAGGGTCATCAAGGAGGATCCCCATCGGATCAACGAGAAAATCACGGTCGACTCCGTACGCCTCGTTGGCGACAACGTCGAACCGGCCATCATGAAGACCAATGCCGCATTGGCCAAGGCTCGTGAATTGGAACTCGATTTGGTGGAAATCAGCCCCAAAGCTGATCCTCCGGTGTGCCGCATCATCGATTACCGGAAGTTCCTCTACGCACAGAAGAAGAAGCAGAAAGAAATCAAGGCCAATCAAGCCAAGGTTCAGGTGAAGGAAATCCGTTTTGGTCCCAACACCGACGAGCACGATTTCCAGTTCAAGCTGAAGCACGCTCGGAAATTCTTGGAGGAAGGTGCGAAGGTGAAAGCCTACGTGTTTTTCCGCGGCCGTACGATTGTCTTTAAGGAGCGCGGAGAAATCCTCCTTCTGAAGTTTGCCCAGGAATTGGAAGATTTGGGCGCTTTGGAACAGATGCCCAAGCTCGAAGGCAAGCGGATGACTGTGATGTTCAATCCGAAGAAGAAATAACCCACCACCCTAAAAATCCGAGGCCATGCCGAAGATGAAAACCAAATCCAGCGCCAAGAAGCGTTTCAAGCTGACGGGAACTGGCAAAATCAAGCGCAAGCACGCTTTCAAAAGTCACATCTTGACCAAGAAAAGTACCAAGCAAAAGCGCAACCTCACGCACGCAACCACCGTCGACAAGGCGGACGTGCCCAACATCAAGCGTCAGCTGTTGGTCTGATCGACCGACAAACGACACTGGTTTGTTTCACCCGGTGTTTGGCTTTTTAAGTGTGAACGTCTGTTCTCCGCCAACCACCAAAAAAGAACACAGAAATGCCAAGATCAAAAAATTCAGTGGCCTCACGCGCACGTCGCAAGAAGGTCCTCAAAATGGCCAAAGGGTACTACGGTGCCCGGAAGAACGTTTGGACGGTCGCGAAGAACGCCGTCGAAAAAGGCCTTCAGTACGCTTACGTCGGACGCAAGCTCCGCAAGCGCCAATTCCGCAGCTTGTGGATTCAGCGCATCAATGCAGGTGCACGCCAGCACGGCATGTCCTACAGCGCATTCATGGGTCAGTTGTCCAAGTCGGGCATCGAACTCAACCGCAAGGTTCTCGCTGACCTCGCAATGAACCACCCCGAAGCCTTCAAGGCTGTGGTGGATCAAATCAAAAAATAAAACTTCAACACCTGTGGTGGGTGAACGAGAAGGGCGGTCCAATCGGGCCGCCCTTTTTCATGCCATGTGCCTGTGACCTCAGCGATTCAAGACGCGCTCCAGCGCCATCGCGGCCGCAGTGTAGTCCGGTTTGAAGCGCAGGGCTTCGCGGTAATCCAATTCAGCCTGATCCGCTTCGCCCAGGCTCTCGTAGGCTAGACCGCGGTTGAAAAAAGCTTGGTGGTAGTAGGGGAGCGCTTCAATGGCTTTGGAGAAATGATGAGCAGCGCTGTCGTAGGCCTGCAGGTACTCCAAGAAAATGTAGCCTTGGTTGAAGGCAGATGCCGCATTGGACGGGTCAATCTCCAGAATTTCACGGTATTCCTTGTGCGCCCTATCCAAGAACCGGCGGTTGGTCGGCTTGTGTTCCTGAAGGCAGTAGGCGAGGTTGTAGCGTGCCTCCACGCTTTGGGGACGCAATTCCTTGGCCGTTTCGAAGAAACCCAAGGCGAGCGTATCCATATCGGCGGCGTACGCCAGGCCCAACGCGATGTATCCATCAAAGAAGTTGGGGTTGACCTCGACGGCTGTTTGGAAGGAACTCCGGGCGTTTTCTGCGTTGCCTTGGTCTCGGTAAATCATGCCCTTCATCCAATAGGCCTCGTGGTTGAGGGGGGCATTTCTTAGCACTGTGTTCAGGCGTTCAAAGGCCTCGGAGTATTGCCGCAAGTGAATGTGCATCTCCGCCCGTCGGAGCAGGCATGGGATGTGATCTGGCGCCGTTTCAAGGCAAGCATCCAAGTGTTCGATGCAAGGCTCAAATGCCTGCGTCAAGTAGAGCGCATCGGCTTTGGCTGACCACGCTGGAG
>Ga0163111_10003138_pt1 | contig 10607 bp, 9 predicted proteins | sample CRUFie1St18metaG_FD_109645 | JGI IMG/M metagenome (GOLD analysis project Ga0163111, IMG submission 109645) | Marine microbial communities from the Costa Rica Dome - CRUD Field 142mm St18 metaG | ecosystem: Environmental > Aquatic > Marine > Oceanic > Photic zone | place: Costa Rica: the Eastern... | reverse complement strand
TGTTGTATTTTTTGTTGTATTTTTTGTTATCTTTTTTGTTATATTTTTTTTATTTGCTATTTGTAAATCGTCTCTAGCGTCATTTATCGTAGAAAATGGTAACCAACCTTGCATATCTTTTATAGACATTTCTGGATCACATGGACTATACGTCCATGTGGTTGGATTTGTTATGTAATAATCATCGCAATCATATAAATTATTGGAAATAAATTGTATTTCTAACCATAAATTATAATGTTGTAATAATGTTTCTAATCTTTTGCCAGTAGGCTGGGAATCCCATATCCATTCATCTGGTAATGTTGATACCCACCTATGATCATATTCTATTTTGTTTTGTGCAGACATTTAGACAATATTTTTATGTTTTATTAATAAAGTAAATAAATATGCCAAAAATACTATCATTTTTTTTAAGACAAAAAATTTAATATAAGCATAAAACAAATGAATAATATTATTGAATTATGGAATTCGAAAATAATACAAATACCCCTGATGAAGTTGATTATTTAGATGTTGATTTACCTATTCCAGGACAAAATTTTGTTTGTTTGTCGTTTGTTTCACCCGAATCAATTTTAATTCAAAAAGAATCTTATAAATTAAAAAATTTTCTTAAATCTTTAGAGAATGAAGAAGGTAATGTAACTATTAAATCAAGTGATTTTGAAGAAGAATATTCGAATTATTTATCTGTAAATGATCAAGATTTAGAAACATCTTATCATAATGAAATTGGTGGTGCGAATTCTATTCGTGGTCTTAAAATTAGAGGAGTATATAATACTCAAGAAGAAGCAAATAAAAGAGCGGAAAGTTTACAAAAACTTGATCGTAAATTCCATGTTTTTGTAGGACAAGTTGGTTATTGGTTACCTTGGGATCCTAATGCAAATAATGTTGTAGATCAAAAATATTTAGAAAAAGGATTAAACGATCTTATGCAAAAATATAATGAAAATCATGTTAAAAAAGATATTTTTTATGCAGAACAGGTTGAACAAAGAAAGAGAGAAGCTATTTTAGACATTGAAAAAAAGAAACAAGAATTGGAAAAAAATAATGTAGTAGATGACGATGTTGGAGTTGATGACAATGTAGGAGTTGAAGAAAGTAAAGAAAATTAAACGAAAATGAAGCAATATTATTATATAAATACGAATATAACAAAAAAAAGAAATAATTATAATACAATATAACAAAAAAATAATAATATTAAAATAATAATATTAAAATAATGGAGTTTGAAAGTCATTTGAAAAATAATAATTCACAAATAATTAGCGAAGATCCGTTAATTAAAACAATCGATAATTTCTTAGATAATGAGACATGTACACATTTTATCAATATAGCAAAAGATAAATTACAACAAGCATTAGTTTGTACTAATAAACAAGGTGTGGTTTCTAAAGGAAGAACAGGAAAAAATTGTTGGATTGATCATAATTATGATCAAAAAACATTGGAAGTAGCTACTAGAATAGCGTCTGTTGTTGGATTACCCTTACAAAATGCTGAAAAATATCAATTTATATATTATGATAAAAATCAAGAATATCGTAGTCATATGGATTCATGGGATCATGATGATTCGGATAAATCAAAAAGATGTATGAGATTAGGTGGTCAAAGAATGTTTACAGCATTAGGTTATCTGAATAATGTATTAGAAGGAGGTGAAACCCATTTTACTAAGAAAAATATAAGTGTACCCCCAACGATTGGCAAATTACTTATATTTCAAATGTATTTAGTGGTACGAATAAAAGACATCCACTTAGTGAACATGCGGGTTGTCCTGTATTGGAAGGTGAAAAATGGGGATTTAATTTATGGTTTAGAGAAGACGATTTTAAAAAAATTGTACCATATTCAATTAAAAATTTAAATATACCTAAATCTGAAAATAAAGATAAAACGGATACTGAAACTGATGAGGAAACAATAGAAACAAAAATTATATCTAAATTTGAAAATGAAACAATAGAAACAATAGAAACTGATGAGGAAACAAATATTATATCTGAATTTGAAAATGATGTAGTAAAAATATATAATAACGTTATTTCCGAAGAGGATTTTTCTAATTTTGAAATTGAATTAGGTAAAAATTATTTTAATACAAATATCTCAAAAAAGGAAACTATATGGGTAAATAATAAAAAATTTCCAAATTTTATAAAAAAAATTGAAAAATTAACAAATGAATCTTCTGATTTTTTTGAAAAGATTTGTTTTGTAAAATATCCTCCTAATTTTGTTCACGGATATCATTTTGATGCATTTTCTACAAATTCAAATTCATCCAAAGCCTTTACAGAAAAAAGAGGACAACGTTTGCGTACAATTACCGGATTTATTACAGAAGATGTAAGTTATACATTCCGATCAAAATTACATTTTGATTTTAAAAAAGGTTCATTATTATTTTATAATAATATTCATAATTCTTCAATAGATAGAATTGAACAATTATCCAAATCTATTAAAAATAATTCTAGCAATTCTGTAATTATTTTTAATATTTATGTTAGACAATTTGATAATCTAAAAAAAATAAATCCTTCATGCAACATTTTTAATAATATTAGCAATGATATTAGTAATGATATTAGTAATAATAATATTCAAAAATTTGAAAATAATAATAGGATTGATATAAAAAATATAAATTATACTGAAATATTGGATGAGATTTATACAAAATTTAGTGATAAAACAATATCAAAACAAGGTTATAAAACTATAGATTTTGGATCTATTAGATCAAATTATTGGCAAAAGATTATTAATTCTGTTTTACAGATAAAATCTATACGAACATCAACTGGTATTTTAAATGAAAAATATTTAACAGAAACATACGAATTTGATGAATATCATCCAATAATAATTGAAGATGTTTTTACAAAAAAAGCTATAAATTTAATTAGTAATTTTTATGCAGATGGTATAATAAATAATCAATTTAAATTAGGAGATCGTCAATCAAAAAGATTTAAAACAAGAAATGATCCATATTCTAGAATTATACAATATGAATTGTTACCATTAGTTGAAAAATTTACAAAGAAAAAATTAAGACCAACTTATACATATCTGTCATGTTATATTAAAGGAAGTGATTTACCAGCACATGGAGATAATCCAAATTGCGAATTTACTGTATCTTATTTGTTAGATAAACCTAAAAATTCATCATGGAATATCTATTTCCATAAAGATAAACAAAAAAGACATTGCGGCGGAAGGAGTTCATTTACTCCGAATATTGATGACTGTATTGCATGTGATTGTAATAAAGGCGGACTTATGTGTTTTAAAGGTCAAGATCATTTGCACTTTAGAGACACACTAGAATATGATTATTATAATTTACTTTTATTACATTATGTAGCAATTGACAATACTGAAGCAGATGAACAAGTTTTTATTGAACCTATTTAGAAAAAAGGTTCATCAAACAGTTTTGATAAAGATTTTGTAAAAAGTGTAATTAAATTAATTCATAATATTAATATGATACTACTAATTTTATTAGTATTTATCATACTGTTATTAATTATTTATAGTAAAAAAGAAAGTAATAAAGAAAACTTTATAAATAAATATGATTTTATAACAATAGTAAAAGATTGGAAGAATATTTATGAAAAATATAAATACAATAATAAATCATTACATGAACTTAATAATAAATACAATACTTATAGAATGTGTAAGGATTTACAGATTCCAACACCAAAATTATATTATTATGGCAATTTTGATTATATAATAGATTATATATATAATATTAAGAAAGCATTTGTAATAAAACCTCATATAGGTCATAGTTCTACAAATGTATTTCCTTTAATAAATATAAATAATAAATTATTTAACCAATTCAATGGAACAGAAGTGACAAAACAAAAATTAAACAATACTTTTAAAAATAAAAAGGTTATTATTGAAGAATTTATTCGAAATGATGATGGAAAATATACTATACCTGATGATTACAAAATATATTGTTTTAAAGGTAATATTGGTTTTATACTTCACAAATATTATAAATATGGTAAGTATTATGTATGTTATTATACTACAGATTGGATACCATTAAACATAAAAACAAACAATAAATTTTATAAAGGAAAACCACAACCGAGACCAAAACATTTATCTAAAATGATAAATATGTGTAATTTTATTGCAAATAAAGTATTTCCAAATGTTTTTGTAAGATTAGATTTTTATTTGAATAATACATATCCTGTATTTGGTGAAGTCACACCTAGTCCAAACAGTGGTAGAGGATTTACAGATATAAAAACTAGAAACTGGTTGAATTACTTGTGTCAAAAATATAATTTATATTATGAAGATGAAGATAAATATGATCAAAAATTAATGAAGTAAAATATGAAGATTGAATTAAACCATTGATCATACAAAAAAAATGATCACAATTTTGTTTAAAAAGAAGTTATTAAACCATAGATATTTATAATTAATTTATAATTATGAACAAAGAAGATAAACTAAATTTATTTGATCCTGAAATTAAATTTATATTTTATTCAAGATCTGCAAATAAAATTCCAGGTAAAGGAACTGGTGAAAGTTTACCAAAATCAAAAGTATCAGAATATAAAGAATTATTTAAAATTAAAGATTTCCGTAAAGTTTTATCAAATTTCTATGTTAACGAAAAAGTAGATGGAGTTTATTCTCCATTGTTTGAATTAGATGGAAAACATTGGATGTCTGTTGAACACTTCTACCATGCAAATAAATTTAAGAAAAATAATGAAAACTTTTATAATACATTTGCATTTGGATCTGGTTCTGAATGGGAAACATGTCCATTAAAGGCTTTAGGAGCTGGTGGAAAAACAGGTATTGTTAGAGATAAGGATTCAAAAACAAAAAAAAGTAAAATTGTTTATAAGAGATCAAAAGATATTATTATTGACGAAGATTTCTTTGACAATAAAAATAATGAAATAGCAATGATGAGAGCTCAGCAAGCGAAATATGAACAAAACGAATTTTGTAAAAAAGTATTATTAGCTACAAAAGATGCAAAGTTGTCACATTTTATTCCGAGAAAACCAAAAGGACAAAATTTGATAGTATTTTATAATACGATGATGATAAGAGAAAATTTAAAAACAAAAAAAACAGAAAAAAATTAAAAATAAATAAAATGTAATGCCACCACATAACAATAATGTGCCGGGTCCTAAGTACGAAATAATAAAGCTGTAGAGGGATTTTCAAAAAATCATATATTTACTTTTAAATTATCTTTTACAAAATAACATTCTCCTTTTTTTGTCCATTTTATAACAATTGGTAATATTTCAACACCATTTTTAACCGCTTTTATTACAGCATTTTTGTATATTGGATCTATATTACTTGGTTGAAAAGATGATACATCTGTTCTTTGAATTACATAACACATAATTGCTCTTTTATTTGTATTATTTTTAATTTCCGATAATTCATTAACATGTTTTAAAGCTCTTACACTAACAGTATCTGTTATTTTTTTACGATACCCATCTGGAAAATATGATATTTTATTATCATAGTTATATTGTGAAAAATCCATCTTTTTTTTTTCTTTATTAAAACAATCAACATAATCAGCTAATGGTACGTTTTTGACTTCCAATATAAATTCAGTATCATTTGTATCAACCCCTGCATAATCAAAACGAGAATTCATAAAAGTAATTTGACTTCTTAAAGATTTAATAAATTTTAATGAATTTAGTAAATTTTTTTCTAAACATTTTTTTACAATAATTTCAGGAAGACATGTATCTGTTCCAATATATTGCACATGTCTTTTCTCTTTAACAATTGATATAATTACTCGAAATCTGCAAATATTTTTTTCATTACTCACTTTCAACATCAATACATTTGAACCAACATCAACTAAACCACCACATCCTAATGATGTTGTATGGGCCATTGCAAGAGTACCATCCTCTAATTCTACATCTGCAACATATGGAGTTTTACATTTTTTAGATGGGCGATTAATAATTTTTCCCATAATTAAATTATCAACAGTAAACAGTTTACGCATAATAATATTAGATATAAAAAAAATATACACTTCTATCTGTTGTTCTTTAGTATTCCGGACTTGGGCCCGACAAAGTATATTTTTAGTTGAGTTTGAAAATTGCCCCAATCGGTGAATGATCCGCAAATGGCCAAACATCATCCCTAGACAAAATAAAAGCATCCGCCAATTTTAATGAAGGAGATGCCAATACATAATCAAGTCTCAATCCTCTATTCAGACTGCGATTTACAACAGCACGTTGTGAATAATATGAAAATACACCAACTGCTTCAGGGTGTTTTTGTCGAAATGTATCCACCATATTGGCATCTTTTAATAATTTCGAAAAAGATTGACGCTCTTCGACTGTAAGACCAGCCTGTTTTGCTACTCCAGAAAGGCCCTTATATTGATCTATAACATCTATTTCGCCACGTCGCATGTCATCAAAATTAGGTCGCGAATACATATTGTGTATATCTTCAGGCAAATGACAACAATTTAAATCACCTATGACAACCGTTGATGGCCCAAGAGATTTTATGTAGTTTGATAAATTTCTATCCCATATTTTACATCTGTATTGTAATCTGTCTAATTTCTGACCGGAATTTGGCACATATGTCGCTATAACTGTAGGCAAACCGGAAGCTTTAAAAGTTAATAAACGACCTTCCGTTTTGACGATTTCATCAGAAGTATTATAACCAGCAGTTACTTTACCACCAATATCCGCGATACTATTCTTTCGTATAAGAATAGCTACACCAGAATAACCTTTTTTTACTGTAGAACAAGTAAAATACTGTAAATTAACAGGATATTCTGGTAACAATACAGATAATAGAACTTTAATTTCCTCAACATGTTTTTCTTGTAATTTATGTTCATTTAGACAAAGTAAATCAGGCTTCTCATATTTTACAAGTTTTTGAAAAGCATCTCGTCGTGATACATCTTTTGATGGATCTAATAAACTTCTCAGACCAGAAACATTCACTGAAAGCAATGATAACTTTTTCCCTCTCACTACTGTACGAGGACAATCCGAACGTGGAATAGATTTTGCAGATTCTTTTATTTTGGACGGAAGTTTACTAACTCCTCCAACTTTTAACTTGGTTAAATCTTTTTTAGATCCACTTGATTCAAATGACATATTCACAAATATCAATCAATTTTATTTGTATATATTAGATATAATCATCTATAATTAACATTTATACTCTTTTTCTCCTTAAACAATATGTATCTTATATTATTAAAATCATAAATTCTATTTTTAATAAGACCTGTATAATAATTTGAATTGCGCGTTCATAAAAACAAATAACACTATAATATATATGCAAAAAAAGAATACATTAAAATCTCGAAAAAATAAACGTCAGTTTTCTCTAAAAAAAGCAACGAGAAAAAGAGGAGGAGGCATATTAAGCAACGTAGGCAGCGTATTTCGTAGAAAAAAGATTTACCAAAATACAAAACCAAAACCAGATGATGTAACACCACCTGTTGTACATAACCTAAAAACATTTAACGATCTTCAGACACTATACAATGGAAATATTCCATTAGATATTTTTACTATTGATATGGCTAAAGTCCAAGAATATAAAAGGCAGGAAGAAAATAGTCCCGCTACCGGGAGGGAGGAAATGCACGAGGCTCCCGGGATAGAGGAAATGCCCGAGGCTCCCGGGAGGGAGGAAATGCACGAGACCGACGACGCTGCGGATCATTCAGCAACATGGGAACCGACACGTCTACCACCACCACTACCACCCAGACCTAACAAAGAAGAACCCGCAACTGATTAAAATGTTTCAACACCTCCCGATGAAGACATTAGTATATATAAAATATAGCTTAGCAAATATATAGATTATTTTTTAAATGTACTATAAATAATAATGAAAAGAAAAACATATTCTGGATTAATTACAAAATTAAATAGAAATCAAATTTTTGTTTTTGGTTCAAATCCCTCAGGTTTGCACGGTATGGGTACCGCAAGAATAGCATTTTTTAAATACGGAGCAAAGTGGAACATTGGTTCTGGACTTTGTGGTAACTCATACGCATTAATAACTAAAAATTTAGTACCAAATTTTTATGATGAAATATCAAATATTACATATAAAAAAGTAGGTTTTAGAAGTGTATCTAAATTACAAATAATAGATAATATAAAAAAATTTTATAAAAAAGCTAGAGAAATGAAAAATCATGAATTTTTAGTAGCTTATACGGCGGAAGGTCAAAATTTAAGTGGTTATACAAGCGAAGAATTAGCAGAAATGTTTTATAAAGCAAAACCAATACCTAATAATGTTATATTTGAAGATAAATTTACAAAATTAATTTATAAAAAAATATAAAAAATCCTTCTGCAGCTTTAAAATTCCGGACTTAGGACCCGGCACATTATATTAATATAAATGTGGTAGCATTACTTTTTTTTATTTTTGTTTGTTTTTATTTTTGTTTTTATTTTTTAGTTTTTATTTTTGTTTATTTTTGTTTTTATTTTTTAGTTTTTTAAATTAATTACGATTAAAAATTTACTCTAATTTGTACATTAAGATGTTGCAGCATGATCTAATAATATTTGATATATCTCTAGATTCCTATATTCATATAAGGATAAGTCTAGAGGCGTATTACCATCTTTATCCTTTATATGTGATGCGTGCTTATCCATCTTCTCTAGTAACATCTTCACCACATGTATACACTCATTTGCACAAGCGACATGCAAAGGCGTCCAACCTTCAATATCTGCTTGAATGACTGAAGCGTTGTGATCTAACAATAATTGCACTATACCTAAGTAGTCGTCTCGACAAGCGACCCATAATGGTGTGACCAAATTATCATCCATATGATTAATGTGAGCGTTGTTTTCTAACAGCAGTTTCGCTACATCATAATGATTGTTAGAACATGCCATATAAAGTGGAGTCCATTCTTTATTATTCGACTGATTAATATTCTCACGATTTTCAAGAAGCAGTTGTGTCATTAATAAGTTACCATGTTGACTGGCGAGTAACAGTGGTGTCAAACCAATTACATCAGGTTTATGATAGATTACACTCCTGTCTTTTTTCATCAGTAACTTAGCTATATCGACGTGATTTTTACTGCAGGCGATCCACATCGGTGTTGACATAAAACTAATCGAATCTGTTAATAATTTAACATCAGCACCATTATCTATTAATAGTCGTGCTATATCTAAGTATCCCTTTTTGCAGACAACATACAGCGGTGTCGTACTGTCGTTTATAACATGATTGACGAATTTTTTTTTATTTTGTAACAGTTCCGTTCCTTTTTTTAGCAACAGACGCACATAATCTATGCGACCGATATAACAGGCAATGAATAATTTCTCAATATTATTGGTATTATAATTATTAAAATTAATGCATGCACCGTTATCCAAAAGTAGTTGTACTATATTGAAGTAACCGTAAGAGCAGGCACATATCAGTGGCGTTGTGTCGTTTATTTTTCCATTCTCAAGAATATCAACAACACGATTAACATCCGCACCGTTTTCTAGCAACAGTTTGACCAAGTTGATATTACCTTGTGCGCAGGCGCACATCAATGGTGTGCATCTGCTCAAGGGAGGATTAACATTTATTACGTTGTTGACTGCGGCGCCGTTATTTAGCAATAGACGAGACAATTCAACGTTTCCTCTATTACAGGCCATCATCAGTGGCGTATGACCATTTTTATCAACCTGATCAATCTCCGCGCCGTTGTCTATCAGCAGTCGCACCACGTTGATCACGTTGATCGGGCAAGTCATGCAAGCGATAAATAACGGTGTCCAACCGTGTTTGTTAGCTAGATCAACCTTTGCGCCTTTATCTATCAATAGTTGAACTTCTTTTATATTGCCATACTCACATGCATTATACAGATCTTTTCCTAATCTAAGATAGTAGTCTTTCTGTATGTCATCAAATTCTTTTTGTAAATTTGAATTATTTTTTAATACATTTTGAATTATCTGTTTAATAATAAGATTTGGAGTCAAACTCTTTCCAATAAGTTTATTCGTCATTGGAGATGTTTGTCTAATTTTTAAATGAGTATTAATATAATGTCTATCATACGTATAACCATCTTCTGCAATAACAGGATCGTAAAATAATGTCATACTGATAGGACATCGTAATAGTTGTAAATCAGTAATAAAATATGTGTTTTGTTCCGATGATTGAGTATCCATTATAAAATATATGATTTATTATACATTGGATTTATATATAATCTAAATAAAAAAAAAAATCATTTTTTTTAATTTTTTTTAAAAAATCCTTCTGCAGCTTTAAAATTCCGGACTTAGGACCCGGCAAAGTATATTATTACATAATATACGATGGTGGCATTACTTTTTTCTTTTTTTGTTTTTTTGTTTTTTTGTTTTTGTTTTGTTCTTGTTTTTATTTTTGTTTTTGTTTTGTTCTTGTTTTTGTTTTGTTCTTGTTTTTGTTTTTGTTTT
>Ga0163111_10003137_pt1 | contig 10607 bp, 6 predicted proteins | sample CRUFie1St18metaG_FD_109645 | JGI IMG/M metagenome (GOLD analysis project Ga0163111, IMG submission 109645) | Marine microbial communities from the Costa Rica Dome - CRUD Field 142mm St18 metaG | ecosystem: Environmental > Aquatic > Marine > Oceanic > Photic zone | place: Costa Rica: the Eastern... | reverse complement strand
CTTTTAGTCCAATACTGCGTCAAAAATACGCGCCGTAGCTATGGCTACGACTGTGTTTTTTTCCTTGTCTTGAACTAAAATTACTTACTGCAAAACATATAAGAAATTCTGTCCACCTACTTATGTTATAATCGTCTGTTGATAAAAGAAACACAACAATTCCTCGCTGTGTTCATCACAACTACAAATAACAAGAGCACCTAAGTCACAAAACCTAGATGCTCTATTTCTTGATAAGTCTAAGACTTATTTTATCATATCAAACCCTGTATACTTCTGCAAAGCTTCAGGAATCTTAATCCCTTCAGGAGTTTGGTTATTTTCTAATAAAGTTGCCAAAATTCTCGGCAATGCCAACGCAGAACCATTCAAGGTATGTACCAAATGGTTTTTACCATCGGCATCCTTATAACGCAATTTCAAACGATTCGCTTGGAAAGTTTCAAAGTTAGAAACAGAACTAACCTCTAACCACTTTTCTTGAGCAGCAGAATAGGTTTCAAAATCGTAGGTAATAGAAGCCGCAAAACCTAAATCGCCACCACACAACAATAAAATGCGGTAAGGCAAGCCCAATTCGTTTAACAATCCTTCTACGTGATCGCACATTTCTTTCAACGCAACTTCTGATTTCTCAGGATGCTGAATCTGTACAATTTCCACCTTATCAAACTGATGCAAGCGGTTCAAACCACGTACGTGCGCACCATAAGATCCTGCTTCACGTCTGAAACATGGCGTATGCCCTGTCAATTTAATTGGAAAATCTTTTTCTTTCAAAACTACATCACGGTAGATATTCGTCAATGGAACTTCTGCCGTAGGAATTAGATACAAATCATCTTTTTCTACGTAGTACATTTGACCTTCTTTGTCAGGCAACTGTCCTGTTCCTCTTGCACTGTCTTCATTCACAACATGCGGAACTTGATATTCTGTATATCCTGCTTCTTGTGCTTTGTCCAAGAAAAAGCTAATTAAGGCACGCTGCAAGCGAGCACCTTTCCCAATATAAACAGGAAAACCAGCCCCTGTTATTTTTGCGCCCAACTTAAAATCAATCAAGTTGTATTTTTTAGCCAATTCCCAGTGTGGCAATGCTTCGTCTCCCATTTTGGGTAACTCCGTTGACCACTCTTGGTGCACCTGATTGTCTTCGTCAGACAAGCCTTCTGGAACAACGCACTGTGCACAGTTTGGCACTTGTAACAACAAATCAGCCAAATCGTCTTTAATTTGAGTTAACTCATGTCTCAATCCAGCATTGATAGACTTTAACGCAGTACCTCTTGATTTTTTAGACTCCGCTTCCTCTCTATTACCGGACTTATACAGCTCTTTTATGCTTTTTGCAACGGCATTAGCTTCGGCTAAATGGTCGTCTAATTCTTTTTGGAGATTTTTGCGTTTGGTATCCGTTTGAATAATTTGGTCAAGTATCTCAACGTTCGTCTGATTACGCTTTTTCAGACTCTCAATTACTCGTTCCTTATTATCACGAATAAAGTTAACTGTTAACATAATTTGCTTTAAAAATAATTATAAAAAAATATAAGCATAAAAAATTGGTAGCGCATCAATTGTGTTTCGACTAGCCAACCTAGTTAACACAATAATACGTTATTATTCATAACAAAACTAATTGCCTGAACTTAATAATGCGTTAAATTAAGCTTCTTTTAGTTTTTTTTCTAAAAATAATATTCTATTTCAAAATTAAAATGTACTTTTGCCTTATCAATGTCCGAAAGGACTCCCTCAAACCATTATAACTTCCCATTGTTTTTTAATCTTTATACGATTATATCCACAAAGCCTTAAATCAAAAATTACATAAAATAGTTCCTTCCTACAGTTTTAATTTTTCATAGACTTTAAGTTTGATTGTATCACAAAGATGATATGATAACAACCAATGGACAAAACAGAACTTTAATGTTTTGGCAATAGTTTTGCTATGACAAAACATAATACATAATATAATTATTCAATCAAATTATTAATTTAATCTTCTTTGTATGTACGACATACTTCAATTAAATCAGATGCTTGTTCCTGAGCTTAAAGAGATCGCGGAAAAGTTAGAGATGAAAGGTTACAAGAGACTGACCAAAAAAGAGTTGATTTATAAAATCTTAGATTTTCAGGCGATAAAAGGAGACAGTGCAGAAATATCAACTCCCGTCGCTAAAGAAGAGCCTGTCAAAAAGACAACCACTCGCAAGACAACTAGAAAAAAGGTATCTACAGATACTAAATCTACTAATAAAGAGCAAACTCCTGCCGAAAAAGAAGAAAAGCCAAAACGTAGACGTATTCGCAAGAATGAGCCTAAAAAAGAAGAGCCTGTCGTTGCAGAAGTGGAAAGTGCTGCTGTTGTGGAGGTAGAAAAGAAAGTGGAGAGAAAGGTAGAAAAAGTTGAGCAGGTAGAGAAAACGGCAGAACCTGTTAGACAAAAAAGCAACCACAATAACGGTAAAGAGCATTCTAACCACAATAATAATAACGGTAAGGATTCTTATAACAATAACCGCAATCGCCATAATAAAAACCAACACAAAGAACGTTCGTCTAAAAACAAATTCAATATTGATTTGGATGGAATCGTATCGGGTGAAGGTGTATTGGAAATGATGCCTGAAGGTTATGGTTTCTTGAGATCATCAGATTATAATTACTTGACTTCTCCTGATGATATTTATGTTTCTCCATCTCAAATTAAGTTGTTTGGATTAAAAACAGGAGATTCTATTGAAGGGGCAATTCGTCCTCCAAAAGAAGGTGAAAAGTATTTTGCTTTGTTAAAAGTAGAAAAGATAAATGGTTGGGGACCTGACGACATTCGTGATCGTGTCCACTTTGACCACTTGACGCCTCTATTCGCAGAAGAAAAATTAAACATCATACAACGCAGCAAACCAAACTTGTATTCTACTCGTGTAATGGACTTGTTTACGCCTATCGGGAAAGGACAACGTGGTTTGATTGTAGCACAACCCAAAACAGGTAAAACGTTCTTATTGAAAGACGTAGCCAATGCAATTGCTGAAAATCACCCTGAGTGTTATTTAATCATTTTATTGATTGATGAACGCCCAGAGGAGGTGACAGATATGCAACGCAGTGTACGTGCCGAAGTAATTGGTTCTACTTTTGATGCGCATCCTGAAAATCACGTTCGTGTCGCTAACATCGTTTTGGAAAAATCAAAGCGTATGGTAGAATGTGGTCACGATGTAGTGATTCTTTTAGATTCGATCACACGTCTAGCAAGAGCACACAATACGGTTTCTCCATCTAGTGGTAAGGTATTATCAGGTGGTGTGGAAGCAAGTGCTTTGTTGAAACCTAAGAAATTCTTTGGTGCTGCTCGTAATATTGAAGATGGTGGTTCATTGACCATTTTAGCAACAGCCTTAATTGATACTGGGTCTAAGATGGATGAAGTTATCTTTGAGGAATTTAAAGGTACAGGTAACCTAGAGTTGCAGTTGGATAGAAAACTTGCCAATAGACGTGTTTATCCTGCTATTGACTTGACCAAATCAAGCACAAGACGTGATGATTTGTTACACCATCCAGATGTTATCAACAAGATGATTATCCTTCGTCGTTATTTGTCGGATATGAAGACAGAAGAAGCCATGGATTTCTTGTTAAGCAGAATTAGAGGTACACTCAGCAACGATGAATTTTTGCAATCTATGACAAAATAGATGCTTGAAAATACGCTTTCTAAAGGACGCTCAAAAACTTGTTTTTTGGGGGTCTTTTTTTTTGTTGTAGATTTTTTTTAGATATAGATTAGTGCTTTTGTGTTTATTTGGCTAATTTGTAGTTTAGAGTATGTTTCAATTTTATCTTCGAGCTACAACTAGGAAATTCAAGCAGACTCTTAAACCAAAATCATATCACAATACACCAACTATGGAACCTATTCTCTTAAGCAAGGCATTGTTGATTGGCTGTTTAGGCGCAGGTGGTTTTTACTTTGTCATGTCCTTTGCCTTTCAGTACTTTCCACTTCCCTTATACTTAAAAACACGCAGCATTGTTTTGGCTTGGGCATCTTCTAAACACAAAAAAGAAAATGACCTTTGGCACCGCATCTGGAATTTATCTAGAGGGTTCTTCATTTTTGTTATCCTGCTGACTTGGTGGGGAATTTTTGCGCTCTATGCCTATTGTTATTATAATATGCTCCAGTATTATACCAATGATCTAGGGCAACAATTTTGGATGTATTATGGTATAGGAATCGCGATTCCAACCCTTTTAGTGCTCCTACAATTTTTTAGATTCTTTCGTCCTAAGATAGAGGAGGAAATCGAAATAGAAGATTGGTCGGATAAAACATTATTAGAACGCATGAGTTCTTAAGCAGAAAAGGCTGCTAGAAATATGAGTTTTTCTGAACCTTTATCTATCCAGTAACCATCCGAGTTTTAAAATATTCGGAATGGCTCATATTTCCAACAACCTGCTTTCCAGTATCTTATTTATAGGTCTTAGCAGACTTTATCTGCACAGCTTGAACTTGCAAAAGCATTAGGTTTGGCTTTAAATTCATACCCCATACCTTTAATATATCCCATTGCCTCTTTCAAAGCAACGTTTGACTTAAAGCTTGCGTCAGTATTAATATCTGCGTGAATTTCCAAAGCAATATCGTATTTGTCCCAAATCGCTGCCAGTTCGTATGCTAATGTTACGGATTTGCCAACTTCTTGAATCATACGCTCTCTGATGGTCATTGTTTGGGTAATCATTTCGCTGTTAATGAACATAAATCCTCCCTTTCCTTCTCGCAAGAACACAATAACGGTCGCAAAACCAATGGTTTTACCACGCACCTGAGAGTCTGTACCGATACAAACTTTTAGTTGGTGCCCTGCAGCCAACTCTGTTTGAATAGTTTTTTCGACTACTTCTTCGATTGGCAACAAAATTCTGCTACCATTTAGTCTTCGCCAACTCATGTTTTCTCAATTTAAAGATTAAAAAATAAGGTTTGGATGTATGTTTTATGTTGTTTAGGAACAATTTTTATTCCTATTCTTGATCGTTTCTATATTGATTATCAATTTGGTTGATGACAGTTTTCTCAATTGGGTAACTATACTTATAACGGATAAGTTCCAAGAGGTTTTAAATTTTAACCTTATTTTTTTGTAAAAAAAATATGGCCGTAACGTAAAACATAGGTCAAACACAGCTCAATAACTTTCAATAAGTTACAGGTGAGATTTAAAATTTCTATATTAAGTGCTTATATTTAATCACTAATTCATTTCAGACAAAGCAGTACAAAATCAATATGACGACACAACAGGAACTCGATCATTTATTAGCCTTATTACAAGAAGAAAAAGAAGAAGAGATAAAAGAATTTGATCGGTTGCTCAAACAACTAACGGTTCAGGAACGGGTAAAAAAAGGGGCTTGTTGGTATCCTTTGCAAGTAGAAAGTTCGGGTTGGAGCTTAGGAGAACATCCTTATGTAATTATAGAACGTACAAAACATTTAGACCAACCCCATAAATTCCGTGCAGGACAAGTTGTTAGTATTTTTTCTGAAAAATTCACCAGTACACAAGAAGAAGAGAAAGGCATCATTTATTATGTCAAAAAGAACCGAATGAAGGTAATCCTCTACGGAACACAATTGCCTCGTTGGATTTTGGCAGGGAAGATTGGCGTTCAACTCAACTTTGATGAACGCAGTTATCAAGAAATGGAACGTGCGGTCAAAGCGGTCAAAGCAGCCAAAGGAAATCGTTTGGCAGAATTGCGCGAAATTCTATTGGGCAAAACGCCTGCTAGTTTCGATAAAACACGTTATCAGTTTGAAATTCCCCACCTTAATGCTTCACAAAATAGAGCTGTACAAAGTATTCTGACGGCAGACGACGTAGCTGTTATTCACGGCCCTCCAGGCACAGGAAAAACGACGACATTAGTCGCTGCGATCCAACAATTAGTTAAAAGAGAATCACCAATTTTGGTCTGCGCTCCATCAAATTCAGCAACGGATTTGTTGACAGAAAAACTAGCGGAGCAGGGCTTGAATGTTGTCCGCATTGGTAACGTTTCGAGAGTAGACGAAACGCTCATCAAGCATACAATGGAGGGAATTTTACAGACCCTTCCTGAAATGCAAGAAGTAAAAAAGATGAAAATTGAAGCGGCTAAAGTCCGCCGCGATGCCGAAAAATTCAAACGCAATTTTGGTTTTAAAGAACGCCAAGAACGTCGCGACAACTACAGAGAAGCCAAAGATTTGATGCAACAAGCCAAAATGCTTGAAGATTATATTATTGACAAAACACTCCGCGAGGCAGATGTTATTTGTAGTACTTTGGTGAGTTCTGTTAGCCGCCACATTGAAAAAATGACCTTCGATACGGTAATCATTGACGAAGCAGCACAAGCATTAGAACCCGCAACATGGATTCCTATTTGCAAAGCGAATAAGGTTGTTTTTGCGGGAGATCCGTATCAATTACCTCCTACGGTAAAGAGTGCTCAAGCCGCTAAAAAAGGCTTCAGTGTAACCTTATTAGAAAAAGGGGTAGAACGCTTGGAACAAATCAATTTGCTTGACACACAATATAGAATGCACAATGCCATCATGGGCTTTTCAAATCAGCAGTTTTATAACAATCAATTACAATCCGCTGATGCTGTTGCCAATTGGCAACTGAGCCTTTCTGATGGCACACCAAGTCCTTCGATTGAATTAATAGACACCGCAGGTTGCGGTTTTGAAGAAAAAGTCAACCCTGAGTCATTAAGTTATTACAATCCAGAAGAGTACTTCATTTTACGACAGCATTTGGACAATTTGCTTGTTGTTCTTGGCGATCAACCTGTTTCTATTGGCATTATTTCACCTTACCGCGAACAGGTAATTTCCATTCAAGACGCCATTGTTAAGGACTTTGATCATTTTCCTGATGCTAATATTGAAGTGAATACAATTGATGCCTTCCAAGGACAAGAACGCGATGTTATTTATATCTCGATGGTTCGTTCTAATGATCGTGGTGAAATTGGCTTTTTAAAAGATACTCGACGCATGAATGTTGCGATGACTCGTGCCAAGAAAAAATTAATTGTTATTGGAGACAGTGCAACCCTAGCCAGTTTTGGCTTTTATAACGACTTTTTGGATTACTGCGATCAATTTGGAACCTATGGTTCAGGTTGGGATTGGCAGTAAGCAAGAATAGACCTCTAAATTTATTAAATTATGACCTCAAATGTACATCTTTCCCTTTCTCTTGCCTTCCTTCTTTGGTTCTGCGCCCCTTCTATAGCGCAAACCACCTTCACCAACATTGCCCCAAGTGCAGGCATCGATCACTATTGTGACTTGCATTGGGATATGGGAGGAGGCGTTGCTATTTTTGATTTTAACAAAGATAGCCTGCAAGATATTTATTATACAGGTGGAATCAACCGTGATGCCCTCTATCTAAACAACGGCGATGGAACTTATACCAATATTAGTCTTAGTGCAGGGCTTGGATTTACAGACAGCGTAAAAACCATGGGCGTTTGTACAGGTGATTTCAACAACGATGGCTATCGAGATGTCTTTTTAAACACGCCCAAAGGGGAGCCCAATCGCCTGCTCAAAAACAATGGCAATGGTACCTTCTCCGATATTTCTGTTAGTGCAGGTTTGGTACAAGACAGTTTGTTTACGATGAGTAGCGCATGGGGTGATTATAACAAAGATGGTTATTTGGATTTATATGTAACCAATTATATTCTTCATCCAAATGTGATCCTTGATTCTGTCAACAATTTTTTGGGTTTTGACCATCAATGCTCCCCCAATCGCTTATTTTTAAACAATGGCGATGAAACCTTTACCGACGTTACCAATACGACACAAACAGGAGACACAGGCTGTGCTTTGGCAACAACGATTACCGATTATGATAGCGATGGTGATATGGATATTTGGGTAATTAATGATTTTGGTCAATGGATTTTGCCCAATGAGTTATACCAAAATACCAATGGGAACCTAAATCCAGTTGCCGCTGCCGCAAATGTAGATGCTCGAATGTTTGGAATGGGTATCGCCATTGGTGATTATGATCAAGATCTTGATTTGGATTATTATATTACCAATATCGGTCGGAACCTATTGCACAAAAATGAAGGGAATGGCACATTTATAGACACTACAGCAGCAGCAGGCGTTGAGAACGAATGGTACATTCAGGATTCTCTACACGCAACGGGTTGGGGGACTGGTTTTATGGATATTGATAATGACAGTTACTTGGATTTATTTGTATCCAATGGTTATGTGCCTGCGGTTCCCGAATTAATGACCAGTTTGATTGATCCTGATAAGTTGTTTAAAAATAATGGTGACGGTACCTTTACAGACATTAGCCATACCTTTAATCCTGATAGTGCACACGTTACTAGAGGTTTTGCTTATGGCGATATGGACAACGATGGAGACATTGATTTGATCCCTGTTGCTACTTTGATTAGTAATGCCGTAGACACCCATAAAGTAGTCTTGTTTCAAAACAACCTTAACAACAATAACAATTGGTTAGCAGTTGCCCTAGAAGGTACGACTAGCAATAGAGATGCCTTTGGTTCTCAAATCATTATTTATGTCAATGGTCAGTCGTGGATACATGAAATCTCTGGTGGTTCTAGTCATACTTCGCAAAACAGCTCTGTAGCACATTTTGGTTTGGGAACAGCAACAATAGTAGACAGCCTTATCATCAACTGGACGAATGGTTTGCAAGAAAAATTAACCAACATCACACCGAACCAAACATTGTATTTAACCGAGGGATTAATCACGCATCTTAACCCTGTTTTTGCAGCATCTACACAGCTTAACGCCATGCCAATACCGGCACAACAAACTTTGTTTATTCAATACCAAATGAATACCCCGCAAGAAGCAAGCCTATCGCTCAGCAATGCCTTGGGACAAATTGTCTGGACCACTTCCATTAATCAATCCAAAGAAAGCCTTCAGATTGCAACAGATCATCTTCCAAATGGCTTCTACTTATTACAACTTAACACAACTGATGAACAAGCAGTTAAGAAGATTATAATACAGCATTAATACTTTTTTTTGCACATTTTAGTTAGGAAACTGTAAAACACAAATACCACTGTTGTTTTACAGTTTTTTATATTTATAAAGCTATTTAAATGCTTATAAAACATCAAAAAAATATATCCTGCTGATTTCTTAGCATTAATTTTTATCGTGTTTTATTAACACTAGCCTTACAAGACTGAACACCCACTACAAAACAAAACCAATAACCCACTGAAAAACAACACACTAAATCCTAAAAACCCAATTTAATAATTTATTAATTTTTAATAAATAGATAAGGCTTTCATCCGAAATCAAAAAAAAAATTAAAATGCAGTAGCCTATTAGGCTAAATATAGTTACCTTAATAGGTGTATTTGGTGCTTTCCATTGAGAATATAAGTTATTTCTGAAAAGTTAAAATTAGACATACTATTTCATTCTCCAAATGCGTTAAAAAAGACAGATCACTCCATTTTACTATTGATTAATAACAAGTTACAACACCCTCAGCTTATAATTGTACAATAGTATAGTTTAAGTTTAATATTGATTCGATAGAAATTAACTATTTATTCAAACCACTTACTCTAAAGCCTTAATAATCCAAAAGAAAAAATTTGTTACTCAAGACAAAACTTTTATTCATATGCTACTAAGTTTACCTAAACTGCTTCTAAAAATTTTACTTTTTGGAAGTATTTTGCTCTGCTTCTCCACTCAAAGTTGGGCAACACACTACACAGGATTTGACCTGTCATATACCTGTACAGGCCCCAATCAATATCTTGTCACCCTCAATGTTTATAGAGATTGTAATGGTATTGCTGTTGGTAACTCACAAGTTATCAATTATAGCTCTGCCGCTTGTGGTGTGTCTGCTAGTTTGACATTAAATTCTGTTTCTGTAACCGATATTACACCACTCTGTCCTTCACAAACAAGTGCCTGTGGTGGAAATGGTCCTATCGGAGTTGAATTACACGTTTTTCAAGGAACATTAAATCTTCCTCCAGGTTGTAATGACTGGGTCTTATCCTCAACCTCTTGTTGTAGAAACAATGCCATTACCAATCTGAGTAATCCTGGTAGTAATGATATTTATGTAGAAACGACATTAGACAATACGATTACCCCATGTAACAGTTCTCCTTCTTTTGCAAGTAACCCTCAATTATTTGCCTGTGTCGGACAACAAGTAAATTACCAACAATTAGCAACCGATCCAGATGGCGATTCTTTGGTTTACTCGATGACCAACTGTTTGCAAGGTACGGGCACCAACGTAAGTTATGCAGGTGGTTTTAATGGTGCCAATCCCTTAACCGATCCAATTACCATCAACTCTCAAACAGGAGAAATTTCCTTTACAGCAGGTAGCCCTCAAGTAGCAGTAATGTGTGTATTGGTAGAAGAATATAGAAATGGTGTCTTGATCAGTTCTATCATGCGTGATATCCAGTTTAACATTACAAATTGTAATAATACCATTCCATCTGTAACAGGG
>Ga0163111_10003135_pt1 | contig 10612 bp, 6 predicted proteins | sample CRUFie1St18metaG_FD_109645 | JGI IMG/M metagenome (GOLD analysis project Ga0163111, IMG submission 109645) | Marine microbial communities from the Costa Rica Dome - CRUD Field 142mm St18 metaG | ecosystem: Environmental > Aquatic > Marine > Oceanic > Photic zone | place: Costa Rica: the Eastern... | reverse complement strand
GCCCTTGTTTTGCTGCGGTCGTTTTCCCATGGTTGTCGTGCCGCGGCGCTTCTTGTGCTGTCCTTTTGTGCTGTCCTTGCTCGCAGGGCGCTGCTGCTGTGCTGCTGCAGCCTGTATGCGTGCACTTACACGTCGTTGTTGCGCTCAATACTTTTGCAGTCGCTGTGGCACGATGCCTGCTCTATCTAACCAGTTGCAGACCGCACAGGATTGCCTCTGCACAACGCTGCACTTCAGGCAAGCCGCTTCGCCGCAGCAGCTCGAAGGCTAGTGTCTTAGGCCGCTAGCTCGACGCGCAGTAGAAGATGACTCCTTACCCCCCACTCCGCCAAGCCTAGACCACCGACACGGTAAACAGCTTGATCGCCGGCCCGTCAAATAAGGGAGGGGCCTGGTTCTGCAGGAAGACGACGCCCCACAAAAACGCCGTGAACCAGAGCGACGTGAACGTGTTCGGCTGGTACTTGCGCACGACGATGGCGTGCGGGACCGGGAGGAGGCCGACCATCGTCGTACTACGAATAAAACCTAGTATGGCTTCTTCGTCTAACGAGTAGTCCGCGCGCGCGATGAGCTCCTCGATCTGCGGCGCTAGATGATGCAGCAACCTCATAATTGTAGATAGAGGCAGTTCGGCCTTCACTCTCCTCAACCACTCCGCACTTGGTAAAAACGCGGCCGTGCCCGGCGCGACCCGAGGTAGAGGTTTGTCCTCATCCGTTTCGGGCGGTTCCTCGCCCTTCCTTAGAGCTGCCCGCTGCGCTTCTCTCTCAACCGCGGCGGCGATGGCTCCTGGCAAAGTTAATTTGTCAAGCGCATCGAACACGGCCTTCCTTCGGACGATCGCATAGATCAAATGCGAGTTCCCGCCGTACTGGTACTGGATGAGGTTGTTGAAGATCTCCAAGAGCAAGGCAACATGCCCTTGATTGCCTTCTGCGGCGTACAGTATTCGAGGCGACGTAAAGAGCTCGAAGAGCGACACTAATTTCACCGCTGCCACTAAGGATAACGATCTAGCATATGGTGAGACGTTGCAGAGGACCGTCAAAAAGCAGTTGTACAACGGTTGCAATCTATCACCGCCACTTACGACCATCCTGTGCAATACTACGACGACCAAGTCGGCGTGCGTGCCTTCGAAGCGAGGCAAATCCGTCGGCAGCTTCTCCTCGAAGGGTTTATTGAGAGCCACCGAGAACTGCCTCTCCCCCGACAGCTTTAACAGTATAAATGTGCAGATGTGGACCAATCCCACGCGCGACGGATCCTTCCTCGACTGATGGGCCAGGAAGCAACACGGCACGACAATGCGACAGACGTCGCACTCCGTGAGGATGTGCTTCGCGAAGTTCTCATTGAGTTCCACGAGCTTCCAGACCAGTATTAAAATTTCCTGGTAGCACTCGATTTGAGCCAACGAACCTGGTAATGTCGTGTTCAAGGCTTCGTGGACGTTGTTTAACAGTCTAGCCAATCCTAAAAACAAGAAATCGAAGTTGTCGCCGCCGTCGATCGACGCTAACAATTCGCGGAAGACATTCACGTCTTCCGTGGTCTTCGGAGCTCCTCCACCGTAGTCCAATAATACAACTAACGCTTGGGCCGCCAGCGCTACTACTGTTGCTGGAGCGTCTGACGCTAAATGTCCACCATAAGGAACACCTAAACCGGTGGGGTCGTAGGCGCAGACGCAGTTCAGGAGGGCATATAGTAGTAATTTGGCATTGGGGGCATCTCTGGCTGTTGCAGCTCTCAGCCACCTGGAAGACCACGGATCAAAGGTCTCCGCCGACGAGTACAACGGCTCGCAGGACGCCGTGAGTAACAATCGTAAAACTTCGGCCCTGTTCCTATCTAGGGCGAGCGAGGCCGCCGGTCGCGCGTCCAAGCCGCCCAAACCAGGGGCCCACAACGCTCTAGAAGGTACTAAAGCATCATCCGGTTCATCCTCGAAAGCCGACGCGTCCACGGTAAACCCCGGCAGGAATAACAGGTGTAAAGTCGCATGGACCACGAGTCGAGCGAGCGGCTCCGCGGCTTCGTCGTCCTCCGTGCTATCGACCCCCCAACAGAGCTTCTCGCTAAAATCATCGTGTTCCTCGAGCAGGAAGGGCAAGATCCGCGTCAGTACTCTCACACAGTTCAGGGCCTGACCAAAGTACATCGGAACAGGAGTGTGTACGATCTGGCACAATTGCGCCGTGGCTTGCGTGAACAGCGTCACGACATTTTCAGGTCGCTCCCGTCGTAGATGCCGGACGTCCTCCGGCGTTATGAGTTCAAACACGTCCTCGGCCGTCGTGTCGAGCTTCCAGAGCTCGTCCCAGAAGTCGTGCGCGTCCGGGGAGACGTCGTTCTGCGCCAGCGCGACGAGGATATCAGCTAAGTCCGCTTTCGAGTTGGAGCCGCCCATTTTTTTGCGTCGGCGCGCGCGTCTTCCAGGGATCTAGTTTTGGAGCCCTTATCTCCGGCGTCACACGCGGCGGCTTGAAGCGGTCGCGTTTCTTGCCTTCCAACAGTCTACTCCGCCGCGCGGCGGCTGTCGCGGCGGCGGGCGGTTTTGCAGGGATATTTGCTCCTGCGGGCCTGCGTCAAACGCGGCGGCAGTGGGAGGTCGCGAACGCTGCCAGTAATTTAGCACCGCAACCGTCCGCAGGAAGTGCGTCCGTAGCTTGTGGCGTAGCAACCAGCCGACGGCTTCGTCTCGAAAGTCCAAAAAAATTAATCGCGCTAGCGCCTGTAAGGACACTAGCCAGCAGATGTAATATTATATAGAAGGAGGCATGCTGTGATGAAAGACGCAGCCCGCGCCCGCCGCCGATGAATCGGCACGCGCGGTGCCTCCCCCCAGGGGCTCGGCCCGCTCTAGCACTGTAACACCACCGACTCGCGCTGATCGCGGCGACGGCGGTGCTGGTGGGGTCTAGACCGCCTTTACGCCACCGACGCGCGGTCCTAATTCAGTATAACAATAGAAAAACCGATGAACACAAACAAGCCGACTTACTGCGCCCGCCCCGCCGCCTCGCCCAGCGACCCGGCCGAGTCCGTCCTTCTACGAACCTCGGACAAAGCCATCCAGTCGGCATCCGACGCCGACGTCGGCGCCGGCTCCTGCTTCGACGACCGGAAGGCCTCCAAAGCGGTTTTTCGAGACTGTTCATACACGATTTGACCAGATGGTATATAAGCTCGAGCCGGGTTCCGATCGCAAAGCCGCCATTCATCGAGAGCCACTTCATACACGAGACCGATGTCCTTCGACGTCCTCGATGACAGTACAATACCCGGCCCGACCGGTGTGACAACAGCTCGGCCCGGCTCGATGACGCCCTCGAGTTGCACCGAGCCGCTCTTCCTCTTCCTCACACTGACAGGTGCAACCGCATCACATAAAGGTACCGCATCCAAGCCGTAATCAACCACCAACGCCCGATTCAGCCGCCGTAGAGCGTCGTCGAGCTCCTGGCGCCGCATGTCCTTCCTTCTATCATCGACTGCCCACTGTATCACTTCGAAATCTTTCTTCGCCGCGACGCCGACCCTCCTCAACCCCAAAGGTGAGATGAACTTCCTCGAACACGCATCCAGGGCCGCGTCGACGAAGGTCTCGACGAAGACGACCCCGGCCTTGTCCCACGCCTCTCGGGCGGACTCCGGGGTGTCGTGATGTCTGCCTCTGTGAGTCCTGTCGATGGGCTGCACGATGTGGATGTAAGCCCTTTCTAACCGACCACCCCTAGGTGAGGAAGCGGCAGCCATCAACTCCGCCTGTGCGGGGCGTCGCGGTCGCTCGCCTCGGTCCGAACGGCCTCAAAATCCATCATTCCTGGAGACGACGCGCGTCGACGGCGTGAAGGCGCCTCCACACGACGGGACGCCGCGAGCGCGCCGCCCGCGCGTCCCCTTGCCCGTTGTCCCCCACGAAAACGAAGTCGAATTCGGGGTACAGGGCCTGGAATTCCAGGAAATTCTGCGCTTTTTTTTGTGCTAGCGGCTCCATGTCTCCTCGTAACATCATTTCTCCACCCGTTTTGAGGTCTCCGGTGAGTAGCGTCGGCATCGTATGTAATCGCTTGGCTTGTAATAAGTGGGCGAACTTCGCATATGATGAACGTTCGGCGAGGTCCGAGAAGACGTGAGGTCGCGCCGAGAGGAAGACGAGATTGCCCAACCGACTGCGGAAGTCGCCCTCGTCGGTACCCAGATCTAATTCTCGGTAGAACGCCAACACCCCGGGGTAGATGGCTTTCCTCGGCCATCGCTTGTCTAGTCCAGCGGGGTAGTGGCCCCCACTACACAGTAACGTGTCATCTAGATCGGACAAGACTTTTCTAGACCCTCTATTCGATCTAGCTGATTTCCTCGTCCGTAGCAACCGATGCGCCGACTGCACGGAAGCCTCCCGCTGGACGTGCTTCAGGATATCCGTCCGTATCGACGACTCGCGGATGTCCTGATACACGAGCTTGTGGAGGGAGTGGACGTCGCCCTTCAAATCGCAAAGGGTCTTCAACTCAGTGAGCTCGTCACCTCTCGTCCACAACATAACATTGCGCACCCAGAGCTCGCCTCGTCGTGGACACGCTGATAACGGCATCTGTTGTAATGCGTCTAGCAGTACCACTCGTGAACGAACGTTCAGATCAGCTACCCTCTGAACTGCTAGTAAGTCAACGAGCTCCGTCCGAGCACCCTTGGTAGAAGGAGAAAAGAGAAACGACGCCGCGTAGTCGGCCCAGGACTTCATGGGCTCGCTATCTTTCAACTTGTAGACGAGGAGCCCGAGCTTGACCCGTCGCAGGATCATATTAAGGTCGTCCGCGCCGCAGTCCTGTAAGGTCTCGATGATGAACCGTTCCACTCTAGCTGTTTCCCTACGTCTCCATAACCGCGTGATCGTGGACGGGATGAAGTAGTGGTCTAATCTAGCAACAGCTCCGTCGACCTTGGCCAGCGCCTCGATGGACGCGTCGAGCTCCGCGGGATCGGCCGCCAATGTTCTGAGATTTTCCGTCGACGAGGGCTTGGCGAAGTGCGGGGCTCTTACTAATCTTCGTCGTCGCAGCCAGCGGTCGTACCACGAAATCCAACACGAGAAGATGGCTACGGCGATGGCGCCCGCCAGAGGCGATTTATGGCCGATTCGCAACGGCGAGTCCTCGGCGAAGAAGACCACGGACGATAGTAAGGTCGCGACGACGGTCCAGAACCGGTTTTCCGCCTCTTGCGCGAACAACAAGGGAGACCCTTCGCTCGTAAGAAACACGACCACCAGTACCAGGGAGAATAAACAAGACGTGCCGAAGAGCACGCCGATCTGCTGGAAGAGCGTCACCAAGCCCACTAACATCAACGTGAGGAGGAGGAGGATGCGGCTGGGGCTCATGGCTGATTCTTCTCTTGTGACTCGTTTGTGACGCCGCGGCGCGGCTCTGCTGGGCGCAGCGGTGGCGCGTGCTGGGGGGATCACTACTTGCGATCCGCGCCGCGTCTGGGCCAGCGTACCCCGCGGATGCACCTCGGAGCGAGCAACGCAGATTAGCTAGCGGGCTTGTAAGACACTAGCAAAAGCCATACGTATCTGCGGAGCTAGGCTGCCTAGCACCCTGCCGATTTCAAAGCGTGACCGAACGCCCGCCAAATGTAGCACCGTAACAACATACCCATATGAATCGTCGACGCGCCATAAACACGACGCCCAAGGCGACGAGACACTACAATAAGCCAGGGGCTCCGCCCACTAGTCCCAGCACCGTACACTACCAATCCTTACGCCCCACTAATCCAAGACCGACCCCTCCGTGATGAACGACGACCGCGGCGCACTCACCGAAGCGGACATGTCACCCGACGTGACGCCCTTGGCGCACCGCACGATCTCGGCGCGAATCCGCCGGTCCTCCTTCGCCTTCGCCATCTTCTCGGCCCGCCGCGCGCGCGCTAACGCCTCGTGGCGCTTCATCTGCACGCGATGACGCATTTCAGCTTCTTCTTTTTTGCGCCAATATTCCAGCTTCTCCGCCGCTTTAAACTCCTGGTCGATGATGGCGAACTTCGACGCGTTCTTGGACATGTCGATGACGCGGCCGGCGGCGTCGATCTGCCCCGTCTTGTACAAATGAGCTTGGACGGAGCGGTTCTCGAAGTAGTGGCGCATGTTCGGGTCTCTGAGCGCGTCATACGACGAGAGGGGAGGGGCCGGCGACGCGTCCCAGACGGGGCGGCCGCCGTTTCTATTCGCGTAGGCGTTGCTCATGGGGCTGGCTTGTGCTCCCGCGGCTCGGTCTGGCACTCTTAGCTACGGCCCGCCGGCGCCGGCTTGGGCTGCCGCTCGGCTCGACTCGTGGTCGGCGCTCCGCCGCGCACCCGCGCGCGCTTCCCCGGCGTTCGCGCGCGTCTGCGCCTCACGAGACGCGTCGGAGAGGCTGGCGCTACAGGCGAAGCTAGTATCTCTCCGTAGCGCCTCGGAACCTGGGATCCCTCTCGCAGAGGTGCCCGCGCGAGCGGAACGCCTCGCGCCGGCCCAAAGCACGCGTCGGCGACGGCCGGGAGATACTAGAGGCAGCCCCAGTGTACAAGCTCGTAGCGCTCAAGGCGGCAGCCCATTGACGAGCGCATACACGCGCACGCTTCAGCCAACGCCGACGAAAGGCGCCACCGCTCGACGCCGCGAGGGGCAGCCATGTCCGACGACGAGGCCTCCCCGGAGGAATCGGTGGGAGACGCCTCCGAGGCGCCCGAGGAGGAGGAAGCACCACCGAGGCTGGGCCTGGCCTTCACCGACCTCACAATAGAATCGATGGAGGCTTTGAGTGACGCGCCGGACGTCAAGAGCAAGCTCCGCATCCTCTGCGAACTAACGGAAGTGAACCACTATCAGGACAACACGTGGAGCGGCGTCTTCGTCGACTACCTGTACTATGGCCTGGCCTTCGCTGGAGAACGGAGTTTTAGTGACGAGCAGACCTCGGCGCTATTTTCTATTCTGAAAAATGTTTTCGAGCGCGCGTTCCCGGTCGAGCCCGACACTAATTCATTACCACTTGAAGAGTCCCACGCGTTCTTCAAGGACCAGATGCTGACGCATTCCGTCGATGATGCGGAGGCGGGCTGTATTCAGTTGTTCAGTGTCGAGGAAGTCAAAAGCATCAGCGATTTCCTCTCGACGACTTTTTACAGACACTACAACTCCTACAAGTACGCCTATTCCACGACACAGCCCGAGGAGACGGTCCACCACGACTTGATTGTGGAGACGCCGCTGCCGCCACCACCCTTGTGCGAAGGTTTGTTAGACGGCGAAATCCTCGAAGAGCCCGTAGAAGCGCCAGCCCCGGCGCCGGCGCCCTACTACGAGGAGGACCACGTCGAGTATTATGGAGAGGACCCCGAGTACCTCGAGACGTACAAGGCCTATGTCCGAGGCAGGAGGTTGGACGCGGAGCGGCGGGAGGATCCCTCATTAACGAAAGCGCGGGCGGACGCCATGGCCATGCTCGCGCAGCTGAAGGCCGACGAGGAGGCCGGATTGGTGGAACCGACGGAGTGGACGGTCGTCGAGCCCGACGAGCCGCGGCCCGACTGGGCGCCGCCGGCGACGCCGCCGGACGTGCGGGAAAAACTCGCCGCCCGCGAGGCCGGGCCCGGCTGGGTGCCGCCGGCCACGCCCCCCGAGGCGGCGACGGCGGCGGCCGAGTAACGACCCCGGGAAAGGTACTAGTCGTCTCTCGTCGTCCGCGAGGACGCTCCCTGAAGTTCGTCGCTCAGGACTGCGCATACACGCCATACTGTTACGGTGCTAGGACTGGACCGCTTCCGTCCTTGCCGCCGGCTTGAGATACTAGCCCGCACTAGCCTCCCAGGTAGCGCTGCCCCAGCGTCCCGCAAAGCGCGCCGCGACAAGGCCCCGGCTGCGACAAGTTGTCAGGCAGGGCTCCGAAACCACTCTGCGCGTGGCGCCACCGCTGCCCGACGCGACGCCGCCGGCGCGCCCCCACCGCTTGCACAGTCCAAGCCCAGGGCCAGGATGGAGACGGTCCGAGACCCCCACCTCGTGACGAAGGAGACGCACGCCGGCCCGGCATTGCGGAAGCACGTCGCCGAGTTCGCCGAGCTCCTCGTCAGAGACTACCTCTCGAAGCAAGGGTTAAGCAAGACGCTGGCCGAGATGGACATCGAATCAGAAGAGCTCGGTAGACCAAAACCGACGATGACGGGCTGGGCGACCATGGCCGAATTGATACGGCTGACGGATCTGCTAAGGGCGAACGAGGCGGCTGGAAATGAGTCAGTAGACACGATCCTCGAAGTGCTCGCGAAGGAACTCGCAAGGGAAAGTTCAGTAAAAATGAGGAAACCCGTCACACTCACCGTGTTAAGATCGGCACCGTCCTGCGCCGAACGCGCACGAACGACGGAGCTCAGAGCGACTTTAACAAGAACAGGAGGCAATTATGGAAACCCAGACCCGCCGAAGAAGAAAAAAGTGAAGCAGAAGACGCAGCCCATTCCTCCCGCGCCTACGCTCAAGCCCGGGGAGTTGAAGGGCAACCCTTCCACATTGGCAAGACCAGTGAGCAAGTTCGACATCAAGAAGCAACATGGCGTCAAGCTCCAGCCCGGCGCACCGCGACACCTCGCGCAAAGTCTCTCGGCGGAGCGGTGGATCCCCATGGACACGCGCGAACGGATGCTGCGGCGGGAGTTCGCGGAGACCAAATTATCTTTAGATAAATTGAAAGCCAGAGCTGATTTTGAAAAGAACGAAACAAAACATCACAAACTCTCGGAGCTGGAACAGAACGGCGTCGAGGAGCGATACGGGATTGCGCGGAAGAAGGCCTGCGGGCTGTGTCGCATGGAGTATTCTCGCGTCAACCTAGTTTGTGAGGTGCCCATAAAAGCGATAGACGACCTCCGGAAGATGTGGAGCGAGGAGTTCACGCCCCACCCAAGACACGTCAAGGAGTGCGCCAAGGGCAAGTTCCGGGCCTTCACGTACGACCGGGTCGGCGTCTGCACGATGTGCGCCCAGTTCTTCCGCGTCGGCCAGCAGGAGGTCTACCGGCCGTCGGTCGAGGCGCGGAACGCCGAGAAACGGCGGCGGGCCCAGAAGCGCCACGACGACCTGGACAAGCGCTTCTGGGACCCCGTCAAGCAGCTCGACGCGGACCGGAAGGACCAGCTGCTCGGGACCGCGGCGGCCGAGATCGACGTCCCGGGCGTGCGCGTGCCGGCGGCGCCGCTGGCCGTGGATAAGGACTAGTCTTTTAGGATCTGTGCGCCGTCCTTCAAATGGGGTTCTTATGACATACCATACATGTGGCTCATCGCGGCGATGGCGTGTGCCACCTTGCCGCGCCGTCGACGTGATCAGTGCTTCCGCGAGGCGTCCTCGACCTTGCGGATGCCGGGCCACTTGTTCTCCAAAAAGTTCTCGACGTCGCCGGACCACCACTCCGGCGCCGGGTCGCTCGGCGGCTTGCCGTGCTCCTGCGCGAGCCAGGCGTCGCAGATTTGACGGGCCATTTCGGGCGTCGTCACCTTGCCACCGAGGCACAACACGTTGCTGTCGTTAATTGCGCGCGCGCAACGGGCCGCGGCCACGTTCTCGCAGGTCGCGGCTTGAATGCCGCTGAACCTGTTGGCCACGATCCCAACACCCATCCCCGTCCCGCAGAAGAGCAGCCCCTTCGCGCCGTCGACCTGCACGCGCCTCGCCACCTCTCCGGCCTTGTCGTAGTACGCGCCCGTGCCGAGATCATCCACTTCGTAGCCCTGCGCGCGGCAGTGCTCCACCAAGCTGTCCTTCAGAGCCTCACCGAAGCCATCGGCCCCTGCGACGAGTAGCGGCTTTGGCTCCTCGGCCATGGGTGCCAGTGCTGGGCAGTGTTGTGTAGCAAATCCGTCTAGTGCCGTGCAGGGAGACGTGCCGTGTGCAGGGTGACGTTTTGGCATCGAGAGCAAAACTAGCGGCGCTAAGACTCTAGGGCGCTCAGTTTCAAACTAAAGTGGCTGCAAAAGCCAAATAAATAAGAAAGTTTACGCGGTGTTGCAAGCATTATACATCTCGTTCACTGACCGGCCGCTGGCAAAAAAACCGCGGCCAAATTAGACCGCTACGCTGAACGCGGGCTTGAAACCGGTGCGCGCGCTGTAATCGTGCGGTGCCACGCCGCGTTACGGCACCGCGCGGACGGCAAAACAGCTCTCATAAGACCGCGCTCACACGCGCGTCACGCATCACGCCGCCGACGCGCAACCTCGAGACGCAACCGCGAGACGCGACCGCGTCGCCTCACGCAGGCAACCACAAACAACAACCATGGTCGCCACGCGCGCCCGGCGCGCCTCCGGCGAGGGCACGCCCAAGCAGACGGCCACGAAGCGCGCCGCGGCCCGGAGCAAGTCCCCGGCCCCGAAGAAGCCCGCGGCGCGCGCGAGGAGCCCCGCGCCGCGCGGCAAGAAGCCGTCCTCGAAGAAAAAGGCCATAGGAAAGGCGCCGCCGCCCGTCGGGTTGTATGATCGGGCCCTGGCGACGTACCCCGTGGCGACGAACGCCGCGCAGGCGGGGCTCATGTCGTTCGCGTCGGCGCTCGCGTCGCAG
>Ga0163111_10003132_pt1 | contig 10616 bp, 9 predicted proteins | sample CRUFie1St18metaG_FD_109645 | JGI IMG/M metagenome (GOLD analysis project Ga0163111, IMG submission 109645) | Marine microbial communities from the Costa Rica Dome - CRUD Field 142mm St18 metaG | ecosystem: Environmental > Aquatic > Marine > Oceanic > Photic zone | place: Costa Rica: the Eastern... | reverse complement strand
TTCGTGCGGCCCAAAATCTGCCAGGTTTGGGTTTGGGTTAGGGTTAGGGTTAGGGTTAGGGTTAGGGTTAGGGTTAGGGTTAGGGTTAGGGTTAGGGTTAGCTAATCCTAACCCTAACCCTAACCTTGAGGATCGACTTCATAGCGAACAACTCGCCAGTGATCGCGTGACGCGCCTGGTAGGGGAGGGTGAGATAGAGTGCTGACCCTAGGGTAAGGTAGAGTCCTAACCCTAGCCCTAGCCCTAGCCCTAGCCCTAGCCCTAGCCCTAGCGCTAGCCCTAACCCTAGCCCTAACCCTAGCCCTAACCCCAGCCCTTACCATGAAGACATTGGCGAAGGCGCCGGCGCCCAGGAACTTGAGCGGGTGAATATGCTCGAGCTGCATGCGCTCGCCTGCTTAGGGTGAGAGTGGGGGTTAAGGTTAGGGTCAGGGTTAGGGTTTCGCGTTAGGGTTAGGGTTAGGGTTAGGGTTAGGGTTAGGGTTAGGGTTAGGGTTAGGGTTAGGGTTAGGGATAGGGTTACCTCCGTCCTCGTCGTGGGCACTTGGTACGTCGCGTGCCGGCATCGCGCGATCTCGGCGCATCTCGATCTCGCGCTCGCGAGCGCGCGCGATCTCCTCGCGATCTCCGCTGCACCTCGCGCGCTCTCGCGCGATCTCCGCCGCCGAGATCGCCGCGCGCGATGGCGCCGTCGTGCGCATGAAGAGGCCGTCCTGCCGAGGCGCGCCGTCCTGGCGAGGCGCGCCGTCCTGGCGAGGCGCGCCGTCCTGGCGAGGCGCGCCGTCCTGGCGAGGCGCGCCGTCCTGGCGAGGCGTCCTAGCTGGCGGCGGCAGCCGAGACTCATCGGTAGGCGGCTGGGCCTGCGGCTGCGTTGGCAGGGCCGTGGTAGCTGGTGGCGGTGGCGGCAGTGGCGGCTGCGGTGACGGCGTGGCGCGCGGCGGCTCCTCGCCGTCGCAGCCCAGCGCCGATGGCTGTGGTGGCCGCTGCGCGGAGGGCGAGGGCGGCGGAGGGGGGCGAGGCGGCGGACGCTTTGGCGACGGCGGGGGCCGCGCGCTCGTGTAAGGGGAGGTGGAGCGGTAGCAACTGGCGCGCTCAAGCAGAGGCGAGGGGCCCTGTGAGGCGGCACGGGGCAGGACCGGGCCTGCCTGCCCCGTGGCGGTGGCAGCGCCGATGAGGTCGAGACCGATGCCGACGGAGCCATTGAGCGAGAAGGAGGTGGGGCGCGGAGGGATGCTGCAGGGGGAGGGCGAGGGCCCGCCGGAGCTGGCGAGGCTGAGGAAGGATGCGTTGCGCGAGCTGGCGCGGAGGAGGGGCGCGGTCGGAGAGGCGCCGCCCCCTGGCGAGGGGTCGCCGGAGAGGGCTCTGGCGGAGAGGGGCGAGCCGTTGCGCCCCTCAGAGCTCGCCTCGACGGAGCCCGCGGTGGTCGCCTCCTCGTTGGCGACATACTTCGGCCGGCTGGCCAGGGGGGAGCCGGGGGCAGAGCGGCTCGGCGGCGAGGTGGAGCTCCTCGAGGTGGCCGCCTTGCCGAGCGCCTCCGTGGGCAGCAGCGCCGAGGGCGAGCCGCCGAGGACGGCCGCGGCGGAGACCCAAGTGAAGAGTGAGGCGATCACACCGACTGACTGGCGCACCTGCTCGAGCGTGACCGAGCGAAGGTACGGCTCGAGCAGCTCGACCACCTCCGGGCTAAGCGTCGCCACCTCGAAGCTGCTGAGGCGGGCGTGCAGCGCCTTGCCCCCCGCCTGCGCGAGTAGCGGCTGGGCGCGAGACCAGGTGGCCGTGGCCGTCTCGAGGGGCGTGGCCTCAGTGGTGCTGGCCGCCTCGCCGCTCGCGCTCGTGCCGCCCGCGTCCGAGGGCGGCGCCTGCGCGAGTTCGGCCATCGGCTCGTGCAGGAGGATGAGGACCATCTCCAGCACGGCGCACAGGGTGCGCGGCGGGGCGCGGAGCTTGGCGATCATCGCGAAGTGCCTGGGCTCGACGGCGAGGAGCGCGCGGCCCATCAGCTCCTGCGCGCTCACGAGCCGGCTCCGCTCCACCTCCTCCTCCTGCTGCCACCGGAGCAGCTCGCCCAGCCCCACGCCACACACGAGCATCTCGTCGAGCTCGAAGGCCTCGCGCAGCTCTCGCTCCTCCTCAGTCTCGTTGGGCGTGCTAGTCCCGCTGCCGGGCAGGCGCGCGCCCACCACAGCCCGAGGCGTGGGCGCACCAGGGCTGGCGGTGCTGCACGGCGAGGCTGCAGCTGTGCTGGGACGGCTCGACTGGATTGTCTGCTCGAGTTGGATGGCCGAGAGGCGCGACTCGGTGAGCGGCGAGAGGAGCTGCTCGCCGGTCTCAGCCGCGCTTGGTACCGACACCTCCGGCGGCCGCCCGCCAACCATTTCGTCCTCGTGGTCAGTTTCGCCGGTGGACCAGATTCTATAACAACTTCGCTCGTGCGAAATTCCGCGAGGAGGGGTTAAAGCGAACAATTTACGCGTGACATGTGCAAATAGGAGACTCCACTCCCCATCGAGGCGATCGAGGCCAGAGCTCGACCCCGCCTGCCGCAAAACGGCATTCCATTAAAAACCACGTTTGCCAATATTTAATATGTATTCAACAAGCTCCTTTAAATGGACACGCCAGCGAGTTTCACGCGTATAGCTTGAAGCACTCCTGCGCACCTGGCTTCTGAGGAGCTCCGATGTGACCGCGGTTGATTTTCCACACATCGCCGTTGTCGCAGTAGAACACTACCCCTTCCAGCTCGTGCGTGGTGATGTACTGTGCGCTGTACTCGAGCGGCGCGTCCGCGCGTCGACAAATGCCTCCATGCTCCAATCAGACACCTCCGCCATACCGTGTTGCAGCAGGTAGTGGCGCGCCGCCTTCCTGTTGCTCACCTTGCCCTTTGCGTTCACGACTTCAACCGTGACGGGCTGCTCTGGCAGCGCGTGTGGATTGCCCTGCATGCTCGGACCCACCAACTCGTACGAGCAGCCCGCGCGCAGTGGGACCTCCACCGGTTCTCCCGCCGAGTCGAGTGAGTGTGCTACGGTGACGCCGTCGCGTATCGAGAGGGCGCTGCGGTGAAAAACGTCCTCACTGACCACGGGCCCGCTGGCCGGCACAGGAAGCCAGCAAATCGAGTCTCCTTTCTGCGCAGGGGTGTCGTCTGGGCGGAGTGCGCCATCCGGAGGCTGTTTTCCACCTCGGATGTCCCTGCGCTTGCAAAGCGTCCCCTTCTCCGTGACGAGGCAGCAGCTGCCGTCGTGCTTGACGGTCACCTTGGCCGAGGAGAGCTGCGACGAATCTAACTCGGGGTTCAACCCTCCGGAGGCCTCGAAGATCCAGGTCTGCCCAGACCGTTTGGGCACTTCGCCCTCGCGCAGCGGCCGCTGACCAACGCAGAGGGCAGCGGGCACCTTGGCGAGTATTGCCGGGCGCTCGAATGGTGCCTCGCTCGCTCGCAGCGGAGCTGCACGCAGCGGCACGGTGCGCTCCAACGTTGCATAACCGGTGCAGGTGTAGGAACAGCCCAAGGTGAGAAGCCCAAACATTGATGTTGTGGACGCGACGGCCCAATACGCGGCGGCGATGGTTGCGCTGCGCTGGGATCTGGCTGGGATGGACGAAGAAAGGCGCAGGGGAGGAATTGACGAGCAGGGGCCAGCGGATTTAATGGTGACCTGTGCAAATAGGACACTCCACTCTCCATCGAGGCGATCGAGGCCAGAGCTCGACCCACCTACGTCAAAAGCATTCCATAATTGCTCCCGGCCGCCACCACGGCGCGATGGCGGATCTAGCGGAGTACATGCAGCGAGGAGGGGAGGAGGTGGTGGAGGAGGTGGAGGAGGAGGTGGTGGAGGAGGAGGAGGACCCTGACGAGGCGCTGAGAGCCAAAGCCCAGGAGGCGCACCTGGCACAGGCCTGGCGCCTGGCAAAACTTGGCTGCTGGGATTCAGCGCAAACTCGGTTGGGCGTTTGGGACGGCACGCTGCTGGAGGTCGCGACGGACGACGAGCTGGCAAGCGACGGGAGCGAGGACGCGCCGAGCGACGATTCGAGCGACGTGTCCACGGAGGGCAGCGCCGACGGCGGCGCGCCCTCGTCGGACGAGGCGGACAGCGAGGAGGACGAGGCGGTGGCGCCAAGCTGGCGAGCGGAGGGCAGCGAGAACTCGCCCCCGAAGGTCCTCGCCGCGCAGCAGGCGCTCTTCGCGGCTGTGGGTGAGGCGCTGAGTGGCGAGGTGGAGCGCGGCGGCGACGTGGAGGAGGCTGTCGAGGAGTTCCAGACGTTCGCTGCGACGGCGCTCGAGCGATCTCCGCTCAACCTGGCCAAGCCGCGCGGCCTGCTGCAGCCGCCGCGGCCGTCGTGGCCAGACTCCGAGAGCGGCGCGCTGCTGCTCACACCGAGAGGCGCGGGATCAGAGGCCGCGCGCTTCTTCGCCGGAGCGAGCGCGACTGAGCCTGAGGCGGCGACGGACGACGAGAGCGAGACCTTGATCTCAGGCGGCTCCGACGGGGAGAGCGACGCGGTGGTTCGCACGAGCGGCGGCAATACCTTTATCACCGATCAGCGCCTGGAAAGAAGCGCCGCACCTGGTGAGGCACCTGGGAGAGCGGCTGCGGCGCCGGTGCTGGCGCCAGCGGCGGCGGCGGCGGCGGCGGCGGCGGCTGCGGCGACGTGAGGCGACGGGCGACCCTCTTTCGCTATCAATCGCCTCGCCTCAGACCCCTCCGCCAGCCCTCCGTTGCCGTGAGAAAGAACCAGAACGGCTGCAGCTCCGCACACCGCACTGCACCCCCACGCCGCACGCCCCAGCCGCGTTCGCATATACTAGTACTATAGTGTCAAAGCTCATACTGCAGCCAGGGGCGCTTCATTCACTCATGCATCATGGCTACCGTAGCATGCTCCAAGCATTACTCCATGTATATTGTCAGACGATAGCATAATTTGTTAATTAATGAAAATGATGGAAAAATAGGAGAAAAAATCCACTAAAAGTCTAAACGTAAACCACTTTCGCCAATAAAGCAAAATCCACTTTCGCCAAAACGCCCCCTTACTTACGGCGTGTACCCCGCGAGCACATCAGCAGCTCGTTCACATCAGTCATCACCATCACGGGTCCGGTCTCGCAGCCCGGCCAGGTGTGTCCAGGGTGTGTCGCGTCAGTGAGGTGGCAGGTCGCACACGGGGGCGGGGCCTCGCCCACCCCTGCGCGCCTGCGGCCCACACGGCACGATGTTGCGAGCGACATACGGATGGCTGACGAGGTGGATTAGCGGACAAAATTGAGGAGTGCACAGGGCCTCAGGCCGTCCCGTTGTGCCGAGGGCCGAGCTGCACGAGGCCGCTGGCCGTGACCGCGCCCGGGAAGCTCCGCCGGTGGCGCATCGCCACCTGGCCCTCGGCTCCGTTGCCGCGCTCCGACAGCGACGGCGGCAGCCGCACGCGCACCTGGTTAGGGTTAGGGCTAGGGCTAGGGCTAGGGCTAGGGCTGGGGCTGGGGCTAGGGCTAGCGTTAGGGCTAGGGCTAGGGTTAGGGTTAGGGCTAGGGCTAGAGTTAGGGCTAGGGTCAGGCCCTAACGCGGTGGCGAGCGAGCGCACGGTGACATAGTCCCAGCCCGACTCGACGTTCACTAGCCGCTCGGCGTCGAGCGCGTGCGCGGCCGCCGGGCTACTTGTGCTGCCCCCGCCCTCGTGGCATCGGTGGTACCTGGAGCAGGGTTAGGGTCAGGGTCAGGGTTAGGGTTAGGGTTAGGGTTAGGGTCGGGGTTAGGGCTCGGGTGGTACCAGGAGCAGTCGTGCTGCAGCCGCGAGAAGGAGACGACGGTGCAGCGCGCGCAGCCGCGGCACTTGGCGACGCACGCCTGCAGCGAGGTGAGCTAGAGTTACTAACCCTAACCCTAGCCCTAGCCCTAACCCTAGCCCTAACCCTAGCCCTAGCCCTAACCAGCACGCCTGCAGCGAGGTGAGCGCGTGCTTGCGCGTCTCCCACGCGCCGGCGTCGCCGCGGCTGCAGTCGCCCTCGCCGTCGGTGTTGCGGCAGTAGCCCGCGAGGGGCACCCGCTCCGCGGCGCGCGGCGCGGCGAGAGAGACCTTGGGTTGGTAGGGGTTGGGGTAGGGTGAGGGTGAGGGTCAGCACACTAGATTCATACACAACCACTACTACCGACCGGGCATGCGCCGCGCGCGCGCTCGGCGCCGCGCAGCAGCCCGGGGCGGCGGGCGTGGTCCAGGATGACGTGGCGCGTGGCGTAGCCTCGATCGACCGCCCGCTGGCCGCCGATGGGGTCAACCCACCGCCGTCCTGCGGCGACGACGAGCATCAACCTCGGCGGCCATCCCCAGAGCGTGGCCAGCTGGCGAGGCAAGGGCCAGTAGCGCGGCGCCGCGCACTGCAGGTAGCGCCAGTGGAGCACCGCATCGTGCATCTCGTCCCAGTACTTGCCACGCATCGGGAAGCAGCCGCGGCCATGCGCGGGCTGCGCAGGCGCGGCCAGCACGGCCGAGGCCGGCCGGCAGCGAGGCTCGTCCCGGGCGGCGTCGCGCCGCGCCCGTGCACAGCGCGGCCCCTCCGCCTGCGGGTCGAAGCAGCCCTGCCTGCTCGGCTTGCTGTGACAGCTCGTCCCCGCAAAGCAGCGGTGGGCCGCATCGCAGCACGCGAGGTAGGCGACGTTCGGGAAGAAGCCCGGCCGGATGGGCGGCCGCGCCTGCTCGAGGACCAGCCCTAGGAGCTGCTCGGGCCCGATGTGCGTGGCTGTCACCAGATCGATCCGGCGGAGCAGCTGGTCGCTCAGCAGGAACTGCCACCGGCCGAAGTACGTGGGCGCGTGGTCGCGGTGCATCACCGCGTGCCTGTCGTTGACGCCATTGACGTTCTGGCCCGACGGCACCCACAGCACCTGCGGCTCGAGCAGCGGCAGCGGAGGGTGCGGCGCCAGCCATCGGAACTCGAGGCGCGAGAAGACGATGCGGCGGTACTCGGCGCCGCCGCGCGGGCCGGCCTCGTGGGCGCGTACGAGCGCCCAGACGCGGTGCAGGTCGTGGAGCTCGCGCATGCACGAGACGTTCGGGTTGCCCAGCACCGGCGCGAACAGGTTGAGCCCGTTGAACAGCTCGCGCACCTTCAGGTTGCGCGAGATGGGGCCGAATGCGGGCGCACCGAGAGCGTGGCGATGCAGCTGCTCGTGAGTGAGCATCGGCGCCAGGTCCACGCCCGTGAGCGGCTGCAGGTGCTTCAGCCGCTCCAGCAGGCACCGCCCGTTGCGGGCGGTCGCACAGTCTGCGGGCAGGAAGGTGCCAGCAACGAAGACGTCGGCGCCGAGCGGCTCGACGAGGAAGCGGCGCGCATCGCGGCCGGCATCGGGGATGGTCACGTTGAGCCAGCCGGAGAAGGTGACTGCAATCGAGCGCGAGGCAGCCTCCACGGACATGGCAGCAGGTGACGAGGGTTGCAGCTCTGGAAGCCGACTTGCCGCGACACGGTGCCGATCGTTGCAGAGCGCGCCAGCGCAGCGCGAACTTCATCACCGAGGGGAAAGCGCGGACAAACGCCGGGGATTTCAAAGAACTCAGTGGTAACGAAAGCGGGCTGAGGACCATCGTCGGCGCTTCACGCAACTTACGCGCGCGCCTATTAGCACATGACTGTACTGTCCGTAAAATTACCCCCGCTGCCACGTCGGCGCGCAGGATCCTCACGTGATCAAGGCCGAAAGAGCACACATGAGAGTGAATGTAGCTCTCTCACCGCTGCTCCTCGCCGCCACGTGCGCGAGCCTGCGTACGCCACCACCCGCCACGATGGGCATCGTGAGCAAGGCCGGGAAGCTCTTCGGCCAGTTCCGGCAGAAGAGAGAGGTCAAGGACGTGGCGCAGCTGATCCAGCCGGGAGACCGGCTGCCCGAGGCGGTCGTCCAGGTGAGCGCCAACGGGCGGCAGATGAACCTCGCCGACGCGATGGCCGCCTCCAGCGGCATGTCTCTGCTGGTGGGCATGCCGGGCGCTTTCACACCGACTTGCAGTACGTGCCACCTGCCTTCGCTCGTGGAGGCGGCACCGCGGCTGGAGAGGCTCGGGCTGAAGAAGATCGCGGTGATCATGTTAGGGTTAGGATTAGTGTTAGAACCCTAACCCTAACCCTAGCCCGAACCCCAACCCTAACCCCAACCCTAACCCTAACCCTAACCCTAACCCTAACCCTAACCCTAACCTTAACCTAACCCAACCCCAACCCCAACCCTAACCAGGTGATCACGTCCAACGACCGGTACGTGAACGAGGCGTGGCGGACGTCGATCGAGCAGCGGATGGACGCGAAGATGACGCTGACCATGCTCTCCGATGCGGACGGCGCCGCGCTGCGCGCCCTCGGCCTGGTCTGACCGTAGCCCTAGCCCTGGCCCTAACCCTAGCCCTAGCCCTAACCCTAGCCTCAGCCCTGCTCGGCCTGGTCGATGCCCCTAGCCCTAGCCCTGGCCCTAACCCTTGCCCAACCCTAGCCTCAGCCCTAACTTTACTCCTACCCGAACCCTTAACCCTAGCCCGAGCCCTAAGCAGGTCGACGACCTAGGCTTCGGTATGGGCGAGCGCTCCAATCGCTTCGCCGTGCTCGCAGAGGATGGCAAGGTGAAGCACGTCGCCATGGACGAGGGCATGGACCCTGACCCTGACCCTGACCCTGACCCTGACCCTAGCCCTAGCCCTCGCCCTCGCCCTCGCCCTAACCCTGACCCTAACCCTGACCCTAAGGTGAAGCACGTGGCGATGGACGAGGGCATGGACAGGCTCGATAGCACCTCGGTCGATGCGATCAATAAGGTACGCCACCCCTAACCCTAACCCCAACCTTCACCCTCACCCTCAGCCTAATCGTAACCTAGGTGCTTGACTACCACACGGGCACTAGCCCTAACCCTCGCCCTCGCCCTCGCCCTCGCCCTCGCCCTAACCCCAACACCAACACCAACACCAACACCAACACCAACACTAAGCCTAACCAAGGTGCTCGACTACTACACGGGCAACCAGATCGCGCCGACAGGCTTCCATTGGGCGGGCACCTTCTGAGATCGTCCCCGCTCCTTGCCCCCGCCCAACGCTGGACTGAGCTGAACAACAGCATGCACGAAGCGTGGACACAGCCGTCGGCTGCCGCCACCTAGACGTAGACCTACCATGCGATGGACCGGATGGAGCTATTACGTCCCCCTGGGACGTTGGACACCCCGATACACGTATTGTACTCGCAACATGCCGGATGTTTATACAGATATCAGTATTTTATATTCCCCGCACGCGCCCCTTAAGGGAAAGTTTAAACTTTATAAGCGATAAGCCTTACGTTGTGGCCAGTGTTCTATGCGTCGTTAGACGTTACTGTTCGTTAGTCTTTGGTCGACGTTTGAGTTTGTCGCGTGTGCCGCAACGCCCAACGGCGCTACATCCTACCCCGCGAGAATTTTGTGCCACAGAGCGGCAGCGCGGCAGCGGAGGCCGACACAATTTGTGATTTAATCCGCAACACCGGACGTCCCGACGACAGGCTAGCCGACAAGAAAAAAGCGAAAGGATCGAATCAAAGGTGCCGCTCGTTGACGTTCACCGTTCCCGCTCCGTCTACTAAGCGATAGACTAAGGCAGCTCCTCGACCATAGGCCCCAAGCCCCACACGTCGGTATCGATGACCCTTTCTTCGTACATCCGCAGCAGGCGCGGCAGCGTGCCGTCCGGGCCGCTCAAGTCGTCGGGGTTGATCACCGGGCGCGCCGCCTGTGCCCGCTCGGTGGCCAGCTTCGCGCGCTCGCCCGACTTGAACATGCGCAACAGAACGCCGGTGGTGCCCGCGCGGTGCATGCCAGAGGCGCAGTGCACGAGGACGGAGCCGCCGCTGGAGAGAGCACGTTGGACAAAGTCGAAGAGGCGAGCCAGGAAGCGGAGCTGCTCGGGGAGTGTCGCCTGCTCCACACGCATCGCGTCGCCCGCGAATTGCCACTCGATGACGTGCCAGCGGAGGTATGCGAGGGAGGGCTCGCCCTCGCAATAGTTGTCGAGGTCGCCGTGCAGTTGACGATGTGGGTGATGCCCTTGGAGAGCAGCGAGGCGGCTGGGCCCTCTGCGGCCGCTCGGCCACCGACGAAGATCGCAGCGCCGGAAGTGGGGTGTGTCCAGACCGCATTCATGCTGTCCACGTGGCCCATGCGAGTCATCCGCTGGTACCCCGCACGCGTGTAGTCCTCGCTGTTGTACTCCCTCACCGCTGCCACGCTGGATGGCACACGCGGAAAGAGGGCTTCCAGCTCCATCGACTCGCCAGCGATGGTGGTGGCAGCCACGGGCTGGTCGAGGTAGTCGCCTGTGCCTGCGCTCTCAAACAATGGATCGTCCAGCAACGCCGCGACATCCGCCTCCAAATTGGTCTCGTCAATGTGGTCGGTGTTATATGAGCGGCAACCGCGAGCGGTGCCGATCATACCACATTGGCCAGCCGCCGGCGGCGGCGCCGCAGCGGGTCGCGGCATCCCGAGCCTTTCCATGACCTCCGCGCATGCTGAACTCACCTCCGGGTCGTCCTGCCGGGCTATGCGCTCAAGGTAGGCGGCGGACGCCTTGAGGCGTGGCACGTC
>Ga0163111_10003131_pt1 | contig 10619 bp, 8 predicted proteins | sample CRUFie1St18metaG_FD_109645 | JGI IMG/M metagenome (GOLD analysis project Ga0163111, IMG submission 109645) | Marine microbial communities from the Costa Rica Dome - CRUD Field 142mm St18 metaG | ecosystem: Environmental > Aquatic > Marine > Oceanic > Photic zone | place: Costa Rica: the Eastern... | reverse complement strand
TCACTCCCCCCGAAGGCTATTGGCAGCGCGCGCAAGAAATTCTGCAACGACACGGAATTTTGCTCATTATGGATGAGGTTATGACCGGATTTGGTCGCACCGGCGTCGCCTTTGGATCGCAACTCTACAGTGTCCAACCGGATCTATTGGTTGCGGGTAAAGGGTTAGCGGGCGGCTACGCCGCTATTGCTGGCGTTTTTGGTCGTGAAGAAATAGCCAATGCCATCAGTGCGGCCGGTTTCAACGTTATGTTCCATACCTTTGGCGCGCTACCCCAATCCTGTGCCGCCGCCACCGCAGTACTGAAAATCTTACGCGAGGAAAATTTAGTCCAGCGCGCAGGGGTTATTGGCCAACATACCCTCGAGCGCCTGCAGGCAAGCTTCGGTCAACACCCAAACGTCGCCGAGATTCGCGGTGCTGGCATGCTCATAGGCATAGAGATCGTAAAAGACCGCAATACCCTTGAACGCTTTGACGAAAACGCGCGCGTCACCGAGCACATCGCTGGAGCGGCGCTGGATGCTGGGGTATTTTTCTACCCCGGCGGCACTGGCGAATACCGCGATGTCATTTGCATCGGCGCGCCCTTTATTATCGATGAGCCGGAGATCGAACTTATGGAAACCGCCCTCGGCGCAGCCCTCGCAAATCTGCCCAAGGGCTAAGCCAGCTATAGCGCCCGATATATGGCCTGAAGGAGCGTTAATGAGCGCGGATCGCCCAAAACTCCGTCGTGCATTTTGTTCATAACAAAAGCAACGCTCATCTGCGCATCTTGGTCGACCAAAATATTGGATCCGCCCCAGCCGCCCCAAAAACAGGCATTCTTATTTGGTGATAACGGCAGCAATTCGGACATAAGACCAAAACCGAGTCCATAAGAAATGGGCACTCCTAATACTAAATCGGTACCAGAAACTCTTGGCTTCATTACCGATGTTGCCGTCTCAGCAGACATTAAATCCACACCAAAGGCGGATCCTTTACATGCCAGCGGCGCCTGTAATTTAGCCACAGATCGCGCATTACCATGGCCGTTTGCTGCAGGTATTTCGGCCTGCCGCCAACCATCAGTCCAAGAATGCTCGACACCAGCGAAAGGACTACGGAAGGTACGTGCGGGAATAGAATTCGCATCGCCGCCATCCGGCGCTTCGCCTTGGCCAAATGGGATAAGACGGCTAATCCGATGAAATTCGTTGGCCGGGACGCCAATAAAGAAATCGGCACCCAGTGGCCCAGCAATTTCTTCTCGGAAATAAGTACCGAGCGACTTTCCAGTAATTCGTCGCACGACCTCGCCGATCAGATAACCCTGCGTAATGGCGTGGTAACCAGGTGCGCTGCCAGGTTCCCACCAAGGTGCTTGGGCCGCCAGCAATGCGACAATTTTGTCCCAATCGTACATGTCGTCAGGCGACATCATTTGGTCCATACCGGACAAACCAGCAGCATGGCTCATCAAATGCCAAACCTTAACCTGCTCTTTGCCGTTTTGTGCAAACTCTGGCCAGTAATCGGCCACATTGCGCTCAAAATCCAGCTGATCACGATCGGCTAGCACCAAGGCACAGAGGAACGACATAGTTTTAGTGGTGCTATAAACATTAACCAGGGTGTCTTCCTGCCAGGGGGCGCTGGCCGCTTCATCTAAATGACCACCCCACAAATCCACAACCATTTCACCACCAATGGTTGCCGCAAACGACACCCCAACATCGTCACCGGAATCAATGCTAGCGCTGAGTATGTCGCGCACTTCGGCAAACTTCGGATCGCAGATCCCAGCAATATCGGCCATCACCTTCCCCTCTCATGTAATGCTCAAGTCTTTGATGATACGTGTTTGATTAGCAAATATCGCTTTGCCGGCCTAGTTCACAGCCAATTTTTACTGGGCAAATGTCAACGATTACGCCAGTCTTAATGCTGGCGAGGAGGGAGTTAGTTCTATGGATCATCAAATTTTTGCGCAGCTACTGGGCAACTACGGCGAATTTGTCGGCGCCGTGGGGGTGGTTATTACGCTCGGATATTTGGCCGTCCAGATCAAACAGAATCGCACCCAAACTCAATCTCAGATCGAACAGAGCCTGTACGAGCAGTGGCAGACCCCAGCAAAAATAATGGCAGACTCGCCACAACTTGCTGACCTATTTTGCCGAGGTCAAAAGTCTCGATCGGCGCTGACTGAGGCGGAGCAAATGCAATTTGATATGTTTTGCTCACTGGGAATCAATACCGTGGAGTTTGCCTTTCGCCTTTCTGAGGACGCAGACACCGACCCAGACGGGCCAACCTGGATATCCATTGCCGAATTTTTTCTCGACAGCCCAGGTGGTCGAGAGTTTTGGCACGAACGCCGAGATTTATTTTTCGCAGGCTTTCAAAAATGGATCGAAAGACATTTGGACATCGCCGTACCACCTCACAATTTGTCATCTTAAGTCTAACCAACACGACTGGTGACAATCCGCGCTGGTCGCTACCATAGCCCGGTTGAGCATAAGCAACCTGTACTTACACTAAGGAGCACAATGTCTACTGACACGACTAACCAAGCACGCCAGTGCTTAGAGTGTTTACGCTCAGAAGTGAATGCCGCTTTTTCGCACCTTAAAGCACTGTGCTCAGAAGAAGGGCGACTATCCCCTAAATTGCTTGATGAGCAACAAAAGGTCAGTTACGAGCTGGCGTTTTGCGTTGCTGAAATCGAGGCCTCAATGGCATTGCTGAACTATGCGACTGAGACCCGAGCTGAAGCTCATCTATGTCAATCCATCGCCTTTACTTTTTGCGCTGAGAGCATTCGCAACGTCTGGCAGAGATTACTCAACCATGCACATGAACTCGGATTAGACGACGCCCAACTGCTTCAGTTAATGGGCAGTGCTCCGCTGGCGGATTTTCTTCGGCAGCACGGCAGCAGTAGCCAATTGGCCAAAATTGGCGCAGCGTTACTGGATCGAGGCAATGTACGACTGCCCACAGGTCTCGGTGAGGAAAAAGACCTCGTGCGTGAGAGCTTTGCCCGTTTTGCCGACGATGTCGTGGTGCCGCAAGCGGAATCGATTCATCGGTTTGATAAGGATATTCCGGATTCACTGATTGAGGCCGCAGCGCAAATGGGCTGCTTTGGCACCTGTATTCCGGAGCAGTTTGGCGGCCTTATGCCGAACGATAAGCACGACAGTCTAGGCATGCTAGTAGTCACCGAGGAATTGTCCCGTGGCTCTTTAGGCGCTGCTGGTAGTTTGATCACCCGACCGGAAATCGCCGCTAGAGCACTACTGCATGGCGGCACCGACGAGCAAAAACAATATTTTTTGCCCCGCCTAGCCGCCGGGGAGATGCTTGCTGCCATTTCAATAACGGAACCAGACTATGGCTCTGATGTAGCGTCGTTATCGCTAAAAGCCAGCCAAACGGACAGCGGGTGGATGTTAAACGGCGCTAAAACATGGTGCACCTTCGCCGGCAAAGCTGACGTGATCGTGGTCATCGCCCGTACTGATACGGATCGCTCCAAGGGTCATAAGGGTTTGAGCATGTTCATGGTGGAAAAACCGCGTTTTGCCGGCCATGAATTCAGCCACGAGAATCCCGCAGGCGGACGCTTGGTGGGTCGCGCAATTCCTACAATTGGCTATCGCGGTATGCATTCTTTTGACCTGTCCTTTGAAGACTACGTCGTACCAAATTCCGCACTGGTGGGCGGCACTGCGGGTCAGGGTCAAGGTTTTTATCTCACCATGGCCGGGCTATCTGGCGGGCGCATTCAAACCGCCGCGCGCGCATCCGGCGTAATGCAAGCCGCATTAGAAAAAGCCGTGAGCTACAGTAATGACCGCAAAGTCTTTGGGGCTACCGTGGGGGAATACCAACTTACCCAAGTCAAACTTGCTCGGATGCTTGCAGCACTCACCGCCTCAAGACAGTTTAGTTACGCAGTGGCTAAGCTGATGGACAGCGGCAGCGGTCAAATGGAAGCCAGCCTAGTTAAGCTATTTAGTTGCCGCGCCGCTGAGTGGGTAAGCCGCGAGGCGCTGCAGATACATGGCGGCATGGGTTATGCCGAAGAGACCAGCGTTAGCCGCTATTTTGTAGACGCACGTGTCTTATCTATTTTTGAAGGCGCCGAGGAAACCCTCGCCCTCAAGGTGATCGCACGGGATCTAATTGCAAAAGCCGCCTAGGATGCCGAGCGCAATGCTCGGCCCTTGGGCAACACAGCTAGCGCAGCTCTAGACCAGACAAGTCGCCTTTGTCTCGCCATTTCTCCATCAGCGAAAAGAATTCAATTGGACCGCCGCCATAGGTGTTATTTTGCGGCTGGGTATTTACCTGCCCTTCATTGTTGTAATAACCCGGCGTGCATTTTTCCTGGAAATCCGCTGTCAGCCGCGCCTTCTCAATAATTGTTTGCACCCACTTTTGCTCCGCCGCTTCACTCGCCTCTATCCGCTGAGCACCGCGTTGTTTAAGCCCTTCCATGATGTGAGCTAGATGCACACTCTGCTCATCCAATGAGTAGGTGTAGGTGGCTGTAAAGCCCGATTGTGCCGGGCCAAAAAAGAACGCATTAGGAAAGCCGCGCACATGCATGCCATGAAACGTGGATAAACCGTCTGCCCACTTATCGGAAATCGACAACCCATCTACGCCGTTGATTTGATAGCCGGCGCGTCGGGAATAATCCGTCCCGACCTCAAATCCAGTAGCAAAAATAATGCAGTCCACCGCATATTCTTTGCCGTCGAATACAATGCCGTTCTTGGTAATCAGATCCACACCCTTACCATCGGTATTGACCAAAGTTACATTCGGCAGGTTAAAGGTCGGCAGGTATTCATCATGAAAACACGGTCGCTTACAAAACTGTCGGTAATATGGCTTTAGCGCTTCTGCTGTATCCGGGTCTTCGACTACTTGATCTGCGCGCGCCCTTACCTGCTCCATCTTCTGGTAGTCGGCAAGCTCCATCTCCTCCGCCAGATTCATATATTGGGTGGCTTTATTCGTAAGGTAGGTCTTTAAACCCTGCTGATAAAGTTGCTTCGATGCCACACCAGTGATCGCCCACATTGCCATGCGCCATTTGGACGGTGCTTTGTCACGCAGGCTGCCAAATAACAAACGAAACGCCTCGGTCCAACCATCAGCGACCAAATCCTCCTTGACTGGGGCACCGGTCATAATGGACTCAAAATTGCGCCGACGTTCGTTCTGCCAACCGGGCGCTTGAGTATTCATCCAGTTAGGGTCTGTCGCTTGGTTATTTCTGACGTCGATGGACGACGGCGTACGCTGAAACACATAAAGTTGTTGCGCAGCAGCGCCAACGTGAGGCACGCACTGTACGGCAGTAGCGCCGGTACCAATAATGGCTACCCGCTTGTCCGCCAAGCCGGACAACCCCCCTTGGGCATCACCGCCGGTGTAACTGTAATCCCAGCGACTGGTATGAAAGGTGTGGCCAGTAAAGTCATTTATACCCCTGATAGCCGGCAACTTCGGGCGATTCAATGGTCCATTCGAATGCACGACATAACGCGCTTTAATTCGATCCTGACGATTAGTGGAGACCATCCAACGACCAAGATCCTCGTCCCAATCAGTAGATGTCACCAAGGTCTGCAACATAGAACGCTCATGCAGACGATATTTTTCTGCAATGATATTGCAGTAATCTAACGTTTCCGATGCGTTGGTATATTTCTGCTGCGGTACAAAGCCAGTTTTCTCAAGCAAAGGCAGATAAACATATGACTCAATATCACATGACGCTCCCGGATAACGATTCCAATACCATGTGCCGCCGAAGTCGCCACCTTTTTCGATAATACGAAAATCCTCAAAACCCGCTTCGTGCAATCTCACTGCAGCCAGCATGCCACCGAAGCCGCCACCGATAATGACGACCTCTACCTCTTCTTCTATGGCATCACGCTCAAGAATGCTTTCAATGTATGGGTCCTCGACAAAGTAGGCAAAGTCACCGGTAACCTCTTGGTACTGGTCATTGCCATCGGCACGAATACGCTTATCACGCTCCTCTTGGTATTTACGCGCTAGGGCTTGCGGATCAAAGTTATGGACTGTGGTATTCATCGCTCTTTCCCCCCAAAAATTTCTTGCAGTTTTTTTATTGGTATTCTGGTTTTATTTTTCTCGCCGCCTACGGATCTTATGCTCTGCTACCGGCGCCGACAATCCAGCGTACTCACAGCTATTGGTCCAACGCTGAATTAATTTCAGCAAAAATCTCAGTCGACCCATCCTTTTGCAGAAGCAATATTTGATAGGGCATAAACCGATCGCCAACCTCCATACCCGGACTGCCCACAGGCATACCTGGCACACTAAGGCCAATGCTGCCTTCGGGCGGAGCGGCCAAGAATGCATGGATAAATTTACTCGGCACATGCCCCTCAAAAACAAAGCCTTGGGCAGACACCGCCGTATGACAGGATCGATAACGTGGACCGATGCCCAACTGCGCTTTCTGCTGCTCAAGATTTTCCGGTTCCTCTACTGCCGTCGAAAATCCGTTGTCGTGAAGGTGCTCCATCCATTTCACACAACAGCCACAGGTCGGTGATTTCAGCACCGTAAGGATAGGCTCCATTGAGTCACCACGAGCCGGCCCCATAAACATCAGCGCAACAACCCATGCGGCGAACGTTAACGAAAATTTCATCAGCTGCTTACCCCCTGAGGTAAAATACATACGACCAAGAGTTCCGACCCTTGAGTATACTTCAAGTCAACACAGTGTCAGCGGGACGAAAATTAGCCCGCTAATAGAGCGTCAAGCAGAAGGCAACAAGCAATGACTGCAGCAGAAAGAACCACCGATAGCCGCCAGGCACGCAGCGATGCCACCAAGAACGCGCTGATGCGCGCAGCGGAGAAGTTAATCGCCGAGCGAGGCATCGGCAACGTCTCCATTAGCGACATCGTTGCCGCCGCTGAGCAAAAAAATCAGTCCGCCCTGCAGTATCATTTCAGCAATCTAGGCGGTCTAATCGACGCAGTATTGGAAACCCGTTCGGAGGAAACCCATATCCGACGCGCCGAGCTCATCGACGTATTGCTGGCCCGCAGCAGCCAACCGAGCCTGCGGGAAATTTGCATGTTAATGGTATATCCGGCGTTTTCTCTGGCACAGGAAAGCAGCGAGTACCACGACTACGTAAGAGCCTTTGGACACCAACTGGTATTGTCAGAAGCTTCGTTACTACCCATCGTAAAACGTCGCGGCGGCGGCGGTGCCAGCGGCGAAAAGACCGCAGAACTGCTCAAGACAGCATTACCCCATCTAACACCAGCACACTACCAGCAACGCATGGAGGCGGCAGTGCGACTGTGCTCGGCGTCGATGTATTACCAAGCCCGACAGCCTGAGGGGTTTAAGGGCGCCCAAGCCGAGGTTTTTTTACACGGCCTTGTGGACGCTATCGTAGGCCTAATGTCCGGACCGGTATCAGAGCAAAGTAAGGCGGCCGCAAAGAAGGCCTAACCCCGGCCTTCATAATGATTTACATTAAAATCATTAAACTGTTACGGTACGAGCCACTGAGCCAGCGACCATGCACCTATGCAGACATTAAGAAAGATTCTTATACGCACCGCGTTAACCATGGCGGTATTGCTACTGGCGGGGGTTTGGCTGGCGTTTTTTTCTGCTAGACCGCCACTCACTACAGACCCCGCAACTCTTGCCGGGGACGGCAGCAGTCTCAATTATTGCGAACTACCGGCACTCGATGGCAGGGGCAAAAAGGCCGTCGACATTGCCAAGGGCAATACCCCCGGATGCAGCTACGATCACTTCCCCTTACCAATCCTTAGGGAATGCACGGAGCCACTTGCGCCAAACGCCGCCGACATAAGGGGCTTGTGGCGCGGTATTAGCGGTAAGGTAGGGCATGTAGAGCGGGTTGAGCAATGTGGCTCGAGAGTTGTGGTAACCAGTAGCGGCCTCATTCATGACTCTGGTCCCAACAGCACCGGTGGTTACAACAGTAACGACACCGAGGGCCAAGTGGTATTTACCATTGGTGAAAGGGAATATTGCCCACGCACTTCTGCGGGCATGTTCTGGAATGACGGCATATTAGATTTTCGTGTTTTCGGTTGGGGCCCAGTCGTGGTGCGCAGATATATGGATAACGAGCACCTCGTTTGGGAGTACGCTGACGGCAGCATCACCCGTATGGAACGCCTATGCACGCTGCCACCAGAACATCAGACCCCGCACCAGCGGGGCCCAAGGTTTAACCTGTTCTGAACTAGATCAGGCTCTAGTTAGTCCTTGGCGCAGGCCTTGGAGGGCGGCACATCTAAGGTTGGATTGCGGTCAAAGAAACCCACTGGCATTAACGAAAAACCACAGTACTCTACAGGCATAACCGGCCAATCCTCGGGTCGCGGCATATGTGTGACCCCTGTGGTATGCCAAACCACCACATCTTCTGCCTCGAGGTTCCGATTCTGCTCAGCCCACTTCGGCAATCCCTCACCACCGCTATTCAACAGATTTGGATAGTCTCCAGCAGCATTGAATGCGCCTTCTTCGAACTTTGTCACCCAAAGGTTGTGTCGCGCAAAACCTGCTCGCTTTGCAATGGTCGAATCTTCGTGTGCTAGCAGCGTTGGCGTCGCAGAGGGCAGTAACTTCCACGCTACAGCTTTGCCAAGGCCGTTTTTGCGCTCAGGATTTACAACCTTCCAATACCGAGAGCGTTGCGGATAGCAGTCCCGCTGCGCCTGCTGCTCACTTTCTAGCAAAGTGCTTTTGGCACGAAACGCCGTACCCTGAGGGTTATCCTCACCGATAGGCAGAGGCTCCGCTTCCACCTCATAAACACTGTTGTTGGTACCGTCGATATTAAAATCCAAACGGAAACAAAACAGATGCTGATGAATCGGCGACGTCACGTTAGGCGCAACAAGGGGTGCTATATCGGGTCGCTCGTCGCCCTCGGCCACCGCACTGACGCCAATAATACCGGTCAATTTAACTTCCATTTGGATGGTACCGTCCAAATACAGGTACCAGAAAAAACCATATTCATAGTTGCCAACCGTATGCACGGCGCTTACGACCAAACGTCGCGATCGACGCACCTCAGTGGATTGGGTCAGTGAATCATGGTGCTTCCACAAGATGCCGTAATCTTCCTCATGCATGCAGATAGCATTTTCGATGGTGCGGGCTGTACCGTTCCAGTTCACAACGTTGTGATCGAAGTAGTGGATTTCGCCGAGACAGTCGCAACCTAGGGTCAAAGAATTGGTCAACGAACCAATATTTGCCTCACCCGCATCAAATACGTGCTTCCAGTTATGCATCGGGTCTGTATCACCGTAGGGCACCACCATCTCTGATAGCGCTGCGCGATACAAAATTGAGCGGTTTTCGTCACCGTCCTGATAACTCAGTTGATGTAACACCAAGCCATTCGTCGGGTGGATCGAAACTCGAAAGTTAAAACCCTCCCACTGCACTGCATGGCCATCTACCTGAAACGAGGCACCTTCGGGCTGAGTAATATCAATAGGTCGCAAACTGTCACGAAATTCGGGTTGGCTAGCGGCATCATAGCGTCCGCTCTGAGTTGGCAGAGGCACTACCCCATGATCTTCCAGATAAGCAACCTTACCCGCGGTTATGTCCACGTGAGCAATCAGACCTTGGACTGGGCGTGCATAGGCATTGTCAGTTGGGTCTTCCTTGACGAAGCTGATTGCCCGATGCACGCGATGCCCTTCTGGAATACTCGGGTGCTGGTACCCCCCAGTTGGCCAAGGGTCGATCTGAACCAGATCAAAATCGGTAACTCCGCGCGCGCGCATGGCCTCTTGCCAGCCTGCATCGGCCTTAGTGATCGTTACTGCAGCGACAAAATCAGCAAGACCAATGGCTGCCTGACCCGTCTCTATACGATAAATGACTACAGCTTCGGTCTGCAGATTAACGATGCCCTCGAAACCACCGTCGCGCTGCCCCTCCGCTGGGTAGTCGTATCCGACAAAGCGCAGTTGGCGCACCACCGCATCCCCAGGCGTATAGCCCAGCACCTCGGCTTTTTTTGGCTCCACTAAGTTCACTGCTGAAAACGTCGCCTGCTCGCCAAGCTGCGCGGCAACCAGCGCCGCACCCTGTTCTATCTCGGCTACCGTGAGTGGGCTTAGAGGATGAATGGCCATACGATTACTCCCAAAACTGTGTCTATTGTTTCTAATAACGCTTGCCTAGGTTCACTACCTTGGCCGCTGTGTCTGCTGCGCCGTTTTCAAGCTAGGTCGTGTCTTTGCTCTCCCACCCTCTACTCAATCACCAAGAGCGCGAGATCGCAACATGGTCGTTGAACGCGACGGAGTCTAATTCTGCCAACTCGCCTAACTGCTCGAGAACATCGGACAAAAATTGCCGGGGTTCTATGTGTCCTGCCTCTGGAGAAAATACCCCAGGTTCACCCCAGCTACCGTCTGCAAGCAATTTAATCCCACACGCCAGAGGTATGCCCGTGATGGCGCCCATCCCGATTGCGGAATCTTTGGACTCCTCTGTCGCGTTGCCCATAAACGACACACCCACAGAGGCTGGT
>Ga0163111_10003130_pt1 | contig 10620 bp, 3 predicted proteins | sample CRUFie1St18metaG_FD_109645 | JGI IMG/M metagenome (GOLD analysis project Ga0163111, IMG submission 109645) | Marine microbial communities from the Costa Rica Dome - CRUD Field 142mm St18 metaG | ecosystem: Environmental > Aquatic > Marine > Oceanic > Photic zone | place: Costa Rica: the Eastern... | reverse complement strand
CGGGCGTTCGGTCAGGCTCAACGAGGTTATGACTTGGCGCGAGTGCGCGATGCAGGTCATGAGTTCGCCCTGTAATTTCGATCGCACTTTCGTCTGAGCGAAGCGCTTAAGAGCCTCTCTGCGAGTGGCCACCGAACTTCGTCGCCGCACGCACTGAAGTAACGACGCAGCCGGCGCTTCGTCGACGACGTACGAGTAGCGCCGGAACACGTAATCGATACACGATTGTACAGCGACGCGACCTCGTTGCAGGGATATGGCTTGCATTTGCACGTCATCGACGAGCTCGGCTCGCGTTTCCCCGTCGATGTGGGGCGAGAGCGCGGTGCAACCGAACGAATGGCCGACGTACTTGGTGATTAAGTACTCGTCCGTCGCGGCTCTGTGCCGGATCTCCGCCTCGAACGTGCATCTCCCCGTCGAGGACGCGTTTCTGTCCGAGTCGTCGATCGTACTACACGTGTAAAAGTTCACTTTCCTGCCCGAACGCTTGAACCCGCTCGACTTAAATCGCAACCCGTCGTACAGCGAGCTGCCGTTGGCTAATGATGTGCGCCTCGGCATCACCTTTCGCTAACTCCTGTCAGGAGTTTTAGCTAACTCCTGTCAGGAGTTTTAGCTAACTCCTGTCGGGAGTCAGCGGTGAGAGCTGAACAGTGCTCAAAGTACTTAACAGACAACTTTTTGAGAACGGAGTTGAATTACAAGGGCAATGAGCCTACCGCCGTGACGTTGGTAACTAAAACATGTCGAATCTGTGTGCGTGATATCCGTACGCAATGATAAATATAGTAAATATTGCGCAAGCAAGTACGCCTCTTGCAAAACAGGCTTTGGGCTCGAATTCAGTTGACTGCAAGTGTCGACGGTATGCAGACACCATCGATGTGATCGCAGTGCTCCTTCCTCTTCTTGAGGAGCTGTCGGCTTTTCGCTCGCGCACCAGGTCCTTGGTGTGTAGGAAAATCACCCTTGCACTAAGCATCTGTGATATCTGATGCACTATACTACTGACTGTGGTGTTCGTGCCAAGACTGTCAACAGTCACTTCAACATTGAACCGTTTGCCAACTTGAATAAAAAAATATGCAATGCCCAGTGAGTCCAATCCGTGGCTCGCAAGTGTATCATCTAAACTTACAGGACTGGTCGTTAATGTTGATAAAATTTCCAAAATCTCGCGTTGCACGGCGTTAACAATTTCCATCGCATCACTACTGCGTTCTGTAAATGTGCTGCTAGCTTTGTCGACAGCATTTATAGTCTTCATTGAAGTGAAAGACTGCGATAGGATGTCTGGCCGTGGAATATGAGCCAACTTATATGCCTGCGTAGACGTAAAGCTATGATAAAATGAATTCGTCGTGAGGCCACCGAGTCGTCGAGACTCCAGCGCGTGCACCACGCACCCTCGATGCGCCGCCGAAAGACTCGACCAGTCCCACAGGTGGTGACGAGATCTGCGCGTGGACGCGTTCCGCTCCCCGCGCTCAGGCGGAGCCGTCGCGAGCGCGAACCGGGCGCGGTACATGTCCGAGTGCCCGCCTCGCGTGCGGACGCCGCCGATCGTGGCCGGGACGTGCGGGCTCTCTTCTGTCGCATCGCTACCCGGCGGCGGCGCGCACGCGCTGAGCGCGTGCAGCGCGGCATCGAGCACTGCGGGCGGCGAGTGATACGCCGCAGCCGACAGCGTGGACATCTGACGCGCGCGTATGTCGCCGTACACGCGGTGCTCCGCGCCCGGGCCTCGTCGCTGCGACGAGCGCAGCCAGCTCGCGCCGTGAACACAAGGCTGCACGTCCAGCGCGGGCATCGCCGGTCCTCGCGAGAGGTGCGCCGGAGACGCAGTAATTCTTGAGGTGCTTCTGCGGCTGAGCGCGCCCGCGAGGAACGGCGCGGCGGCAGAGGACGACGACACGCGCACGCCCACGCGGGCCACGCCTTGCGGCGTGACGTCGCACAGCACGTCGGTCGTCGGCGCTCGAAGCTCGAGGGGCGCTGCAAAAGATACGTGCGACAGCGAGATGTCGGCGAGCGGCTGGTCTGCCAGCGCGCCCGCCATGGCTCGACATATCTCGACGTGCGCTGTGCCTGGTAGCAGCGTCCGGAGCCCGACGGCGTGATCAAGCATGCCAGCGAGCGACGCGGACCGACACAGGCGCACGCACGACCGCGCCAACGCGCTCGAGTCTCCCTCGCGAGGATGCAGAGCGCGCACGGACTCGATGAGGCAGTGCCGTTCTGGCGCGCACCAGTGGCGCTGACGCTCCCACGCACGCGCCGCCGTGTGCGTGCTTCCCGTGTACCCGGGCGCAGTCGCCTGTCCGGGTCCCCGGGCCATGATTGCGTGCGCGTTTGTGCCCTGGAACGCGAAGCCGCTCACGCCGGATCGCCGCACGCGCGCTCGAGCAGCGTCCGCTGCTCCAGCCTCAGACGCGCCGTCATCCGGTCGCGGCATGCCTTGTCGCGCGAGCACCGGCGCGCGCGCATGCGGCGACGGTGCGTTTCGGCGCGTCGCGGCCTCGACGTGAGGGTTGAGCTGGCGCAGGTGGACGAGGGACGCGACGGCTCGCTCCGTCAAGTTTGCCATCGCAAACAGCAACCCAACCGCGCCAGCCCCTGGTTCGCAGTGGCCAGCGCGTGGCTTCACGCCCTCAAGCGTGAGCGCGGGGCCCCTGGACGGCGCCCGGTCCGCGCGCGTCGGCGGCGCGAGAACCTCAAGCGCGGCGCCGACCTCTATCGGATCTCCCAGCGAAGTACCCGTGCCGTGCATCTCCAGCCTGCCGAGCGCGTCGCCGTGCAGCCCCGAGCGGAGAAGCGCATCGGCCACGAGTGCCTGCTGCGACGGCCCGTTTGGTGCGGTGAGCGAGCTCGACCGTCCATCCTGGTTCACACCGGTCTGTTCGAGAAGAGCGAGAGAGGGAGACTCGGCGTTTGGAAGATCGGGCGCTTTGGGCGCTCCAGCGCTCGCCCCGTCCACCGACACGCGCAGGACCACGCAGCACTCGCCCTTGGCGTAACCGTCGGCGCTGGCATCCAAGGTTTTGCACCGACCATCGAACGATAGCATGCTCGCGGCGGTGGCCACGAGGAAGGTGCCGATGCCGACGTTCACGCTCACGCCGGCGACGAGGGCGTCCTCGCACGATCCATCGCGCAAGTGAGAGCTCGCAACATGCGCGGCCACGAGCGAGGAGGAGCACGCGGTGTCGACACACACGGACGGGCCACGCATACCAAACGTGTACGATACGCGACCGCACAGCACGCTCAAGGCGGAAGCAACGCCAGAGTACGGCCCCGGCGTTGGCTCGTACACGCGGCACATGTCTGCGTACTGAGACGTCCAAGCGCCGACGGACACGGCTGTGGCTGGCTTCGGCGCGCTGTGCGGCGTCGCACTCGTCGCGGCGAGCGCGTTCTCCAGGAGCACGCGCTGCTGCGGGTCCATCAACCGCGCCTCGTGCGCCGTTACGGAGAACTGCTCCCCGTCAAACAAGCTGCGCTCGATGAAGTACCCAAACTGCACAAGATGCCGAGCGACGAACTCGTGCGATTTTGAGCTTTGTGGATCACACACTTCGCCGCACGCATGTCGCATGTTGTTCACACGCACGGCATCGTGCGCGCCTGATGCCTTACTCGACACAGCGCTGACGACGCTCAGCTCAATCTCGTTGCATTTCGGCATGCTGTCGAGAGCTTGTGTAGTGAAATCTCTGGCTTTCGTCAAGGAGACCACGCGCGCTGTCGCGCTCGGCTGCCTGCCCAACGATGGCGTGTCGAAGCGATCTTCAGAGGCTCGCTCTGCCATGACGCACCTCACGAACGATGAAAACAACGCCGAGCCGCCATGTCGAGCAGGCTTTGGCTCTCGATCATCCGCGTCGAGTCGTCGCACGCTCCGTCTGATGGCCATAACAACGGGCGCAAGACCCAAGATTTCGCGCGCGTTGGATGCAATACCTGGCATCGAGTCGCGCGAATGCGCGACCGCGCCGCTCGCGGCGCGCGTGCGAGCGGCGCTGGACGCCGCGCCGCTCGATTGGCGCGCACGCGATCGCGCCAGCATCGCACCCTTCAGGTACCCAGATATCGCGGTGATCGTCGGGTAGTCAAATGCCAGCGTGGCCGGCATGTTCACGCCCGTTTCCTTTTGTAACGCCCCTCCGAGCTCGACCGCCGCGAGCGAGTCTAGGCCCTCTTCCATGAGCGACGCGTCCACCGACACGTCTCTGCCGAGCGCGCGCGTCACGGCGGAGGCCACGATCTGCCGCACGCTCTCATCTGACACATCGCGCGCCGCGTCTTCCTCGGCGCCCGGATGGACGGCGACTGGAGCGCTCGACCGCGCCGACTCCGCGCGGTACTCCGCAATCAGCGCGCGCGAGCGCTGCGCGCGCGCGAGCACGGACCACTGGAACGGGACGACGGCCAGGACGCCTTGGATTGCCCGCCAGCGACCCGTCACTGATGCGCCCTGAAGCGCGACGTGTACGGCCCCGAGCCCGGCTTGCGGATCGAGCACGCCGATGCCTGTCGTGCGCGCGTTCCTGAGTACAGACGCGTTTGTCAGCGCCATTCCCGCGCCGTCCCACGCGCCCCACTGCACGGATTGCACCGCGTACCCGCGGCACCACTCGTGTGCGGCTCGCGCGTCCAGCGCGGCGTTGGCCGCGCTGTAGTTGCATTGCCCTGGACTCCCCAGCAGCGCCGCCACCGACGAGAACAGCGCGATGTGACGCGCGCCGCGCTCGACGCCGACGCACTGGCGGAGCAATGCGTGCGCGGACACTACTTTGGACGACCACACGTATCGATGGGCCGACGCGGATTGGCGAGCAGTCAAAGAGTCGCGTAGCACGCCGCCCGCGTGCAGCACGCCGTGTGCGCGCACGCGCGCGTGCGCGCGCGCACCGCCGTACGACGCCTCGTCGGTCGCACACGCGTCGACGCGAAGCACGTGCAATGCGCTCACGTCGGTACCGCCGCGCGACGACCATCGCAGCAGAAGGGACTCTCCGCGCCCGCGGCGACCAGTCAAGTAGGCGTGGCGAACGCCTCGATGCGCGTACCACGCCGCCGAAGTCTGACCCAACGCGCCCAGACCGCCAGTCACGAACACGCTCGAGACTTTCGGTGCCGGCGACGCCGTGGTCGTCGCCGCGCCGTCGCGCGACGCGGCGGGCGTCCGGCGACCGAACGCCGGAAGCAGCCGCTCAACGCACAGCGCCCCGGCGATCGACGCCCCGGCGGCGATCGATCGCAACGCTCGGGCTGGCGCGGTGTGCGGGGCGCTCGCGACACTCAGCACCAATGGCTCGCTGCGTTCCTGCGCGGAAGATTGCACGGTGGCGCGCACGCACGATCCACAGACTGCGGGCGCGGCCGAAGCGTCCTCGTGGACGATGTCGTTTGCACGCACGTGGGCGCCGGAAACGCGCGCACGAGCGCCGCAAGCCTGCAGCAGCGCAACCGCGCAAAGAGAGGCACTAGCCGAATTAATATCTTGCATTGACTTACGACCCATTTCGCGCATGATGGGCATCAGTTCTGGAGCATGTAAACTGCCTACTTCACGCAAGTTTTGCATATTTGATATCAGCACTCTTTGTTGTCTCGCGTGGTACAACAATCTCGCGAGTTCCAAGCATGTGCGAGTGCGTAAGCCAGCTTTCATCCGTACGGTTGATACTTTACACAGTAAACGATGTATCCATGTCTGCGTTTTATTGTTACTCGAAGAGTTACTTGTGACAGAGTTATTACTTTCAGTCACATGCTGCGTCTTCTGCAACATGTCAACATGCGTCGATCTAACAAGTATTTTTCCTGTCTGATTAACAACTATGACGTCTTGAATTGTTGTTGGTAGCTTAAGTAACGATACGCAGTCCATGTAGGTTGTATCAGATGCGAAAGCTGACGTGTTCAAGACGTATGCAGAGCATTGTAGACTCGCATCCTGGATACACGGATTCACGACATTTTGTGAATCGAGAATTGGCGTCGTCCCTGCTATTGTTGCGGTCGCACCTTTGAAACGCCGAGAAACGAGTTTACTAGTCAGATAAAAAGTACGGTCCGTGCACCAGGCACGTCCTACTGGTATTTGAAGTCGTGCAGTACTACACCAGTAATTGGATATGCCAGAGCCACATCCAACGCGTAAGCGACCATGTGTGTTCATCTCTGTGATAAGTTGATTGCTTTCATCAAGCTTGAGAGGCAGCATAAATGCGATCTTTGTCAGAAGATATGGTTCATTCCTTACGAGAGCGCACTTCGTGAGCTCTCTTTCAAGTTCAAGATGGCCTGTGGCTGGCATAAGATGCATATCAGCTACACGATGATCCAAAAGTCGCTTCAATGTTTTGTCGTGAATCATTGAAGTTAGCTGTATCATTTTCCCATTGACGATGCTAAGGCAAGAAAATGTGTACGGGAGTCTTACAGGGGATTCAGTCTCCAACTTGACCAAAGATCTCAGACCTGACGTGTTGCGAATCACTCTAATACTGCATTTGTCGATATATGTCAGTGAAGCCATTGCGTTCGTCCCTTGGAACGCGAAGGAGCTTACTGTGGTGACACTCGCCATAGAAGTTAAGGGAAAACTGGAATGCAGTGAACGCTGAAAAATACTTTCATCAACCGATGTTAGTATATGATTGTTTAACTGCTGTAAATGTGGTTGACCATGTAGCTTGCACTGTGCACCTGATACGAAAGCAAGTATGGTGCTGCATAGACCTGAAGCAGGTTCTGTGTGCCCTCGCATCGACTTTTCTGACACATACAGCCTGCACAGTGACGAAAACGAGAGGGCAGAATTGATAGCAAACACCTCTATCGGATCCCCAAGAGGCGTACCTGTGCCGTGGGCATGTATTTTAGCACCAACGTGTTTTGAAGGGTTATAAACGTCCGATAGTAACTCATTCATCAGGTTCCGCTGAGCTGTTCCATTAGGTGCCGTAAGTCCAGTTGATGTTCCATCTTGATTGACGACGCATGACATATGAACGTCATGCCGCAGTACATTCCTATGAGTTTTTGTGAAGCCATTGAAGTGTAAGAGTACGATGTTGCATGCCTCACTCCGGACGTAGCCATCCGCGCGTGCATCAAATGTCATACATCGATGCTCTGAAGACATCATTCCAGCAAGCTGAAATCGATGTGTCATCGTGGTTGTCAAAATCAAGTTGATGCCACATACAAGTGCACTTGATTCACGGAGCGAGCCAGCTGCGTACATGGATTGATGCAACGCAACCAAAGATGATGAACAAGCCGTATCAATCGTCACAGCACACCCTTTGAAATCAAAATAATACGCAATTCTACCCGATGCGACACTTATTGATGTTCCCGTCGAATCATAAGTGGAGAAAAAGTCTGCACTATACTTTCTGCGAATTTCCTCAAAGTCATTCCACGATACACCGACGTGCACGCAGAAGGAGTCGTCGTGTTGACAAACACGTGTGTTACTCAGGTATAAGTCTGCTGCTGCAAGAAGTAATAGTCGTTGTTGTGGGTCCATGCAGAGGGTTTCCGACTGAGAAATATGGAACAGACTTGAATCGAAACCATACACATCATTGAGTATACTAGCACTGAATTGTTTATTCACTGCGTTGTCTGGGATCTTAGCCGCGGAAAGAACGCGATCGTTCATAGTAATTTTGTCGTGCACGCATTTTGTGTCATCAGTACGACCATTGCAACTTCTTTCTGCCTGCGAAATATCCAAAATGTAACAAAGGTGACTATGCTTTTTATTCGGTTTAAAGCATGTTGCCATTCCGTGCGTACCATCCATGCAATTGTTGAAAGTAAATTCGACATGCTCAAACGAATTATTTTCTATGCTTCCTTTGATGTATTCCTGATAAGTTTGCCTCAACAGGTCCAGAATGAACCGAAAAGTGAGAACGTGTGTGGCAAAGTTATCTATGGAGTGATGTTGCCTAAGTCGTGTCAGGTCAACGCGATTTGCGAGCTCGATGACAGAACTAAGTACATGCGCGAACTCATCGTTATGCATATCATGCCGCTGTGTACACGTGATCGCCACTTCATACACGCAGGTGTAGTGAAGGGTCTGAATCTCTTCGAAATTAGGAACTGACACCGACGTATGTGGCGCGGAGAATTGACACCCCTCGAGCTCGTCCGTGCAGTCCCATCGCCCGACCTGAAAGTAAGGGTTCGACATAGCGCGTGTGTCTAGATTGCTCATTCGTGATTCATTTCGGGGCGTACCATTCTGAACGCTCTCCGGTTTGTGGCGCGTTAACATCGGACATCGGAAACGCTCGAGCGCCAAGCGTTTCAGACGTACGAGCTTCCATTTTGAGTTAGCTTTTATAGCACATGGATATGGGGTGGTCGGTCCTTGCGAAGTGGGGGTAAAACGTTGTAATACGATGTCATATGTCACTATATCACAAGAAATAAATATTTATTTCTGATGTCAAATATATTAAATTACTTAACGTCGAGCACTTCGACAAGACGGAAAAGACGACTAAGAAACTAAGCGAACCCGCGAAACCTCCCTTCCTCAACGTAAGATGCAAAAAACAGCTGAACAGTTGCTCGCTTTTCGATCCACGCGTGCACCCGGTCGCAGATGAATCGCAGCTTAGCACTAGTCGCTATTGTAAATGCGGCGACATCGAAAAAAGTACAGTTGAAAAACAAAAAGTTGTCCAGTGGTAGAAAACGTGTAACGTGCGGTTCCTCAAGACAAGAGTCATTTCAAACGACGCTGAAGAGGCCTTTGGGCTTAATTTTGCAGCCACAGAACGACGATAAGGGTGCTTATGTTGCCGACATCTCTCCAAGAAGTCACGCGGCTGATTGTGGTATTATTTCGGTGGGTGATATTATTGATGCGATTGAAATAAACAACGTCGCTTTGACGGGTTGTAGTGGTGTGTACTTCGACGACATCATCTCCTTCATATCTACTCAAAAAAGTGTGCAAGTCAAGCTCACGTTTTCACGACCTGAGACTTTTTCGATAGAATCTGAAGACATGGCGTCTTATTGGGAAAAGAAGCGAAATGAAAGGTTGAATAGTCCAGCTGTCTTGCGTCGAACGGTTGGCGTGCAGCCCGAGGATATACGAATATCAAAATCAGGACCACTTGGTGAAGGTAGTTTTGGCACTGTGTTCCGTGGTACGTGGAAGGAAAGAGATGTCGTGTTAAAATGTGCAAAAAGAAATGTGTATGGTGCGACTGAGCTCTTAGACGCAGAGCTTGAGCTGAACGAGGCAGTTCACAAGTTGGCGAAGGGATCGTGTGCTCGATTCTTCGGCTGTTGCGAAATAGATCAGCGTCAAGAAGGTCAGATCTACAACGGTACGCTACCAGCTGGCCTTTGGCTAATGTGGGAATACTGTGGCTCGGTTACTCTTGGGGAAGCATTGCGTAAACCTGAAACACTCGAAACAATTACTCGCAAAGCTTACAATCTTTCACAAAGTACAACTGAGTGTGAGATGATAAAACTCGTTCTGCGTTCGATTCTGAAGAATTTGGAGAGTTTACATTCGGTGGGTATTGTACATCGAGACATCAAGCCAGATAATATAGTTTTCTCAGAAGAAGGTGGAGTTGTGTTCATCGACCTGGGTGCCGCTGCTCAGTGCTTGGGAGTTCCTAAAAACTATGTTCCCGGTGAAGGACCAGCCGACCCTAGATACTGCTCTGCAGATGATATATATTTGCTTCCTTCGACTGCACCACAACCAACTGCAGACAATTTAAGTGAACTTTGGGAAATATATCAACCTGGAAAATTCGACATGTTCAGCGTGGGTATCGTCATGCTACAGCTATGTTTCCCGTATCTCCGTGATTCTGAACGCTTACTAACATTCAAGAACGAAGTTGCTCGCCATCGTTATGATCTGAGTGAGTGGCGAACACATGATCGTGTGGTCGTGAGCTCAAGCTGTAGGGGAGAGGCTTTACTTGACGCAGCACAAGGTGCGGGATGGGCGCTTGCGACAGCGCTACTCACACCCAAACGAGAAGATCGTATCAGTGCACTAGACGCAATCAGCCATAGCTTTTTTGATTAGCGATATTCGTTGATGGAACAGAAAACCGCGCTCAACTACAAAATATAATTACTCTTCGGCCTCCATACATTGCGAAGATGAACTCAGTAAGAACGAGTAAGAACGTGCGCGTCAGTCACATGGATGTATGAGAGTCCATACTTTTTTTCTGCAGTATGGGGGGGGACAACAGTACTTGTTCGGCGAGCTGTACACTTTGCGCATGCTGGGATGCCCGAGTGGTCTAAGGGGCCAGACTCAAGTGCGAATAAGCTTCACCGAAAAAACTGGTGAGATTTCTGGTAGTCATTGACTGCGTGGGTTCGAACCCCACTCTCAGTAACAACTACATCCTTATTTTTATGAAAGCAACTTTTGTCCATTACGACGAGAAACCATATATATTCAGCTATTATGACCCATTGCATTAAGGTTTTCCTATCATTTTACATATTTAAGTCGAACGTTTGTGACTCGTCATGACCCACTGTCGACGAAAACCTCGAATCCGGTGCCCTTTCGTCCTTTTTTTGAACTCG
>Ga0163111_10003129_pt1 | contig 10621 bp, 3 predicted proteins | sample CRUFie1St18metaG_FD_109645 | JGI IMG/M metagenome (GOLD analysis project Ga0163111, IMG submission 109645) | Marine microbial communities from the Costa Rica Dome - CRUD Field 142mm St18 metaG | ecosystem: Environmental > Aquatic > Marine > Oceanic > Photic zone | place: Costa Rica: the Eastern... | reverse complement strand
TAAAGATGTTACAAATGATACCACAGCAGTAATCCAAGCAAATGAAGTAGTTGCCAACAGTGATGCTAACATTTACTTTAGCACAGTTGACCACAAAGGCGACTTTAGAGTAGGTGACTTATTTAGAATTAATCAAGATACAGGTGAAGTAACATTTACAAATGCAGAATTTTTATTTAATAATAACCAAGGTATTACATTTACAGATGGCACTAACACAACTATTATTGATGGAACAAAAGTAGAAAGTGGTAACATTAGAATTAGTGGAAACACAATTAGTAGTACAAGCGGTGACATTAATATTAACAGTTCAACTAGCACAATTAATTTACTAGACAATGTTAGTGTTACAGGAAATTTAGATGTAACTGGTAATGTAACAGTAGGTGGAAATATTACATTAGGTGATGAAGCTACTGACACTATAAACATTAATGCAAGAATTGACAGTGACATTATACCTAATATAGATAACACTTACAAACTAGGTACACCATTATTAAATTGGTCAGAAGCACACATTGGTAAAGTGCTTGTTGATGACATTGTAATTGATAATGACACAATTACTACAACAGCAAGTAACGGAGATATTAATATAACAACTAATGGTGTTGGACAAGTTATCATAGACAACATTCAATTAAGTGGAAATACTGTAGCTAATCCAGGCGGTGATATTGTTCTAGATCCAAGTAGTGAAACAGTTACAATTAGCGGTACAGGATCATTAACACTTCCAAAAGGTACTACAGCACAGCGACCTGGATCACCTACACCAGGTATGATACGTTATAACACTGACACATCAGTATTTGAAGCATATACTACATCATGGAATACACTAGGTGGTGTATATGACGAAGATAGAGACACATATATTACACCTGAAATAACACCTGGCGCAGATGATGATACACTACGTTTTTATGCTGGAGGTTCACTTGTAGCTGATGTAACTGCTGAAAGATTTGATGCAAAACGTTTAGAAGTAGACGATATTGCTATACATGGCAATGTTTTAGAGACAATAACTACTAATCAAAACCTATTATTACGTGCAAATGGCGGCGGATATGTAGCAATCGAAAACTTTAGTTTTAACGGAAATCAGATAACTAATACTATAGACGGTGCTGTCACTACGTTGAAACAACAAGGTACAGGATACTTTAAAGTACAAGGCACAGGCGGTTTTGTTATTCCAGTAGGTAATAACGCAAATAGACATCCTAGCCCAGAACTTGGAATGATGCGTTACAACACTGTTGAAGATAGAGTTGAAATATATGATATCGGTAATAACTGGGTTTCAGTTGCAGGTGCTACTGGTGCTGTTACGTTTAACGATGCGGAGGAAATTGCGATTAAACTTGCATTAACAATTTAGGAAAAAGAATATGGCAACTAATTTTAAAAATATTATAGGAAAACAGATAGGTACAGAAAGAGTCGCAGTGTATACAGTACCGGCGGCAACAAGTACAACTATTATCGGAATGAATATTGCTAACCTTACAGGGAGTATGGTAACTGCTGATATTGAAATTGGAGATGAAGGAAGTAGTATTGCACATATGATTAAGGGTATGCCAATTCCTCCTAACACAGCAATGAAGCCGATAGGTAAAGGTGAAAAAATTGTCCTAGATGCGACAAATACTTTGTATGTCAAATCGGACACAACAGAATCACTTGATGTGATTCTTAGCTTAGTGGAGATAGTATAATGTCAGATAATTTTTTAGGACAAAGTATACAAAATATGATTGATCAAACTGATTCAAGATTTTTCTATGGATTAAGAAGAACTGATGAAGGTGAATTGTTTATTGCAAAAGTTGATCAATTAAGAAGTCACGATAGTATACAGATTAATAAAGAAGGTGATCCTGCAGAGAACTATGAAGATTTTCAACAAGGCGAAGATTTCCTTGAAGGAAGAGATGTAAATCATAAGAGAGTTTACACGAATCTAAATTATGAACAATTTAGATGGGATAACAGAAACATTAGTTACTATATTGACGATAGCGGAAACTTAGTAGCAAGAATAAATGAGGATTATACATACCCAACAGGAGTATAACTAAATACGTAAAAGGTAAAGAAAATGGCAGAATTTAAACTTAGTAGAATTAGATTTAACTGGAAAGGTACTTGGACTGGTGGTAATGATTATATCGTAGACGATATGGTTGAGTATAACGGATTTACTTACGTTGCACTAAGAACACACACAGCAGGAACTTTTTACAATGATGTTGCAGGAACAGACGTTACACCAGCTCAGCCTAAATGGGTAAAACAGACAGAAGGTAAAGTTTGGAAAAACGGATGGACTGTAAGCACACACTACTCCATAGGTAACTTAGTAAAATATGGTGCTAGTATTTACGAATGTACTGAATCACATACTTCTGCCGCTACATTTAGTTCAGGTACAGACGGTCTAGTTGCTGACATAGGAAAATGGACTCTAGTTGCTGTTTCATCAGCAGATTGGAAATACAACTGGACAACAAACACATTATATAGAACAAACGATCTAGTACGTTATAACGGTAAAGTTTATAAAGCAATTAATCAGCATGTATCTGCCGCAACAGCATTACTAGGACTAGAAGCTAACCAAGCAGATTGGGCTGTATTATCAGACAGTGATACTTGGAGAGCTACTTGGTCAATTGGTACACGTTATCGAGTAAATGATATTGTTAAGTATGGTGGTATAGTTTATCAATGTATTCAAGGACACACATCTGCTGACAATGCTACTCAAGGACTTGAAGAAGATCAAAGCAAATGGCAAGTTCAACTTGATGGTATTGAATATGTCACAAAAATTTACACAGACGAAGAAGGCACAGAAACTATTCAAGGAATTTGGCAAGCAGAATATAGATATAAAAAGAATGATATTGTAAAACGCGGTGGAAACCTAATGAAATGTATTGTTGGACATACATCATCTCCAGGTTCAGCAGGATTTAATACAGACTATGCCGCAAGTAAATGGCAAGTGTTTTTACCAGGTACTGAATATGAAAATGTTTGGGCTGATAACACTTATTACCAACCAGGCGATTTGGTTCTTTATGGTGGTTACATTTACAAAGCAGTTACTTTTAATGTCAATCTCAAACCAAGTTTATATGGAAGTGATTGGAATTTAACTTTTGAAGGATACAAGTTTAGAGATGATTGGAACGGCGAAGATGGAGCAAGTTCATTTGTAGATTATAAAACAGGTGACTTAGTCCGCCATGGTGGTAATTTATACATAGCAATTCAAGATAGCACAAATTTACAACCAGATGCATGGCCTGCATATTGGGAAGAAGTAATTAGTGGTAGAAGATGGAGAGATACTTGGGAAGATAACCAAGAATATTTCCCAGGTGATCATGTAAACTGGCAAGGAAGTTTATATCAATGTATTGCTTATCATAGATCAACAGAATCAGCATCAAGACCAGATATGGATGTTGAACAACCAGATCAAAACTACTGGAAAGTATCTATACTTGGCACACTAACAAACAAACTAGCAAGACGTGGTGATTTAAAAACATTTCAAGATCAAGATTCTACAGCAGTTGATACACAAAGACTTGCAATAGGAACAACAGGTCAAGTACTAAGAGCAACTAGCGGATTACCAGGTTGGGATACTATAGACTTACAACAAAAAGTTTATTATGTTTCAAATAATGGTGTTGACGATGCATCACAAGGTGGATCATTAAACGCTCCATTTAGAACAATTAGATTTGCAATGAATTACTTGTTGCAAGATGAAAATAACAGAGTAGGAATCGGTGCAACAGTAAAATGTATGTCAGGAGAATTTGCAGAAATTTTACCAATTAGCATACCTGCGAAAGTTGCATTAGTAGGTGCAGAACTAAGAACAACTACAATTAGACCTGCAGATGCAGACCGTGATGTAATATTAGGTGAAAAAACTATTCTTGATCCTAATCCGGCACCACTTAGTATTCCAAACGACAACAATTTAAAAGATATGTTCTATGTTAGAAACGGGTGTGGAATAAGAAATTGTACATTAAGTGGATTAACAGGAGCATTAGTAGGACCAAATGATTATGGAACAAGCAGACCAACAGGCGGAGCATTTGTTTCACTAGATCCAGGTACTGGTCCAGACGATACAAGTGTTTGGATCGCAAACGTAAACAACATGCAATATACTCCAACAGCAGGAACTTATAATCCTATTACAGGAGTTATGACACTTACAATACCTTCAGCACAATATACTCCAACAACAGGAACAACATATGATCCTGCAACTGGTATTATGAAAATTGAATTTGGAACAACACACGGATTACAAGTAGGAGAAGAAATTACAATAGATAATGAAAGTATTACATTCAAATGTGCAAAAGATAATTTTATGACCGATCATACTTATCCAAGAATTACTGATCCTGCATATGGCGAAAAGCGTGAAATTATGGCAACTACTCCGACAAGTATTACAGTAAACGTAGGTATTAATCCAGACGGAGTGTACGAACATAAATTTGTTCAAGCCGCGGCAAACGCAATTAATTGGACACACAATATTAAAATAGGGCAAACAGTAACTATTGATCAAGGTAGTCTAGTTTGGACTTGTGCAATGGACGGACATGCAACAGACCATCCTTATCCAAGAACTACAGATCCTTACTATAACAAAAATATTGAAATCACAAATGTAAGCGGAAACATTATAACAATGAACGTTGGAATTAGTTCAAACACTTCTGCACACTTGTTTAAGAGTGCATCAGCAGGCGCAGTTAATATGAAACGTATTGCAGGTGGTAGATCAACATATGTTCAAGGTGTTACTACAATTGGAAATAATTGTGTTGGAATGAAAATTGATGGATCTTTACACAACGGAGGTAACAGATCTATTGTTGCTAATGACTTTACACAAGTATTAAGTGATGGTATTGGGTACTGGGCTACAAATAGAGGACGTTCAGAGCTTGTATCAGTGTTCACTTACTATGCACACATCGGATACTTAGCAGAGAATGGCGGTATTTTACGTGCAACAAATGGTAACAACTCTTACGGAACATTTGGTAGTGTTGCTGAAGGATTTGATACTACAGAAACTCCACAAACTGCAACAGTTAATAACCAAAGTGGAGAAGCAACAGTTGATGAAGTGTTTAGTACAGGTTCACAAATTTTAGCACTTGCTTACAAAAATACAGGACAAACTTATACACAAGCAACACTTTCTACTACACAAGCATCAGGTAGCGGACTTGATATGCGTTACGATGAATTTAGACAAGGTGCTGTATCAAAAATTGATTTAGTTCTTCCAGTAGATAGTACAAGAGTAGGTGGATCTGGATTTAAAGTATTTGGTAACACTGCACAAGGTGGAGATACAGCAAGTATTACGCTTGCGGCATCAGAAGTAAGAACAAAAGCTCAGTTGTTAGGAATGAGATTATTGATTACAAGCGGACTAGGTGCAGGACAATATGGATATATCCAAAACTATGATCCTGTTTCAAAAGTAGCAACAATTTACAGAGACTCAACTAATACAGCAGGATTTGATAATATAGTTCCTGGAAAAATTAATGCAACAACATTAGACGGAACAACAACATATACATACGAACCAAGAGTAGTAATTAGTGAACCTCCTTTTGCAAAAACAAATACAAGTGTACAAACTGGTGCATTAGATATTGGTTACGCAGACGGCCCAGGAATGTGGTATTATGCACCAAGTGGAACTAATGACTGGTACGTTTCAACAGATGGAGCAGTATGGACACAACGAGATTTGACAGATTATAGTTTGAATTATACAGGTTTCGCAAAAAGAGGACCGTTATTAGCGGCAGTTGCAGATGGATCAGACAAATTAGTATTTTCAAATGATGGTATTAACTTTGATCATTCAATACTTCCTGCAAGTACAACTTGGAAACATGTAGAAGTAGGCGGCCCAAACAATGATACAATTATGTGTCTTGCTACAGGAAATGGAAACATTTATAAAAATACATTAGAGACAGGTGGAGACAGTACACAAGTTCCAGCAGGAAGTTGGACAACAGTAGCAACTGGTGGTTCTAATACAACTTGGGTAGGATTAGCTTATGGCGCAGGTAAATGGATTGCACTTGCACAAGACGGTACATATGTTATTTCAACAGATAATGGTATTACTTGGAATACAGGAGCGGCAGTTACACCTAGTTCTCCAGAAGTGTACAGTGATTTAGCATTTGGTAACAACTGTTGGATTGCAACTATGAATCAATCAGATAGAGTTATACATAGTGACAATGGAACAAACTGGACTGATGCGGCACTAGTAGGCGACTCAGGAAGAGAAGATTATACAGTTGGTTACACTCAAGGTGTATTCCTTGTTGTAAGTTCAACAGGAACAACACTAAGTTCTGATAACGGAGCAAGTTGGACAGTAAGAGAAGCAACAGGAAACTTAACTTCTATTGCAGGTGGAATAAGAAACGGCTTACCGGCATTTGTTGGTGTAGCTCAAGCAGGTGCAGTAGGAAATATTATTACAGGCGGAGCAAGAGCTTTTGCTAGAGTTGAAGTTGCAAACGGACAACTATCACAGTTTAACATTTACGATCCAGGATCAGGATATATTACACCACCAACAATTACGGTAGAAGATCCAGAAGAAAATGATGAGCCATATTGGAGTGTTGATATAAACAACGGAGTACTTCCACAACCAATATTCTACAACAGAGGAACAGGATATCAGAGTGCTATTGTAACAATAACTGGTAACGGTTTTGGAGAAGAATTACAAATTGGTAACACAATGAGGATTAGCGGAATTAGTGTTATTCCAGGTCCAGGAGCAAACGTAAGATTTACAGGAAATGATACAATTTATAGATTGGTTAAGGTTACAAGTTCAACAGGTGTAGCACCAAATATAGAATTGACATTCCAAATTAGTCCTGTATTAGGAAGAGCATTAGCACCTATACACGGTACTGGAGTTACTATACGTGAAAGATATAGTAGCTGTAGACTAACAGGACATGACTTCCTAGATATAGGTACTGGAAACTTTGCAGATACAAACTATCCAGCACTTTATATTGAAGGACAAACAGCCGCAAATGACACAGTACAAGCAAATGAAGTTGTTGAGTCAAACGGCGGAAGAGTATTCTACACAAGTACAGACCAAGACGGTAACTATAGAGTTGGAGAACTATTTAGAGTTTCACAGGCACAGGGTGGTGTTACTTTAAGTGCAGACTTCTTTGACTTAGAAGGATTGGACGAATTAAGACTTGGTGGAATTAGAGTTGGTGGTACCCAAGCTGTTATCAGAGAATTTACTACAGATAACACTTTTGTTGCTAACTCAGACAATATTGTTCCATCACAAAGAGCGTTAAAAACCTATATTGAAAATAGATTTACAGGTGGTGGGTCAAACTTGTTTACAAATAAATTAACAGCAGGTCAGCTAGTATTTGAGGACAGTAAAATGTCTAACACAGCTGGATCAAATAACAAAGATGCAATGGCTACAGTTTCCGTTGACTTTGGTGTAAATGGTCCATTAGGTGGCGGATTAGCGGCATTGAATATGTTTATGTCGGGCAGAGTTGAAAGAGATGACTTTAACGGATAATGATAAATATGTATAATATCAAGAACGGAGCAAAAAATGGCAGAATTTAAGCTAGGTAGAATCAGATTTATTTGGAAGGATAACTGGACCACTGGTACAGCATACCTGAAAGATGACGTAATTAGATACGGAGGACGTACTTACGTTGCAGTGAAAGGTCACACTTCCAGTGCTGATTTTTACTCAGACGCATCACACTGGAACTTATTCAGTGATGGTACAAAATGGCAAAGTGATTGGTCAACAAGTACTTTTTACAAAATAAATGATATCGTAAGATACGGTGGTATTATTTACATTTGTAATATGGGCCACACAGCACAAGCAACACTAGAAGCTGATCAAAGTAAATGGGATCAGTTTGCTACATCAATTGACTGGAAAGACAACTGGGTAGCAGGAACAGTTTACAAAGCAAACGACTTAGTTAAATATGGTGGAAACATTTACTTGTGTAACACTGGTCATACTGCCGCGGCCACTAATGCACTTGGACTTGAAGCTGATACATTAAAATGGGACCTATTCTCCGAAGGTCAAGATTGGAAACAAAACTGGGCTGTATCAACACGCTATAAAGTAAATGACATTATTAAGTATGGTGGATCATTATATGTTTGTAACACAGGACATACTTCAAATGCAACAGAAGCAAATGGTCTTGAAGCAGATCAATCTAAATGGGATTACTTAAACAAAGGATTTGATTACAAAGGTGAATGGACTAACGTAACACGTTATAAAGTAAATGACGTTGTATTGTTTGGTGCAACACTGTATATTGCAACTAATCATCATACGTCAGTTGCAACTAATCCAGACTCACAGTTAGGTACACTACAAGCTGATATTGCTAATTGGGAAAAATTTGTTCCAGGATTAGAATTTGAAAATACTTGGCAACCTGATGAAAGATATCAACCAGGTGACTTTGTAACTTACGGTGGTAACCAATATGTTGCCAACGATAATGTATACGGAGAAAATCCTGCATCAAGTTCAAAATTTGAACTAGTAACTTCGGGCTTTAACCTAAGAGGTGACTGGGGCGAAGATTCAAGTAACCAAGATTATAGAATTGGTGATGTTGTAAGACTAGGTGGATATACATATCTGTGTGTTGCTGATAACACAGGAAATCGTCCACCGAATGCTACTTACTGGGCATTACTTAACCAAGGTATTGAATGGAAAAATACTTGGACTACTGCAACACTTTATGATAAAGGTGATTCAGTACGTGAAGGATTAATAAGTTACATTTGTGTGCAAGCACATACATCAAGCGGATCAAACAAACCATCTGCAGATAGTGCAGGAGATTATTGGAATACACTAGCAAGTGGTGCTGAAGAATCAGCAATCACTACAGAAGGTGATATACTTTATAGATCAGGATCAGGTCCAGCAAGATTACCAATTGGTTCAGAAGGTCAAGTACTAAGTGTTAGTTCAACTGGTTTACCTGAATGGAGAGATTTTGGTTCTACTCCAGATGTATACTATGTTGCTACTAACGGAGCAAATAATCCTTATCCAACAAATGGAGCAAACTTAGACCGTCCTTGGGCATCAATTCGTTACGCTTGTGATGCAATTGAATATGGACCTAAGAATCCTAATGCGGCATCACTGTTAGAAGAAAACAGAATGTTCATTGCATATGAAACTGCAAAGTGGGCTAAGAGACAAATTATTACACAGACATCACCGTTCTTCATTGGTTTTGCTTTTGACGAAGCAAAATTTACAAGAATAGCAGGTTATGCACTAGACGCACTTTACTTAGATCTTAGAAAAGGTGGAAATGTAAATGTACGTAGAGTTGCACAGGCAATGAAAGATAATGCAAGTCCAGATTGGTTTACAACTGGATCTGAAAGTCAAAACGTTGCGGCACTTAACTTTGTAATTACTATTGCTACTGATGTTGTAAACAGTGCAACACCGGCGGCTGACTATCAAGATTTAGATGGTGTAGCGGCAGGTGATAGATACTTACAAATTAAAGATGCTACAAGACCAGCAGAAGCAGGAGTAGTAGCAGAATTAACAGCAAGTATGGCAATTATTACAAATGCTATAACATTAGGTGCAGGTTATACACTTCCAGTAGAACATAAGCCACATAAAGTAATTTATGTAAAAACTGGTGAGTATCAAGAAGTACTACCTATTAGAGTTCCAGAAAGAGTTGCTATTGTTGGTGACGAACTACGTTCAACAAGAGTTGAGCCAGCAGGTCAACAAACACAATCAGGCGATACAACTTATTCACTAGCTGGTATTTTACACATGAAATCAATACTTGATGAAATTTGTGAAGGTACTGCTATTACCAGACAGACTGGTAACACGCTTACACAGAATGTAAGTAAACCTTGGAGTACATCAGGTGTATCAACTATAGTTACAGACTTAGCACAAGAACTATATGATCAAATTGATTATCAAGTAAACGGAGCATCAGGAGACTCAACAGCACCAACAATGAGAGGTGTCAATGAAAGAGTTGATGATCAAAATAAATTTGCGGCGGCTAGATTACTTCTTCTAAACAAAGCATTTATTGGTCGTGATGTTACAAAATATATAAATGTAAACTATCCTTCATATACATTTAACGAAGCAAAATGTGAAAGAGATGTAGGATACTATATTGATGCTTTCATTTATGACTTAATTTATGGTACAGGTGAAGGTAGTAACTACGCAACACTAATGATGGGTCTTTACTACGGTAATAGTGTAAACGGATCTACATTAGAAAATATGTACTTACTAAGAGATGGTACTGGTATCAGAAATCAAACACTAGGCGGACTAAGTGGAACACTAGGTTCAGCAAACGCTTATGGAACTAAACGTCCTACAGCAGGAGCATATTGTTCACTAGATCCAGGTTGGGGACCAGATGATACAAGAACTTGG
>Ga0163111_10003127_pt1 | contig 10625 bp, 10 predicted proteins | sample CRUFie1St18metaG_FD_109645 | JGI IMG/M metagenome (GOLD analysis project Ga0163111, IMG submission 109645) | Marine microbial communities from the Costa Rica Dome - CRUD Field 142mm St18 metaG | ecosystem: Environmental > Aquatic > Marine > Oceanic > Photic zone | place: Costa Rica: the Eastern... | reverse complement strand
CATTGTTATCAACTGTTAATAACTGACCTGCCTGCCCTATGGAAAACTCTTCTGTGCTAAAGCCATTACTTACATATAAACTTTGATCTGCATAAGAACTTACATCAGCATTTAAACCACCACGGTCTCTGCGTAATAAGTTCTGTGTAGCACCTGACTCGTTAAGGCTAATAGCTTCCCAATTTGCAGTACCGCCAGCACCATCACTAATTAAACTTTGATATTGTGTGTTACTACTTTTTACTGCAACATCATCATTATCAATGTGTATTGTTTGACCATCTGTACGAACAAATATACGGTTCCCGTCTTTTGCTAATCCGTCATCTGCGTAAACACCTGTTACACGACTAAACTGTACCCAAGTAATAGGATCTGTACCAATGTCTGCTACACCTGCTGGACTGCTTACAACCCAACCAGTGTCTGCCCATGTTCTACCTTCTAGTACAAACGTAAATGCACCTCCGCTTAGTTCGCTACTATATGCAATATCTGTTCCACTTGTATTGCTTACTGGTGCAAACGTGCCACTAGGCAATCCTGTTGTGCTTGCCGCACTTGCGTTAATTACTAAATTATCATCACTTGCATTAGGACTATATGTAAGTGTAAGTTGTCCACTTCCATTAACACTAGCTACTAGTCTTGGTATATTAAAATTATTGTTGATAGTATCTGCACATTGCTGTGGCGTACCTTGAATATCCATTGTTGTGTTATTAACAATTATTGTTTCAGGACTTCCTGCTTGGCTTGTTGCGTTATACTGATATACACGACCTGGATTACTTGCGTTTGCTCCTCCAAAGTCGTCATAAGGAGCACCTATCCACAATTTTCCGCCACTTAGGGCAATTTTTTTACCAAACTGATCATATTCATTACCACCTGGTTGATAAATTTCTTGAGATGTTCCATCTCTCCAATTAAATAGATATGTTACAAATTTATTACTACCAGCAGTACCGCCTTGTTGCCAATCACCACCGTCTGTAGCAACATAGTCACCACTAATATCAACTGCCCATCTACCCATGTCATGATGATATCCTACTGATGAATTACCTTGGTTTCCATTAGGATTTTGTAATCTTGCTAAACGGTTACCTGTATTAAGATCATAAATCTCTATCATACCGCCTGAGCCGTTATTACCTGCAGAAGGCTCTCCGTGCATAGTAACTGCTAGGTTATCTCCATCTATATGAAACTGTTGTCCAAAATCTCCAACATAACTGAAGTCTGTATAATCAGCACCTGGTGGTACAGCATACTGAGCTGCACTAGATTGTATTGTTCTTAAATGCGCACCTGTTGTAACATTCCAAACATCAATACGACCTACGCTGTTTTGTCCCCATTCACTAGTTCCAATTACTAACCAATTGCCACTAACCTTAACACCTGCACGATAACCTAATTTACTACCTGTACCAAAACCATCGTAGTTAGGAGGAACTATATCATATAGATGAGTACCATCTGCTATGTTAAACACACGAGCATAACCCATAACACCATTAACTGTGCCGCCAGGTATTGTAGTGTCATAACTGTTATTTGCTACTACATAGTCACCATCACATGCTACATCATCAGCGTTGTTGCCCATTTCGGATACAACTTCGTAATCCATTGTGTTTGTGTTAACATCATAAACTTGGAAACCATTGTTTAAACTACCTACTACAACTTTATATTCTCCACCGCTAGTTTTAGTAAAGTCTGCATGTTGACTAGGTGTATTAAGTGAGTCTCGACCATGTACAGTAGCACCAGTATCTATACTACCAATTTTAATACGGTTTCCACTGTTATCGAATTTATATAAATGAAAGGTTGTATTTGGATCACTACTATTAGGACCACCTTGACCAATCATAAACACTGTGCCGTCGCCTGACATTTCTTTTGCTACAACGCAATGGCCTGTACCATATCCTGAATCAAAAGTAGTATCTGGACCGTAACTAGTTGTTGAACTTGTTGGCCATGTTAGTGTTGGAGCTCCAATTTCCCAGGAACTTGTACTTCCGCTTTTTATAATATCTGCAAAAGTTACACCAACATTTTGTCCTGCTGGATTTAAGTTGTCTGCATCTGCGGCACGTGTTAATGTACCGTTATTAAATACCCAAATACCATTACCAACAGCATCGTTACCTGCCGCATCTTTAATTAACACTCTATCATTTGTTGCAAGTGTTATATTATCAATTATTCCACCTGCTAGTGTCCATGTATCGTTTCCTGCATTGTAGGAAAGATTTGTCATATCATTAGTAATTGTACCACTACTAATGTTATCATCTATACTTGTTAATTTATTTGTTGCTACTCGGACACTTGCTTTGGGTCTAAGGCCTTGCGAAACACTATCTACATACTCTTTTGTAACAGCATGGCTGTTAAGAATAGGGTCTTTTACATGAATGTTTACTAGATCACTATCCGCTAGGTTGCGTATGCTGAATGTGTTAGTGCTGGTGTCAAACTTTAAGCGTCCATTTCCTTTACCAAACTGGACGTTTTCGTTTACACCACTTAACCCAAACTGTTTTATGAGTGCCATTCTATGCTCCTAAATATCTTCTCTATGTGTATTTATACATAAGTTATTAAAACTTCTGCACTGCCTTGGGTTGCGTTGCCTTTGTTTAGATAAGCATTTACGTGTACTTCAGATATCTCGTTATACAAATGATTGGGGAAACTATAGTATGTTCCTAAATCGCTCAAATCATTTTCTCCATCTGTCATATGCCTGTCTACATCATTGCTGTCACCAACTGTAAGAGTAGCACCGCCATTAAAAACCTGTGTAACTTCTACGCTTACATTTATAACACGTACATTGTGATCGACACGATGTATTAATTTTGTATTTAAATCATTCCAGGCAACTGTAGTTTTGTAACTCTTTTGTTGCCCTGCCATATCTTCTGTGCTTAACAGTACCCAAGCACCATCTGCATAGATATAATATGCCCATTCTCCACTTCCTAGTAAACCGCCACTATCAGTAACAAAAGCAGTATCTCCATTTACTGCAACAATAGTGTTTAGTTCTGTTTGATTTGCAACTGTATATACTGTTGTACTTGTAGTAGTATCAAATAATCCGCCACCAATAAACACGGCTGTGGTGTCATTAATTACAATATATACAGGTTCGCCACTAATTGCTTGTTGTGCGGCACTGTTGGGATCTAAATTAAGTAAAGTACCATCTGTTGTGCTACTATCAATAAAGTATAGTGTACCAGGATTACCTCCTAAAGAAATATTTACAACTGGACCAATAGTACGGATACGGAAATCATCATCAGTAGGCCAGCCTACTTCCTCTACAACACCAATAACACGTTTGGTCATTTGGCTTGTGGGTTTAGTAAAGTCTACAGCTTCATAAAGTCCTGTATTGTTTAAAACAACCGCAGTTTTTTTGGTCATATTATGACCTGGCTGATGTACTGCTAGTGTATCTGGACGCTCTCTGAATAAAAAGCGATTTAAAATTTGTGTAGCAAAACCACGGCTAAAGTTTGCTGGTAAAACGCTAGGTAATGGAAATAATACAGGAAGTCTTTGTTTAACTTCAAATGCAATACCAGGACCTTCTTGTATGTAAACTTCACCGCCCTGTCTGTCGTCCATAAGTGCATTTAGTTTGTCTTCGTCACTAACTTTTGCAACAACTTGGCTTGCATTTTGACTTATAATTTCATCAACACGGAAAATTTGTGCATTACTGCCTGTAGCAATGTACATGCCAACAGTTAAGTCCCTGCCGTCATATTGGAACATTCTACTGCTATATCTGCCACTATGTAATTGTGCATTGACGTTCATTTCTACACGCCATTGCTTGGGCATTCCATCTATATCTTGTGGGGGATTACTAGTAGGCCAATATTCTAGTATGTCGCCAAATTGTACACCTATGCTTAAAAGTTTGGGAGCATTCAAGTTAGCCATATTAGAACACCAAGTTTACATATGCAAAACCATTAACATCAGCACCCGCAACTGCTGCGTTAACTTGAATATCGAATTCTTGAGTTGGATTTGTGCCATCTAGAAGAACTTGATAGTTACCAGTAGGTTGACGATACTTGTACTTGTTTTGAATACTATCAAAACCATAATATGTTACTACTTTTGGCCAAGTGTTAAAACTATGTTGAACAGTTAATGTATTACCTACTCTGGTTACTGTAATATCACTTGGTACATCATGAAAGTCTTCTAAACTACCATCTTGTTCAAATGTAATACGGAAAGTTCTGTTACTGCTTACATCACTGTTCCATTCAGGACCGCCTGTTCCATAAAACAAGTATGCACCTGATACACCGCCTGTAAGTGGTACTAGGTTGCCATTTGCATCTCCAACTAATAGTTCTCCAGCATTGGCTCCGCCTACTCCAAAATCTGCACCTATAGTAATTGTGTCATTTGCTTCTGCTATTGTAAGTTGACCTTCAACAGCAATACTTCTAAACTGTAAATCATCGCCAACTTTACTGTTGAAAATGTTTGTGCCAGTTCCTAAATTACTTGCAGTGTTTGGTTCGCCATCTGATGTAATATCTATTGTTTCAGCATTTTGTGTTATTGTAACACCATTGCTACCTGTAATACTTCTAAAGTTAAGTATATTACTGTTGACACCAGAATAAACTTCTGCGCCTGTACCCAAGTTATTACCTGTATTAAGAGCACTACCAGCGTTTGCTAGTTCTATTGTAATACTTGTGCCGTTGTCTACTAAATTTAAATTGCCGCCGGGCTTTAGTGTTTTTAAAATAAATGTACTGTCGTCACCATTTACTGTTCCACCATCAAGGCTAACTTCGCCAGGTTCTAAAGCACCACCTGTGCCACTCTGAATTCCAGCAAACGGAGTATTACCATTTACTGTAATATCTGAATTAACAAATACCTGAAGAGTAGCGTCCCATACTAAAATCTGTCCACCCTGGACAGTAGGAGCAATACTTATGCTAGGTACTGTTTGATTTGTAATTGTTGAAGAACATGCAAATACTGCCATACTACAAACACCTTTATCTTTTTGTTAGTAGTATTTATACTAGACGTTCAAAAGTATCTGATCTATTCTGCCATGTTGTGTTAAGTCATATGCGCTTGCATTTAAAAAGTCTCGATCTATTCTTGCTCTAAGAAATATTACGTTAATTCTAAATGTAAAACCATCTGTACCTGTATCGCCTACATTACCTGTTGGGGCGGCGGAATTTACTGGATACTGTTTATAACTAGATCCACTTGTTAAGTAAATAGGAAACCAATCTGTAGTTTCATTTGGATCGCTAGCTAATGTGCCTTCTATAAAAAGTCTACCAACGAAATCATCAAACTTCACACTAACTGTGTGTAAACCGTCAGTATTACCATAGAACGCATCAGCTCTGATTTTATCACCAGTGTAACTTAATTCGTTTTTGTTGTTTAACATTGTATAACTGACGGTGCTCATAATTTATTCCTTGATAATTTCTACTAATGTGCCTTCACCAGCTAGCTCTTGAATTACTGCTTCGATTTGATTAATCATTTCATTATCAAGAATAGGCTGATCAGGGTCGTTGTCTCGTAAAAGTTTGCTGGCTTTAACTACGAACGCTGTTTCTGCAATTTTTGCCATCGTCTTTCTCCTTATAACTACAGTTATTTATCGTTTTGTAGTTCGGAATGTAACAAGACTTCTACTTCAGTTTTACTGGTACCGCCAACCATCATTTTAAATAGCACAAGATCTTCCTCGTCCTGGAAATAAAATGTTATATAATGCCAGGGATCTACTGTACGTGTCATTTGCACTTTGTTAAAACTTGTGCTTCTAAGTTCTTGTTGTCTGCGTAGCCTATAATAATTACTGCTTAATTTAATATTGTCTGTATCCAAACTCTTAAGCACATTTTCTATTGCAGGAAATACACTTTCTTTAAATTCACTGTTAGCATAATAACTTATCTTATAACGAAAACGTTTGTAATACAAGTTTTCTCTTACTACAACTTTCCTGCCTCCTCGCAGTACGTCCAGGTGTTCCTGACTTTTAGGACCTTGTATGTTAATAACTTCTTCTGGCATTATATCTAAAATGCGTTTTACAATATTATTATCGCTTACATAAAGATTAAAGTTTTTTTCTCTACGAAATCTATATTGTATATCCAATCTGTCCATTAATTGCATAATACGCTTTTGTTTTGCATAGTGATATGCAAACCTAGTTTTGCGTTCATTCATTAATTTAGGATCGTCAAACCATCTAGTTGTTTGTGTAAAAGGATTATGCTGGTAACGTATATGCTCGCCAGTGTGCCACAAACTGTAGTTACGCATAGCAATATTATAAGCAAACTTATTATAGTAAAGTTTATCACTTACAATATATTTTGTTTTGTCAGTTACTAAACTGCGTATGTTATCTATAGTTAAATTTGATTTGTTCATCCGCTACGTCCACTTCAATAACTTTATGAGTACTTTCTAGATCAAATAACAATTTACGTGCAAGTGGCTTTTTAATATTTTCGTTAATTTCTCTAGCCATGGGTCTTGCTCCCATTGTTTCACTAAAGCCTCTATCACTTAACCAGTTAGTAACTGCTGGTGTCCATGTAAATTCTATATTACGATCTTTAACCATGTATTTTAGTTCTGTCAAGAATTTGTCTGTTACTTTGTTAATGTGTCCTCTGTCAAGTTTATTAAATTTAATTGTAGCGTCCAAGCGATTACGGAACTCTGGACTAAAGAAGTTTTTAACTGCTTTATCCTGTGCGCCATCATGTTTACCAGCACCAAAGCCAATAACATTCTTTTCGCTGTCTGAAGCACCCAAGTTACTTGTCATAATTACAATAGCATTACGTGCGCTCACGCTTTTGCCATCACTACTAGTAATCATGCCGTTGTCCATTACTTGCAACAACACATTAAGTACATCTGGGTGTGCTTTTTCTACTTCGTCCAGTAGCAACACACAATTAGGTGTTTTTTCTAGTTCATTAATTAATGCGCCACTGCCTTGTTGTCCGTCTCCGTATCCAACATATCCAGGAGGTGCACCAATTAGTTTTGCTACTGTGTGCTTTTCCTGATATTCGCTCATATCAAAACGCACAAGATTCATGTTTAGTAATTCGCCTATTGCTTTGGCTGTTTCTGTTTTACCAACACCTGTTGGTCCTGTAAACAAATAAGTGCCTACTGGTTTATCTTTTGCTTTAAGTCCTGCTTTACTAATGTATACAGCATCAGCAAGAACATCAATTGCACTATCCTGTCCAAACACTCGTTCCTGTAAACGCTGTTCAATATTAATCATTTGTGTTTCACGCTTTTTAACGTTAACAATTGTATCCAAAGGCAGTCGTGCAATTTTACTGATCTCTAGTTTAATAAGATCCTCGTTAATAGTTTGTACACGCTTTTCCGGTTCTTGTATACGCTGACGTGCAAATGCACTGTCTATAACATCAAATGCTTTGTCAGGAAGTTTTTTGTCATACAAATACTGTACACTTAAATCCACTGCCGCACTAATTGCTTCATGTGTAATTTCCAAGTTATGATATGCTTCGTATTTGTCAATACTTTGCTTAACAATTTGTTTTGCTTCTGTAGTAGTTGGTTCAGGAACATCAATTTTGTAAAAACGTCTTGCTAACGCACGATCTTTTTCAAACTTCTCTCTATATTCCTCATAGGTTGTACTACCAATACAACGTAGTTTGCCTTTTTGCAATGCTGGCTTTAGCAAGTTAGCAACGTCCATTGCACCTTGTCCTGCACTACCTGCGCCCATAATCATATGTATTTCGTCTATAAACAAGATAGCATTGTCATAATCTTCCAGCACATCAAGTATTTCTTTCATGCGCTCTTCAAAGTCTCCACGATACTTTGTGCCTGCAAGTAATGCACCAATATCTAAACTGTATACTGTATGTCCTAATACTGTTTCGGGTACATCTTCATCTGTTATACGCTGTGCAAGTCCTTCTGCAATAGCAGTCTTACCTACACCAGCATCTCCTACCAATACAACATTGTTCTTTTTACGTCTTGCTAGTGTTTGTACAAGTGTTTCTACTTCTACTTCTCTACCAATAAGATTATCTAACTTGCTGGCTTTTGCTTCTTTGTTTAAGTTTACTGTGTACTTGCTTAATACTTGTTCTGCTTTGTGCTTTATGTTTTGCTCTTCTGTAACTTGATTATTATCTGTAATATATTGTAATACACCTTCTCTGGTTAGTCCACAACCATTACAAATTGTTACAGCATAACTGTTCTTTTCTGCTAAAATACTAAGCAACAAATCAACAGGAGTTACAAACTGTCTGCCATTAAACATGCTTTGTGTAAACGCACGATTAAACATACGTTCCAGTGCCATTGTTTTACGTGGCCCTTGTTCTGTATTCAACACTTTAATTTGGTCTAGTTCGTTTCCACAATATGCATATGCAAAGTCAGCAATTGCAAGTGGATCCCCTCCAACTTCCACAACTAAATTAATAATATTTTCATCTTCAAATAAAACACATAACAAATGCTCTAGTGTTACATATTCATGTTCGAACTCCTCAGCAATTTTAAATGCTTTTGAAACCAAGAGTTCAATACGTTCGTTTGACATATATTATATTTCCTTTTATTTTAATTCTTCTATAGTAGTATTTACGTTTGTTATAGCAGGAATAATAACTCCTATTACTACGATTAAACTGCCTGTCTTTTTCGTATGAAAAATAGGAAATCCTGCTTCGGGTATTCTTAGTTTTGTGCCGGGCTGTGTACCAGCTTTTATTGTTAACTTGAAAGTACTGCCGTCTATGGACTTTACTTCTGTATGACCACCTGTCATTGCAAGTTTAACAGGAATTTTGTGATTTATTACACAATCGTCTTTGCTTCTTGTGTAATCTTTATGCTTTTGTTCTTTAATAGTAACATATAAATCTCCAGGTGTAAAGTTATTAAGACTGTCGTCTCCACACTTGGAAAACTTAATTTTATCTCCATGCTTTATGCCTGGAGGTATATCTATATTTACTATTTTTTTACGGCCTTGTGGCATATTTACTTGTAAATCTTTGTTTACGCCACTATATACTTCTTCTAGTGTAATATTGTATACTATATTTACATCTCTATTGCCTTTTACAGGCCTAGCACCATTAAACCAATGTCTGCCAAACTGTTGCTCAAACATACTGTTAAAATCGCCAAAGTCAGCACGTGTGTTAAATCCGCCTTGGCTAAAAGGATCGTTTGTATGCACATTTCCGCTTTTTATTTGTTCATATGCATTGGTAACTTCTTTAAATTTTTCTTGATCGCCTCCAGTATCAGGATGATATTGCTTTGCTAGTTTACGATACGCCGTGCGTATTTCGTCTTCACTAGCTGTTCTGGAAACGCCTAGAGTTCGATAAGGATCCTGCATGTTGATTAGTCTAATCGATTGTTACAGCATTGTCAAGTTTTTCTTCAGCGGCTTTATAATAACCATCATAAGCTGCAATTATTGCTTGTTGCTGTTGTACTAGGGCTCTAATATCACTGAAGTTAAGGCCTAAAGCACCATAACCGTCGCCAGTAAGAGCATACACAGCAAATGGCTTGCCACGTTTTTTAAAATCTGCAATTACTTGGTCCACGTTTGCTTCGTTAATTACTACCCATTTTACTTCACGCATGTTTAGTTCATCTACTGCTGGTAAAACAAGTGTAGGTTTTACTACGGGTTTAGTGCTAACCTCAATTGGCTTTATCGGATTCGAGCAGGCCGCGAGACTTAAAATCATCATAAAGCCAAGGGCACTCTTTGTTAAAAGCGATGTCATTTTTTGCTTTCCTCTCTTTTTCATTTAGTTCTGCTCCACTCAACAGTTCAAAACATCTTCCAGCATTTACAGTACCTCTATTTACTGCCGCCTCAATGCCTTCTGGGTTTGTAATGGCCGCACTCTCCAGATCAATTTTTTGTAATTTATCCGCTAATAGTCTATTCTGTCTGCGGATATTTTGGTATTCCTCGTTTAATGTACTTAGCTCTGTGTTAACACGTGCATAATCGGTTTGCAGGCTAGTAATTGTTTCTTCATTTAGCTCTACTGCCGTGTTTAACTTGGCGTTGTTTTCTGTTAGCGTCATTATTTTTGCTTGGCTACTTGTGTAGTACCAGTAACCTAGTCCACTCATAGCCATAATTACTATTAATAATGCTGCTGAAATTTTGTATCCCATATCATTTACACCTATTTGTGTCTATAAACAATACGACCCTTTGTGATATCATATGGCGTAAGTTCTATATCAACTTTATCACCTAGCAATATGTTAATATTATATTTGCGTATTTTACCACTTATTAATCCAGTAATTACGCTGTCATTATCATCAAGTTTAACTTTGAAAGTTGCATTAGGCATGCAGTCGATAATTTGTCCCGTAACTATGAATGTTTCTTCCTTGGGCATATTAATACTTGATTAAAAAATCCATACGTTCTTTAATCTTTTGTGCTTCTGTAGGCTTAAATCTTGCATTGTAAGTTTCAGGAGTTATCATAATAT
>Ga0163111_10003126_pt1 | contig 10626 bp, 5 predicted proteins | sample CRUFie1St18metaG_FD_109645 | JGI IMG/M metagenome (GOLD analysis project Ga0163111, IMG submission 109645) | Marine microbial communities from the Costa Rica Dome - CRUD Field 142mm St18 metaG | ecosystem: Environmental > Aquatic > Marine > Oceanic > Photic zone | place: Costa Rica: the Eastern... | reverse complement strand
CTCGCCATGTCCTGATCGAACGTGGAATGCGACGAAGTGTCGACTCTTGCTTTCCATAAATCTTGTCCGAATAATTTATTGCGTTCGTACACGTGCATAAATCCATCTACGATGATCAACCCGGTTCCGCTGTAGTTCAAATCTTTGAATATGTCCAACAGCATAAACGCGTTGACGTACAATTCGTCATTCAAAGCTTTCATTTCCGGCGACATTTTCTGTTTCAAGATCTTCTTTATTTTTTTCTCCCGACTTAACCCTTTAATATTTTTTCCCGCTACCATGGTCAAAGACGCCTTCAAAAAATTCGGACCACCTTTGGACCTACGTGAATTCGACGCTTCGCTCTCGCTCTCCGAATCATCGCTCTCTGAATTATTATCAATATTCTTCAAATTCTTCACTTTCGGTATGAACCTCATCAACCCTTCCTTCCTTCTCGCTCTTTGCTCTTTCTTTTTCAACTTCTTCCGGACTAAACTCTTACATGCTTCGGCGACTAAAGTGGTCATTCGTTTCGTTCGTTTCAACTCCTCCACGTTTTCTCTCTTTTGGAGTATCGCCGCTCGCACCGCGTCAACTTTATTCGTCCTCTCGATACTACTGCTCTCGTTCATCGGCGACTCAGAACTCCGACTCGTGCTCGTGAGCCTGAACGGATCCTCGTCCGTTTCCAATTCTCCGCTGCTCGACGCTCGAGTGCAACCTCCCGCGTCTTCTTCTTCGTTCGCGTCTTTGACTCGAAACGCTTCCACGAATTGGCTCAATTCAACGCCTCTCTCTCCGCAACTGCCGATCTGCGCGATAATCCGGCACGCCAGCGTGAACTCGCTCGCCTCGTTCGTCTTCATCTTCATCGCCTTCTGTCGACTCACCCGCGCCGAGTCTAAAATCTCGGACACGTTCCCGGTGTTCTTCCTCAGCGCGGACAGGAATTCCTCGCCTGAAATCGTTTTCGAATCGTCCGTGTCGATTATCGCGAACACGTTCGCGAGCGTCTCGTACGGGAGGAATAACTTTTCCTCCTCCTCCTCCTCCTTCTTCTTCTCGCTCTTCTCCTCCTCGAAAGACGTAGTCGTCGACATCGTCGTCGTCGCGTTCCTTCTTCTTCCGCGCGTCTTCTTTTCTCTTTGTCTTTGTCTTTGTCTTCTTCTTCTTCTTCTTTGAAGTTAATTATTAAATTTTGGATTCAAACTTCCATAAAGTGTAGAGAGAGAGAGAGACTTCCTTTTCTCCTTTTCTCCTCCTCCTCCGTCCTCCAAAGTCCTCCTTTCATCAATCACTTGTTTTTTAATTTCATTTTTATCATTTTTATCAAAGCGTCGTCTTTGTCGTCGTCAAACGAAGAAAAAAAATAATAATAATAATGGCTCTTCTTCTTCTCTTTTATTCTTTTATAGTGCGACTTTTGAGTCAAAAAAAAATGTCTTCTTCTTTTGTCATTTGTGGACCGAACAAAGCGAAGAAGACTCTTTTTTTGTGTTGTTGTTGTTGTTGTTGTCGTTGTTGTTGCAGTATTCCTCATTCGTGAGAGATACTTACTCAAATATATACACTGGGAGAACTTTGTGCTTTTGAGAGCCTGCTAATAAAAGTGCTCGGAAGAAGAAGAAGAAGAAGAAAAGAAGAATGTCGTCGTCGTCGTTTTTTTGTGCCGCCGCCGCGCAAAACAAGGCGCTCTGGATGATGACCGGGCGGTTCCCCCGAACGTCGTCGTCGTCGTCATTTTCGTCGTCATCATCATCATCATCATCATCATCGTCATCTTTACCGGCAAGAGCAGCAGCGCGACGATTGAAGAGGAGAAGACGCGAGGTCGACGCGTCGGCGAGAGGGAGACGCGGGAAAGGCATCTCGGACATCATCGGAGAGGAAATAGAAGGCGCGGAAAAAAAGAGGGAAAAAGAAACGAAAAAGAAGAAGACGCCCGCGTCGGAAGGGAGGAAAATGGCGGAGGAGTTCAACAGAAGAAAGAAGGTTCCGAGAAGCGGGTTTTTGAAGATTTTGAACCTCTCGGAACTCGGGGAGAAGAACATAAAAGCGGTGGAGTTAGCGAATGGTAACTTTTGCGTGGTGCGAGTGGGAGATTTGATTTACGTGTGCGATTGTAACTCCACGGCGTACAAATATCCACTCATTGATGGAGAGTTATTCGATGGCCCTGGAGGCGCTTCCATCCGTTCCCCATTCGACGGCACGAGTTACGACCTGACCACGGGAAAAGTTATCGAGTGGTGTCCGCAAAACACGTTACCAAGGAAACTGTTGGGAAAGTTGAAGGAAAATACGACGCCAGTGGATTTAGGTGTATATCCGGTGATGGTGGATGAGGACGGGGATATTTATGCGAGTTTTGTTCCGTAACGAGAGAGAGTGAGAGAGAGAGATTGTGTGACAAAGTGTGACAAAGTGTGACAAAGCAGTCATCCATTTTCAACGCGTATTTATGCAGCGTGGAGTACCTCCGAGCGAAGTAGTTTGTAAATATAAACACGTCTGTGTCGTTCCATTTTGAATCTACCCTAAAATGTTGTTTTCTGCTTATGCCTCCTCTCAATGCGAACGTTTTGAGGAAGAAGAGGAACCGATCAAACCTAACTTCATGGCCACTTCAGTCGCGCCGCCGTGGAACCGAAACGATTGGTAGATGTCTTCTCTCCCGTTTTTCATGAAAACGCCTCGCGAGGGTAACTCACCCAGAGGTAACTTTTGGGACTCTAAAAACGACTCGAGTTCTACGCGTACATTCTCCAAGTCCCGCCAATAACCTCTAGGCTTGGGCATGTTTCTATCCCATCCGAACTTTTCTGAAACGAGCTTATATCCACCGAGCTCTCGGATGCGCTTTTCTAAATCTTCTCGACCGTATTGTCGCAAGAGAAGCTTTTGCGGTATTCTTTGTTGTTGTTGTTGTTGTTGTTGTTGCGTTTCGCTATCGTCTTTCGTTAGAGTCGCGTTGAACGCTTCGATGTCCATCCTCAAGGCCTCGAGAAGTTCTCTTTCTTCGTCTTCGTCGAACGATTTCTTATCATAACTGTTCTTCTTCTTCATGGAGAAGGAGGAGGAGGAGGCTGTTGTTTGTTTCATAGCCGCTTCGGTTAAACCGTACAGTTCCGCTCTTTCCGCTATGGTCAACTCGTCGTCGTCTCTCGAGATGGTCGCGTCGATAGAATCTTCTTGCTCTTCGTCTAGTTTTGGATTCAGACGCATAAACTCGGCGATCGTTTGGTTCGTTTGGTCCAACTCTGGGACAATGTTGAGTTTACGCACGGAGTTATCGAAGGTAACCAACGGGATAACTTTCTCCAGAGATATCGCTTCGATATGCGCTTGTAGAGTTGTTAAAAACTCGATCGTTTCGTCGACGACTTGTCGTTCGTCCAGAGGCGGTTTGCGCGCGCCGCCGTTATTGTAATTTGCCTTGGCGTTGATGCCTTCGATGGCAAATTTTAATATCGTCGCTTCAGCTTCATCGTCATCGTCATCGTCGTCGCTAGAATCGTTGACAGGGACGACTAAAAATTTACCTTGTAAAACGCCGTCTCTTCGTTGGTTTCTCAAAACACGAAACTGTATTTCACCTTCTTCATCTTTTTGCGACAGGTCGACACCGACGGATTCATAAATCACGTGACATAAGCAGTGCTTGAGAAACACGAATCGAAGGCGTTTCAAGTTTTTACCTGTATGTTTTGCTACTCCCCCTCCTGCCACAGCAACGCCGCGAGTGGCGTTTGGTAAGATTTCGCAGTGTACCAAATTTGGAGCAAATTTTGCCAACGATTCGTACGCCGTGAGCACTTTCCACACTAAACTCGGTGGTGCCTCAATACGCACTGCACTCAGCGTTCGTCGGTGATACACTGCCGATGTGTCGTACCTTCTGTTGTGCACTTCGATTGATCCGGGCGCCGAAGTCGACAAATCCTCAGCAGCATCTGCGTCGATAATTTCGTCGAACCATCGTCCGCCTTGTGCGCCGGACGTCGTGTTGTCTTGCGCTGCTTGCCAGGAAAGGTTTTCAGCCGGCGGCATGACGTTTCGTCGCACGGTTGGAGGTCGAGAAAGACCAGAGATTGACATCATTCTTTTCTTGGCGGAGTTGTTATTGTTGTTGATGTCTTCCTTTTCATTTCCTCCTTGTTGAACTAAAGGTACGTTCACTTCGCTCAAACCTAAATAATCCTTCAACCCCGCTTTCACCAATTCTCCATCTCTTCGTTTTTTCCTTCGACCGATAAAATACCCGTCGTCGTCAAACTCGTCCACGTAATAAAACTCCTCGCCGGCATCGTTCCAGTTCAATGCCTCTAAATCTAAAAACGGTGCGTTCAATTTCGCTCTCTGAATTGCACTTGCACGTTGATTAATCGCCGTCGCAATCTCCTCAAACGATTGTCTCGTGACCCTTTCTAACGCTCTTCGCGAAACTGGATACTTTGTAGGTCGAATTTCGCACTCATACGACAACTCGCACGCGAATGAGGCCGATTTTAATCTCGAAATTTTAATCTTTCCGAAACATTCAAACTCTCCGTTTCGTCTGTCCACGTCTCGGCTGGAAAACGTGAGCATTCTGGAAATCATCGGCGCCTCTGGTTGCTTCTTTCTTCTGTTATTGCTGGTTTTCGACGAAGAAACTGAAGAATTCGAAGATATCTTTCCCTTTTTCGGCGGCAATAAAACAACCTCCAAGAAAATTTCGCCTCTCAACGCATTGGCGCATAAAATCAGGTCGTCTCTGCAGTCGCTCGCGAGACGATAAGTGGACACGCCGCCGCTGCTCGAAAAACTCCGAAGAGACGTTCGCACGTTTGGTGCAAACGTGCTAAATGAACTCGCATCTGAAACGGCCTCCCACGTGGCATCTGGAGACGCGTCTATTCGAGCCCGATATTTCGCTCCCGGCGTTATTGGTATTTCCGTACTTGCTGCTTTTCTTACTTCATCGTCCACATCGTCTTCTTCCTCTTCCATCGTCAAATCTCTCACGAGAAGCTCTAAATCTTCATCTCTTCTTAGGATATCCTCTGTTGTTTCATACTCTTCCCAGTCCTCTCGGTCGTATCGCATCATTCGACGGGTCTTCCTCCTTCCACGCGGTTGTGTAATCCTTCTCGTCCAATTCGTTTCTCGATTTTGCCTCTCTGTTCTCGACCGCATCATCGTCCTTCGCCGACTCGTCGACGCGAGCGCGCACGACGTCGCTCTTTGCTCCAACGCGCCCGTCATCGCATCTCTTTCGCGCCGCGTTTTATTACCCCCAAAACCCGTCGTTTCATTCTCGCGCGTATCTTCCTCCTCCTCCTCCTTTTCCTCGCGATTGGGAAAAACTTTTGGAGAGAGAGAGTGTGTAGTGTGGGAAACGAGCAAAGGTGTAGAGTGAGGAACGTCAAGAAATTTTCTCGCAAAAAAAGTAAAAGTTGGCTTTGGGTTTTGGCAAAGTCGCCACACAAGTCAGTCGCCCAAACACCAAACAAAAACGTCTATGTCAAAGTCGCTTTCGATGTTGGACTCCTCTTTCGCTTTTTTTTGGACTCCCATGGCCGTCCATTTTGGTCGTCGTGTGTCATCTCATCTCCAAAAAACTACAAAAAGAGATACAAAAAAGAGAAAAAAGAAGAAATAATAATCCAATCTCGCCTCCCGGAAACGACACAACGACAGGCACGCGCGACGCACCGACCCGCGAATAAAGACGAAAGTTTCGCGAGGCAGATTTGTCCGAGGGAGATTTTTGCACAGTCGCGCTCGCGCAGGAGAGAGAAGAGAGAGAGAGAGCGTTTTTGCGAAAGAGGTAAAATCAGATATAGGCAAAATGTCGTCTCGAATTTCTCGTTAACACCACTGCTTCCGCTTTGAGTCGCCCACTTCCGGTTCGAAAGACGGAAAACCAATCGGGAAAAATCGTGCCGCAATCCGCGCGCTTAGGGAGGCGCAGCGGGCACGGAAGACCAAACGTGGAGCGCAGTGGGTGGAAAGAATAGATCTGGTGTATTTTACTTCAGTTTTCGGTGTGGTTTTCGATTCGAAAGACCGTTTTCGAAGCGCGTTTTCGAAACGCGCGATTTTCCATTTTTTATCTAACCAACTTCCTCCTTCGAATTTTTACAGGGTAGTCTTGGTCCAGTCACTTAAAAAATGAGCGCGCAATCATCGCTCGTCCGAGCGTCGCTCGGTGGAGTTGCGAGTCAGACGAAGAGAAGTTCGTGTACGTAAATAGTATTTGTTTCGTGTTCTCGATTTTAAACGGTTGAGAGACGTTCGCGTGATGCGCTGAAACGCGCGCGAGAAACCAGGCGATTACTGCAAGAGATGATTCTTGGTCGAGCTGAGTTGGTTTTATCCATTATCCATTTTGCTTTGGGAAACGGCTTTTTTATTGGATTATTTTTTTCTTCCGCGCGCCACCGCTCGAATGTGTTTGCATTCATGCTGACTTTTCACTTCTCTTTTCTAACGCACATATCAACAGTTCTTGGCGACAGTTCTTCTAAAGGCTCCATGAGCGCGAGGACGGCGGTTCGAAGACCGTCGACGGTGCAGAGCGCGTTTCCGGTGGTGATCCCGTCGACGAGAGATTCAGCGATTGCGGCAAGAAGAAAGATTACCACGAAGGCAGTGAGAGAACCGGAGCAATCGTCCATGGCATCTGCTTCAGATAAGTTAGCAGAGTACGTTGCAAACAAAGGCGGTAAGAGAGTGATTCGAAAAGTGCTCGTGGCGAACAACGGTATGGCGGCGACAAAGGCTATTTTATCCATGCGAAGATGGGCGTACAACGAGTTGGGCGATGAGAATGCGATTAAGTTTGTCGCTATGGCCACTCCGGAAGATATTGGGGCGAACGCTGAGTTTATCCGTTATGCAGATGATTTTGTTGAAGTTCCGGGCGGTAAGAACGTGAACAACTACGCAAATGTGGATTTGATTACGGAGATTGCCGTGAGAGAAGGCGTGGACGGCGTCTGGCCAGGTTGGGGGCACGCATCCGAGAACCCGAAATTGCCGACGGCTTTGGCGAAGAATGGAATCCAGTTCATCGGTCCAACTGCGCCAGTCATGTCCGTCCTCGGCGATAAGATTGCGGCGAACATTCTCGCGCAAACGGCGAAAGTGCCGTCGATTCCATGGTCTGGGGACGGCTTAGTCGCCAACTTGACTCCAGAAGGTACGATTCCGAAAGAAACGTTCGATAAAGCCATGGTAACGACGGTCGAAGAGTGCGTCGCCGCGGCGGATAGAATTGGGTTTCCGGTCATGTTGAAAGCATCTGAAGGTGGTGGCGGTAAAGGTATCCGTATGTCCGCCAATAAGGAGGAGTTGATTTCTAACTTTGACCAAGTGAAAGCGGAAGTTCCGGGTTCGCCAATGTTTATGATGCAGTTGTGCACGGAAGCGAGACATTTGGAAGTACAAATTGTAGGTGATGAACATGGCAACGCTGTGGCGTTTAACGGCCGTGACTGCTCCACGCAAAGACGTTTCCAGAAGATTTTCGAAGAAGGTCCGCCAATCGTCGCCAAGCCGGATATTTTCCGCGAGATGGAAAAAGCCGCACAGAGATTGACGCAAAACATCGGTTACATCGGTGCCGGTACGGTTGAATATCTTTATAATGCTGCGACGGACAAATACTTCTTTTTGGAATTGAACCCGCGTTTGCAAGTTGAACACCCGGTGACGGAAGGTATCACCGGCGTCAACATGCCTGCGACACAGTTGCAGGTCGCCATGGGTATCCCGCTTCACAGAATGCCAGACGTGAGACGATTCTATGGGAGAGATGTTGAAGGCACGGATACCATCGACTTCATGAACGAAGAGTATAAGCCGGTTGAAAACCATGTGATTGCGGCGAGAATTACGGCTGAAAATCCAGACGAAGGTTTCAAGCCGACTTCCGGCGGCATCGAAAGAGTGCACTTCCAATCGACCCCGACGGTTTGGGGTTACTTTTCCGTCGGTGCTAACGGAGGCGTGCACGAATTCGCGGATTCGCAGTTTGGTCATGTCTTTGCCTCTGGTAAAACGAGAGAAGAAGCGAGAAAAGCGTTGGTCTTGGCGTTGAAAGGTATGGTGGTTCGGGGTGAAATTCGCACGGCAGTTGAATACCTCGTCAAGCTTTTGGAAACGCAAGCCTTTAAAGAGAACACTATCGATACGTCGTGGTTGGATGGCTTGATCAAAGAACGATCGATCTCGTTGGTGAATGATCCGCACGCGATTGTTCTCGGCGCTGCGCTGTTCAGAGCGTTCAACCATTCCGAGCAAGAAGAAAAAACTTTTCTCTCCTCGTGGGAAAAAGGTCAAGTGTCCACGCAAGGCATCGCGAAGTTGACGTCGTTTCCGGTTGAAATCGCTTATGAAGATACTAAGTACGAGTTCACGTGCACCAGAGTCGGTGCGGATGAGTACGAAATGGCCATTGGCGGAAAAAGTATCTTGGCGAAGATGTTTCGACGCAACGATGGCACGTTGGTGGCCATGTACGGCGGCGTCACGCACGAAATTGATGGTTTGGAAGAACCATTGGGTTTGCGCATGACTTTGGACAGCCAAACGTGGTTGCTGCCGACGTTATTTGACCCGTCTGAGTTGAGAACGGATGTCACTGGTAAGCTCATTCGATTTTTGCAAGAGGATGGTGCGGAAGTTCAAGCCGGAATGCCGTATGCCGAAGCCGAGGCGATGAAGATGGTCATGCCACTCATCGCGCAAGAATCTGGGAAAATCTCACACGCGAAAACCGCCGGAGCGGTGATTGGTGCTGGTGATTTACTCGCGAACCTCGAGTTGAAGGACCCATCGAAGGTGAAAAAGATTATTAACTTTAGTGGTGACTTCAGAATGTCATCGGTGGACGAACCGGCGGCTACTGCGGATGAGAAACTCACCGCAGCAGTTGATCGCGTGAACAAGATTCTCGATGGTTTCGGCGGCGATGTCGACGAAGCTCTCGCGAATTTGTACACGGCGTTCACGGAACAAGACGAAACCGACGGACAGTCCCGGTGGGAAAAGGCCACTTCTATTATGGAAGGCATCGTGCAGCGATACTTGGACGTCGAGAGTGTCTTTGAGTCTAAGTCCATGGATGCGGTCATGGCGACGCTTATTAAGGGTAAAACAGGAGCAGCATTGAATCCGGTCTTGGGACAAGTTCGCGCGCACTCTAAATTGAAGGAACGATCGAAACTTGTCTTGAACTTGCTCTTGCAAGCGCCAACTTTGCCGCAAAGAGTCATCGCGAGAGGACCGATTTCGTGGGCGGACGATCACGCGCCAATCTCGGATTCGTTCGTAGCCACCATCAAGCGATTATCCAAACTTCGAGGAGGTGATTATGGAGAAGTTGCTCTTTCCGCAAACGCCATTTTGCAAGAGCGACGGTTGCCATCTCTTGATAAGAGAGTCGCCGAGCTTCGCAAAATTCTCGCCGGAAAGAAGAAGTTGTTGCGACCATGGGGCGAGGCAGAAACTGGCGATTTGCAAGCTCTGGCCGAATCGCCGACTTTAGCCGTCGATTTGTTGCCGTCCTTGTTTGAAGATCAAGATGATTTGGTTCGCGAGAATGCGATGAGTACGTACGCGCGTCGTGTCTACCGTGCCCACAACATTCTCGACGTTTCCAAAGGCGAAAATGGGAACTCTTTGACGTGGAAATTTAAGTTCCGAACGTATCCGGATGATTCTCCCGTTCGAACTGGTTTGCTCATCACCGCAAAGAATATTTCCGAAGTCGAACAAAACTTTGGCTCATATTTGGCGCAGTTGAAGGCGGCGCACGGCGACGCCACGGGTCCTCCGGTGTTGCACATTGCGCAAACCGAACAACCAGACGACGGCGATTGGTCGTTGAAGATGGACCAAATCTGCGCAAAGCACAGGGACGAATTGAAAGCAATAAACGTGAAATTCGTCAACTGCTTGGTATTTGAGAAGTTTGCGTTACCTGTCTACCGCACGTGGCACTCGAATAAGGACTACGCCGAAGATCCGCTCTACAGAGGCGAGCGACCAACGGTGTTGCACTTGCTCGAACTTGTCCGATTGGAGAACTACAAATTGACGAGATTACCGACGGTAAACAGAGACTTGCACATTTACGTCGGCGATTTAGCCGCTGGTACGAGAGCAAAAGACATGATGTTGAGAAGACTCGCGCACAGCAAAGACACCATGTCCGGCGGTTTGGAGAGAACTTTGAACAAGGCTTTGGACGCGATAGATATTGCAAGAATGGATTCAAAAGCGAAAGGATGCAACTCCACTAGAATTTACATCAACTATTTATCCGAGGTTGAGGGCGACTTCACAAAGCAAACGCAATTGTTGAAGGAAAAGGTTTCCGAGTACATTGCCGCAAACTCCACTCGATTGTTGAACCTATCCGTGGATGAGATTGAACTTCGATTCCGCGTGAGCAACGAATTGACGCCTATTCGCATAATGGCCACTTCCATGTCCGGCAACTGGTTGAAGGTTGACGCATACAGGGAGTACCTCGAACCAGTTTCTGGACGCGCCGAGCAATTCTGCTTGATCACGAATGACGGTAATGGCGAAGCGTGCTTCTTTGAGCCTTACCCATCGGCTGGTCCGTTGCAAAACAAGAGAGCGATT
>Ga0163111_10003125_pt1 | contig 10627 bp, 11 predicted proteins | sample CRUFie1St18metaG_FD_109645 | JGI IMG/M metagenome (GOLD analysis project Ga0163111, IMG submission 109645) | Marine microbial communities from the Costa Rica Dome - CRUD Field 142mm St18 metaG | ecosystem: Environmental > Aquatic > Marine > Oceanic > Photic zone | place: Costa Rica: the Eastern... | reverse complement strand
GTGGGCTTCGTATGTTCTTTTCTATGAATATAAATCTATCCATAAATCCAAGTTCCTTGACAGCATTTTTTGCCCTCAATAACTCACTCTCACTATTGTATTGGTAAATTATTTTGAAGGAATCAAAGTGATTATCATGAAGAATCTCCCTCAAAATAATAAATGGATTTTGCGATGTATAGTTAGATAAACTTTCATTAATTAAATCGTTATAAACATCAGGTATAAAAAAAATATATTTCTTTTGAGTACTAAATAAATGAGCCAAAATATTTATTAATGAACTGAGAATTTTCAATTTCATTTTTTCATATTTAAATATACGTTAAATCTAAACTTATTATTTTGGTAACCATTAATATTCTGCTGCTCAATATCTATTTGATATGAATGCTCCTTTGCAAATTCATAAAACCAACTTTTGCTAAAAAATAAATGATCTAAACCCTCGTACCTTTTTTGATATTCTTCTTTTGTAAGATGAGCCTTTCGTATATTTAAAAATTCCTCTTTTACGTCAATGTCATTTACCTCCAAAATTGCAACTGTTTTTTTTGCCTTAAGGCACATTTTTGAAAGGACATCATATGAATAATTTAACGATGGGAAGTAAAAAAAGACGCTATTTGAGACCACATGATCATATGGAAGTGAATCCAAATCAGTGGCTTCAGCACATTTAAAATCACCAAATTGCATGTATTTTCTTGCAATTTCTATCAGATTTTTTGAGTAGTCTATTCCACCAATTCGTTGAGTTATGCCAATGAAGTTATACAAAAAAGCTCCAGCTCCGCAGCCCACATCGTATATAGAATCGTTTTTTTTGATATTTAACTTATGCTTAATGTATTCAGAATATTTATTCCAAGCATGCTCGTCTATGCTTCCGAAACCCGTATCAAATCCATCTGCTTTAATTAAACGAGAAAGAATAGATAACTCACTGTTATCTTCAATTTTTTTTGCCCAAACTTTATCCCAAGAATTCATATCTTCAAATGTTTAATTAACTGTAAAAACTTTTAATGGTTTCGATAACATAATCGACTTGAGAGCTTGACATGTCTGGATAAATTGGGAGTGAAAGTACTTGAGATTGATTATTAAAAGCACATGGGAAATCCTCAGGAATATGATTTTTTCTTGAATATGCAGGCAAAAAAGGTAGGGCTACTGGATAATTTATAACAGTTTGAATTCCTTTTTCTTTTAAATAAGTTGCGAGCTCCTCACGTTCTTTTATTTTTATAACAAAAAGATGCCAAACGTGAAAACTATAATTTGCAACCTTTGGAACTTGAACTTCATCCAGTTTCATTAAGCCTTTAGTATACCTTTCAGCTATAGATCGACGAGACTCAGTCCATTCAAATAATCTTGGTAGCTTAACACTTAGAATGGCTGCCTGAATCCCATCTAACCGACTGTTGATTCCTTCAATTTGATGGTCCCCTTTTGTTAAACCTCCATGTCGAGCAATCATAGCCATTTTTTCTGAAAGCTGAATGTCAGATGTTAGTGCAGCACCTGCATCACCCATAGCTCCCAAATTCTTTCCAGGATAAAATGAAAAAGTACCAATATCACCAATGGTGCCCACAGTTTTTCCTTTATACTGAGCTAAATGAGCTTGAGCACAGTCTTCAATTACCCATAGATTATGTTTTTTAGCAAAAGACATTATTGGATCCATATCAGCTGGCTGACCATAAAGATGGACAGGTACTATTCCAACAGTATTTTTTGTAATGAGAGAGTCTAAAAATTCTGGGTTAAGAGTAAATTTGTCCTCATATGTATCACAAAAAACAACCTCACCTCCTGCCTGTGTAATAGTAGAGGTAGTAGAAATCCAAGAGTGTGCTGGTGCGATTACTTCATCACCATTTTTTAAACCTAAAGCCTTCATAGCGATAAAGAGAGCGTCTGTGCCGTTAGCACAAGAAACACAATGTTTAGATCCAATTATTTTTGAAAATTCTTCCTCAAATTTTGATACATATGGCCCACGAACAAAACTTGATCGCTCAATAACATCTGCTATGGCTGAATCAATCTCACTTTTCAATCCAGCATACTGGGCATTTAAATCATTAAATGGTACTGAAATATTAGTCATTTTTAATTCCTCTTTTTGATCAAAACAGCAGGATTTCCTGCATAAACACCTGGAGATAAAATATCCTTAGTGACTACTGCACCAGCACCAATAATAGTTCCATCACAAACTGTAACTGGCAAAATTGTAGCATTACTTCCAATAGAAACATTTCTACCTATGGATGTAGCTTTCCATTTGGTTTTGTCGCCTCTAGCGGGGCCACCTGTTGAAAAAGTATCATTTACAAACATAACTCCATGGCCTATAAAACAATCCTCACCAATGTTTACCAAAGAACAAATAAATGCATGTGACTGAACTTTGGTACGTGCACCAACAATAACATCAGATTGTATTTCAACAAAAGGTCCAACAAAAACATCATCTGACAGCGAGCAGCTATAAAGATTGCAAGGTTCAACAACCCTTACTCTTTCTCCAAATGTAACGTCTTTAATCTTAGAAGTTATAAATTCAGGCATTATTCTCGATCCCCAACTTTGAGGATTTTGGACTATATCTTAAACTTACCTCTTTACCTGTTTCGATTGATTCGTAAATAGCATTTATTAACTCTAAACTTTTTCTTCCCTGAAGTCCATCAACAAGCTGAGCAGTTTTATTATCCAAACAGTCAATTACATGTTCATAGTATGCCTGATGACCAAAACCATAAACATTGGGAGGATTAACTGAATATTTTTCAATTACCTCTTCATCATCATCAAGAGACTCTGAGAAGTTCCACGTCTTCATTTCGTTAACAGCAAATCCACCTATTTCGACGCTCCCTTTCTCACCTAGTACTGATAGAGAACCCTCTAAGTCCTTAGGTCTAATTGCAGTTGTCGCCTCGATAACTCCTAATGCCCCATTTCGAAATTTTAAAATAACAACTGCAGTATCTTCCGCTTCAATATCAACCAAAGCTGTCTTACTTTTTGCAAAAACACTCTCGACATCACCAAGCATCCATTCCAATAGATCAATATGATGACTTGCTTGATTGGTTAGCACACCTCCATCATATGCCCATGTTCCTCTCCAACTGTCTTGATCATAATAAGCTTGTGGCCTGCACCAACGAACTCGGACAGTTCCCATAATTAGACTGCCAAACCGCCCATTTTCAAGAGCCTTGCGAAGCTGAACTACTGGAACATTGAATCGATTTTGTTTGACTACAAAAAGTTTTACACCATGATTATCGCAGGCCTCAATCATTTTATCTGCGTCATCTAATGTAAGAGCCATTGGCTTTTCAACTATAATATGAGCTCCGTGAGGAGCCAACTCGATAGTATGTTGAGCATGTAATCCACTCTCGGTAAGCACTACAACAACATCAATTGACTCTTCTTTCATCATTTCATGCATATCACTGTAAGCTTTAATATTATATTTTTTAGCAATTGTTTCTGCCTTACTTAATACTTTGTCACACACAGCAACTAATTTGGCACCTGGAATCTGATTTTCACCCAAAAGTTCTCCGTGACGTTTTGATATTCGGCCACAACCAACTAAAGCAAAATTATGCATATAACCTCCTCATAGTATTTATTTTTTTTATAACCTTCTTAGATAGTGATGGTACAGATGTCCATTTACCACCATAGACAGTTAATAGTTTATCTGTTATCTCAAGTTTTGCCTCTCGACTAGCGAAACTAAAATAACCTTCTTTTGTTTTATTCTTAGAAGCTACAATCGGTCTCAAGCCACTAAATTCTTTTTCAATATCTTTTTCACTTACCGATTTAGAGAAGTTTTTATTAAAAATATCTAGCAAATAAGATCTCTCCTGATCTGAGCACTTAATATCTTCATCTATTAATTGAGGCTCTTCAGTTGTACCTACCAAAGTTTTACCAGCGTATGGAAGAACAAAAACAACTCTTTCTCCTTTAGGCTCTTGAAATAAAAAAGCTCCAGATACTTTTCTGTTAAGTAAAAGATGGCTACCACGAATAAGTCTCAGATAGTGCTTTGTTTCAATATCATTAATCTCATTTAACGAAGCCGCCCATGGACCTGCAGCATTTACTATAAAGTCAAACTTTTTAACACCAAAGCTTGATGCAAATATTTTCGCATCTGCAGTGAAACGATCGACTTTAGTATTTTCATATATTCTTACACCCGATTTCTTTGCTTTATCTATTACCCAAGCTCCTAGTTTCTCTTCATTCATTTGCGCATCATAAAAGCTAACAGAACCAAGAAGATTTGTTGATTTAAGATCAGGAAATAATTGTTGAGTTTTTTCAGCACCCACCCAAGAGTTAGAGCCCAACGAATACTTGCCTGCAATTAATCTATATAAAACTGCACCAGCGTACAATTTAATTAAAGAACGTTTACTATTTCGAAACCCAGGCATGCAAATCTTGAGTGGATGACAAAATTCGCTTGCATTGGTCAACCACCAAGCTCGGTCTCTTAAGGACTCTCTTACTAATCCAAAATGTCCCTGTTCAAGATATCTGATACCGCCATGAAGCAATTTTGAAGAAGATGAACTTGTCTGCTGTAGTAACTTTTCAGACTCAAACAATTCTACATGAAATCCCTGCAAACACAGTTGCCATGAAATGAACAAACCATTTATTCCTCCACCAATAACTCCAATTTTAAACATTAATTTTCTCTAAAAATATCTCGAGAGAAGCACTTTTCCTCTACATCATTTAGCCTTTCATCTTTTCTATTAGATACAATAACATCACTTATTTTTTTAAAATGATCAAAATTATTAACTACCTCTACACCAAAGAATTCATTTTTATCAAGCTCAGGCTCAAAAATAAAAACCTTAATACCTTTTGCTTCTATCCTTTTTATAATTCCCTGAATAGCAGATGATCTAAAATTATCACTACCTTCTTTCATTATAAGACGATAAAACCCAACTGCTTTTGGCTTTAATTTTAATATCTGCTCTGAAATAAAATCTTTTCGAATCGAATTGGAAGACACAATGGCCTGAATCAAAGCTTGGGGAACATCATTATAATTTGCCATAAGTTGCTTAGTATCTTTTGGTAAACAATAACCACCATAACCAAATGATGGATTGTTATATCCGTTACCGATTCTCTCATCTAGACAAACTCCATTGATAATACTTTGTGTATCCAAATTATGTACAAGCGAATAAGAATCAAGTTCATTAAAAAAAGCTACGCGCATGGCTAGATAAGTATTAGCAAAAAGCTTTACAGCCTCTGCCTCGGTTGATGGAATAAATAAGGTTTCAATATCTTTCTTTTTAGCGCCATCAATCAAAAGATCAGCAAAAGATTTTCCTGTATCAAAATCGCTACCGATAATAATGCGCGATGGATAAAGATTATCCATTAATGCTTGGCCCTCACGTAAGAATTCTGGAGAAAAAATAATACGTTTAGTTTCGTATCTTTTTTGAAGAGCCTTTGTATAACCTACTGGGATAGTCGATTTAATTACTATAAGGCCATCTTTACAGTATTTCAGGGTATCAGCTATGACTTCATCGACTAAGCTGGTGTCAAAATAGTTAGTTTCAGTATCATAATTTGTAGGTATTGCTAAAATTACGTAACTTGCGCCTTCATATGCAGTTTGTTTGTCAATGGAAGCCCTTATACTTAAATCTTTTTCATGTAAAAAAGCTTCAATCTCTGAATCAGCTACTGTGGATTGTTTATTATTTATTTTTTCAACCCTAGCAGGGTCTACATCTAAGACGAAAACATCATTGTGCTGAGCTAGTAAAACTGCCAATGACATTCCTACATAACCAGAGCCCACTACTGTAATTTTTGTTTTTTTCATCAATTTTTAACCTTTAATAAAAAAGGAATTTCAAGATATGTTTATATGTTTTAAAAAAGCAAATCTAAAGGAATATTGATTTCATCAATTGATGGTTCAAATATATGCCGAGTAGTCTTATGAGGATACTTCTTACCTTCAGATATCATCATAAATACATCCTTAATAGATACGCTGATTTCAGGTCTCCAAGACTGCAAGGTAACTCCGCTCCTTTCATAGTCCATAAGAATACATGGAATTCTTTTTAAGCCCAACTTTTTTGCTGCATTATATCTATGGTGACCATCCATAATTGCAAATTTTGAGTGTTCAACAGCTATTGGAACGGTCCAAAAACCTAGGCTGAGAATCGACTCTGCAAGACTACACATATCATCATGACTGTGCTCCTCTGTCTCCTGAATTAACCTAAGATCTAATAGCCTTAACTCTCTCACTTATCCTCCAAATCCGCGTCAAAACGAAATTATAAGAGAGCTTTGAGACCTGCAATAAGACTTTCATTATCTCGAGTATCTCTTACTGCAACTCGGATATACTGATCTTCAACACTAGTCTTACCCGAACAATCCTTTATTAAAATCGAGTATTTATTACATAGATCGGACGCCAATTGTCCAGCATCTTTATCAATAACTTTGCACAAAATATAGTTTGCTTGAGATTCATATGGAACTAGATACGGAATCTTTTTCAAATTTTTTGTAAGCTGATCTCTAGCATTGATTAGTTTTTCACAACTTTCTTTATATTCAGTCATGTATTTACCAATAATTTGCATATAAAACTCTGCTACAGAATTAATATTCCATATTGGTATACTTTGCTTGAGTTTTTTGACAAGCTTGGTATTTGAACTTGCTAATACACCTAATCTTAGGCCTCCAACACCATAACTTTTTCCAATACTTTTTATAACAATTAAGTTGGGATATTTTTCTAAATCCTGAACATTTAAAAGCGAGGAATCAAAACCGCCCACAGCAAAATCTAGGAATGACTCATCTACTATAAGATGTTTGCCTGATTTTTTTAAGTGTTTCAAAATAATAATTAAATCTTTATAAGGAATAAAATTTCCTGATGGGTTGTCAGGGTTTATTAGAATTACTCCATTGTTATCTTCAGCTAATTTAATAACTTCATCCTTGCCATAAACAAACCCTTCTGATTTAGGAACTCTGCAATCAATATTACTGAATCGTGCTGGATACTCCTCAAAAGTTGGCTTATAAATACCAAAGCTTCCATCTAAAAATTCAGTAACTTTCTCAATTAATTCTGCTGCCCCATTTCCTACAACAATTTGGGATTCGGGAATTCCAAACATCTGTGCACCCAACATGGCCTGGATCCTCTGTCCAGAAGGATAAGACTGCATTAATTTAGGAAGACTGAACTTGATTTCATTATTAAGAGACTTAGGAGGAAAATAAGGGTTAACGAGATAACAGAAATCTTTAAGGTTTTCAAAGCGCCAATAGCCGCCGTACCTACCAGAGAGTAATTCATAGCGCTCATTTGGCTCAGAGAAAATCAAATTAGCATTGTCTAGATCTTGAGCATCATCTATCTCATACCAAGACTCTCCATTTAAAGGCAACGCCTTGATATGCCCTTTATCAAGATTAACAATTACTTTAAGAACCTGTTCGTAATATTCGCTATCGCCCAGGGCACTGGCATATGCCTCTAAGAAAGGCACATAGACATACCTCAAAAATGACTTAGAAAACTTATATATATTAACAGTTTTGTAATAATCATTTACCTGATCATATTTAAATTCTGACCTTGATATAAAGTGGCTAATAGAAAAGTCATTATTTAGTTTAACAACCGTTCCATCCATCCAAGTTTTATATTTATCTACTAATGCAAGGTTTTCAGATGGATTTTCAATAAGCATTGATAAGAGTTTAGGATCGAAAATCAAATCACTTTCAATCAAAATGGTGTCATCTTCAAGCATATAATCGCGTGCCAAAAAAACAGAATAAATATTATTAGTAGTATCAAAAATATTATTTTCTACATAAATGATATCAACTCCCTTATAGCTAGCACCAAGAAACTTTTTTAATTTGTTTTTTTGGTATCCAACAACTAGAATTATTCTTTCAATTTCATGTTGTACTACTGCATCTAAACATCTCTCTATTAATGTCTTTCCACATACCTCAACCATTGCTTTAGTCTTATCAAGGGTTTCTAGGCCGAGCCTTTTTCCCATACCAGCAGCCGGTATTAATACTTGCATAAAATACTCCTTAATTTGTTAAAAAAATTATGATGAACTGTGGCCGCTTTAAGCATAAATATTTTTATTATTCAGTAATTATTTAAAAAATGACAAGATTTAAGCTGCCGCATATAAAGCTATTTATTTAAATATAACGCCTTAAAAAAACTAAAAAAATACTTAGCATTCCACCTAATAGTGCTCCCATAATACATATTAATGCTCTATTAGGTTCTGATTTTTTTTCCATTACCGCTGGAGGATCAATGTATTCATAAACATAAAATTGATTTGCCTCAATCAAGGTTAATTTTTCAGTTTCTTTTTGCAGGAGTTGAGCCAAGACTTCTTTAATCTCGGAAAAACCAGTTATTGAGATTTGTTGATTGAGATAGCTAACAGCCTTTTCTGATTCAAGCTTATCTTTTTGTCTGTAAAAATTATTGACTTCGTTTACAATCAACTCAGTCCATTGCTTGGCAACAAATGGGGATTGATGTTTAATTGAAAGAGTTATAAAACCTGTATTTTTATCTTCATTTAACAATAAGTGTTCTCTTTGAAAAACTTCAAAGCTTTCTTGAGAACTTGGAATTTGTTGTTGAGGATAAGAATATTCTCTAATCCAAACATTATCTTTCGCATCGAAGATTTTTTCATCAAAAATCAAAGTATTTGTTTTATAGTTCCAAGATTTAACAGCCATAAGATCTGGCAGATAAATATTTGAAAGTATGTTGTTTTCAAAGAAACTTAAAGAACTGATCTTATGAATTGCTTTTTCAGAATTACCAGTGTCGCCATCAGAGGGTAGATTTATCCCTGCAAGTCCTGCAAGACTACTATAACCTCCAAGCGCTCCAGACATGCTACTAGAAGAACCAACCGGCACAAGTAAAGCTTTCGATTCGTATATATTTGGCAAGAGAAGGCTGAATATGACTGCAGCGGTAGATATAAAAGTTGTAACTAGAATAATAATCCATTTACCATCTAGAAGAACATTGAAAAGTTCTCGAAAATCTATTTCGTTATCGAAATCATTAGGATTATTATTGCTATAAGTTTCCTGCATAAAAATTATTTATTTAGATATGAGTTAAGTTTATCGTATTCTTGCTTCTTTTTGATAATAAACTGCTTTGTTATAGCCGTTTTTTGTCTAATACCTTTTGGAGTTAAGATGTATACATAATTTAATTTTTTATTTGAATTACTAAAATTATTTATTTTTATAAGTCCAATGTCTATCAATGCCTTAAGACAATAGTTAACTTTTCCTATACTTAGGCCAGTTTTTTTTGATATCGACCTTTGAGATATCTTGCCATCTTTTTCAATCATATGAAGAAGATCTAGTTGATCTTCTGAAATAATTTCGTTTTTTTTCATTAAATTGCTAAATTTATAGAGATGATTTATTTGTAAAAATATACAACTTTAATAGCTACCGCACGGTCATTAACTAATTCTTTTAATTAAATAATTAACACCGTTCAATAATTGATCATTGTAACTTAAAATATTATTTAATTAACAATTTATTTTTAAGAGACTAGATTTTTTTCTGAAATATTTACTTTTCTTGAAGATCCAAGAAGAGTGAGAAGAACTTCAACTCGATCTTTAGAAGGAAGTGAACAAATTTTAACTATCATTCCTCTGAAAGAGCCCTTTTTAATAATTGCTTCTTGCCCTATTTGAAGTCGATCTTTTATTGGAGATTCCTTAGATGACTTCTCTGTCATTCTCATGATTTTTATATCTTCATGCGAGATGCTAGATATATTTTCACCAAATTTTAGAATATTTTTAATACCAATCGTATATTTTAGAGCTGAGTAGTTTTTAAGACTAGTATTAACAAATATGTAGCCAGGAAAAAGTATTTCCTCTTTAAGATTAGAGTTAAATTTTTTTTTTGTAATTTTTGGCAAATAGTAATCAAATTTTTGATTTGATAGGTTTTGTTCTAATCTTTTTATCTCATTTGTTTTATATATTGCAACTATCCAATGTTTCATCGCTTCACTATGTGGTACCCGAGGCCGGACTTGAACCGGCACGATATTTCTATCGAGGGATTTTAAGTCCCTTGTGTCTACCAATTCCACCACTCGGGCAAGTTCTCTCCTAAAAGTATAGTATGACTACATTATACTCATGTACTTGAAATACAACAATTATGTATATCTTATTTGGAGGCTGAAGCCGGAATCGAACCGGCGTAAACGGCTTTGCAGGCCGCTGCATAACCACTCTGCCATCCAGCCTTATTTTCTAAATGTTGCTATTGTATATGAAAGTCCGGTTTGAATTGTAATAATTAAAGCCAAAATTAATAAGAAATTTGAGATAAAGAGCAACAGAGCACTGTTTGTATAAAGTCCTAAAATATAACTGAAAAAGGTAACAAACTGGATTGCAGTTTTTGCTTTAGCGAAAAGAGTTACTTTTGTAAG
>Ga0163111_10003124_pt1 | contig 10628 bp, 2 predicted proteins | sample CRUFie1St18metaG_FD_109645 | JGI IMG/M metagenome (GOLD analysis project Ga0163111, IMG submission 109645) | Marine microbial communities from the Costa Rica Dome - CRUD Field 142mm St18 metaG | ecosystem: Environmental > Aquatic > Marine > Oceanic > Photic zone | place: Costa Rica: the Eastern... | reverse complement strand
CGTGTGGGGTGGTTTTCCTGCAGCGGGGGGGAGGGCCCGCCCGGTCTTCCCTTCTTTTTGGGCCTGGGGCGGGGGGGGGGGCCCCCCCCCCCCCCCCCCCCAGAGGGGGGGGGCCCCCCCCCCCCCCCCCCCCCGCCCGCGGCGTTCGGGCGGAAATAGATGGGCCTGGAGGCCGGGAAGGGTCGGGAGTCCTGCACCGCCGTTCACGTTGGAGAGGGGGACCTGCTCTGCCCGGCGGCGGGCTTCTGAGGCTCTTGTAATATCAGTGGATTTGTGGCTGTTCGCCGCATATCTCGGCATCAGGTGGTGCGCGAGCATTGGCGCACTAATGCCGTGCACCCGCCCGACCCCCCCGTTCGCCCTCCCTCCCCTCGCCGTGCGCGGGGCCAGTCCCCGCGGAGCCCAGGCCCTTCTTCTTGGGGCGGCGTTCGGCCAGCACTGGCGAGGCGATCCCCTGGCCGCTGCGGCCCAGGCCACTCCCCTCCCCCTTGAAGCCCATCTTGGCCAGCATGCGCGAGCCGAAGCCCGTCGTGTGCGCCTCGAAGGAGGCGAACTGCTGCAGCCCCATCACCTGGGGCGTCGCCGAGTAGACACCCGGGTTCCCGAGGCCGGGGTGCTCCTCCAGGGCAGCCTCCTCCTCTCCGCCCCCGCCCGCTGGGGCCCCCTCCCCGGCTTCCCCGCTGCTGGGGACCAATGAGCCCCCGGACACAAAGTCCGGGGCCCGGCGGGTCGGCTCCCCCTCCCGGCGCTCGAGCTGGTCCGCCGCACGCGGCCCGACGACCCGCGCCCGGCGTGTCGGCGGCACCTCCCCGGCCGAACGGAAGGCCCACTCAGAGAGCATCGCCTGCAGGTCCTCAGCGTCCTGGCCCTGCAGCCTGCGACGCGGACCCTGTCCCGCGGTAACGACCAAGGAGGCCCGCTTCCCGCCCCCGAGGCACTCCGTCCGGAGCCCATAGAGGCCCGCCATTTTCCGGACCAGCTGTCGCTCCATCTTCCCCAAATTCGCAAAGGCAACGTGCGGGTAGTCGGCGTCCGCCCGGCCCTCCTGCGAGTCACCCGCACGGGCAGCGAGAGCTGCCAGCGATCCGCTGGCAGCCTTCAGGTCGAACCCGCGCCGGGCGGCGCGCGCCGCTCGGCGCGCCTCCCGGCCCTCCTTCTTCGCTCGGGCCTTCTCACCAGGCCTCAGCCTCCCCGCCTGCCCGGCACTATGTCCCGACCCCGCCCCTCGCCCTCCCGCCCCCGTTTGGCGAGCGCCCTCCCGCCTGCGCTCCTTCTTCCTGTGGCGGTAACCCTGCCGCCGGTGCCAGAGAGACTCCGCTACGTCTACAAAGGTACCCACCTCGCAGTCAGGAGGAGTGTCCACCGCTGGCTCACCGCCCCGCAGGCCCGGAGCCTCGGCGGGGCCACTCGGTTTCTGGCCGCCCGCCCGGACCGTCAGAGAGTCGTCAATGTCCAAGCCGGCGAACCTCTGCGCAACCTCCAGGTCCAAGGGCTCGGCGCCCAGCCCTGTGTGGAGCAGGTAGTCCTCGTCCGCGCTGCCGAGGTCGGACAAGTCGCTGCTCGAACAGCCCGAGCCTTCGGTGTCGGAGCGGCCAGAAACCGAGCCCCCGCCGCTGGCGCTGTCGGTGTCGGAGGAGCTGTCGGTGTTGGAGCACTTCGAACCTGCGCCCCCCTTGCTGCCGCTGCCGTCGTCGGAGCCGTCGCTCAGCCCGCCCCTAGCAGCGGGCAAGGCGAACGCCCGCCCGCATGGCGACCCCTCCTCGCACGCCGCGCTCTCCGCGAGCCCAGGGGAGGAGGGTGGCGCGCCGGCGGGGGCCTCACCCTCGGGCCCCCGGGCCGCGCGGGACGCCCACGACCCCGCAGGCGCCGAGGCCGCGTCCCCCTCCCCCGCGCCCACCGCCGGCCGGGCGTCCGCGTCCCCCCCGCGCCACGGGTCCCCCTCCGCGTCCCCCGCCCGCAGCGCGAACCCCCCGCCCCGCCTCCCCCGCCAGCTGCGCCGCGTCATCCCTGGCGCCGGCCCCCGCCGGAGCCGTGCCCGCGCCCCGCACCTCACGGTCTCTCCCAGAGGGCCCCCGGCCGCCGCGCGGGAGCGCGGGGGCGGGGGGGGCGCGGGGGGCGGGGGGGCGGGGGTGGCGGGGGGGCCGCGGGGCGCGGGGGGCGCCCGGGATGGGGGTGAAGGGTCTGTGGACGCTGCTGGAGCCGGTGGGCCGGCGGATCCCGGCCGAGGCCCTGGGCGGGAAGCGGCTGGCGGTGGACGCCAGCATCTGGCTCGTGCAGTTCCTGAAGGCGATGAGGGACGAGCGCGGGGAGCCCCTGCCGCACGCGCACCTCTTGGGCTTCTTCCGCCGGGTGTGCAAGCTGCTCTTCTTGGGGGTGCGCCCGGTGTTCGTCTTTGACGGGTCAACACCGGAGCTCAAGCGTCAGACCACGGCCGCCCGGCGCCGCGGGGCCCGCAACGCCGGAGCGCAGGCCCGGCGGGCAGCAGAGAAGCTTCTGCTGGTTCAAATGCGGCGACATGCCCTGGCGGCGGGGGCGGGGGCGGGGGCAGGGGCGGGGGCGGGGGCGGGGGCGCGGGCAGAGGCTGGCGCGGGGTGGGATGCGGGGGTTCGGGTGGAGGCTGAAGCCGAGGAGCCGCTCCGGCCGCCCGCAGCCCCCGCTGAGACCGCCGGGGACGCGCTGCTCGCGCAGCAGCTTGCAGCCGAACTTTCTGCAGGAGGGAGCGGGGATGGCAGCAGCTCCGAGGAGGACCTGGACCTCGATTTCAAGACCTTGGATCCGGAGGTGCTGGCTAGCTTGCCCCCGTCCGTGCAGCTGGAATTTATGGAGAAATACCGTGAGCACGTCACGGCGGAGAACCGAGAACGCTTCCAGGACGCCGACGTGCCCAAGGACTTCTCCAAGATGCAGATGGACTCATACATCCAAAGGTGCGAGGTGAGGCGAAAGGTTGACAAAATCAAGGACGACATGAACGCCTCCGCAGGATTTCAGGGGGCCGGTAGGGCTCTGCCCGGGGAGGCCGGCCGGGAATTCGTGCTGACTGAGACGGAGGCCAAGGGCCCCCCCGCCCTCGCCGCTGGGAAGGAGAGGTCCGGAGGGGTGGAGGCAGCTGTTGCGCCCCGCCTGTTGCAGCTCCCTGCGGGCCTGGCGCAGCTTCCGCAGAGCGCCGTGGCCGACGTGAAAGAAGAAGCATTGGAGCGTCCGCCCCCGGTGAAGTGCGGGCTCCCACCTGGCGGCGGTACTCCCGCTGCGACTGGGCTCCACGTTGAGCTCGACCTGGACCAGTCCGAACACGAGAGCCTGGACGATATGTTTGCGGGTAGCGGAAGTGAGAGCGTCAGCAGGGATCTCAGCGGCAGCCCGCGAGCCGTGGAGGCAGGCGCGGAGGATGCAGTAGAGTGGGAGGAGGTCAATCCAACGCACGAGCAAGAGGAGAGCCCGGAGGCGGAGGTCCCCACACACTGGAGAGAGCGGGCAGCGAAAAGGCAGAAGTACTGGAGCAGCCAGTACGGATTTCGGATGGGCCGCAGCCTCTCGAAGTGGAGTGCGAATGACGACCAGGCTGGGCCGGTACCGGCGGAGGCGGAAGACTCCGAGCAGCCCCAGAAACGCGTCCAAGTGCAGCCTGATATCTGCGCAGGAATAGGGAGTGCGGTGCCCGCCTCGGGGGCGACTGTATCCTCGCGGATACAGTCGCCATCATCAGCGCGCCGGTCTGCTGCGCGGCATGGGACAGCCGGCGATATCGCGACGCAAAGCGTAGGCGCCCCCCTAGCGAGTGAAGACGGCCGGGGCGCGGGCCCGACCTCACAGGTCGGGCGTGTCCTGGCGAGGCCGACTGGAATGCCTGGAGCAGCCGAGCTCCAAGAGCCAGAGGTTCCAGAGCGGCTGCCCGGGGCGGAGACTGCCTCGCGAGAAGGCGAAGTCCTTCTGACGGCCGCGCCTGGCACTGCTGGAAGTGAAGAAGGTTTGAGGACAGTGATGGAGGTCGGAATCGGCGAGCCGACGGGTGTAGCGCGTGGAGTACCAGAAACAGTACCTCGAGCCACCCCGCCAGACAGGCCAGCAATCTGGGAGGAAGTGATGGAGTTGGGTGCAGACGACGAGGTTCTCGAAAAGGAAGCCGTCTCTCTTCGGGACCTCTACCGGAAGCAGGTTCGCAACATGGACTCGCCAACAGAGCAGATGTACGTCGAATGTCAGGACCTGCTGCAGATGTTTGGCATCCCTTACCTCATAGCGCCCATGGAGGCAGAGGCGCAGTGTGCCTACCTGAATTGCGAGAAATTGGTCGACGGCGTGCTCACCGACGACAGTGACGTATTTCTCTTCGGCGCTACGCGGACGTACAGGAACTTCTTCAACAACAACAAATTCGTCGAGGCATATTACAGCCCCGACATTGACAAAGAGCTGGGCCTGGACAGACACAAACTCATCCAAATGGCACTCCTCCTCGGGAGCGACTACACCTCCGGTGTGCACGGGGTCGGCGTCGTGAACGCTTTCGAAATCATTCAGGCGTTCGGCTGCGGCGGCAGCAGCGCAGAGGGACTCAACAGGTTCAAGAAGTGGGTCGAGGCACCTGGAGGGGTCGAGACCGAGGGCGGAAACCCAAGAGCCGCTGAGCTTCAATTCAAGGAGAAACACCAGGGGGCACGCAGGAATTGGGAGCTCCCGGAAAACTTCCCCGACCAAAGAGTCATCAAAGAGTATGCACAGCCAAAAGTCGACGCCATGAACGGTGCACTCGAATGGGGAACGCCTGACGTGAACATGCTGCGCAAGTTCTGCACTGAAAAATTTGGGTGGGACGCGGCGAAGGCGGAAGAGCAATTGAAGCCTGTTTTGCAGGCCACCGGGCGCCGTGACAGTCAGCGACGCTTGGACGACTTCCTGGCTTTCAACGACCGCTTCGTCAAGATCAAATCTAAAAGGATTCAACGGGCCATTGCAGCGAATGTGGGGGAAGTCAACCCCGAATTCCTGCCCGAGCTGCACGAATTGGACGGAGTCCACGGGGCGCAGAAGCCGCTCGGACGTGAAAGCCGAAAGACAACGGGCAGCGCGACAAGAAAAAGAAAGGCTGGGCCCGGGCCAAGTCCTCCTGCCCCGCACGGTGAATGAATCGTTCTTAAATACACGCATGTTTATTTCTGCACGACCTCGGACAATTTTTTGTTTTCATCCAGCTCGACGTCGTGGAACTTCGGCAGCACAGGCTCGGAGGGCTCTTCAGAAGCGGGCATGGCAAACGAGCCGGCAAGCGACGGCTCTTGGGAGAGCATCGAGGATGAAGCGACGCCGCCCGTGACGGGCAGGTAGAAGATGTTGAACTCGGTCTCGATCCTGATCTCGTCCCTGAACTCCCCTTCAGCCGTAGGGTGGAACGTGATCTCCACTCTCTGCTTCATTCCGGCGACAACAAAGCCAGGGGTGTACGTCACGGAAAAAGGGGCCTCAGGCCGCTTCACTTTGAAGCGTCCCAGCTCAGGAGAGACATTCGTGAGGAGGGCAGTCTTCGTCTCCGATTGACCGACCTTCACCGAGCCGAAATTTATTGAGGCAGGGGACAGAGTGAACTGCCGCTTGTATCCAGTGGCACCGCCAAGGTTGCGAGTAGAGGAGAGTTTGACGTGACGCCGGGCCCCAGCTTCCACCTCTATGTAGCGGTAGTTCGGCTCCGACGCTGCCGTCTCCATCCGGTGAACATTCGGAATGTTGCTGGGCGGGGGGCGTGGCTTGCCGTAAATGTTCAGTGCAGTCGACCTACCTGCGGAGTAGCCAAATGAATGGTCGTCTGTCTCGTACGACGGCTCCCAGTCCTGCAAGGCAGCCGCTGGGCCGTCGTCTATGGTGATTGCGGCGTTGTGGGCCTCGCGGCCACCATCTTCCTCCTCGGCTTGCTCCGGGGAAGATACTTCAGAGTGGTTCCCCATGATGGAAGCCACAAATTGGCTAATGTGGAATGACTGCTCGGGTTTGGCACAAAGGTCCATCATCAGAGAGTCGAGCTCTGCGCCCCGGCCGCTCTGCTTGACGAGTTCGACGAATCCCATGTTTCCCCGGATGAGATTTTCAAGATCGCACGCCCCCATCTCTTCCGAGTTCACGTTCCCCCCGAGCGCTGCCTTCCCCGAAACGAAGAACTCCCGTAGCCCTTCAGGATCTAGAGACGGCGCAGTGCTCCCGGTCTCTTCCGCCTTAGAGGTCCTTGCAGCGGGGGCCAGATCATTTGATGCTTGCGGCTGCCCGCTCGCGACAGCCGGAAGTCCGGACTTAAGGGCAACTATTCCCTCCTCGCACTCGAAGTAGTTCAGAGTCTTCCCTGCGGATGGCCTTTTGGGCGTTTCAAGGTATGGGTCAATCTCAGTCGGGTATGGTCTCTTCTCCTTCGAGAATGCGGCCATTCCGTCGCCAGCAGCGCCGCTGTGGAGCTCGCTCCCCGCGGGGCCAAGTGAAGAGATCTTCTCTCGACGGAGCGTTGCGATTCTAAGAGCCACTTCGGCTTCGTCAGCCTTAGCTTTGTCAGTGCGGCCGTCTTCAATTTTGTAGCTCTCTGGCGTCGTTGCGGCTTCCTCTTCCTGGATTCTGTAGAACTCCTTCAGGACGTTCTCGACGATTTGCGTGTCTTCGACAGCAGAGTACTCAAGGATTTGCCGCAGGGCCACAAGCGACGAGTGGCGTCTCGTCGAGCCCAGCTGCGTGTCCTTCCCGTCCAGGGTCTCAGGGGCTGCGATCCGAGGCATAGTCAAAGCTGCCGGCAGTTGCGGAGGCTGTACGGTGGAAGGAAGCTGGAGAGTTTTGAGGCTCTTGGGCGGCAGACTCCTCTGCACGCTTACGGGCGGTGCCACTGGAAGAGCCTTGACCTCGAGGTGCCTAGGCTCCTGAGAAGTCAGGAAGAAATGGCTCAGTGACTTCTCGCGGCTCCCGATGATGTCTTCGGTGCTAATGGAGCAGCTCGAATCCCGCGCCTTCATCAGCATGTATTCGGCGAAGTCGTCAGTATTCAGATACTCGTAGCCGTGGCCATCCTCGTAGACGATGAAGATGCGGGGCCTCTGCGCGATGTAGATAGAGGAATGGTTGCCTTCCTGCGACTGGTCCTCTTCAAGAATCTCCGGTTCCGCGGGGCCACCATCCGTCGGGTCGACATCGTCCGCGGGCGGCGCTTCAGCCCCCTCCTCGGTGACCCCCCTTTCAGTTTCCTCTTCCTCGGCGCCTGCGGGCTCCGGCTCGGCCTCTTGCTCACCTTGCTCGCCATCCGCAGAAGGGTCCTCTGCCGCAGTAGCACCTCCTTGATCCGTGCTAGAGTCGGCGTCGTTAGTACAGCTGAGAGCCATCTCCACCTCGTCGTCGGCGTCTCGCCACTCTACAACCCCATCGCTCAAAGCGAACCTGATCTGGCCACACCAAATCTCGTCCCCAGATATGATGAGATCCCCCTGTTCCGGGAGGGAGTAACAAAGAGACGACTCTTCCTCCTCCCACGAGGCTGCCCCAACCTGAATGCGCCCCTTGCTTCCCTGGATGGGAAGGTACCCTTCGCTCTCCACTTTCCACGACCCCTGCCTGCCGTCTGTAACGACGCGCGTCCCATCCGCGTGAGTGACAATGGTAGTGCCATCACCGTTCTCCACAATCATGACCATGTCCATGCGGGTGGTGACCCGAGCCTGTGTGTCGGGGTCAATGACGGTGGCGGTGGATACGGTGCCGAGAGAGATGGGTTCGGGCTGAGCCTGCTCCACAGGAGCTTCTTGGGCGGCCTCGCCCCGTTCCTGGTAGTCGGCAGAGTCCTCAAGGACCTCTCCGGGGTCGTCCGCCTGCGCCTCCGCCGCAGCCTCCTCCTCGCCCTCCTCCGAAAGTTGTTCGCCCTCCTCCTCCGTGGTCTCCTCCTGAGCCACTTGAGGTGCGTCCGGGAATTTCACGGGCGTTTCCCACTTCCGCCCCGCCCTCGTGACGCCAAACCACGACGAAATGCTCGCTCCATCAGGTTCAGAAAACTGCCCGTCTGCTTTGTGCATCGTGGAGCCATCTGCGAACATAATGAGCGGGCTCGCCCCCGTGGTCCTGTGTTTGAGCACCGTTCCGCCCGGAATGACGCTCCGGGACACTTCCCCATCCCGCAGCTTCTTGCACGGTAGCGCAGAAACCGTCCCGTCCGAGCTGAACGATACCCGCATACCCTCAAGGATGGCGAATTCCATCTTGCTCTGGCCGGGATCGGGAGCTTCCCCGCCGTCCCCGGGGCACGGCGTCACTGTGAGATAGGACCCGTCGCTCAGATGGCCGCTGAAGCTTCCGTCCGGCCTCAGCGAGAACGTGTTGCCCTTCAGCCGCACGAGGACCCCACCGGAGGCATCAATCTTGGCCGTACTGCCGGTCGAGGAGTAGTAGTAGCTGCTCGATTCGGCCACTCCCACAGCTTCCCCCAAGCCATAGAGGCGGCTCGGGAGTTGTGGGGCCGCGTCCCGCTGCTGGAGGCACGCAGAAGTATACGTCGACAGTGAGTGGGCCGCGGGAATCCCGTGCTCAAACTTGCGCCTCTCACTGCCAGCGTAGCATGAAACCACCACCGCGTCCTCCTCGGGGTAGTACTTCGTTTGTCGGTCGAGGAAGTCCTCCCTGGCTTGGCTTAGCCTCTCCGCGAGGACTGCGGGCTCCAAGGCCTCCACGTGCCGCCTGCTCACGACCTCTGCTCCGTGGGCCTCCTGCACCTCGACAGGCATGGTCTGCTGGGCAAAGTAGAGAAGGCGGTATCTGTTCACCGTTTCCAGAGCCAAGTCGCCGCATAGCGATGCCAGAAGCGTGTGCTGGGTCCCCTTGACGCTCACAGACAGAAGTGGCTCGTCGGGCATCCCCCGCCGCCCAGTGCCGACAGCGTCAGGCGCCTCAAGCTGGGCGATGGCCTTCTCTGCCGCCACCACGTCCAGAAATTTCGAGCCCCCGTTGCAAACCACGGGCTTTCCCGTCGCTTCGTAGGCCACCTTCACGCCATCAGGCTCACTGGCAGCCGACTTGGCCACTTCCTCGAGTGTCACGCTGGAGAAAGCACCATCCAGGATTTCCAGGATGCTGTCGTTACCGTCCTGGTGCGGGCCCTGCAGCGAAGGGCCCGGCTCGTCGTCCTCGCTGGAGCGGACCACCTGCTGCACGAGACAATGCACGATCACGGGGATGGTCTGTAGGCTGGGGGAGACCCCTTCCAAAAGTTTCCGGAACAGCATCAGGTCGCACTGCCCCGCAGGGGGGACATTGTACACCGTGGCCCCCTCCTCCCACGCGGAGTAAGCGGCCCTGGCAGCGAGAAGCGCGGTCACTGTCTGGCCGAGAGTCACGAAGGGCTCGGCCTCGGTATCCTCCCCAGCACCTTCACCTTCGAAGAGCGTGTGCTCAACAGCAGCCACGTGGGCCAGGGCGCCGCCCCACGCCCCAAGGGCGCGGGCAGACTCCAGAGCCAGCCTCCCCTCAGGCTCAGGGGCGGCGGCAGGGCTCCCCTCCTTTTCGGCAGCGTCTCCGTCCGCCTCTGCCTCGGTTTCGGGGGCCTCGAGGGGCTTGTGGGCCCAGACTACGGCCACGAGAGGGAGCCCGGCCTGCACGAGATCGACCGCCCGACTCCCTGAGCCGGCCCCCGTTCCGAGGCCGCCGACCAGATAGAGGAAGCTCGGAGCTTCCTCACCAGTGGCGGCCTCGGCCTCGGCCTCGTCTGCGGACGTGACCCCGGCGTCTGCGGTCGGTTGGTCGGCATCTGCGCTAGTCTCGGACGCCGCCTCAGGTTCGGCCGTGGCCTTCGCCTCGGCCTCGGCCTGCACCTGAGCCTGCGCCTGCTCCTCCAGGAGCGCAGCGTGGGCGGCCACCATCTCTGCCAGGAGGCCCGCTGGCATCTCCTCCGGTCCGGCGGCCTCGCTGCCCTCCCGCCATTCCGCAAGCGCAGTCGCCAGGGCTTCCTCGCCGTCGGGCGCCTCCAGCTCCGCCAGGACCAGGACGCCCAGGCACCCCCCCGCCCCAGAGCCCTTCTGCGCGGCCTCGGCCGCGGCCTCTGCGGCGCCCTCCTCCCCGCCCACGAGGGCCACGACCCCCGCCTGTCCGCCGCCCCCACGGTCAGTCACGCCCGCAGGCGGCGGCAGCCCCCCCGGGCCCGCCGCGGCGGCGGCGCCCTCGCCCGCCCCCGCCCGCCCGCCTCCCCGTCCGCGCGCAGGGACGCGGCCGGATGCATGTCGATTCCGTCCATGGCTCATTTCCGGGGGGGGGAATCTCTCGGCCGCGGCGCGCGGCGGGGCGGCCCGCGCGGCTCGCTGAAGCCGGGGGCCCGGGGGGCGCGGGGCGCGCGGGGGGGCGGGCGCGAGGCGGCAGGGCGCACCGTCGAAGGCCCGCGGGCGGGCGCGCCCCCCCCGTCCTCCCCCGGCGGAGGCGGAGGCTCGGCCTCCATCCCGAGCCCCCCGCTGCCCCCCCCCCCCTTCTGCCCGAGACCCCGGCCGGGTTCCGCCCCCCCCGGCCGCCCCCGCTCCCCCTCCCGCGGGCCCTCCCTCCCCCGCGAGGGGGGCGGGGGCTGGGGCGGGAAAAAGTGACGTGAGGGGGCGCGGGGGTGACCCGGACCGGCGCGCCGCGCACGCGGCGGGGCGGGG